>Ga0364859_10057_pt1 | contig 78496 bp, 68 predicted proteins | sample ExccelAu500001D3_FD_206911 | JGI IMG/M metagenome (GOLD analysis project Ga0364859, IMG submission 206911) | Enriched cells from Trout Bog Lake Hypolimnion, Wisconsin, USA - BchlTB.Aug20.5000.01 .D3 | ecosystem: Environmental > Aquatic > Freshwater > Lake > Hypolimnion/Profundal zone | place: USA... | reverse complement strand
GATGATCGGTCAGTCAATTATTTATTAAAAAAAAGAACAAAAAAATGGCAAAGTATAAACATGGTATCAATGGTGCTTTTTCAGGCAAAGTGGGATCCGTAATTGGTAAAAAATGCAGGGGAGTGGATTATATGCAAAGCTTACCCGAAAAGACTAAAAAAGAGCCAACTTATCCGCAATTGGTACAACAGAAGCGGTTTAAAGTAGTAAAGGGTTTTCTGGATTCTATGACGGGGCTGATTGCGGTCACTTTCAGAAATCTGGCAGGGAAAGCAACGGCTCACAATATAGCATTTCAATATAACTGTAAAAATGATGTGGTAGGAGCATATCCGGATTTTAGTATGGACTATGAAAATGCCTTGCTGAGCAAGGGAATTTTACATCCTGCAGAACAGGCAACAGTACAATCAGCAGGTGCAGGTAAACTTAGGTTTAGCTGGAATAAAGACTATAGTTTACATCATATGGCCAGCAGTTCGAACAGGGCTATTCTGATTGCTTATTGCCCGGAAACTAATCATGCCGTTTATCATCTAAAAGGAGCATTCAGGTATAAAGGAACGGGGCTGTTGAATGCCAGTCTTTTTACCGGTATGGAAGTGGAAACCTGGATGGCATTTATTATGCTGATCTGGTGCTCTTTGATCCTGCCACTGTAAAAGACAATGCCACCATCCAAAACAGCAAAGCTTTATCTACCGGTATTGCCATGGTTTGGGTAAGTGGTCAACTTGTTTTTCAGGATCAGCAGGCAACAGGAATTTTACCGGGAACCTTCATTAAAAGAAAATAAATAGTTTTATTCATGAACCATGCAATTGTATTAACGGATGGATTATTACTGCAATCTGATGCTAAAACTGCACATGGATTAATTCGCGGTACAGATCGATTTTTGATTAAAGGGATTATTGACGGCCCATCCACCCAAGGGAAAGATGCGGGTGTGCTGATGGATGGTAAGTACAGGAATATCCCGGTTTTTGCAACCCTGCAGGATGCCTTACAACATCTGACAGGCATTCAATTTCTGATTATCGGTGTAGCAACTGTTGGCGGCAGGTTACCCGGCAATATGCTGAATGTAATTAGGGAAGCCATACAATCTGGCTTATCCATTATAAATGGTTTGCATGAATACCTCTCCGACAAACCGGATATTGTTGCCCTGGCAAAAAAAAATAGCGTAGCATTAATTGATATCCGCAAGCCGAAGAAAAGGGAGGATTTACATTTCTGGACAGGCGAAATTTTTAAAGTTACCGCCCCCATTATTGCAGTGATTGGGATGGACTGTGCCATGGGTAAAAGAACCACTGCCCGTATGTTACGGCAGGTTTCTCAAAGTAATGGCATTAATGCACATATGATTTATACCGGGCAAACGGGCTGGTTGCAGGGTGGTGTATATGGATTTATTTTCGATTCTACCCTGAATGATTTTGTATCCGGTGAACTGGAACATGCTATAGTGAGTGCCTGGAAAGAAGCAGATGCAGAATTGATTTTTATTGAAGGGCAATCTTCCTTACGCAATCCCAGTGGCCCCTGTGGAATGGAATTATTAATTTCCGGTAATGCCAAACAGGTGGTACTCTTATTTTCACCCAAAAGAAAATACTTTGATTATGATGAACATTGGGGGGAAATACCCAGTGTGGAATCTGAAATTGAACTGATCGAAGCCATCGGATCCACCGTTATTGCGGTGGCGATGCATACAGAAGGCTGCACTGAAGAAGAAGCATACAGCCTGCAAAAAGAATACCAGCAAAAATTACAACTGCCGGTTTTATTACCCATTCAGGAAGGTGTAGATGCACTCATTCCTATTTTAAAAGAATTAATAGCCGCTAAAAAAACAATATGAAAATAACAGCTATCAGATCTTATGGTAAAAAGATGGCGCTTAAAAAGCCTTATACCATTGCCTACAATACGTTTAGTGATGTGCACCTTGCCTTTTTAGAAATTGAACTGGCCAATGGCATCGTGGGCATTGGATCCGGCAGTCCGGCAGAAGACGTAGTGGGGGAATCAACCGCGCAAACTATTGAAAATCTGCAGACAGATTTTGTACAACAATTGATAGGTAAAGATATCCGAACCTTTCAGCAGCTTATTTTTGAAACGCATCAGCATTTTGCGCATTTTCCGGGTACGATTGCAGCCATCGATATTGCTTTGCACGATGCTTTTGGAAAAATGCTGGGTATTTCTGTGGCGAAATTTTATGGTATTAAAACAAACGCATTGCCCACTTCCGTTACCATTGGCATTAAAAATACAGCAGATACGATTGCAGAAGCTAAAGAATACCAGCAACAGGGTTTTAGGGTGTTAAAAGTAAAAACAGGATTGAATGTTGAGGAAGATATAGAACGGGTGCTAAAGCTGCAGGAAGTATTTGGTAATTATTTTACCGTACGGGTGGATGCCAATCAGGGATATGATTTACAACAGTTGAAACAATTTATGAATGCAACCATCAATCAGGGAATTGAATTAATTGAACAGCCTGTGAAAGTGGGTAACGAATCTGTTTTATTTCATTTAACCGAGGAAGAAAGAAAATTGATTGCAGGAGATGAATCTTTAAAAGATCCCGCTGCCGCATTGTATTATGCCCATCAAAAATATTTTGGTATTTACAATATTAAACTGATGAAGTGCGGAGGTATTTATGGTGCTAATCAGATTGCCAATATTGCACAAACCGCCAATATTGATCTGTTCTGGGGCTGTAATGATGAAAGTATGATCAGTATTACTGCGGCTTTACATGTGGCGTATTCCTGCAGCCATACCAAATACATTGACCTGGATGGTTCATTTGACCTGGCGGAAGATTTAGTGCTAGGTGGATTTACATTGAAAGATGGCTTTTTATATATTAACAACAAACCCGGATTTGGGTTTGAAAAAATATAAACTTCCCTTATCTTCCTTTGGCTTTCATATCCAGCCTTAACTTAACAAATTGAATAATTTCTTTGGCAATATTTTTCTCACAGGCCATTTCCAGGCCTTCAAAGCCGGGTGAGGAATTTACTTCACAAATTTTAAAACCCTCTGTATCAAAAAGCAAATCAATACCTGCAATATCTAAATCCAGTATTCTTGAAATTTCAAGAACCAACCATTCTATTTCAGGGGTAATTTCAAATTTATGAATCTGCCCTCCTCTTGAATAATTTGCTTTAAAGTTCCCATCCACTGAATTCCGTACCATGGCACCAATCACCCTGCCACCCACTGTTACTACCCTTAAATCCTTTCCAAAACTTGTTTTAATAAACTCCTGGAAAATGAGGTTAACATTTGGATTGGAATTTTCAACCATTTGCATCAGTTCGTCCAATGCCTGGCTTGTTTCACAAAGAAAAACACCACTTCCCTGCGATCCGGAAAGGGTTTTAATAACAACAGGAAATCCAATATGTTTTTCAACAACACGCAGATCCAGTGGAAATTTGGCCAGCATTGTTTTGGGAATGGGCATACCTGATTGTGCCAAAATCTGTAATTGGTATAACTTATCTTTTACAGTATCTATAGAATTTGCAGAATTGAAAGAATACACCCCTAATTTTTCGAGGTGGCGGATCAATGCTAAAGCAAAGTAGGTAGTACCTGCCCCCATTCTGGGAATAATAAAATCCGGCAGCGGTGTTAAAACATCATTTACAAATATGCTTTTACGGTCGTCCCGGTTTACAATAATCTCAATCTGCTCCGGCCGAAGCACCAATATTTCAATACCTGCTTTTTGACCTTCCTCAATCAGCTTTTGCACTTCATAGGTCTCAGGTTTAATCAGGAAATCAGAATGTTTATGCAGTATCCAGCCTAACATGGGTGTATGCTTTTCGAAATTTGCACAATCTAATTTTTAAAGATGATTACAATGTAAAGCAGGTATTAAGGAATTATTATCCTGCAATTGGCTTTCCTGGTCCCGGGCATCAAACAAACTTTAAACAAAGCATTTACTATATTTTCTTTTTATTTTGATAAAAATCCAAACATTAAGCATAGTTTTTTAAAATAAATAGCCCCATCTTGTATTTGCTGATTCGCTTTTATTTGTCTGGGATGAACCCATATCTCTTTATTCCAGAGAAAATAAAGGCCCTTATTTATTGAATGTCATGATGTATCCGAAATGTTTTTTAAAATATTGGCTAATCTGCCTGACTGTTTTCATTTCCTGCAATACAAAATCAAAACTATCTGACACCAGATGGAAGTATTTAGGTTTTTACAACAGCACATTTTTAAGTAACCGGAGTGAAAGAACTTTTTTTTCTAATGATACTTCCAGCTTCAGAACTTTAGAGGAGATTTTTACCATTGATGATTATAATTCACCTGTTTTTACAGACAGCTCGGTGATAAGATCTGTTTTTTATGATGTATCAGGGAGAAATGTTTGTTGTGAAACAGATACCCTTAGTTATTTTATAGAAAACATTAATTCAGGAAACTACCTCTTTCTTACAAATAATTATGGTATAGAAGTATTGGTGAGCGAAACCTTTAAACCAGGCCTTCTTAAACAAAGGCCTGTCATCAAAATCCCCTCTATAGATGTACAAATTGGATCTTATTTAAAAGAAAGTCAAATACTGGACAGTATTGCTGTTCATCCTGCTACAGCAACACAAAAGGCAGATACTGTAAGGTATCACTTTTATAAAAAAGACCATACTCTTGGTTTACAAACACTAAAAGCAAGGAAAACAGGTGAGCGCATATTACTGTCTGTAAGTAAGGAAATGAATGAAGCAGAAGTAGACCAGTTTCTCCGGTATTTTCAAACTACTTATCCCGGTTTTCCGGTAAATGATTATTTTAATGAAGATTGCCTGAGAAATATAAGTATCTATTATATGGGATTATCCATTTCAATCATTGAGAAGAAGGGAAACAATAACAGCAAAAACTATACCTTCTATTATGATGATGATTATTTGTCCAGTTTACCTTTATTGAAGAAAAAGGGTAAAAAATGGGTATTAATCAATGACAAGGAAATGTCTGTCAGTGCGGAAAAATGAAAACAATTTATAATTAACTGATCTCTTTCCACCATTCCGAAAATTTTTGTGCAGGATCTTTCAGGTTTACTTTTTCACCAATCATGGGGGTTATTAAAGGAATCTGATTATTTTTATTGAGGGCTGTAATGGCAGTCAGTGGCTCATCCCAGGAATGATTGGCCAGTGCAAATTTGGCATGATGAACAGTTAACAGCCTTTTGGCTTTCAAATCTACTGCAGCCTGTAACACTTCTTCCGGCATCATATGAATGTATTTCCAGAACTTATTATACTGGCCATTTTCGAGTATTGCCAGATCAAAGGGTCCGAACTTTTCTCCTGCCTTTAAAAAATGCGTATCATATCCACTGTCTCCACCTAAAAATAGTTTTATTGTTGGGGTTTGTAAAACAAAAGATGTCCACACAGATTGATTTCTCCTGAACATCCTTCCTGAAAAATGCCGGCCGGGAACTGTATGCACCGTAAAGCCATCTTCCAAATGAATGGTTTCATTCCAATCTTTTTCAATAATATGCTTTGCATCAAAGCCCCAGTATTCCAGGTGTTCTCCTGTACCCAGTCCACAGATTACCTGTTTTACCCTTGGCTTAAGTTCTTTTACGGTGTCATAATCCAGGTGATCCCAATGGTCGTGGGTAATAAAAAGATAATCAATATCCGGAATGTCATCCGGACTATATATATCTGCACCATTAAATGCCTTTATAGAGAATGAAAATGGGGATGCATGGCCACAGAAAACCGGGTCTACTAATATTCGTTTTTGATTTATTTGTATAAAATAGGAAGAATGACCAAACCAGATAAGCACATCCTCATTGATATCCAGTTGCAAGAGGTCTGTTTTAATGGAGGGTATTTTCCCCATAGGGCGCACAGTAGCAGGTTTCCCGAAAAAAGCTTCTTTGGCAATCACCCAATAGCTTGCCCCTTCAGTAAGTGCAGGGGTATCGCTTTCATTCTGAAATGCCCCTTCTTTAAAATGTAAAGATTCTTTTATTGCTGCTAAACGATCCCCTGTTGCCTGCCTGCCAAATTTTGGGTGTTTCAATATTGCAATAGCAGTTATTACCAGTAAGAAGAGAACTAAAATAGAAATATACATTTAACTGATTGGAATTTAAAATTAATGATGCCGATTTTTTACAATTATAGCTTTTATTCTGACTATTTTGATAAATGAATTCAAAATAATCATTCTTACCCCCTTCAGGAAGAAGTTCATTTCAATAGATATTTTTATTTTAAATATGTGAATTGTGTAACTTTTTTGGCTAACAATGTAATAACTAGGTGAATAAGAAAATTCAAATTTGTACCCTGATTTGTCCGGAGCGGATATTTTTCTTAACCCTGACTGGAAAGTAAATATTGTTTTGCTTTCCACTAAAAATTGTATATGTTAACAAAACACCTTAATCCGCTTACTATTTTACTTGCAGATGATGACAAAGACGACCGATTCTTTTTTGAGAAAGCAGTAAATGAAATCATTATCGCTACAACATTAAAAACTGTAAATGATGGAGAGCAGCTAATGGATTATCTTTTTGCTACATTAAATCATCTTCCTGATATCCTTTTCCTGGACCTGAATATGCCCCGTAAAACCGGCTTTGAATGCTTAACCGAAATAAAAGGAGATAAGGACTTGAAGGATATACCGGTAATCATGTTTTCCACTTCGTACCCAAGGGATCTCGTTTATGAACAGGATATGATTAGCCGGCTTTACAGAATAGGCGCACAGAATTATATCCGCAAACCTGGCGAATATATAAAACTGAAGGAGGTAATTCAAAATACATTACTACAGGTAAGAGGTAAAACTAAATATAATCCAGAAGATAAAAATATTTTAAACCCGGTTATTTAACACCTGTCACCTATGGATATAAATCAAGTGAATATACTACTTGTAGATGATGATGCAGACGATTGCAATTTCTTTAAAGATGCGCTAATGGCATTACCACTTTCAACAAATCTTAAAATTTTAAACAATGGCGAGCAACTGATGTATTATCTTTTTGAAAACATGGAAAACCTTCCAGATGTAATATTTCTGGATATTAATATGCCCCGCAAAAACGGTATCGAATGTTTACACGAGATGAAAAAAAATTTACTGCTAAAAGACCTGCCTGTTGTAATGTTTTCAACTTCCAATTCACAGGAAAAAATTGGTTTGGTTTTCAAAAGCGGAGCTGATGTTTATATTCATAAACCCAGTGATTTTTCACAACTTAAACAGGTAATTCTGCATGCCCTGCCAATTGCAGTGGAAAATCCTTTCTCCAATGGCTCGCTAAAATATATTCTGAATGCATGAAAAGATAACGTTGAATATATTACTGGCTGATGATGACAAAGATGACCGCCAATTTTTCAGTATGGCTCTGGATGGAATAAATATTCCCACTAAACTTGAAACAGTGGTGGACGGAGAAAAACTGATGGATTATCTTTCAGAAAACAGGCAACAACTTCCCGATGTTATTTTTCTGGATTTAAATATGCCACGTAAAAATGGTTTTGAATGTTTGACAGAAATAAAACTCAATCAACAATTAAATCAGCTTCAGGTAGTTATATTCTCAACTTCTTTTGAACAGGAAGTGGTAAACCTGCTCTACCATAATGGTGCAACCTATTATATTCGTAAACCTTCCGGATTTTTACAATTCAAAAAGATCCTTAATCATACAGTTTCACTTATAACACAGAAAAGCAGCTCTAAAACAAGCAGGGAAGATTTTGTAATCACCCTGCAAGGCAGTTAAAATTATTTAAACCACTATTTTATTGAAATAATATGGCAACTCTAAAAAAATCAGATGAAGAAGAATTGATCATTGCCCACAAAGAACTGGCCTATCAGAATGAAGAAAAAGAAAAACGTGCTGTTGAGTTGGGTATTGCCAACAAAGAACTGGCTTTTCAAAATGAAGAAAAAGAAAAAAGGGCTGCTGAATTAAGTATTGCCAACAAAGAACTGCTTTTCCAGAATGAAGAAAAAGAGAAAAGAGCTGCCGAATTAAGTATTGCGAATAAAGAACTGCTTTTTCAAAATGAAGAAAAAGAAAAAAGGGCTGCTGAACTAATCATTGCAAATGAAGAATTGGCTTTTCAGAATGAAGAAAAAGAAAAAAGAGCTGCCGAATTAATTAGCGCCAATAAAGAATTACTGGCATTCACTTATATATCCAGTCACGATTTACAGGAGCCATTGCGAAAAATTCAGACTTTTGTTTCCATTATTTTGGAGACAGAAAATTTATCAGAAAGTGGTAAATATAATTTTCAGCGTATGCAATTAGCTGCAGGAAGGATGCAACTGCTGATTGATGATTTATTGGCTTTTTCACGTATTGCCACCACCGAACTGGTATTTGAAAAGTCTGAATTAAATGTAATAATAGACGAAGTAAAAGCCGACCTTAAAGATACTATTCTGGAAAAACTTGCTACTATTGATGCAACTGAAATTGGGACTGCAAATATTATAGCTTTTCAGTTTCGCCAACTGATGTATAACCTGATCAGCAATGCCCTTAAATTTTCAAATCCCGAAATACCCGCTCATATCATTATCAACAGCAACATTACCAAAGGCAGTAAATTACATAACAAAAAGCTTTCACCGGAAAAAAACTACTGCCATATAACCGTAAAAGATAATGGCATTGGATTTGAGCCCCAGTTCAGTGAACGTATTTTTGAAGTATTTCAAAAATTGCACGGCAAAGAAGTGTATGCAGGCACCGGTATTGGCCTTGCCATTGTAAAAAAAATAGTAGAGAACCACAATGGCCTGATTACAGCAACAAGCGAATTAAACAAGGGCGCACAATTTGATATTTATATTCCGGCAGCATAACATCGTGTTGCTGCATTTTCAGACATTGTATAGATATAACCCATTATTAGTTATTATTGCTAATTTCTAAAATAAATCAAACCAGTCTATTTTAGTGTAGCTTTACATAGCTGGATTATTGATCATCATCTGCATTTTGAAGAAGTAATAAAATGGTATCCAAATATAAAAAGGCTGCAATTCTCTCTTAATATACTCTTATTTATTGCAATCAGGAAGAATGGGCTTGTAACTTTTTACAGGCAACATATGAATTTTCAATTCTTAAATAGTGGAATAATAATTCTATAATGAAAGTCAAAAGCGTTAAACCGAATACTGATAAACCAGTTATCAAATCTTCAAACATGTTTCCTGTTGTAGGTATTGGTGCTTCGGCAGGAGGTTTGGATGCTTTTAAAAAATTACTCAAAGCCATTCCCGAAGATTCAGGTATGGCATTTGTGCTGGTACAGCATTTGGATCCAACACATGAAAGCATGTTGCCGGAACTGTTACAGAAGGTAACCAATATTCCAGTCCTGGAAATTACAGATGATTTAAAAGTTCAACCCAATCATATTTATTGTATTCCCAGCAACAAAATGATGGTAGCTACAGATGGGGTGTTACTGCTTGCAGCCCGGCCTGCAAAAAGCAAAACCGAACGTAACCTGCCTATCGACCTGTTTTTTAATTCACTTGCAGAAGTACATCAGGCAAATGCCATAGGAGTAGTGTTATCAGGTACAGCAAGTGATGGTACATTAGGATTGAAAGCCATTAAAGACCACGGAGGAATAACTTTTGCTCAGGACGAAGCATCGGCAGCTTATGAAGGGATGCCCCATAGTGCTGTTCAGGCAGGAGTAGTTGATTTTATACTACCCCCTGAAAAAATTCCGCAAAAACTGATGGAATTAACCAGTATTATCTTAGGAAATGAAGCTAATAACCCTCATAGTCCCCTACAGTATGATGATGTGTTTAAACAAATTCTTTCTTTACTCCGTATCAGGAAGGGAACAGATTTTACTTATTATAAACAAACTACCATCCGCAGAAGAATACTTCGCCGAATGGCCCTGAATAAAAACGAAGACCCTGCATCTTATCTTAAAGAATTAAAAGATAATAAAGCAGAACAGGATATTTTATACCAGGACCTGATGATACCGGTCACATCTTTTTTCAGAGATCCTAAAACCTTTTATAATTTATGCGAAACTGTTTTCCCGCTGCTGGTAAAAAATAAAATAGCCGGAGAACCTATACGCATTTGGGTGGCGGGATGCAGTACAGGTGAGGAAGCTTATTCCATTGCTATTTGTTTTAAAGAGTTTTTATCCGATAATCAAAGAGTACAGATTTTTGCTACTGATTTAAGTGAACCCGCAATCACTAAAGCAAGAAGTGGTATTTATACAAAAAACGAATTGGAGGCAGTATCAGCAAACAGGTTGCATGCGTTTTTTACAAAGACAAATGGTACTTACCAGGTTAATAAACAGATTCGGGATATGTGTGTTTTTGCTGTCCATAATTTTTTAAAAGACCCCCCTTTTGGCAAAATGGATTTTATCAGTTGCCGCAATGTGCTTATCTATATGGAACCTTACCTGCAAAAAAAAGTGCTTACCACTTTTCATTACTCTTTAAACCCAAAGGGGATTTTATTACTTGGTAAAACAGAAACCATTAGTGGGGTGCCCGACCTTTTTGCGGCAGCTGCAAAAAATGATAAATTATTTTCCAGGAAAGATGTGCCTGGCAGGTTTATGCATGTTGCCAGCGAAAAAAGCGAACAATTTATCAGCAATACCGATACCAATCTCAACAATGAAATTCTCCGAACAGATTTTCAAAAAACAGCTGATGATATTATACTCCGCAAATACACGCCTGCAGGAGTGATCGTAAATGAAGCAATGGACATTCTGCATTTTCGTGGTAATACCAGCAGTTTTTTAGAACAATCACCCGGCAAACCCAGTCATAATTTATTACAAATGGCTAAAAATGGTTTGTCATTTGAATTGCGCAATATCTTGCACAAAGCAAAAAAACAGCATACTACCGTAATTAAAGAAAATATTCCATTACAGATTAATGGCAGCTTACACAATATTTCACTCGAAGCTTTGCCACTTCCCAATACCATTGAGCCCTATTATTTAATTCTCTTTCATGATAATAATATCATTGGTAAAAATGAAAAGTCCAGCAACAGCAAACAATCCACAAAAAAAGATGATAAAGATATACGTATACAGCAATTAGAACTGGAGCTGGAGCAGGTACGTGAAGACATGCGCAGTATTTCTGAAGACCAGGAATCTTCCAATGAAGAACTGCAAAGTGCGAATGAAGAACTCCTGAGTGGCAGTGAGGAATTGCAGAGTTTAAATGAAGAATTGGAAACCGGCAAAGAAGAACTGCAAAGTACCAATGAAGAACTTACTGTTGTAAACCAGGAAATGATCAGTTTGAATGAACAGGTAATGGCTGAAAGGGATTATTCTGAAGCGATTGTATCCAATATTCGTGAACCATTGCTGGTATTGGATAAAAACCTGCGGATAAAAACAGCTAATAATGCTTTTTATAAAACTTTTCTGGTAAATGAGCTGGAAACAGAAGGGGTTCTGATTTATGATATTGGCAGTAAACAATGGAATATTCCGGCTTTGAGAACACTGCTTGAAAAAATACTACCTGAAAAAGCTGTCTTTAATGATTTTGAAGTAACGCATACTTTTTCAAATATTGGCGAACGGGTAATGTTGCTGAATGCAAGGGAAGTAATTAATAAAAATAGTTTAGAAAAATTAATCCTGCTCTCTATTGAAGATATTACAGAAATAAAGAAAGCCGAAAATATTTTACGGCATAATGAAAAACAATTCAGACAGATGTTAGAACTGATGCCTCAAAAAGTATGGACAGCCGATGCCCTTGGGAAGATTAATTATTATAACCAAAAAATGCTGGACTATACCGGATTTACTTTTGATCAATTAAATGATAATGGATGGGAAAAAATTATTTATCCGGATGATTTAGAGAAAACAGAAAAACTATGGCAACAATCCATTGATACCGGTATAGATTATGAGGTGGAAAACAGATTACTCCGTAAAGATGGCAAATATTTATGGCATCTTACCAGGGCAATTGCAGTAAAAGAAAGCGATGGAAAAATAAAAACCTGGATTGGCTCTAATACTGAAATACAGGAACAAAGAGCACAAAAAGAGGAATTGATAACAGCCAAAAGTAATGCAGAACTAAAAATACAGATAGCCGAAGAAGCTGTTAATGCAAAACAGCAGTTTTTGTCCAACATGAGCCATGAAATCCGTACACCAATGAATGCAATTGTAGGGTTTACAAATGTGGTATTAAAGACAAAATTAGATGATACACAAAAAGAATATATCAATGCCATTAAAGTTTCGGGAGATGCACTGATCATTTTAATAAATGATATATTAGACCTGGCTAAAGTAAATGCAGGGAAAATGAGCTTTGAGCAATTGCCCTTTAATTTATCAGATACAGTTTCTGTTATACTTCAGTTGTTTGAATCAAAAATTAAGGACAAGCACCTAAAACTAATAAAAATATATGATGACAGTATTCCGATAATTATAAACGGCGATTCAATACGTTTAAGGCAGATCTTATTAAACCTGATGAGCAATGCAGTAAAATTTACCTCAAGCGGAAAAATAACAATGCAAATCAGCCTGCTGAAAGAAGATATAGAAAAAGTAACTATCCAATTTAAGATTACAGATACTGGTATTGGAATTCCTGATGACAAGCTGGAATATATTTTTAATAATTTTGAACAGGCACACAGAGATGTCTCCGGATATTATGGTGGCACAGGGTTAGGGCTTGCTATTGCGAAACAATTGGTGGAACTTCAGGGAGGAACCATTACTGTAAACAGTAAAGAAGGGAAAGGATCTGAATTTAGTTTTGTACTCAGTTTTGGTAAAATAAAATTAAAAAAGAAAGCACAAAATAAAAAGGCTAATCCTGATAAAGAGGCCATCCGGATTAAAAATGATACAGCTGTTGAAACAGTTCCTAAAGTAAATGTGCTGGTAGCAGAAGATATGGCACTCAACCGGCTTTTAATAAAAACCATCATACTGGATTTTGGCTTTGCAATAGATATTGCTGAAAATGGAAAAATTGCCATTGAAAAGCTCCAGAAAAATGCGTTTGATATTGTTTTAATGGATTTACAAATGCCTGAAATGAATGGTTTTGAAGCCACTGCATATATTCGTAATGAAATGAAATCTGCTATCCCGATTATTGCACTTACTGCTGATGTAACTACTGTAGATGTGGAGAAATGCAAAGCATTTGGGATGAATGATTATATCTCCAAAACAATTGACGAAAAATTACTATACAATAAAATTTGTACCTACCTGAATATTCCCTGTATTTAACTTTTCAACCTTATATATAATTCTTCCACCTCTTTTCTGGCCCAGGGTGTTTTTCTGAGAAACTTAAGGCTGGATGGAATGCTGGGATTACTATTGAAGCAATTGATACGGATATGCTGCCCCAGGTCCTCCCATCCGAAATGAGCCACTAATTCTGTGACAATGGCTTCCAGAGTTTTGCCATGTAAAGGATCTTTAGAAATTGGTTGCATCTTCAAAAATAAACATTCAAAGTAAAGTAAGATAAAAAGTAATCAAATAAATTGATTTATTAAAAGATTCCCGTGATCTCATAAATAAACAACCCAATATACAGTACACCCATCCCTTTATTAATGCTACCTGTATTTAATTTAAAATAATCCAGTAAAAATTTACCAGATTTCATATAAAAGATAAAAGCTGCCAGTGCACCCGTTGCATTACAAAACAGGAAACCATAAAAAACAGAATTATCTGAACTGAACAGCATTTTGGAATGGATCAGCAACCCGGTAACCAGCCAGAAAGGAATCTGTTGCGGATGGAGTATTATACTGATAATACCGCGGTAAATAGTATGCTGATGCGTAGCTTTTCTGTTTTGATTGTTTTCCAGTAACATCCAGAGCCCCATGCATAAAATAAGTCCGTATGAAACATATTGAATGCAGGTAAATATCCAGTCTTTTGAGGAAAGCGCCCCCAATAATCTGAAGGAAATATACAGATAGAGGCTTTCAAATAAAAGAGCCAGCAACAAAATCAGGAATATGGACCTGTATTTTCGGCAACGATAGAGTTCCACAAACATCAGGTTGATATTTCCGGGAAAGATATACCCGTAGAATCCTATCAATAATCCCAGAAAACTCATAATAATTGCAGGTTTTGTTTGTATATTTTTTCCTCTTTTTTCAACCGGATAAAGGAACGGAAGCACATGAATTTAAATCCCTTTCTTTTATTTTCAATGGCGGCATCAAACATCATTTTATAATGACTGGCCAATACTTTTTGTGCCTCAATAAATGAAAACCCGGGGTGGTAAATATGGGCAGGTTCCGCTCCTGCCCCATTTAATTCCAGAATGGAAATATGGGCATTTTGTTTTAAGTCTTCTATACTCCTGCACCTCAGGTCAAACCTTCCGAAATAAAAACCTTCAATTTTTTTACTGATAGCATCGAAGGTATCTGTAAGTTGCTGATCGATCAGGTAATTACAATTGAGAAAACTGGTGCCGAGTACATGGTTGCCATAAGGGACCAGCAACAGTTCCTTTCCCTCATCCAATACCTGATTTACATTAATATTCAATTCTTTCTTCAATCTTTTGTACTGAAGAAAAGAACGGTCCTGTTTTCTTATTAAAGTATCAATATCAGAAACCCCATCCCCTGTAATACTTAATAATTGTTTATAGGTTACAGAACTGATATGCCCTTTATTACTATTGGGATGGCGGTAATAAAAAATACTGAATTCCAGCGGATAATCTATATAGTCCTGTATCAGGAAACTGATATGGACCGTATTTCTGTAAGCTTCCAGTTCTTCCGGTGTATGAATTTTCTTAACCATCCATCCCCTTTCGCCACGGTCAGGCTTTGCAATCAGGGGATACTGAATAGCTGCTGCTTTCATTTTATCTGCAATGTTTCTGACTGTATCATTGGGATCAATTAAAATTGTTGCCGGATAATATTCCTTTGGCATCAACTGAAATATTTTCCATTTACTTTCAAAAAACATCCCTCCGTTTTCGATGGACGGGTTAGAAGCAGAAAAGAAAAAAAAGGATCTGGCTTTGAAGGATAAATAGGCATAATAAAAACTAACCGGAAAATAAACAGCCCACATAGGCCAGTATTCCCAGCTGCCGGTTTTGATAACTATTCTTCTGAAATAATAGACTACATCTTTTAGTGAAATTGTCAAACTAAACATTACAACTGATTTTATTTGAAATAAATTCAATGCTGTTAACAGCCTTTCTCCCATCCGGTAACTCCTGATAATACATTTCAGCTTTATGCTGTTTATCCAGTTCAATAAAGGAATAACTCAGTGTCCTGATTTTATTATTCCGGTTCATTATAAACCCATTATGTAGGTCTGTGTATGAGTTTAAAAAGTCAAATACTGCAGATTGGGATATAGAAGGTTGTCCTTTCAACCAATCTTCAAACTTATGCTGCCGTTTCTTTTTAGCTTCTGTTGTATATAAAGTGGAAGAAGACCAGATAAATGGATTAGCGGTATTTAATTGTATACAATGCTTTTGAAAGCCATCCCAAACCAATTGAAACAGTGCATTTTCAGTCCAGCTAACAATTGTAAAAGGTTCTATATTATCCAAAAGCATATATTCCCAATCAGGCAGCAATGCAGCAGATTGCAATAATTCACGTATGATTAATCCCCTGCTTTTACGGTATTTCAATGCACGCTGGTGATTTTCAAATCCCCCGTTCAGCAAAATCAACACATTACCGATAGTATTAACACCTACCCAGCTGCCACCTGCCTGTGCATCAAGAGGAGCCAGCCAATCTGATTCAGCACCTTTTATAATTTCTGGTAGGGAAGCAAGCGGTCTGTTCGGGCTTTCATCTCTTAAGGATGCAAAATAAAGCCTGTTATTAGCCGGTATAAAAAGTACGGTACACATGCGATCAAAAATTATAATTTAAGCAGAACATGCCTGCATTGTTTGCGCTTTAAACTTAATAGTAGAATAAGCCATACCAAAATTATCATCCACCAATTGCAGGTTCATTTCCAGTAATGCAACTTTTATCAAAGCCAGGTGATGAATGGTATGTTCTGTATTATACACAATTTCACGGTAATAGGTTGTGCCTACCGGTAAGGTTGATTCTGCATCAGTAAGTTCTGTTTTCAAAAACATCTTTTTATCCGGTAACTGAAACTGCTGTTCCAGATCCCCTATAGCAGACAATGCTATACAACGGTTATTTTCCAGATTAAAATCGCGGTACCGGTTAACATAATCCACTTCATTATTATTATATCCTTTGATTACACATTGCAGTAATTCAATAATATGACGGGTATGCCCTCCGATACTGGCATTACCCAGGTGTGCAATTTTTTTAGAATATTGTTCATCTTTCAGAGCGGCAAGCAAGGTTGAAAGTGCCTGCAACTGATGGTTAAGTTGTTCAAAAATCATAGACTAAAAATTTGGGTTATATCAAATAATTAAACATTGCGGGTTACGAACTTTTTATACAATTCAATACCCTGTTGTTTATACAGAAAAGCAATGAGTATACAAAACAACCATACCGTAACTGCCAGGCCAAAAAGTAATCCACCATCCCCCTGGGATACAATCCCCAAAACGGTAAGATGAGAAAGTATTGCCCCTGACATAATTCCAATTCCAAGAAAAGCACCTATAAAGACTGTAGCAGGTATTAATAATAAGATTCCGGTTATTAATTCCAGTATACCGGTTCCGATCCTGCCCCATGGTTCTACCCCCAGTTTACTGAATAATTCAACAGATTCCGGTTGTGCGGTAAACTTAAAATAGAGGGTTTGGAATAAAATAAGGGCTGCAATGATCCTTAACAGCCATAAAGCCAGATTTTTAATGTTCATGTGTTTTGTTTTTTGGGATTAATGGTAAATATTTTTCCAGTTTTTATCAGCATTCGCTTTGAGGTTCATTTCATCCTTGTTCCACTTGTTCAGTGTATTGTTCACCCAAGTATGGTAAAACAGGTAGAGTTTTCCATTAGAAATTGTAAATGTCTCCGGATCTACTTCCACTTTTTCGCCGGATGCACCCATAGCATAAGCACACCATCCACCATATTGCGGTTCATATTTTTTAGGTTCTTTCTGGAATATCTCTTTGCTGGAAGCACTGGAAAAATAATAGGTTACCCCTTCATCTGTAAAGGCAAACTGCGGGTTACCTTTGACTGCTTTATGCTGCATAAAATAAGCAACAGGATCATATCCCTGAATGGCCAGTCCTTTTTCAAGATTAAAATGTTTGACTGGCAGGTTATTTTGTGCCTGTAAATTGCCCATTGTACAGAACAGTGCCAAAGCTGCAATTAGAATTTTACTCATTTTTTGGAATTTTGGGTTATTTAATTTGAAGGGTTTTTAGATATTTCAACCGGTTTGATGGGTAAGTCGCTGCAAATAATGATTCCTTACAAATTATTTTAAATTTTGTTCAGAAATCTGAAAGGCATGTCATTTTTACTGCATTTGTATTACTATTTCCTGAAAATTCCCCGGTTTAATTACCAATGATTTACTAAAATAAAAAATACATAAACCTGCAGAATACTTTAATATCATACATTCGCGCCGAATTCAGATTATTAAACCGACAGATGTATTAACCCATTACAAATGAAAATTTCAGACAAACTACAGGAAAGAAGCCAGGGGCTTTGTGAACTATGCACCTCAGAAACTGCTACGCATGCTTATGCTGTCAGCCCTAAAAACAATGATGATATAGAAAATGAAGTGGCTTTATGTGATACCTGTTTGAAATTAATTGAAGGTGGGGAAGCCGGTAATCACTGGCAATGCCTTGCAGGTAGTATCTGGAATACAGAACCAAGCGTACAGGCATTGAGTTACCGTATTTTATATGGTTTAAAAGACCAGGAATGGGCTGCAGAATTAATGGATTCTGTTGCCCTGGATGAATCTGTGGTGAACTGGGCAGTGAGTGTTTATGAGAAAAAAGCCATTCATATGGATGCTAATGGCCATGAACTGCTAAACGGGGATACCGTAATCCTTACACAGGGTTTAAATGTAAAGGGTGCCAATTTTATGGCTCCCAAGGGTACCATTGTAAAAAAGATCAGGCTGGTACCCGATAATACCGAACAGATTGAAGGCAAAGTAAACGACCAGACCATTGTAATTCTAACAAAATACCTGAAGAAAGCTTTATAGAAATAGTTCTCAATGGCTCGTTTATCAGACCAAGGTTTATATATGAGCCATTGGTTTATTTTCTACAGATTCAACATATAATTTTTCAAAAGCGTTCACCACATATTGAATATCGTGTTTTTGAATCAACTCCAGGCTTCTGTTGCGCATCTGCAGATACAGGCTTTCATCTGAAAGAATATTTTCAATTGACTGAACCAGTGCCGGAATATTGCCCACTTCATATAAATAGCCATTACCATCCACCAGTTCGGTTAATGCAGCTGCATTGGCAGCAATTACCGGCATTCCGGATGCCATTGCCTGTAAGGTAACCAGACTTAATAATTCTGCAATACTGGCAATAATAAAACAACGGCCGATATTGTAAAAAACAGGCAACTCCTCATCAGGTACAAATCCGGTAAAAATAACCTTGTCTGCAATTCCTATAGTTGAAGCCAGTGTTTTCAGCTCTTCAGATTGTGTACCCTTTCCTACAATTATAAAACACAAGTCCATCTTTTCACCTGCCAGTTGTATAGCTGCAAATATTTCTTCAATCCTCTTTTCAGGATCCAGTCTCCCAACATATAACAATGCCGGTTTATCAGGAATTCCATATTTTTTTCTGACAGTTTCCATTTCAATGGAAGGATGGAATCTTTGCAGATCTACCCCGCTGGACAAGGCAATAGTTTTAATATCGGACCGGATATGCGGCCTGATAATATTTACACCGGTTAGAGTGGGTGTGGTTACCAGGTCAACCTGGTTAAATACCCTGGAGAATCCTTTCCATAGAAATGCTTCTAATTTTTTCTTCCAGAATTTACCTTTTACAAGAACGGTAATATTTTCCGGCATAAAATGATTGGTGGCTATAATGGGTAGTTTGAATTCCCTGTTCAGTTCTACCACCGCTTTGCTGATCAGAAAATGATCCTGTATGTGAATAATATCTGGTTTAAAGTCATTGATAATTTTCCGGATCCTGCGTTTGATACCCAGTAATACCGGTATCCGGATATTGGTATACAGAAAAACAGGAAATGAGGGCAAACCATGTACCTCCAGATTATCGATAGACCTGATAAATGCAGACCGCGTATTTGAAGGTGCTATCACCTTAATCTGGTGCCCCTTTTCCTGTAACAATGGCCCAACCCTGCATACAAAATAATAAACCCCATTAATATGCGGATAATACGTATCTGAAACAAAAAGAATTTTCATAATTGCCTGCGTTTAGTTTGAATGATATAAAAGAGAATAATGGATAATCCGAATGTGATCATCAATCCTGCAAAAAAATCCAGGTATTGGCTGATCTGGCGATAGGCATCTCCGAATAGCAGACCAATACCCAAATAAAAGACGTATTGAATTAAGGAAGTAATCAGGCAGATCCCTATAAACTTCGGGTAAGGTATTTTAACAGCTCCAGCCGCATAAATACCTGCGATTCCAATACCCAAACTTATTTTGGATAAGGAAATGGTTTTGCGGGGATTGGTATCGAAATAGACCTTCACTTGCTGCACTTTTTCAGCATGAAAGCCCATTTTTTTAAGTATTTGTTTAAGAAAACCTGGTAACCCTACCCTGCCAAACAGGTAAACGAAGGAATCTCCGGTAATATCGCCTAAAATAATTACGGGGTACACTATCAAAGGGTTTAACAAATGGTTCATACATAAAAATCCTGCGATGACAGCCAGAATTGGCCCTTCCACAATAGCCAGCGGATACAATAATAAATAGCGGTATTCAGACAATAAATAAAGTATATTTTCCAAATGAATTATTTTAATTAAAAATATTAAAATACTTCTCCTAAGTTTCCAACAAAACCACCCGATCTATTTCTTCCTTTTCCAAAGTCAATACAGGCATTGGTATTGGAAAATTTATTGAATTTAATACGCAATCCAACTCCAACACCTGGTGAAATAACTTCGAATCTGTTGCTTATCATTTCTGAAACAGAGCTGGCATTGGCAAAAATTACGCCACCCACCAATCCATTCCGGGAAATTTTAAATCTTAATTCTGCTTCCAGGTCTATAAACTTCTTTCCAATAAACCTGCTTTGTTCATATCCCCGACCTGTATTATTATACATATCTGTTCCCATACCCGGCAAGTCTAAATAAGGCGGGCTCCCCTTTAGGGTTATTACACTATAAAACCATACTGCCAGCAAGGTATTCAGGGGAACTGAAATATATTTTCTAAAGTCCATTATAACAGAACTGTAATTACTATTGGCACCGAGCAATGTACTGTTCTGAATAAACTGAAGGTTTGCATAAAAACTGCCAGGATTAGGATTTATACTATTTTCCCGGTTATCGAATGATACATTTACATTAATACCGGAGGAAGTACTGGTCTCCGTGAAACCATATTTCTGGAAATCAGTTATTCGCCCTGGCGTTAACTGTTCTTCTTTGATATGCCAATGATAATCAAGCTGGTACCCATAGCCAAGGTATATTGAATTGGAAATGCGGCGAATAATCTGCTCATAAAAGCGAACATAATTATAACTGATAATATACTTATCCGCTTCGGTGGTATAAGCACCGATACCAAATGCATCCTGCGGATATTTATAATAGCGCCAATCTCCTATCAGGTTAAATTTATTACCGGGAGTCCAGATAGTTGATTGAACCGGCAACATAAACTGCTGCTTTTCTGTATATTTTATCGCTGCTAATATGGAAGAAACATTGGTTTTCTTTTTATCTGATGTTTTAAATGCCACATTACCTGCTACACCCGGCGAAAAGCCTGTTGCAATGGTGTATTCGACAATGGGGGCAATGGTAAAATAGACCGGTATATCCCTGTTGACTGCCGTATCCAGTTTTCTGTTTTGATTAATATGGAATAGATGGTTGAAAATATCAATCAGGTCTTTCTGCTGGTTATAATAATGAAATGCAATAGTATTTAAGCTATCGTTATTATGACTGTAGGATGGAATAACTGATTGAGCGGATAAACGACAGGAAATACAACATAAAAAGTCTATAACACAGAATATAATCAGATTTGAACCTTTTTTTCTCATAATGATTTATGCAGATCAGATTGTCCAAATTAAAAATTATTCAGTATAATTTTTTTAAGCATTTTATTGATAATGAAAATATAATGTAGCAACTACCGTCCATAAAAAAGAGGCTGTTTCAAATGAAACAGCCTCTTTTTTATAGACCAGTAACCTGATTAACTTTTAATGATGGTAACACTACCAATTTTATGATGATCCTCATCGAGGATAATTACATAATAAGTTCCGTTAGTTAATCCACCAACATACAAAGAAATATTACTCAAGGTACCTGCCGGAGAAGTTGACACCGTTTTTTCTATTACCAGCTTGCCATTAGCATCATGAACTTTAATAATTGCATTATTCTGTCCGGAAATGGATGTAAAACTAATGTTTGTGAAACCGGATGCAGGATTAGGGCTTGCAGCAACCGTATTTTTCAACCCGCTGATCTTTATCAGTTCAGTTACACTGTCTTTACAGGAACCGATTCCTGAAACAACCAGTTTCACTTTATAATCGCCATTGACATAATATACAGTAGGATTACTTAATTCTGAAGTAGTTCCATCTCCCAAATCCCAATTGTAATTCAGGGTACCTTCTGTGATGGTTGAGGTACTCAGGAAAGTAGTACCATTTCCACTGCCGGTATTATAATCAGTTGTAAATGATGCTGAAGGTTCTGAACCTACTGTAATTTGTACTATATATTCAGAGGTACATCCGTTTGCATCTGTTACGGTCATGGTTACATCATGACTGGCTGCTGCATTATACACATGCACCGGATTCTGAAGCACTGAATTATTGCCGTCATTAAAATCCCAGTTATATACCAATGCACTGCCTGCACCGGTTGACTCATCTGTAAATATGAAGTTATTACCGGTAATACATTGAGCAGTATTGTTGACACTGAATTTTGCTGAGAGTGTACAAGCCGGTACAGGTATAATAGCCGCAGTTACCAGGATATTAGCTGAAACACTATTGCTGCCATTTGGATTAGATACTGTATAAATAATGGTAGCATTGCCTGCTGTGATACCGGTAACCACACCTGTATTTGGATCTATTGTTGCTACTGTTGCTGGAGAAGCTGTCCAGGTTCCGCCGGTAACCGCGTCGCTTAAGGTGATGGTTGAACCGGTTGCCACTGTTGAAGGCCCATTGATAGGTCCGGCTACAGGTGGTACCGAACAATCTGTCACTTGTATGGTAGATTGTGCAGTTGCAGTTCCGCAGCCGTTATTTACGGTGTAACTGATCATTGCTGTACCTGTTCCAATGGCAGTAACCATTCCGGTTGTACTTACTGCTGCCACCCCGATTGCGGAAGTACCCCATACACCACCTGCAGTATTAGCGGTAAAGAATGCATTGGTATTGCTGCACATATTAGCTGTTCCATTAATCACTGGTGTTGCCGTCTGAGCATTAACTGATATTACAGTATTTGCAGCATTGGTTCCATTATTATCGGTTACACTATAACTGATCTGCACAGTACCGGCTGCTATTCCGGTAACCAATCCATTATTGCTTACAGTAGCCACCGTAGGATCTGAAGTTGTCCAGCTTCCGCCACTTGTTGCATCTGTTAACTGAACGGTTGAATGGATACATAGGTTGGCTGCTCCCTGAATGGCAGCCACGTTACCCAGAATTGACGTGCTTTTATTAGTAATATTTACCACTTCTTTTATACTGTCAGAACAACCTCCGGAAGTGTTCACCACCAGGGTTACCAGATAAGAGTCCGGCTGGTAAATCACCATTGGGTTTACTAAAGTAGAGCTGGTTCCGTTACCCAGGTTCCAGTAATAGGTCATATTACCTGCGGGTGTGGTGGAAGTACTGATAAAAGTGGTTCCTTTTCCATTATAGGTATCAAAATCTGTTTTAAAAGAAACTTGTGGAGTAGGGCCAACAGTTATCTGTAAAGTATAACCCGACTGGCATCCGTTTTTATCAGTAACAGTTAAGGAAATATCATGATCGGATGGTGATCCGTATACATGAGATGGATCAGGCTGTGATGAATGCGATCCATCATTGAAATCCCAGTTATATACAAATGGAGCGGTTCCACCAGTAGTCGTATTACTGAATATATAGTTATTGGTAGAAATACATTGATTGGCCTGATTGATGATAAATCCTGCTGCCAGGTTATTACAAATTCCCGGAACAGAAACATTAATGATCTGTGATACTACTGTAGGGCCGCATTGATTGGTTACAGTATAAGAGATGGTAACCTGTCCGCCTGCAATACCAGTAACAGTTCCGTCAGTTACTGTTGCAAAAGCAGTATTGGAAGATGACCATACCCCACTTGGTGTAGCATCGGATAATTTAGTGGTCTGACCAACACCCAACTGTAATATACCCGTAATTGGATCTACTACCGGAGGATAATTAACAGTAAGTATCAATGTAGCTGCACTATCACATCCTACCGCATTGGTGGTATGATAGGTATAAGTACCTGCAGCATTGTAAGCCGTTCCATTCCAGGTATACGGTAAAGATGCACTGCACACTGATATAGAAGTACTGGATACTGATGGCTGAAGGATATTCAGTACAAGGGTAGCCACACTATCGCATCCGGCAGCATTGATGGTATGATAAGTATACGTACCTGCAGTATTACAGGCGGTACCATTCCAGGTATAAGGTAAAGCTGTTGTACAAACACCTAAAGTTGTAAGAGAAGTAGTAGGTGCCAGTATTGTAAGGTTTAGTGTAGCAGCACTGTCGCATCCCACACTATTGGTTAGATGAGCAGTCTGAGAACCAGCTGCACTGAAACTTAATCCATTCCAGCTATATGGTAATGCAGTGGGACAAACACTGATATTGGTAACTGAAGTGGATACTGGTTTAACAGTTACAGTTGTTGCAGCACTGGTATTCACACATCCATTTACATCTGTAACAGTTACTGTATAATTTCCGCTTGCGGCAACATTGATACTGGATGCAGTGGCCCCGTTTGACCAGGCATAACTGCTGTAACCAATCATTGGTGCAGTGGATGGAACCATCCAGGAAGGGCTACCGATCAGGGTTCCGTTATTTCCATTGGCAGTAGCATCTGTAGTTGTTGAACCTGTTCCTTCATCTAATTTATAATAAGCTACCAGTCCGGTACTGTTTGGTGCAATGGATGTTTTCATTGCAGCCTGTATCTGAGCCTGTGTTCTTCCTATATTCCAAACCCGCACTTCATCAATAGCACCATTAAAATATTCAGTATTATTGGTTGTACCAATTCTGATATTATTTGCATTGGGAACATTATGACCACCAGGATGATCTGAACTGATCAATATTCCATCCACATAAATAGTTCTGGTACTGCCATCAAATGTTGCAGCTACATGATGCCATGCACCATCTGCCAGATTGGGTGTAGTTACAACCAGATCATTAGCCCACCAATAATTGTCTAATCCGGTACTTCCATTCATCCTGAAAGCATTTACCTGATTGGTGGTACCCCAGTTACCCCAACCAATAATTCCTCCTGTGGAAGATCCATTGGGCTTAATCCAGGCTTCCAGCGTATAGGTTGAATTACCAATTGGTATATTGGCAGTATTCGTTACATTAATATATTGAGCACTTCCATTTAGCTTAATAGCATTACCTGCTCCGCCGTTTGCATTCAGTGTTACATTGTTTCCACTGCAAAAAGTGGTAGTGCTGGTTGCAGAAACAGTTGGTGAAGGCAATGGGTTAACAGCAACAGTTGTTGCTGGTGATGTAGCAGAGCAACCATTGGCATCCGTTACTTTAACAGAATAATTACCGCTGGAAGTGGCTGTAATCATTTGAGAAGTAGCCCCGGTATTCCATAAGTAACTGCTGCCCGAACTTGCATTCAATTGCACAGAACCACCTGCGCAGAAAGTGGTGGAATTTCCTGCAGTAATAGTAGCAGAGGGCAATATATTTACGGTTACAGTGACAGGTGCAGAAGTAGTGGAACAACCAGCTGCATTGGTAACGGTAACTGTATTATAGGAATTGGAATTAACGGTGATGGACTGGCTGGTAGCGCCGTTACTCCATAAAAAACTGCTGCCACTGCTGGCCGTAAGCTGCACCGAACCGCCACTGCAGAATGTGGTAGCCCCCCCTGCTGTGATTGTTGCTGTAGGATACGGACTTATAATTACCGGACTGGCATTACTGGAAAAAGTAGTACCTGCTGAATTAGTAACTACAACATAATAATATAATGTTCCGGCAGTAGATGAAGGAGGGTTATAGGTATCAGTTGCTGCGGAAGTGGTATGTGTTGCTACCAATGTTCCGCCGGTATTGCTATTAGTACTGTTGCTGTACCATTTATAAGAACTGATAGTAGTACCGTTAATTGTATTGGCAGTTACAGAAAGCGTTGTTGCGGAGTTATTCAGGCAAACAGTTTGAGTTGCTGGTGATGGTGTTGTAACTGAAAACCCGTTAACCATTATATATAGTTTACGGGTGGTATAAGTATTGGCATTGTACTGAAAAGTCCAGTCGGGGTGCCCGGAAGATCCTGTATTATTTCCTATTCCTAAATCACTCACGCCACCGCTCATAAAGTTATTATAGGCAAATAAGGTTTGCGCAGCCCCATAGTTATGCACCTGAAAAGAACCGTAACAATTGGAACCTGCGCTGCGGGTATCATTAAAATCATAAGTATTGGGATTTCCACCGATACCAGCCAGCCCCAGGCTGGTTCCATAACAATCCGGCCATATCTCAATATTACCATTGATATTGGTAGCATTCGTTACATTAGAACCAGTACTGCCATAAACATTCATACCAGTAACCACCTGTTGCCATATTATATTTGAGTTGGCATACGGAACACCAAAATCAGTTAGTTTATTACTGAATTTATTCATGGATACCCAAACCCATTTATTGTCCAGTTGAAGAAAATAGGCCACCCTGCTGAAATTCAATCCGGTGATACCGGAATTGTTGACAGCATAATTGATTGCACTTTGGGTATTATAGTTTGCATTTGTGGGAATATCCAACTCGTACACCACTCCGTATTGGGATGCTTCAGAAACATTGGTGCTGGCAAGTGTGGGGACTGTTCCCAGGGTTTGTGCTTTTAATACAGTTTGCGAAACAAATATCAAAGCAATAATGGCCTTAAGCCTTAGGTTGTAAAGAGGGTTCATAAGCAAATAGAGGTTGACAGAACAGAAAAGGGTTTTTTTATATTGTAAGGTTCAGGTATTGATGTTTAAACAAACGTTAAGAGCATAAAAATATTGTATAGTCTTTCTAAATAATATTAAAAAGCACTTAACCTGTTTAAATAATGATTATAATTTGCTACAAAAACTTAAATGAACATTTTAGCTGTATCAAACAGCTAATTTTATTTTACCCTGATTTGTAAACTGATTAAAACTTGAAACTAACCCCTGCCTCAATAAAAAACAGATTTGAATGAGGGTTCAATACTCCATTGATCATCATTAAAACTAAAATCATGAGATGCTCCAAGATTCAGGGTATAATCAGTATTGCCCCCGGTTGTAAATATGGCATAGGTTCCTGCACTAAGATTGAGATAATCATTCGTAATTGATATTGCATCAATAAAATTTACAAAATAAATTTACAAAAATCATTCTGATTTAAAAACTAACCTGCCTTAATATAGTTTCACCAAAAGGAACCAGGGTTACCCATTCTTTTTTACCGGTAGTTGTATTGAATAGGTTTACTTTTATCTTTCCCTGCTGATACTGAGCATGGGCATCTTCTTTACATGCATATCTGGTATTGGTAAGTGGTGTATACATCCAATCAGCAAAACCGGGTGCATATTCCCTTCCTTTCTGCTCTGTACTTTCAATAGGATTAGCAAATACCAATGCCCCATAAGTAAAATAGGTTTCTTTATTTGAATCTTGTTTTACCTGTACGCTCGTTTCAAATGAAATACGGATATTATCTGTTGATTTAAAATCCCTGTCAATCATAATATAACCATCCATAAGCTTGTATTTTTCATTTGTTTGAATGGTATTCACCCAATCCGGCTTCCTGATTTTTAATACAAAATGGATATTATGAGGTGCCCTGATTTGAAAATTAAAACCCTGCTCGTAGGGATAACCTGTAATTTCTTTTATGGTTACAGGCACATTATTTACTGTTGTGGTAAGTATAGTAGGTGCCAGTAAAGCAGCCACCAGGGTATCTTTTCCTGCTCTCATCCAGGCAGACTGTATAAAATAGGGAGTAATTTTACCCGCATTGGGATTACAGCATACGGCTACATCCTGGTGAGCAGGAGAATATTTATAACGGGTCTGGTTTCTACCCTGTTCCAATTCTCCATTTTTAGTACCCATCATTTCAAAAGAATTATCGGTCTTCAGATACGCTATTCCGGAGTGCAGGGGATTTCTGCTGCCCTGTGCTGCATTGTAAAATATATTCTCCACCGCATCTCCATAAGCCGGGTTTCCAGATTTTTGCAGGAGAACGGTATAACTGTCCATGAGTTCCTGTAATGAACAATATTCATATCCGATATGGGTGGCATCTGCTTTTCTGCCTCCAATCCATTCATCCCCAATTGCCCCCCCTGTTTCAGTAGTAGCACGTTGTATCCGGCTAAGATAAATTCCCAACGCTTTTTGCAAAATTGAATCTCCTGAAGTATAGGCTGCAACTATTAATGGGCGCAGGTGTTCATAGGTATGTACCCCATGTGATTGCAACCGGTAAGCAGTATCCAGGATACTTTTAAGCTGTACATCTTTTTCTGAAGTGGTATTGGCTGAGAAATTCAAATACAAAAACAAGGCATACTCCCTATATTTCATATCACCTGTGATTTGATACATTTTATCCAGCACATCTGTAAACGTTAACCCATGTGCCACACCGCCAGAAAACCTATGATCCACAAAGAATGGATTTGACTGGTTAACAGGATATTGCCTCATGACATTATCTACTGCTTTCACTATGGCATTCCAAACAACAGGATCTTTTGAATATTCATAATATGCCAGCAAACCCCGGTATAAAGTAGTTTTTGCCCATAGCTCCCCATTCTCTGACTGAAACCGGTACCGTAGATTTTTATCATAAATACCCAGATATCCATCTGCATCCTGCGTAGATAAAATGGTATCGATATGTTTTTTCACTTTTGCCATGGCTGCATTGTCATTCAGCAGCAGCGCATTTCGCATATAGCCATCCCACCAGTTGGATTGGGTTTCACTGTTCCACCACTTATACTGGTCATCTCCTCCTGCATCACCTGATTTCAGGTTACCCAGGTCTTTTGCAGCACTGTGCAACTGCAACCTGCCTGCGCCGTAAATTGGATCATATATTAATGAAGGAACCAGCTGGTCCAGGTGCCCCACAAAACCCACCATATCCTGTTCCATTTGCTTTTTAATCCAACCAGATGGTTGTATGGAACCAAATGGCAACCGTTGCAATTTTTCAGGTATGGGTATTGTCTGAGAAAATACAGTAATAGAAAAACTAATGAAAATGGAAAAGTATAATATTTTCATATTTATTTTAATTTATCTGGATTGCATCTTTACTAATAAACTGCCTCCCTGCATAATTGCAGTATACCTGAGCGAAGGTATATTGGCTATGGGATGATTATTTAATGTATAGGTTGAGGCATATATATTTTTGTCAGAATATTCCGGTGCTTCCACTGTAAATGTTTTACCATTTTGCAGGTGCAGGATTGCTTTTTTAACCTGTGGTGCGCCTAATACAAAAGAAGGATCGGCAGGGTTAACCTGGTAAAAACCCAGTACAGATAAAATATACCATGCCGACATTTGTCCGCAGTCATCATTACCAATCATACCATCCGGTGTTTGTTTATAAAAATCACGAACAACCTGATGAATATAATAATGTCCTGTTTTAGGTGTTGCTGAATACGCATAGAGATAGGCAATATGGTGACTGGGTTCATTGCCATGCGCATACTGGCCAATCATCGCTTCCTGACCCAGGTATTTATCCGGATTGGGTGTACGGATGGTAAAAAAACTATCCAGCTGTGCGGTAAATTGTTGCTTTCCTCCCAGTAAGCCAATCATACCCTGTACATCGTATTGAGCTGGTGTCCAGAAATACTGCCATGCATTGGCTTCTGTGTAGTCACCCGGGTTGTTCATGGGTGAGGTAGCAGTTAAGGGGTTAAAAGGAGTTCTCCAGTTTCCTTTACTGTCTTTCCCCCGCATTTGCCTGGTATTGGGATCATATACATGCTTATAATACAGGGCCCTATTATAATATTGGTCCGCAATCTCTTTATTTCCCATTTTAGCAGCCATTACTGCTATACAATAATCATCCACCCCATGTTCCAGTGTTCTGGATACAGATTCATTATCCAGACTGTCGAACGGATAATACCCAAACCGGTTGAGTAATTGCCAGTTACTGTTCATATGATTTACTGAAGTGGATTGTATCATTTGCTGCAGGGCAAGGGTGGTATCAAACCCCCTGAATCCTTTATTAAAAGCATCTGTAATTACAGGAATAGCATGATTGCCAATCATGCAGTAATTGTCTTTGCCCCAGGCAGTCCATATTGGTAAAAACCCAGTTGCCGTTGCATGGGCAATCAAGGTCCTGATGAATCCGTTAACCCGTTCAGGAGCTATAATGGTATATAAGGGATGTGCAGCCCTGTAAGTATCCCAAAGTGAGAGCGTTGAATAATATTCTTTGTTGACAGCCACTCTAACCGTATCATCTGCCCCCCTGTAACTACCATCTGCATCTGCAATATTGGTAGGTTGTAAAAACAGTCGGTACAGGCTGGTATAAAAAACTTGCTTTTGTTGTAAAGTGGCTTCAATTTCTATATGGCTTAAATAATGATTCCAGGTTTTTTTTGCCTTACTAACCGTTGCATTAAAATCCCATCCAGGTAATTCAGATTGCAGGTTAAGTTTGGCCCCTTCCACAGCCGTGGTGGACAAAGCTATTTTTGTTAATAATACATTCTCCGGTATATCAAACTGTATAGTATAGCGGGGAGCATTTTCCTTTGGCTGTCTGGGTAACAAATCAATTATCTTAAAGGGCTTGTTAAACTGAATGGTAAAATAATATTTCCTGTCCACCCAGTTACGGGTATGGCAATAACCACTAATAGTGGTTTTATTCTCAATTTGCACTTTACTGTCCAATACCAGGGAATCAGTCAGAAAACGCAGGCCATGTTGTAAATCGACCAGCAAAAAAGCATACTTACCGGGGAATGTGTACTTATGAAAAGCCACATGGTCGGAGCAGGTTAACTCAATTTTTACCCTATTCCCTAATGTCACTGTATAATAACCCGGAGTAGCTTGTTCAGATTTTTTATTATAGGTTTCAGCAAGGCCTGCTTTATTGACTGATGTATAAGGTTGCAATAAAATATCCCCGTATTCACTGATACCTGTACCATTGGACCGGGTTTGTGAAAAACCCAGGATGAGGGAATCTTTATATTGATAACCACTGGTATAATCCCATCCCTGATCCCGGTTATCCGGTCCGGGTTGTACCAGCCCAAATGGCATACTGGGACCGGGGAAAGTATGCCCTGTACCATCGGTTCCAATAAATGTATATACATACCGGGTATAATCTTTCTGTTGAGCAAATGAACTAAAAGCAACTATCAGGAAACAGATGCTTAAAAGTAATTTTTTATAATTCATGAGCAGGTTATTCACGTGACTCAGCCTGTATTTTATTCCATTAAAGACTATTTTTTCAATAAAAACAAGAGCGGTATATCCAGCCTTTTATGCCATGATTTTTCACTATGGCTTTCTCCCGGGAAATATTTAGTCATCCAGTTTTTGGAAGTATATCCTTTCGCTTTCAAAACCTCATCCACTTTTGCCTGCAAGGGCGGATACATAGCGTCCAGTGTCTGGTCGCCATAATCAAAATACAATTTATGGTTTTTGGGATTGGGTAAGTGTATGCTCATATAATTCAGAAAAGCATCCGGTATGGGATTGTTCTCCATGGTAAAAATTCCTGGCCAGTGAGTACTTAAACAGGCAGCGCCGCCAAATACTTTCGGGTACTCACAAATTGCATACATAGATATTAAACCTCCCATACTACTACCGGCAATAAAAGTATGGGATGGCCCTTTAATTGTGGAATATGCGCTGTCTATAAAGGGTTTTAATTCATTGACGATGAATTTTAAATAACGGTCTGATTGAATTTTACCCACAAATACTACACTTACATTGTTCCTTTTGGTAGCATAAACTGAATCCTGTTGTTTGGATGATAAAGATTCAAAGGGTTTTTGCGGAAAATAATCCAAATGCCTTTTTGCATCAGCATTCCAGATCCCCACTACTATAAATGGTTGTACTTTTTTCTGTTGTATTAATTCACCAGCTATATCATCCACTCCCCATTCCTGGTGGTTCCAGGTTGTGGTACTGTCATACAAAGTTTGCCCGTCGTGCATATACAAAACCGCATACTTTTCGTTAGCATTGTAACCTTCAGGCAACCAGATATCAATATTTCTGGCATCAACATATTTTGATTGAAAATTTTCTAACCGATGTATGGTACCGGATACAACTTTAGGTAAAGGATGATTGACGGTAGTTTGGGTAAAAGCATTTGCTGAAATCAAATAAAGGAGAAGAATTAATATTTTTTTCATGGCCGGTTATCATTGTTTTCACTGGCAAAGCTACTCTTGTTTTACAGGTGTAAATAGCATTGATTATCCAATTAACAACACTATATTGACAACAATTAAGTAATTTTAGGCCTTTCAGAATCATATAGTATGAGGGCTAAACTTGAAAACCTGGCTCATCAGCATAAAAACCAATCATTTTTATGTTATGAACTGGCAATGCCAAACTTTGATTTTTTCTGGCATTACCACCCGGAATATGAACTCACTTATATCATAAACGGAAGTGGCAAACGCATTGTAGGTGACAATTATGAGGATTTTACAGATGAAGACCTGGTTTTACTGGGGCCTATGTTGCCACATACCTGGGTGACTGAAAAACCAGCTTCTGATTATTACCGGGTTATCGTCATTCAGTTTTCAAGAGAATCTGTACAGCCATTATTACAATACTCAGAAATGGCTGTGATTAAACAATTATTAAACCGCTCAGACAGGGGTTTACAATTTTCCGGACTGCAAAAAAAAGAGGTTGCTGCTATTTTGAATGAAATGGTAGAGTTTAATGGATTAGATGCACTCCTGCTTTTTTTCAAAGTATTGCAAAAACTAAGCAATATGGAATGCAGGACACTGGCTACTGAATTTTTTACTTCCTATCAAACCAATGAAAATCAGAAGCGTATGAACACGGTTTTTAAGTGGGTACAACAAAAATATACGGACAAAATACAATTATCTGAAGCAGCAGCCCTGATTCATTTATCAGAAAGTGCTTTTTGTAAGTTCTTTAAAAGAGTATCCGGGAAAACTTTTTCGGGATATGTAAATGAAATAAGGATTGCACATGCCTGTAAACTGTTAATTGAAACAGATTTGTCTGTCTTACAGATTGCTAACAATTCGGGCTTTGATTCACTTACTTATTTTAACAGGACTTTCCTTAAAAAAAAAGGAATCACTCCCCGTGGATTCAGAAAAAAACAATATCCGGCAAATCTGCCCTCTTTATTTTGATTTCAATATAAAATCATCCAGTTTATCGTTTTCAATAATAATCAATTTATGCCCTCCCCTTATCTGGCCCAGTTCCCTGAAATTTCTTTCCGCCAGTTTATCTATTATTTTTTTTTCGGCAATCAGCCATTTTTCCTGTTTCATCAGGGAAAATTCGTTCCAGTTATCCGGTTTCTTCATTGTACTTTATTTATCACCAGGCTTTAATTCCAGTCTTCCTTACAAGTGATTGAATGCAAATTTACTTGTATTATTGTTCAGCAATTATTTGTTTTAAACTCATTTTATTCACCATGATAATGCTTATTCACATTATAGAATTAGCATACTGTGAAATTTTCTGTTTTAATATGGGAAATCGTTTAACCCCTGTTAAAAAGCGCTTTTAGGATCATACCTGCCATTTTTGGATTTTCTTTTAAGCGGCGTGTGCAATAGGCAAACCATTGTTTGCCATAGGGTACATATACCCGCATGGTATGGCCCTTATCTACCAAAGATTTTCGGAGTTCAGGAGTAACACCATACAGCATTTGAAATTCGTATCTGCTGGCGGGAACTTTATATTTATCAATCAGTTGTAAAGCACCTTCCACTATTGGCTTATCGTGGGTGGCAATACCCACATATACCTGGTTCAGCAACATCCATTCCAGGTCTTCCAGGTAATGCCCATTAATTTCTTCATAGCTTTTATAAGCAATAGCTGCCGGTTCGTTGTAAATACCCTTACAAAGGCGGAAATTAAGCGGTATTTCAGCAGTATGCAAGTCCAGCAGGTCTTCAATATCCTTTCTGGTTCTTTTTAAATAAGCCTGTACTACCAGACCCACATTAGCAGGAAATTCCTTTTTCAACCGACGGAATATATCAATTTCAAGGTCTGTACAGGGTGCATCTTCCATATCAATTCTTACAAAATTACCGTAGGATGCTGCTTTTTGTACAATCTCACGGATATGGCTGTAACAGAGCTCTTTATCCAGCAATAATCCGAACATGGAAGGTTTTAATGAATAATTACCATCAATTTTGAATTTTTCTGACTGGTCAATGATTTCCAGGTATTCTTTTTTATTGGCTTCTGCTTCTTCAGGGGTTTTAATGAATTCGCCCAATACATCCAGGGTAATTTTAACTCCTTCCTTATTCAGGGTTTTACAACTGTTAAGCGCTTCTGTTATATTAAGTCCGGCTACATATCTTTTAGAAAATACCCATACAAATTTCTGGGGCATATAAGGCAATAAGCCTGCTATTAATTTGTTCAGCATGCTGGAAAATTTTTCTTATGAAGGTGTTTTTGATGCTTTTTAAAAAAGCAGGGGCAAATATAGAGCTAACGCCGAATCAAAAAATATGACATTTGTACGTTTTACCACGGAAATTTCAGTTTAATTACCTTTTTATTGTTGCAATGATATCTTTTTAGGAAAGAGATGATTGAAAGAAAGCAAGCTCATCACTGAAAAATACTTATTTTATGTTGCTAGAAGTTGTAAGAAAATATGATAATAAAGGAAGCATTTCTTGCAGAATCAAAAATATTTTTTATTTTTGTTTTATTTATTATTAATTTATTGTTGTAATTCAAAACCTAATTTATTTGGCTGCAAAATTACAACTGAAATACATGAAATTCTAAATTGTCAAGAAAATTAATGCCTTTAAAAAAATCAATTATATTACCTGTACAATACCTTTCTGCCATTATTTTTCCTATACTGGTTGCCGCTATTATTTATGCTTTTAGTGGATCTTCTCATGTATCTGTTGCAGAATTTTTATTGATTTTGGCCATTTCTTTACTTTCTATGTATCTGTCCCTGAAACCCTTAATGCTCAGTGCTGCTATTTGTACTTTTTTGCTGGGTTTTATATTTATGAAACCCGAATTCAGATTTGAAATGGAAAACAAGGAAGATATTATAAAACTGCTATCCTTTGGGATTGTTACACTATTGATTGTAGTATTGACTTATAAGATACAGCAAACTGAAAAAAAGGCAAGGGAAAAGGAAGAAAAAGAAACCATTTTAAAAACTTATGAGCAAATGTTCATTTCTCTTTCCATTGAGCTGGAGCAACCTGCAAAAGCCATATCAGATTGTGCTATTTTATTGTCAAGCCCGGATCATCCATACACTGATTCAGAAAATCATGCAATCCTGAAAAAAATAAGAATAGCATCATTTTACCTGAATCAGCAAATTGAAACCCTCTTGTACCTGTCAGGTTTAGAATCCGGAATCATACAGATCAGTAATCAATGGTGTGATATTAGTGAAATAATGGAACAAGCTGTTGAAAGTGTGGCAATATATTTTCATCCAATAAAAATAGAATTGAATGTAAGCAAAAGTTTAGCATTGGTTTCGGCAGATTACAGGTTATTGAAGATTGCCATCATGAATATACTCACAGCTGCAATGCAGCAGGCAGATGCACTTTCTGCAATAGTCCTGTCTGCAAGGATAGAAAACAAAAAACTGCTCCTATCACTGGAAAATAAAAATTACACCCTACCCGCTTCTGTAATAAATGTGCATCCCGTCAGTTCAGATAAGGTCACTGATACATTAAGGGAAGAAGCAGGTGTTGGCCTGTCGATAGTGAGAACTTTAATAGAAGCACATAATGGGGAATTGCATGTAAACAGTACTTTGAAAAATGGGAGTATCCTAACCATTTCTATTCCTGTAATCCTCAATACAGCAGTCTAAGTTTATTCAGGAGTTAACAATTCTCCAATAATATATTTTGGTTTTGAGTAATGAGTTGATTTACCAAAAATAAATTCAGGGTAGTTTTCAGGATAATTTTAAGTAGAAATTCATTTAAATATTCTGCACTTTTTCTTGCATTCATAAAGAAAAAATGCTTATATTGTAGCATAGTTTCGCAGCAGTTATCCTGAATAATTGCTGCGAAATTTTTTAATACTCAATCAGAAATTCTTATAATATGAAAGGAAATAAATTTTTGTACTATTGGGTGCTCGTTATCTGCCTGTTAACGGGCATGAGCCTGAAATGTACTGCACAGGGAACACGCTTATTGAGGCAACCCAATATCAGTGCCACAGAGGTCTGTTTTGAATATGGCGGCGATATTTGGGTGGCAGATAAACAGGGAGGGGATGCGCGCAGAATTACCAGTACAGCAGCTGTGGAGAGTGACCCTCATTTTTCGCCGGATGGGAATTTCATTGCCTTTACTTCCAACCGTTCCGGAATCGCGGCAGTCTATGTGGTACCTGCAACCGGAGGTATACCCATCAGGCTAACCTGGTATCCGGCTGCAGCTTATGCCAGGGGATGGACACCCGACGGAAAGCATATCATTTATGCATCTGTAAGGGAAACTGCACCGGTTGGTTATTGCAGGTTATGGACTGTACCCGCTGCAGGCGGAGCCTCTGAATTGTTACCTGCACCCTGGGGGTATGATGCTTCTTTTGCAGCAGATGGAAAAAGAATAGTACTGGACAGGGTAACCCGCTGGGATGTGGAATGGCGCCATTACAGGGGCGGGCAAAATACTGCTTTACAGGTGTTGGACCTTAAACAGTTATCAGAAAAAAATATACCTAATGAAAGAAGTATGGACCTCCATCCCTTCTGGATGGGAAATACTATTTATTTTTTATCGGACCGGGATTTTATTATGAATATCTGGTCTTATAACCCCACAGATGGCTCTATACGCCAGGTTACCAACCATACCGGTACCGATATAAAATGGCTTTCCGGAAATAACAAGGAACTAGTGTATGAAAAAGATGGATTTATACATATTCTTGATCCTCAGACGGGTATTTCCAAGCAATTATCCATTACTGTAAATGGAGATTTTCCATGGGCAGAAACCCGCTGGGAAACAGTTACCAACAGGGCTGAAAATGCATCTTTATCCCCCACCGGGAAAAGAATTATACTGGAAGCCAGGGGGGATATTTTTACCGTTCCGGTAGAAAACGGGGATGCAAGGAATATTACAACCAGTTCTGCTGTGGCAGACAGGCAACCTTTATGGTCGCCCGATGGAAAAACCATTGCCTGGTTTTCTGATAAAAGCGGGAAGGGATATGACCTCTTTCTTACAGACCAGGAAGGTAAAAACCCACCCAGGGTTTTATCTATTGGTGTCTCTAAACTGGCATGGGAACCGGTATGGTCGCCCGATGGCAAATACATAGCATTTGAGGATAATAAGGTAAGGGTTCAGGTAATTGAACTGGCAACAGGGAAAATCAACACAGCAGATACCGGAGGCACCAATCTGGAGCGTGGAGATATGACGCTCAGGTGGTCGCCCGATTCCAAATGGTTGGCTTATTCCAAAACAGCCCCCAATAATTTCAGAAGAATTATGGTATGGTCTTTAGCGACTGGTATCAAAAAATACATCAGCGATCCCATGGCTGATGCCATTCAACCAGCATGGGACAGGGATGGCAGGCATCTGTACTTTTTAGCTAGTACGAATATTGCATTAGGTTCCGGCTGGGCGAATACCAGCTCTATACAGGCAAAGCCAAGCTTTGCAGCTTATATCACTTTACTTCGTAATGACGAACCAAATCCTTTCCCATTAAAAACAGATGAAGAACCTGATTCTACCAAAGAGCTTAAAAAGCCCAAAGATACCAGCGACCAGAAGCTGGTAAAAATTGACTGGGATGAGATGAACAGGCGGATTATTGCCTTACCCATACCATCTGGTAATTATGACCAGCTGATCAGTGGCCCCAAGGGCACTGTTTTTATTGTTGCAGGATCAACCATCAGCAAATTCAGTATTGAAGGGAAGAAAATGGATGACTTTGAGAGCAATGCAGGTAGTCCATCCATTTCTGCGAATGGAGAGAAACTTTTATTTTCCAGTAACGGGCACTGGCGGGTGGTCTCTACAGCCAAAGCAACGGGAGCAGGTGAAGGAAATGTAGCTATGAACCTGAAAATGCAGCTGAACCGGCTGGAAGAATGGAAACAGATATTTACGGAAGCCTGGCGCTATGAACGGGATTATTTTTATGACCCCAATATTCATGGCCGTAACTGGGATCAGGTTTGGGATATTTATGCACCACTGATTCCGTATATCCGTCACCGGAGCGATCTCAGTTATTTGCTGGACCAGTTAGGCGGTGAACTTTCAGTGGGGCATAGTTTTGTATTTGGTGGTGATTTTCCTGTATTGGATAGTGGGAAAACAGGGGCATTAGGGGCTGACTTACAGATCAGTGCAGGAAAATGGCAGATCAAAAGGATCTATACAACAGAAAGCTGGAATCCCGGGCTAGTGGCACCATTGGCACAACCTGACCTTAAGGTGAAGGAGGGGGATTATATTCTGGCAATTGATGGTAAGGAACTGACAGCCACAACAGATCCCTATGCTTTGCTGTATGGCAGAGCCAACCTTCAAACGATACTGACTATCAACCATCAGGCGGATACTTCCGGAGCATGGACCATCCGGGTTTTACCGGTTGACAATGAATCTGCTTTACGCCAGCGTGCCTGGGTGGAAGACAATCGCAGAAAAGTTGATCAGCTTTCCAATGGAAAACTGGGTTATGTATGGATACCCAATACCGGCGGACCAGGATTTGTATCTTTTAACAGGTATTATTTTGCTCAGCAGGATAAAGCTGGTGCTGTAATTGATGAACGTTTCAATGGCGGAGGCTTGCTGGATGATTATATGGTAGACCTGATGGTAAGACGTTTAAGGGCTGCACTGACCAATGAAGTTCCGGAAGGCCGGGCTTTGAGGCTGCCTGCTGGAATTCTGGGTCCTAAGGCATTACTGATCAATGAAATGGCAGGTTCAGGCGGTGATTTCTTTCCATGGGTATTCAGGCACCAGCAGGTAGGGCCATTGATAGGTACCAGGACATGGGGAGGATTGGTAAAATCATCCGTTCATTATGCCTTTATAGACGGTGGTTCTATGACTGCACCCGATAATGCAGTATTTGATCCTGAAAAACAGAAATGGGTGGCTGAAAATGAAGGTATAGCACCGGATATAGAACAGAAAATTGATGCAGTTTCTGTTTCAAAAGGAATTGACCTTCAACTGGAAAAGGCCGTTCAGGAAGTTTTGAAATTAGTGGAAAAAGAACCGGTGCCTGACATAAAACACCCGCCATATTCCAGGCCAGCAGTTAAAAATTAAACTTATTGACAAAGAATGTTTTATGAGTTTGTTGCTTTAGGGAGGATGATACTGAAGGTAGTTCCCTTTCCTTCCTCACTATCGATCTGAATTTTCACTTTATTCAGTTTGGCAAATTCATTGACCAGCATGAGACCAATACCAGTTCCTTTTTCTCTTTCAGTACCCGGATTAGAAACTTTGGAACCAAATTGATGAAATAACTGAGCCTTTTTTTCAGGACTCATCCCTACTCCGTTATCCTGGATATGAATTATCAGATCCTGGTCAGTTTCTGTAAAATAGACTTTTATTTCTCCATTTAGAGGAGTGAATTTAATAGCATTGGTAAGCAGATTTTGGATAATAATTTTTAGCTGATCCCTATCAGATAAAACCTGCGAAACAGGAGCCACTTCCATATGGAGGTTTATTTGTTTTCTTTCGGCCTGAGACTGCAATAATGTAAGCAGTTCCTGAATTACTTCTGCAGGATAAACGGGTTCAATCTTTGCTGTAATACCCGATTGCTGGGTAGCAGCCCAGGCCAGTAAATCATTGAGCATTTTACCGGAAAGTGTTACCTGTTGCTGCAGGGCTTCCAATAAAAGCGACTGTTTTTCCGGAGATAATATTTTACGGTTAATTAATTCCAAAGACTGCTGGAGTGAGTTCATGGGTGACCGCAAATCATGGCTGATCACAGAAAACAACTGATCTTTCATGGTATTCAGATGATCTATGTCTGCATTCTTTTTCAGTAACAAAGTATTCAACTTTACTGTTTTTCTGTAATAGACCCACAACAATATAAAACCTATAATGATAATAATTGAACATAATCCAATAATCCGGTTAATCTTAGCAGCCAGTTTCAATTTTTGTTCATTGAGCCGGTTTTCTTTTTCCAGGCTTTGATTGGCAGTTTCTTTCTGTTGTATTTTAAAATAATCAGCTGCTTCCTGAGTGTTTTGAGCAGTCAGACTATCTTTATACAGTTTGTCCAACTGCAAATAATAATAAGCTTTTTCATAGTTCTTATCCAGCGCATAACATTTAGCAAGTATTGACAATGCCTGCTCAGCCTCCCATTTTGCATGGATGGAGCTGGCATAATTAAAACTTATATGCGCATTTTTCAATGACTTTGCATATTCGTCCATTGCAAAATAAGTCTCAGCTAACCCCAGGAAACAAAAACTTAATTCCCAGGGATCTTTTACCGCTTTGTTATTCCTTACTATCAGATAATTTGCAATAGATTGAGGATAGTTTTTACTATGAAAATAGGTTTTACCCAGACGGTCATAAGCCAATGCAGTTACCTGTTTTACAGGATTCCCTTTATCTTTTTCTATAGCAACATGTAATTGGGAAATGGCTTTTTCGTACTGTCCGGTTTCATCATAACATAGTCCGAGATTAAAAATGGCTTTTGTTTCGTGCAGGTTATTGCGGATAGCATTTGCCAGTTGTTGAACAATTTGAAATTGCTGAATGGCTGATTTATATTCATTATGTTCTATGAAAACCAGTCCAATATTATTCATAGAAATAAGCCTGTTCAGGGTATCATTTAATGCGGTACTGATATTCAGCGCCTGTTCAGAAAAAACGAGTGTTGAATCGTAGGTACCCTTCACATAATAAGCCCTTGCAACATTATTCAGGGCTACAGCCTTCCCATTGCCATAATTCTGAGAACCGGAAATGCGAATTGCTTCCATACCCAGAATAATGGATGAGTCCGGATTTATATACGTATAATCAAATGCCAGCCTGTTTAATTTATCAACTGATTCCTGTTTGTTTGCATACAATTTAGTTGCCCTGAGTGCTTTTAATTGAATTAGTTGTGAATCAATCGACTGAGGGATAATTTTATTAAAACTACAAATCCAAAAAAAAATGATGACTATAATTTTCTTATTCAATAAAAAGAATTGTATGGTACTTGAATTTAACATTAAAAAGGATTAGGATTATATGCATTGCTTACAGATTAAATATACTGATTTATTATGTAATTTATTTCTTATAAACAACCTTTCCATTAATTACTGTTAATACAATTTCAGCATCTCTTATTTTTTCCGGAGCAATGGAAAATAAGTCCTGATTAATTACAACAAAATCTGCCAGCATGCCTTTTTTCAGTTTCCCGAGTATATTTTCCTGGAAGCCGGCATAAGCATTATTTGCAGTATAGCATTTCAATGCCTGTTCTACTGTTAATTTCTGAGCTGGGTACCAGCCTTCAGGAAACTTACCATCACTCGTCCGGCGGGTTACCGCTGCATAAATCCCCAGTATCGGATTAAGCGGCGCAACAGTCCAGTCCGACCCGAAAGTAACAGGAATACCTTTGTCCACCAGGCTTTTAAAAGCATAAGTACCCTGCAATCTTCTATCTTCCAGGCGTTTTCCTGCAAAGCAACCATCATCCACAACATGATAAGGTTGCATACTGGGAATAACGGAAAGTTGTTTAAACCGGTCCATTGCTGCAGGGGTAAGATGCTGCGCATGTTCTACCCGAAACCTGCGGTCTCTATTTCCATTTGCCATTTGAGCAGATTCAAATACGGTCAGGATAAAGTCATTTGCCCTGTCGCCAATAGCATGAACAGCCACCTGCAATCCGGCAGCATCGGCACTTTTAACCCAACTTTTTAAGTCGTTGGTATCAGTTACATTTAGTCCGCGGGTATTAGGTGCATCCAGATAAGGGTCATAAAACCAGGCTGTGGTAGACCCCAGCGAGCCATCTACAAAACCTTTTAAAGCACCCCAACGTAAAAAAGCATCTCCTTTACCGTTTTTCTGAACATATTCGTTCAGTTTTTTCCAATCCTTCAACGGGACAAAAGCATAAACCCTTAAGAGCAGGCTATCTTTTTTATAGGCCCTGGAATAGGTTTCCAATTCGGGCCATCCACCATAAGAGCTAACATCATGCACCTGGGTAACTCCTTGAGCAACCGCATTTAAAGAAGCATTTAACAGGTACTGGTCCAATTCTTTAGGGGATGGTTCCGGAATACTGTTAAACACCAGGTTAGTCGCTTCATCTTTCAAAATACCAGTCAGTACTCCTTTGCTATCTTTTAAAATGGCCCCACCAAAGGGTACGGGTGTCTGAGCTGAAATATGTGCTTTTTCAAGAGCAATGGTGTTGGCTAAAACCATATGTCCATCATACCTTTCGATACAGAGAGGATGGTTACCGGTAACAGAATCAATCCAGTATCTGGTGGGCAGTTCTCCGCCCCAGGCATCATTATTCCACTCTCCTCCCTGTATCCAGGAATCACCAGGATTGTTTTTGCAATAGGTTTTAATAGTTTCTATAAAAGACTGACGGGTAGTTACTTCTTTTAACTGAACAGATGTAAGGCTATACCCACCGGATAAAAAGTGCGTATGGTTATCTATAAAACCAGGAACCAGCATTTGGCCACGCAAGTCTATTTTCTCAGCTTTACCTGCTTTAGCTGCTGAAAGGTCATTCCCCACATAGAGTATCTTATTACCCTTTACTGCCAGAACAGAAGCAGTGGGGTTAAGGCTGTCGCCCGTCCAAATTTTTGCATTATAGTAAATACGGTCTGCAGTATCGGTTCTGGTGCAGGATGCAATCTGAAACAGCAACACAATGCTTAGTAATTTTACCATCATTTTCATGGAATGCTATATTTGCAGGTAAGATAACTCTTTTTAGAAAAAATTTGTTTCCTTGTCATGCGCAATACTACCAAACTGAAAGTTGTTTTACAGGATTATGATATCGATTTATCCTTAAAGGATACAGAGGAAATTGCCATGACCATTGTTGATAAAAAGACCGGTAGTTATACGATATTCGAAAACAAATCCTATAGCACTTTAATTTCAAAAGCTTATTCTTTTGCCAATAAAAAAAGAAAGGCAGGTGAACCAAAAACCTGATCAGTTTTTTAAGCGGTTCTCCAAAAAGCTAAGGGTATGTGCCCAGGCTTCCTTAGCTGCCAATGGATGGTAGCTTTTACGTTCATCACAGTTAAATCCATGATCAGCATAGGAAATTACCACATTAGAATACTCTTTACCTGCAGCTTTCACTGCTGCAATGGCCGCATCAATAGATTCGGGTTTAATATGGGCATCCAGTCCCCCCCAGAAAAACAACTGTGCCCCATGTAACTGTTCTGCCAGGGCTGCCATTTTATCTATACCACCACTATAAAAAGATACAGCAGCAGCCAAAGGCAATTGGGTATTTGCCTGAAAAGCCACACGGCCACCCATACAAAAACCAATACTGCCTATTTTATCTTCGAGCACAGGAGGTTGCTGCAGCAGCCATTCATAACAAGCTGTAAGGTCTTTCGATACTCCTTCAAAACTGATTACCTGCAAATGCGGGGCTACTGAAGGAAAATCAGTATATGCAATTTCTATACGATGACCGGTACGATGAAATAATTCCGGTGCAATTACAGCATAGCCTTCCTTACAAAGTCTCTCTGCAATATTCCGGATATGCGAATTCACTCCAAAAGCTTCCTGTAATAGAATAATGGCGGGGAAACTTTCCAGCTCCTCAGGAAAAGCAATATAAGCTTCCATGGTGGTACCATCTTCCACCAATAAGGTTATAAATTCGTGATTATGCATCATATAAAAGATTAGTTAATTAAACAGCTAATATAAGAACAGGTACTATTAAAAAATACAGTATCAGCTTTAATTAAAAGAAAAATACTTAATCTTTGCAACCGTTGGCAATCCTGTTAAACAGGATTCAATAAAATTTCCCCTCCCCTTAAATTATTTTAATGATTAGTATTTACCTTATCCTTTTTTTTACAGCTGTTCTGGGCAGTGCCATCAATGCGGTGGCTGGAGGTGGCAGTTTTTTTACTTTCCCCGGCTTATTGCTTGCGGGTGTACCTATTGTAAGGGCAAATGCCACCAGTACAGTGGCGCTATGGCCGGGATCACTTTCCAGTGCGTACCATTACAGAAATCAGTTAGAAATAGACCGTAAAACTTTAATACGCTTTTCCATTGCAAGTATTGTGGGCAGCATTTTCGGCACCTGGCTACTGCTGGTTACCCCTTCTGATCTTTTGAAACATTTGCTTCCTTACCTGATGCTGACTGCCACTTTACTGCTGATCTTTAAAAAGAAAATCGCCAATGGTAAATTATCCGGCAAGATAGCTTCCAAACCTATATTTTTATTGAGTTTTCAATTATTAATTGCTATTTATGGCGGCTATTTTGGAGGAGGAATCGGGATATTAATGCTGGCTGCTTTTCACCTGATGGGATTTGAAGACCTGGTACAGATGAATGCCCTGAAGACCTTACTGGCTGCTATGATTAATGGAACAGCTGTTATATTATTTACTATTACAAAACAGGTTGAATGGAACCTGGCGCTGGTAATGGTGGTTGGCGGTATTCTTGGTGGGTATTTAGGTGCTTATCTGGGTAAAAGAATACCTGTTGTTTTACTAAACCGTTTTATTATTTGTACCGGATTATTCTTTACTGTTTGGTTCTTTACGCATTAATCAAAATCCAAAATCATCCACTTTTACTTTTGGCTCATGCTTTTCTTCGGCAACCCTTGCTTTCTTATGCACCGGGTTTCCATTTACGAAAATAGCCCTGAAAGGCCTGACCGGGCAGATATATTCACAGCCACCGCATCCAATACACAGATCATTGTTAATCGTGGGAATGCGCAAATCCCCTTTATAGGGCTGCATACTGACTGCCTGTGTGGGACAATGTTCTGAACAGGCACCACAATTGGTACCATCTGTTACTACTACACAATTTTCCTTGATAAAATGGACAAGGCCAATCTGTAAGGCCTTTTTCTCTGTCTGGTTGATGGGCAATAGTGCTTTGGTTGGACAGATATCTGTACATACGGTACAATGGTAATTGCAAAAACCATGTTTATAACTCATCATTGGCTGCAACATACCCACCAGCCCATATTCCAGAAAAGAAGGTTGCAACACCTGGGAAGGGCATTTTTCCACACATAAATGACAGGCCGTACAGGCATTGTTAAAACGCCTGACATCCCTGGAACCCGGGGGTGTAATGGGATGCTCTTTTTTAAACGCCACATTGTGCGAAGTAAAGATTTCCTTTATTTTAACAGTAGTATCTTTTATAGCAAAAGCCTTTTTGAAGAAGCCCATTCCGACCAATACTGCAGCCAGCAAAAACTTTCTTTTGGAAACATCAGGTTCCAGCTTTTGAAGGGGAATGACCGGTTTCTTTTCAAAGGGGCGAATCTGATATTTAAGTGCCCCCCTGTTACAGACTTCTATACAATTAAAACAGGATACACACCTGCTGTAATCAATTTCTTTTGTTTTGGCATCTATACAGGAAGCTTTACAGCGCATTTCGCACAAGCCGCAACTGTTGCAGCCAGTTCCACCAATTGTAATCTTAAAGAGGGAGAAACGGGCTAAGAAACCAAGTACTGTACCCACCGGGCAAATGGTATTACAATATAAACGCCCATACCTGAGAGCCATATAACCAATTACCAGAAAAGTAAGTAATGCAATGACGAGAGATGCCATTCCGTTAATAAAGATATCCATGATATAAAAACGGTAATTGTGGTAATGATTTCCTAGCAGGGCAAGCAGGTTATTGATACCCAGATAAACCGGTTTAAAGATGGCACTGCATATCCTGCCATAGGCACTATAGGGATCCAGCAGGGTAACCAGCACCTGGAATCCTGATAAAAATGCCAGGAGCAATACGAATACAACAGACCATCTGAGTATTTTTTGTTCGTGGAAATAGGGATACTTTTTTTTCCGGTTAAACCGCTTTGCGAGCCAGTCTGCCAGATCCTGAAAAACACCCATAGGACAAAGTGAAGAACAATAAATTCTGCCAAAGAGCAATGTGACTACCATCAGTGAAATCAGTACTACCACATTTAAAGCCAGTAATGCCGGAACAAATTGTATTTTTTCCAGTAGATGAAACCGCAGAGGCACTATTTCTGCAAAATCCAGAAAGTATAATGTAATGCAACTGATTAAAGCCAGAGAAACGACAATTCTTAATTTTTTCATGTTTTCTATCCCTTATATAAATCCACTATACTTTGATACGCTTAACATTCAGTTTTTCCAAATGCGTGGTACCCAGTCCTAATGCTTCTCCTTTACCAATATAACCCACGGTATCGAGGCTTATGGCTGATACCTGGTTAAAAAACTTAGTGGCTGCAGTATCTGCTGCTACTATATCAGTAGAAAGAAATAATCCTTTTGTAGTAACCACATCATCGGCTGTTTTACCCTGCGGGCCATTAGATTTCATTAACCGGTAGGCATCCACCACATTCAGTACCGGCCGTTTATCCAGTGTACTGCAATCTGCAATACATTGCTGCAGATCATGGTTATGAAAAAACCTTCTATCCCATACAATACCCATCAGGTTTTTCATAGAGATAGACATTTTAGCCCCACCATGATTTTTAAGGATGGGTACATTAATCCATACATCAGCATCCAATATAGCCTGGTGGACTTTTGTGGTTTTCAGGTTGACTGCTTTAGGCAGGCTGATTTCACGGTAATAGGATTCATCATGACCAGGCAGCATTTTTCCGCCGGCAGCCTCAACAGCCTCTTCAATACCGCTGTTTTTATAACATTTACGCCAGTCGTCACAGGTATGGTCAAAAACATTAACTTCTTTAGCACCTGCATGTAAGCATTGTTTTATGATTTCCGAAACAAGGGCTGGGTTGGTATTTGCTGCTAATTCCGGCACCCTATCCCATCCTATATTCGGTTTTATAGTTACCTTATAACCTGGCTTTACAAATTTACCCATACCACCCAATTCTGCAATCGCTTTACGGAACATGACTTCAGGTTCTCCGCCCATCACTGCAACCAGGTCGTACCCCCGGTTTATAGCAGTAGCTTTGGAAGTCTGGGCCAGCACTTCCAATCCGTCTACCAGTTTTAAAGTAGAAGCCACACCGGTCAGTGCAACTGCCTTCAAAAAAAATCTTCTTTCCATATAACATGTTTAAATATTCAATAGGAATAATGAACTGTTTTTTTTATTGCGGCCGTTCCTACAATCCAGGGAAATGAAAAACAATTTTCATCAAACAGGGCATAATCTGCTTTCCCGTTTACAGCAAATGTTTTTACCAATGCAGCGGCAGACAATAACTGAACTGCATAATTTAAAGTTGCACCTGTTTTCACACGGTCTTCCACCAGTAACAGTTTTTTACCAGACACATTAAAATGCAGAGGCTCCAGCAAACGGGGAGAATCATATACCGGTTGTTGCTTTGCATTGCGGTAATTAATCTTCAGCAATTCCATGGGAATTTGTAAGCGCTGATTAATCATAGCAGCAGGAATAATGCCTCCATTGGCAATGGCGACAATTAAATCAAAGTTTTCTTCAAATTCAAGTAACCGGATTTTGCCGGCTATTTCATCCCATGGTTTAACATTCATAATCTGCCAGTTTTTTTAATAAGTACCAGCCCAGAAAAACCTGTATCAGCATCCCCGGTATACCAGTGGTAAGGTCTGTTAAAGCACTGGCCAGATGCTGGGTAATAATCCATTCTATAGCGGATCCAATTAGCTGGTAACACAAGACCACTAGTACAATATGAAAGATGGTAATTTTTTTACTGTAATCAGCAATTGCTGCAGCTGCAACTGCGAGCAGACAGGACTTGATCAGGATTACCGGTAACACTGCCATTGGGGGCATGCCAAATAACAGAGAATTGGCAAGAGGTGAAAGAATGGCAGTTGCCAATCCCACTTTAAAACCAAATTTGTATGCGGCAATCAGCGTAAAGAAATAAATGGGTAAAAAGATTAGTCCGCCAGATGGAATCAAATGGCATAATTGAGGTAAAATAAGATTACCTGCTGCAAAAACAAGTATCAGGAAATAGGTCGTAAAATCCGACCATTTCAATTGCAGTGGCTGAAAAGGAACAGGAGTAGTCATCATATAATATATTAATATTAAGAAGTATAAAAATGCCTGAAAGAAATTGACAATAGAAAAAATTGTAAGGGAAGACTTTACTTAAAATACAGTTCAAAATTAAAACCAATACAGGGGTATTTTGAATGACAAAAGTCATCAAACTAAAGAATGAGCAGTATATTTTATGAACGGTAAATTTCGGAAAACCAAATTAGGTTATAGGTAACTCCACCAAAACAGTTGTTCCTTTTCCTGTTTCAGATTGCAGATGCATTTTACCTTTAATGGCATGAATTCTTTCCTGCATACCCAGAATACCATGGTGCAGTTTAGTGTCTACTGAAGCCAGATCAAATCCAATACCGTCATCTTCCACTTTTAAGCAAAAAAAGCCCTGTTTAACTTTAAAGAAAGATACGGTAACTTTTGAAGCTTTGGCATACCTGGAAATATTGGTAAGGCTTTCCTGAACAACCCGGTAGAGGGCCAGTGATTTATTTAAGTCTAAGGGCAGGTTTTCAAAATCTGAAACAAAGAAAATAGGTATATTTACAGACTTCTCAAAGGAATTTACCAGCCACTGAACAGCTCCCAGCAAACCCAGTTCTTCCAGCATTAAAGGGTGTATGGCACTGTAAATTCTTCTGAAAGAGATCATGGTTTCAGAAATATCCGATAATAATTCATCCAGCTTATCCTCCAAAACAGATATATCTTCCCTTATATGTCTTTTTACCCAGGAAATACCAAACTTTAGGGCGGTTAACCCTTGTCCAAGTTCATCATGTATTTCACGGGCAATTTCAGCCCGTTCTTCCTCTCTTACTTTTTGTAAATGAATAGCCAGGTTTCTGAGCTGTTCCCTTGAATCCCTTAATTCCTTTTCACTTTTCTTTCTTTGAGTAATATCAATATTAAATCCGGTGATAAAAACAGGGTGCCCGCTGTTGTCTTTCTGTATGGCAAATTCCAAATGCACATAGCGGATTTCCCCATTGTTTAACACTATTCTGAAATCGCATTCCATTCCCTGCATTTGCTGGTTTACCTTTCTTACGATCTCTTTTACCCGGGGCAGGTCCTCTTTATGTATACTTTTAAAGAAGCTATCATAAGATGGAATGATTTCACCAGGTTTATAATTAAATATCCGGTAGGTTTCATCAGACCATTTTACAACACCGGTTTGCAGGTTGATCTGCCAGCTACCAAAATGGGCCATTTTTTCAGCTTCTTTCTGATAAGATTCATTGGCAATAATGGTATCAATGAATTGTTGCCTTTCATTTTCAAATTGCTGCCTTTCCAATGCATTTATTACAGCTGTGGGTAATCTTTGCAGCCGGTCTTTCAGAATATAATCAAATGCCCCCATTTTCATCATATCTACAGCAAATTCTTCAGATATGGTAGACGTAACCAGTATAAATGGAATTTTCAATTTATTATCTTTCAGAATTTTTAATGCCTGTAAGGAATTAAAAGCGGGCAGGGAATGATCGGACAGGATTATATCCGGAATAAATTCAAGTACTGCATTTAAATAAGATTCCCTGGTATCCACCACTTTCAGGTCAAATAAAATGGCCCCCTTTAGCAGTTCTCTTTCCACCAGGCCCGCATCGGATGGAAGATCTTCCAGAAATAATATTTTTAGCTTTTTGTTTTGGAACATTATGTGATTTCTATTAAGGCTGGTGGTTTAATATCAGCCAGTACATACCCAATTCTGTAATAGCTTTAAAAAAATTATCAAAATCAACCGGTTTAACTATATAACTGTTGGCCCCCAATTGGTAACATTTTTCCACATCCGGGTGTTCTTTGGAAGAAGTTAATATCACTACCGGTATATTAAAGGTCTCCCTGTTCAGCTTCATGGCTTCCAGTACTTCCAGCCCGTCTACTTTCGGCATTTTAAGGTCCAGCAATACCACTTTTGGTTTACTGCCCTTATTTCTGCCAGAATACTGCCCTTCGCCAAAAAGAAATTCCAGTGCCGCTGCCCCATCAGATACATGCAGCAATTTATTGGCAAGCTTGCTTTTACGTAATGCCCGTATCGTCATTTCCGCATCAGTTGCATTGTCTTCCACCAATAAAATTTCAACTTCCTGATGATCCATGGTTTCTGTTTTAATTGTTAACATTAGGAAGGCTGAAATAGAAAACTGAACCTTCCCCTAAAATGCCTTCTGCCCAAACCCTACCCTGGTGGCGGTTGATAATTCGTTTTACAATTGCCAACCCTACACCAGTTCCCTCAAATTCCGATTCTGTATGCAGTCGCTGAAAAACACCAAAGAGTTTATGGGAATAATTCATATCAAAACCGGCACCATTGTCTTTGATACAATAAATAAGCGCGTTTTCTTCAAGGCAGGAGCTGATTTCAATAACAGGTTTTTCTTTTTTAGAAGAATATTTTATGGCATTGGATAATAAGTTCAGAACTACCTGAAACAAGAGTGCAGCATCTCCCATGGCACTATGTAATGGATGAATGGTAACTGTTGCCCGATGGGGATATGTTTTAGAAATTTCGTTCAAAGCTTGTTCAGTCAATTCATTCATATTAATTGTCATATTACGCATTTCTTTTCTACCGAAACGGGATAGTGATAGTAAATCGTCAATTAACATTCCCATTTTAATCGCATTTTGCTGAATAATATCTAATAAGCGGTTTGCTTCCTTATCCAGTAATGGCCCGTAATCTTCTACTAACATTCTTGCATAACCATTTACAGCACGCAGGGGAGCCCTTAAATCATGGGATACAGAATAAGAAAAAGCTTCCAATTCTTTATTCACATTTTCCAGTTGGATGGTGCGATCCTCCACTTCCTTTTCCAGATTTGTACTGTATAATTTTTCGTTTGTGATCAGTTCCTGCTCTGTATTTTTCTTCTGGGTAATATCGTAGCGTATTGCCATATATTGGTAGGGTTTCCCCTGATCATTTAAAAAAGGAACAATGGTAGTATATACCCAATAATACGATCCATCTTTTGCTTTATTTTTTATCTCGCCCCTCCAAACCTTTCCGTTTGCAATGGTAGTCCACAATTCTCTGATAAACACTTTGGGATGATAGCCTGAATTAATAATCCGGTGGTCCTGCCCTAATAATTCTTGCTCATTGTATTGTGAGATTTCACAAAACTTTTCATTTACATACTGTATAATCCCTTTTTGATTAGTTATAGCAACAATGGATGATTCTTCCAACGCATATTTGTAATCTCTCACTGTCTGAAGCAGTAAATGCATCTGATCATCCTGACTATGTGTTGCAGAATAGTTAGCCATAAAATCTGCTATATCTTTGCTCCTTTTCATAGGCACAGGAATATCTCTATAAAAATACTTTTGTTATTTAAGTATTGCAAGGAAATAGTAACAAATCCATTTTCGATTAAGGAAATAAATAATATACTTATCATTTTTTATAATTTTTCGATTTAATATATTATTTATGTACATGTCAATTTATTAACATTTTAAATAGCCTCTACTCAATTTTTAAAAAAAATTCCTTTTAGTTCTTAAAACATTACAACATACAAGGTTTGAACCTAACCAAAGATTAATTTGGTTACTAATTTTTTTACCTTAATTTAGCTAAAATTATTAGTTTTATGAATGTGCAGTTATATCCTTTCAGCTCTCCCATCACTTTTACAGGTAGTGTAAAGGGGAAAGACATGCAGATTTCCATACTGGGAGAATGCCATTTACCTTGCAGGGCTTACCTGATACGATTCAGTGATGGATTTAATGACCTGTTTTATCAGGCCAATGAAAACTGGCATTCAAAAAACAATCCGGATACAGATTATATCCTTGCAGTGGCAGATACCCTTTCCTCCCTTATCAGGAACAAAGTATTCCCTGAATAGAGAAATTCCGGCTGAATACTATATATTGCTTTTTTAAAAGAAGTAAACAGATGAGCAATATTTCTATTAAACTGGTAACGGAAGCAGCAGAATTAGCGGGTATTCAACAATTACAAAAAGAAAACTTAAAACACCTCATCAGTGCGGAAGAAGCTGAAAGCCAGGGCTTTGTTACAGCAACCTATCCCCTTGAATTTCTACAATCCATGCACCATTTTAGTCCTTCAGTCATTGCCAAAGACGGGGATACCGTTATAGGATATGCATTGGTAGCTACTAAAGCATCCAGGCATGAAAACCAATTACTGGATGAGTTTTGCACAGCAGCAGATGCATTGGTCTATCAAGGAATGGCTTTAAAGGATATTGATTATATGGTAGTAGGACAGCTATGTGTTTCCAAAAAATACAGGGGAATTGGTTTGGCAAAGCAACTATATGACTATTACAGGCAACAACTGGAAAGCAAATATTCTTTTTGCATTACAGATGTTGCACATGAAAATAAACGGTCTTTACAGGCCCATCTGAAAACAGGGTTCCGTATTATTGGTACAGAAACCTATAGTGGGGTTTCCTGGCATATTGTATTATGGGACTGGAGAAAAGCAAATAGTTGATTATCAGCTACTAATGTGCATCTTTCACCAGTTTACGTAGAAGGGCCCATTGTTTCAATGCATCCCTGGCATCAATGGCGGGATAACCTAATACTTTCTTGCCGGGAAGTACATCTGTAATAACGCCGGACATACCACCCACCACAGCGCCACTGCCTACATTGGTATGATCTGTTATGCAGGCACCTCCACCTACCATTACACCATCGCCCAATGTAACTGAACCAGCCAAGCCACTACTGCCTGCCATGACACAGCATCTACCCATTTTACTGTTATGCCCTATTTGCACCAGATTATCTATTTTACTGCCATCCCCAATAAATGTTGAGCTGAATTTACCTCTGTCCACACAACTGTTGGAACCTATTTCAACAGCATTTCCTATCACTACATTACCAATATGCGGTATTTTGATCAAGCCCCTTCCATCCGGACTGGGCCTGAAGCCAAAACCATCCCCGCCAATAGAAACATTCGGATGCAGGATACAATAACTGCCCACTACACATCTTTCCCGGATAACCGTGCCCGGCCATATCGTTGTATGAATACCGATAGTAGTATTATCCAGCACTGTTACATTGGGATACAGTATGGAATTGTTGCCAATAACCACATCTTTTCCTATATAGCAACCTGCACCTATTTTACAACCTGTACCTATTTTTGCAGTAGCATGGATCACAGCTGCCGGATGAATATCCACCTCAAAAACAGGGCTCTCCATTACATACATTTCCAGTAATTCAGCCATGGCAAGGTCTGCCGATTTTACTTTAATCAATGCCCGCCCCTCACCAGGTTGCAGGTCTAAATCTTCATTTACAATTGCAGCACTTGCTTTAGAACATTCCCAAAACTTTACATATTTTTTACTGCCTATAAAAGTAATCTGGGTTTCCTTTGCCTGTTCCAATTGTTCAGGCCCTGTAATGATGAGGTCTGGATTTCCAATTATTTTTCCTCCCAGTTTCTGAGCTATTTCCTGAATGGCAAAGCTTTTCATTTGTTCTTTTTAAGAGTGTGATCGTATAATTTGTAAGGATAAGCAAAATTTTGGATTCTGCCATGATTTCTTGGTTTCCAATTAAGCTAAAAGCCTGAAAATACTTGTAAATGAATTTTCCTGTTGTTTCTGTTGCAATATCCAGTTAATTTGTACAAAATACAGAATAATGGCAGGCTTTATTATAACATGCCCTAATTGCAACCACCAGTTTGAACCAACCGATGCATTAAGGGACGATATTCAGAAAGAACTGAACCTGAAGGCCAGGGATTGGCAGGATAGAAAAGAAAAGGAATATCAGCTGAAAGAATCATCGCTGCAGCAGCAATTAGTGGCTAAAGAAACAGAACTGAATAAACGGTTATCTGAGGAAAAAATAAAACTGGAATCTGATTTAAAAAAAACAATTGGATCTGATTATGAAATTCAGTTAAAACAATTGCAACAATCCCTTACTGAAAATGAACTGAAACTGAAAGATTCCAGAAGTAAAGAACTGGAATATCTGCAAAAAGAAAGGGAACTGAAAAATAAAGAAGAAGAGCTGGAGATTACTATTCAAAGGCAATTAATGAACGAAAGGGAGAAACTGAAAGAGCAACTGATAAAAGAAGAGAGTGAAAGATACAGTTTAAAAGACCAGGAATACCAGTTGCAATTAAAAGAGTTGCAGAAACAGCTGGAAGACCAGAAAAAACTGGCAGAAGAAATGAAACGGCGTTCCGAACAGGGGTCAATGCAGTTACAGGGGGAAGTGCAGGAATTATTGCTGGAAGAATTATTAAAAAATACCTTTCCTTTTGATACGGTGGAAGAAGTGGGCAAAGGTGTAAGAGGAGCTGATTGTATACAAACTGTACGCAATAAATTTGGGGTGGAAGCCGGTAAGATTATTTATGAAAGTAAACGTACCAAAGATTTCTCTAACGACTGGATTGAAAAGCTGAAAACAGATATGCGCACGCTTGGAGCGGATACTGCGATTATTGTTACCCAGGCCCTGCCCAAAGACATGGAACGCTTTGGAGAGAAAGATGGGGTATATATCTGCACTTTTACAGAAGTTAGAAGTGTGGCATTATTATTACGGAATGCCATTTTAAAAATATTTGAAGCAAAAAAAAGCCAGGAAAACAAAGGGGATAAAATGACATTGCTGTACGATTACCTGACAGGTAATGAGTTTGGAGAACAATGGAAAGCAATCCGGGAAGGTTTTATGAGTATGAAACTATCTATTCAGAAAGAAAGGGATGCCATGGAAAAACTCTGGAAAGCCAGGGAAAAGCAACTGGAAAAAGTTTTGTTGAATGCTGCGCATATCAGAGGATCTATTGAAGGTTTATCTGGTTCTGACATCCATATTAACCTGCTGGATGACAATGATGCCTTATTACTGGAATAAACCCTTTCCAGTTTTCAAAAGCAAACCAATTAATACAGAACTTTACTGCTGAAATTAAGAATAGAATCAGTCTTTTGTTTTCAGCTGTTCAACCACATTCAAATTTATACAGATGCATACTGCCAGTGAGGAGAAATATTTATCTGATAAACCCAGCCGTAAGAAACCCATATTTCCGGTTAAAGAAGCTTTAAGGGAATATTTATGGAAATATGGCCGTGAAGTAGATTTACCCGCATCTTATGAAGATTTGCAAAGATTTACCTATACCGTGCCTTTAAAAGGAAAAAACGGTAAAGACAGTTCCTGGGAAAGGGCCACTTATGATATGCGGGAATGGGAATATTTACGGGATAATCTGGTGAAAAATTATGCTATTCTTAAAACCAAGGGTGACCTTGAATATATTAAACACCTGGATGTTGCAGCGATAGATTTCTGTTATTTCGGAAACAGCCAGCCTTTCAGAATACGGATCATTAATAAATTCAATGCCAATTTTGACCATTATTATATTAAACAATCAGATACCAGCAGAATCTTCGGATTAGAACTGGAACATTTATTATCCCCCAACAGGATCACTTATTTCACCAATAAAAACACATTGGTGGAAGAACATATACCAGGCATACCCGGAGATATTTTTATCAATGAATACTTGTATCAGCCGGAGACTAACCAGATCAGGCTGGCCAAAGAATTTGTAAAATTTAACCAGCGTTGTTTTACCCAGGTTTTGGGTGATATGCGCAGTTATAATTTTGTGGTGAATATTACCCCGGATGTGCTGAATTATCAGTACCGGTTCCGGTCGATTGACTTTGACCAGCAATGTTATGAAGGCAGAAAAAACTTGTACCTGCCACATTTCTTTAAAGAAAATAAACCATTTGTAGATATAGTGAGCAAACACCTGAATAAAGAATCCATTTCCCAGTATCAGGCAGAAGAAAAAACACTGATGGCATTTAGACTGGCTTCTGCCCGTTACCGGGTAAAAGAATTATTGGAAATAATGAGTACAGAAGAAATATCCAAACCGGAAAAAGTACTGCAACTTGCTACTGAACTGGCTGATTATTACAAACAACCTTCCTTTTTGAAAGCCCATACCATGGGGTTGATTGTAAAACAACAATTGAAGCAGGAGTTAAAAAGCAGCCTGAAACATATTCCCAAAACCTATAGCAAAATAGGAGATTAAAAGCTGCTGTTTACCCAGCAGAGGTGAACCTGTTGAAATATCCGGTACTGCACTGTTAACGGAACATTTAATTCCCCTTTCATAAAAGCAGAATCGATGGTGCCCTGCTCCTGCATTTTAAAATATTGCAGCGGCAGCATTTCACTGAAATCAACATCTCCCCAGCCCCACCATTTAAACAGGGCTTCTTTGGCACTCCAGAGGAGAGTTGGAAGTTGGGAGTCAGGAGTTGGGAGCCCGGAGTTGGGAGGCGGGAGTTCAGAATTCAGTGTTGTATTTTGAAGAATGTAGAATACCTTATCAGCTGTAAGGCCAAAATCCAGTCTTTCTTTTTCACTTAAAAATTTGTGTACTATTTTAAATACCCTTGGGGTAGAAATTTCAATGTCAATCCCTACGCGTTGGTCACGGCTGGCAATAGCAGCTGCAAAATTGCCGCAATGTGAAATGGAAAAATGGTATTGTTCATTAGGCAAAAAGGGCTTTTTGGTATCTGCTATCAGGATTTCATCATAGGGGAAACCGGGGAACATCCATTGCAGTAAATACCGGCCTGCCAGGTGTTGTAAGCGTTTGTGCGGGTGGACTATATTTCTGGAAATGGGTACTTTTTCCAGAAAAAAATCTTCCTCCTCCTCTATGGCCCATACAGCCAGCCTGGTAGTTTCGTTAATATTATGTTGATAAAATAAAGCCACTTCAGGAATAACGATTTAGGTTTGCAGAATTACGATTTATATTGCAAAAGAATTAATTCAATCCGATACAATGATACTGACAGATTCGAGAATTTTAGAGGAAATGGAAAAAGGCACTATTAAAATTGTACCCTATAACCGTGAAGATTTAGGCAGTAACAGCTATGATGTACATCTGGGGAAATGGCTGGCCAGGTATGTGGATGCCGAACTGGATGCCAAAAAACACAATAAAATAGCTTATTTTGAAATACCTGAGGAAGGATTTCTGCTATTGCCCCATGAATTTTATTTGGGTGCTACCGATGAATATACCGAAACTCATGCACATGTTCCTTTTCTGGAAGGGAAATCCTCTACCGGAAGACTGGGTATTGATATCCATGCTACGGCAGGTAAAGGGGATGTAGGCTTCTGTGGTAACTGGACACTGGAAATCTCCTGTAAACAACCGGTAAGGGTGTACAAGGGAATGCCAATCGGACAGTTGATTTATTTTCCGGTTGATGGTGAAATTGAAGTAAAGTATAATCAGAAAACGAATGCAAAATACAGTGGGCAGCCCAATAAACCCATTGAAAGTATGATGTGGAAGAATAAGTTCTGATTAACCGATATAGCTCAGATATAGCACAGATATTCCTCAGATATAGCAGAGATATAGTACCCTTTAAAGGGGTACTATATCTGCTTGATACATGTATATTTTATATGCTAAATATTAAAAAGGGGTTTATTAGAATACAGTTTCCGGCAATTTAATTTAGCATCAGATTTTGCCGTATTTTTTTTGATAAGCCAGTAACCAGCCAATTATTTCATTATAACTTTCCACACCCCCATCCTGCATATTCAGTTTCAGGTATTGGTCGTAAATACTGGAAACTACAGGGGAGACTTTATTTTCTTCTTTATTGAAAAAAGCCCTGATTGCCCTGCGATCTTTCTTCACCAGACTGTCCAGATGCTCTTTATTGTATAATAATGCCGTTTTCAGCCCGGTAGTATCCCCATCAATTATGTGTGTATGTATTTCTTCCATCTGAGCATAGGTAAACATATCCAGGTACACTGAATATAAGAAATAAGGGTCTTTGGATCTGGAACAGCTTAAGTAACCACTGAAGTTGGCTTCACTTTCGCTGGCATATCCTAGTTGATGACCTATTTCGTGACAGGTAATATAGGGCAACAGGATAGCTGGGATATCATTGCGCACCTGTGCTTCCCCACTGAAGGGATTATAATAGCCGGTAAAGCCAAAATACATGCCTAACTTACTGTACAGGCTGCTTTTCACAGAACTGGGGTGGTAAGATAAGAACGGATAGGTTAAGGAGGCTTTGTCATAACAACTTTTAGCGTTTTCCAGTATCTGGTTAAAAGGCATTTCCGGCAGGCTTGTATCTTTTAACTGTCTGCGGCTTTCATTTACTTTACCAATTAAATCGTGGGTAAGCTGCACCACATCTTCTTTACAATAATGAATTTTCTCCAGTTGCAGCTGGCCGGTAATACCGGTCCGGTAATAGTTTAAGCCCCATATTAAATTAAACCAGATATACAGCCAAAGTAATTTTCTTACCCATTTCAGTAAAATACTGAATAATTTATCCCAGGAAATATTTCCAAATATTGCTATAGCCAAGCGGATTATTTCCACAAGAATACTAAAGCCAAGAGCCAGATAAAACAGGTCACCCAGGCTAAAATGCGTCCATCCGGTGAGAATACGCAATGTTGAACCAATCATTCTGTACCAGCCTGTACTATAATTATCCTCTATCCATTGCGGATAATTTTTGATATATTCAATACATGTTATTAAAAAAACAGGAACCAACCATTTTATCCAGAAAATGTGTTCAAACTGCCATTTTTTATCATTTCTAGTCATAATTCGGGGTATAAAGTAAAGAATAATTCAGATTCGCCCAATAATGTTTTGCCCTTTGCTCCTCTTACCTTACCTTTGCAAACCCTAAAAATCCGTACATGAGCCACAGAAGGGAATATGAGATAGCGTTTTTGGGTTTAAAGCCAGGTTTACATGTTTTTGAATACCGGATTGAGGATAAGTTCTTTGCACCTTACGGAGATCAGGATTTTAAAAACTGTATTGCTGATGTAAAATTGAGCCTGGATAAGAAAAACGGTTTTATGCAATTGCATTTTGACATTGACGGAAATGTTGATGTTAATTGTGATAAATGCGGAAACATTCTTTCCAAACAGCTTTGGGATGAATTTGACCTTGTTGTAAAGATTGCAGATGAGCCGGAACTGATGAATGATCAGGAAATAGACCCGGATGTATATTATATCGGGCGGAGTGAAAGCCATTTAATGGTAGCAGACTGGATTTATGAATTTATTAATCTAAGTTTGCCGATGCAGAAAAGATGTGAGGAGGAAGAAGTAGGCGGGCCGTTATGCAATAGAGAAGTGCTGGCAAAGCTGAAGCAGATGGAAGATGAAGTGATGAAGGAAAGCAATAGTCTCTGGAAAGGTTTAGATCAATTTAAAGATTTAGAGAATTAATATTTTTTTGATACCATAAATTTTGTGTTATGCCGAATCCTAAACGTCGTCATTCTCAGCAAAGAGGAGCTAAGAGAAGGACGCATTACAAAGCAGAAGAAGTGACTTTAAGCAAAGACACTACAACCGGAGAAATCCATGTACGCCACCGTGCACATGTTAGTGAAGGTAAATTGTTCTATAAAGGCAAATTAGTTGCTGAAAAAGCACCTTTAAAAGCTTAATAGTTTAGATACTTTTATAAAAAATCCTATAAGGTTAATGTAACCTTATAGGATTTTGTTTACCTTGCTTTTATGAAGATAGGAATAGACATGATGGGTGGAGACTTTGCCCCTTTGGAAGCGGTAAAAGGATTACAACTGTTTATTAATCAACCTCATAAGGCTGAAGGTATTTTTTGTATCGGGGATGAAGCTGTGGTTAAACCTTTGCTGGAATCATTTAATATATTAAATGATGTACATCTGGTTCATGCCCCTGAAGTAATCGGCTACCATGAACATCCCACCAAGGCTTTAAAAGAAAAACAACGCAGTTCTATTGCTATTGGTTTTCATTTACTGGCAACCGGAAAAATTGATGCTTTTATCAGTGCCGGCAATACAGGAGCCATGCTGGTAGGCGCCATGTTTACCATAAAAGCTATTGAAGGAATTATACGCCCCACTATTGGTACCATTATTCCTAAAACAGACGGTTCTACAGGCCTGATACTGGATGCCGGATTAAATGCTGACTGCAAACCAGAACACCTGAACCAGTTTGCGATTCTTGGAAGTCTCTACGCACAAAATATACTGGGTATTGCCAGTCCGAAAGTAGGACTTATTAATGTAGGTGAAGAAGAAGGTAAAGGCAATATATTAACCCAGGCCACTTATCCCCTTCTGAAAGAAAACAAACAAATCAATTTTGCAGGTAATGTGGAAGGCCGCGACCTGTTTACAGACAAAGCCGATGTGGTGGTTTGTGATGGTTTTACAGGAAATATTATTCTCAAACTCGCTGAAAGCCTCTACGATGTGGCTGTACTGAGAAATCTACAGGACGAATATTTTAACAGGTTTCATTATCAGATTTATGGTGGTACACCCGTTTTAGGTGTGGCTAAACCTGTAATTATCGGACATGGTATCAGCAGTGATATTGCTTTTCTGAATATGGTATTGCTGGCCGAAAAAATGATTGAAACCGATGTATGCGGCAAAATGAAAGCAAGTTTTGCCTCTTTATAACTTTCCACTTTTTAGTTAAAAAATTATTACAATTATTGATTGCTAACTTTTGTTAGCTTTTGCAAAACTGTACATTTGCAGCAAACACCGTTATGGATATAAAGCAAAACATTCTGGAAACTATTGGTAATACTCCGTTAATAAAACTAAATAAGATTACCAAAGACCTGCCCTGCCTGGTGGCAGCCAAAGTGGATTACTTTAATCCGGGTAATTCCATCAAAGACAGGATGGCCGTTAAGATGATTGAAGTGGCAGAAAAGGAAGGGAAATTAAAACCGGGAGGTACCATCATTGAAGGTACCAGTGGCAATACGGGAATGGGACTGGCACTGGCAGCCTGTGTAAAAGGATATAAATGCATATTTGTAACCACTGATAAACAATCCAAAGAAAAAGCAGATATTTTAAAGGCCGTAGGTGCAGAAGTAATCGTTTGCCCTACCAATGTAGCACCGGAAGACCCTCAGAGTTATTACAGTGTGGCCAAAAGGCTGGCAAAGGAAGTACCCAACAGCTTTCATTGTAATCAGTATGATAACCTTGCCAACAGGCTGGCACATTATGAATCAACCGGCCCTGAAATATGGAAACAGACCGATGGTAAAATTACCCACCTGGTTTGCACTGCAGGTACAGGGGGAACCATTACAGGCACAGCCATGTACCTGAAAGAAAAAAATCCGGACATTCAGATCTGGGCCATTGATGTATATGGTAGTTTACTGACCAAATATTTCAATACCGGCGTAATTGATATGAATGAAGTACACCCTTATATCAGTGAAGGGTTTGGGGAGGATTTTGTGCCGCTCAACTATGATATGTCTGTCATTGATCATTTTGAACAGGTGACTGATAAAGACGGGGCGGTGATGGCCAGGCGTATTGCCAAGGAAGAAGGAATTTTTATCGGGTACAGTGCAGGAAGCTGTATTCAGGGTTTGATGCAGCTGAAAGACCGGCTGAAGAAAGATGACCTGGTGGTATGTATTTTTCATGACCATGGAAGCCGTTATGTAGGTAAAATTTATAACGACCAATGGATGATGGAAAGAGGATTTCTGGATGTGAAAACCTTTAAAGATATTGTAAATGGCAGGATACATAAACGCCTGGTTACCGTTACACCTCAGCAAACTGTAGCTGAAGCTGTTGAACTGATGCGCAAATATGATATTGAACAAATACCCGTGATGCAGGATGGCGAGCCAGCCTGTTCTGTGAGTGAAAACGGCTTATTTTTAAAATTGTTCAGTAACCCCGATATCAAAAACAAAACAGTGGAAACAGTAATGGAACCTTCCTTTCCCATAGTGGCTTTTGATACACCGGTAGAAAGGTTGGGTAGCCTGATTACAAAAGACAATGGTGCTGTACTGGCCAGGGATGAAAAAGGAGATTACCATATAGTTACCAAATATGATATTATTCAAAGCCTGGCCAAATAAACAAAGCACAATTATTTACTATCTGCCAGTTGAATACCCTCTTTGGTAAAACTTATTTTATGCTGTTTGAATAAGTTGCCGGTAGTCATTTTAAAGGTCTTTTTGCTCATACCAAAAAATCCGTAGATTTCTTCCGGTGCAGATTTATCATGATAAGGCAGAAAACCATGATTTTCCTGAAGTAGCCGTATTATCTTTTCTGATTCCCCTTCCACTTTCTGGTAACCTCTTTTACCGGCGATAACATCAATCTTATTATCCGGTCGGATGGTTTTAATAAAACCTTTCAGGGAATCCCCGGGTTTCAGATCACCGAAAACCTGGTTAAAATAGAGCATCCCTGTATGCAGCTGATTAATGATAACCACATAACCCAGCTCTGATTTCCGGTACACTATCAAATCCACTTCATCCAGTTCTTTTACAGTCAGTTCTTCATTACTCAGCAGAAAATCTATTTTTTCAGTAGCAGCAGCCCGACCGGTTTGTTTATCAATATAAATCTTAACCAGGTAACTGGCTCCCGGCTTCATACCGGTAAGCTGTTGTGATTTTGGTACAAACAGGTCTTTCATTAAACCCCAGTCCAGAAATGCCCCCTGATTGGTAACTGAAATCACTTTCATTAATACAATATCCCCTACGGCACCCTTTGCCTGCTGGGTGGTAGCTATTAAACGGTTATCTGAATCATGATAAACAAATACATTTAGCGTATCCCCGATGTTAGCATCAGGGGGTGCAAATCTTTTGGGCAATAAAATGCCTTCTTCCCCATCGTCCATATATAAGCCAAAATCTACTTTTCTTGATACCCTCAAGGTATTATAATCCCCAACTTTAATCATAAATTATCAATAATTACCGTAAAGGTAGGCAGCTTAGGGCTTAGAATCTATCAGCCGCAGTTTTCTTTTTATATTGCAATATGCCTTTGTATACAGATCAGTTACTTGAAACCATCTATCTTACCGGAAAACCAGGGAGAATAATTTCAGTGATACCCTCCCAAACAGAACTCCTGTATAGCCTGGGTTTGGAAAACGAGGTTATTGGCATTACAAAATTCTGTGTACATCCGGAACAATGGTACCATTCAAAAACCTGGGTTGGAGGTACCAAAAACCTGAACCTATCACTGATTACCTCTTTAAAGCCCGACCTGGTTATTGCCAATAAAGAAGAAAATATAAAAGAACAGATAGCTGAACTGAAAAAAATTTGCCCGGTATGGGTAAGTGATGTAAACAATTTATCAGATGCGCTTGAAATGATTACAACCCTGGGAAACATTACAGGAAAACAGGAAAAAGCTGCTGCATTGAGTGCAGCTATTGAAAGGGGCTTTGAGGATTTGAGAATTGAAGAAAAAGTGCCTATCCCTGCAGCCTACCTGATCTGGCGCAAGCCTTATATGGCCGCAGGCAACGATACTTTTATCAATAACATGATGGGATATTGCGGGTTGGAAAACCTGTTTAACAGCATCAGCAGGTATCCGGAAATAAAGTTATCCAAACTAAAAAAATTTAGTGCTCCACTGATTCTGTTATCTTCTGAGCCCTATCCTTTTACTGAAAAACATATTGAAGAAATAAAGGGGGAAATTCCGGATGCAAGGGTTCTTCTGGCAGATGGTGAAATGTTCAGCTGGTATGGCAGCAGATTAGTTTTATCAGCAGCTTATTTCAGGAAATTTAAGGAAAAGATCAGGTGGATCATGAATCAGTAATGACAACAGTCACCCTTAAAGCTAACAAGCGTTTGGAATAGTATCCTTAAATTTGCAGAAATTATTCTTATTTGATTATTCAAAAAATTTAAATCATGGGAAAATACAGAGCAGGGGTCTTGTTTGGTAAAGAGTTAGAAGCATTATACAATGATGCAAAAGAAAACCAGTTTGCGTTACCGGCTGTGAATACCATTGGTACCAATACTATCAATGCCGTTTTGGAAACAGCAGCAAAAGTAAACTCACCGGTAATTGTACAGTTTTCCAATGGTGGAGCACAGTTCATTGCAGGTAAAGGAATGAAGAATGATAATTTACAGGGAAATATTTTAGGAGGAATTTCCGGCGCATTGCATATTCATAATGTTGCAAAAGCATATGGTGTTCCTGTTGTATTACATACAGATCATGCCGCAAAAAAATGGTTACCATGGATCAGCGGATTAATTGATGCAGGTGAACAATTTTACAAAGAAAAAGGACAACCCCTTTTCAGTTCTCATATGCTTGATCTATCCGAAGAACCTATCGAAGAAAACATTCATACTTCTGTTGAATTCTTTAAAAGAATGGCCCCATTGGGAATGAGCCTGGAAATTGAATTAGGTGTAACCGGTGGTGAAGAAGACGGAGTGGATAACAGTGATGTTGAAAATGATAAATTATACACACAACCTCAGCATGTAGCTTATGCCTACACAGAATTAGGTAAAGTAAGCAATCTGTTTACCATTGCTGCTGCATTTGGAAATGTACATGGTGTATACAGCCCGGGTAATGTGCAATTACGCCCTGAAATACTTAATAACAGTCAGGTTTATATACAGAAAGAATTTAACACTGCTGCAAAACCTGTTTACTTTGTATTTCATGGTGGAAGTGGTTCTCCGCAGAACCAGATCCGTGAAGCCATCAGCTACGGTGCTATCAAAATGAATATTGATACCGACTTGCAATGGGCTTTCTGGGAAGGAATTCTGGAAAACTATAAAAAGTATGAAGGTTATTTACAGGCACAGTTAGGAAACCCTGAAGGGCCTCAAAAGCCTAATAAAAAGCATTATGACCCAAGAGTTTGGTTACGTAAAGGTGAAGAAAGCTTTAGCAAACGCTTAGAAGTTGCATTTGAAGATTTGAATTGTATAAACCGAAACGCATAATCTTATATATTTTACAAAAGCCGCCCTTTACGAGAGGGTGGCTTTTTTTTATGACGTTAAGGTACTGGTAATGATTCTTTTACAAGTTATGTTCCATATAAATAACCGCAAAAGTAAAAGATGGGAAAAACATCCTACAACTTATTTTATTTCTTCAATGTGAAAACATTGCAATTCTACAGAATGGCCTGATCTGTATTTCATGCTTAAAGTAAGCTTTTTCTTAACCTTTATTGCTTTATTTTGCAGGGTTGAATTAACAGTTTTAAGACAGAATCTTTAGAATATTTAATTATCTTCAATCTCCCAATAACTGACATTATGAAAAAAGAACCTGAAGAGGATTTAGAGCAGAAATTAACAGCAAGTGAAACGGATCTGAAAGCACCTGTTACAAATGAAGTTAAACCGAAATGGTATAAAAGAATACGTAAAGGCATATTAACCAAGACTTCAGAAAAAAAAGAAACACCTGAAGGATTGTGGAGCAAATGTCCGGAATGTAATTTTATCTGCACTTCCAGTGAGTTAAAAGAAAATCAATTTGTTTGTCCAAAATGTAATTACCATCACAGAATAGGCAGTAATGAATATTTTGATATTTTATTTGATGACAAAGAATATGGGGAATTATTCGATAATATCATCAGTAAAGACTTTTTGAATTTTACAGATTTAAAACCTTATCAGCAAAGACTGGATGAGATTTATGCCAAATCCAGTTTAAAAGATTCGATCAGGGTAGCTGTGGGAAAAGTAAATAGTGAGGAATTGGTAGTGGCATGTATGGACTTTGAATTTATTGGTGGTTCCCTGGGTAGTGTGATGGGTGAAAAGTTCAGCAGGGCTGTTGATTTCTGTATTGAATTTAAATTGCCATTTATGGTGATCAGTAAAAGTGGTGGTGCACGTATGATGGAAAGTGCCTTCAGTTTAATGCAGCTGGCAAAAACAAGCGGCAAATTATCACAGTTGAGTGATGCCAAACTACCTTTTATTTCTTTATTGACTGATCCAACTTTTGGTGGCATTTCTGCCAGTTTTGGTATGCTAGGCGATCTGAATATTGCTGAACCAGGAGCCTTAATTGGTTTTGCCGGCCCGCGTGTTATTAAAGAAACCATCAAAAAAGACCTCCCTCCCGGATTTCAAAGGAGCGAATTTTTGCTGGAGCATGGGTTTCTTGATTTTATAGTTGACCGTAAAGAATTAAAAAATAAAATCAGCCAGGTAATCGTATTATTCAGAAGTTAACTGAGTTTACAGGCAAATGCCATGTCCTGGTGATGTGGTTATTGCTGCTGATAACATATTGCTTACTTTTGTGTCCCGCTATAAGAGCGGGACTTTTTTTATGGCTAAAGAAATGAATAACAGGCAGGCTTATTTTAATTACCACATAGAGGACAAATATGTGGCTGGAATTGTATTGATGGGGACAGAAGTTAAAAGTATCCGTGAAGGGAAGGTTAGTTTTAATGATGCATACTGTTTATTTGATAATGGAGAACTCTGGGTTAGAGGATTATATATTGCATCCTACAAACTAGGAACTACCAATAATCATATTGAAGTACATGACCGAAAGTTACTTTTAAATAAAAGAGAACTAAAAAAGCTGGAAGGTAAATTAAAAGATAAGGGTATTACAATCATTCCTCTAAAAGTATTTTTCAATGAAAATAACCTGGTGAAAGTGGAAATTGGATTAGGTAAGGGTAAGAAATTACATGATAAAAGAGATACTATTAAAGAACGTGATTCTGACCGTGAAATGAAACGTTACCTCAAATAGCATTATAGATCATATTTAGTTTTTCTTTCCGGTTGATATTCCATTTGTTCTTTTAATGCATCAGGAGTTGGGTTGCTGGTGATACTCTGTGCAGCAAAATAAGAAATCAGCAATATTATAATTGAAAAAGCAAGCTCTCCGGCAGTAAACCAATAACCCCACCAACTATATACTTTAGCTTTCTCAGGATTTGCATTTTCATAAATTACTGTTACTGATGTACCTTCTTTAAAATTACGGAACAGGTAATCAGCATTTACAGTATATGCAACTTTATTTAATGTAAATAAAGCCATTGGGATGGCTTCGGCATTTTTATTCTTTTGGAAATGAATAATTGCTGTCGCCTTTTCACCATCCATAAAATCGGGTTGGCGAGAAAAAAATACATAACTACTAAATACCACCAGATAAAGGAACACTATTGACTTAAACACGATGAATTTTCTCTGTTTTTAAATAATAAACTTATTAACTCAGGCTTCTGAAATCCACCGGCACCAGTTTACTAACTCCAGGCTCCTGCATGGTTACCCCATAAATAACATCCACTGAACTCATGGTTTGCTTATTATGAGTTACAATAATAAACTGAGAATTTTCACTGAATTTTCTAATCATTTGTGTAAACTTACCTACGTTGGCATCATCCAGTGGGGCATCCACTTCATCCAGGATACAGAATGGTGCTGGTTTAATCAGGTATATTGCAAACAACAGAGCAGTTGCAGTTAATGTTTTTTCTCCACCACTTAACTGGGATATAGAAGACGGGCGTTTCCCCTTAGGTTTTGCCACTATATCAATTCCGGTCTCGGCCAGGTTTTCCGGGTTATCCAATACCATATCAGCTGTATCCTCTTCTGTAAATAAAGCTTTGAATACCTTTTGAAAATTTTCTCTTACTTTATTAAACGTTTCCAGGAATTGCTGATTAGCAGTAGCTTCTACTTCCTGAATGGTTTGCAGAAGGCTTTCCTTGGCATTAACCAGATCATTCTTCTGTTCCAGAATAAACTCATACCTTTTCTTCATTTCTGTAAATGCTTCAATTGCTGTAGGGTTTACCTCTCCCATATTTTCCATTCGCTTACGCATCCTGTCACTGCTATGCTGCAATTCTTCCAGGGGTGTATCTGTTACTCGTGGCTGATCCAGTATAGCATCCAGATCAATCTTGAATTCCACACTTAACCTTTCTTTCATTCCTGCCAGTTGTAATTTCAGTTCATTCAGTTTATCCTTTATTTCACTCAATAAATGTTCAATCATTTCCCGGCTCTTCACTTTCATTCTCAGTTCACTTTCCATTTCCTGTAAAGAGCTGCGCAGGTTATAATAAGCCTGGTCTGCCTCATTCAGTTTCTGCTCTTCTGCTTCTTTTCTGCGCATCAGTTCCAGGTATAAAGTTTCACTGTTCATTAAAGCGGCTTCATTATCTACAATATTGGAAGAAGCTTCTTTCAACTGAACACTGCTGCTATCTATCTGATTATTCAGATCATTGAGCTGGTTTTGTTTAAACTGAAGCTCCTGCCTGATGGATGCAATTTTACTTTGTTGTTTGGTAACAGTAAGATTAAACTCATTGAAACAGAATGTTGCGGAATTATATTCTTCTTCAGCATTAGTATAATCCTGTTCCACCATTTTACGTTCTTCATTGGTTTGGTTGAGTTGGTCATTCAATCCCTGCAGATCTTCCCTTGTATTGGAAATAGCATCATGTTCATCCTGTAAACGGTATTCAATATCTTCCAGTCTTTGTTGGGATTGCTGCTGGGCATGTTGCAGGTTCTCAATTCTATTTTTAGCAGCAAATACCTGGTTGGTTAACTGATTGATTTCATTTTCTGTCTGCTTAATCACATTCTCTTTCAACTGTTCATTGTAACTTATTACCTGGTTGTGTTTGAGCTGAATTTCTTTTTTCAGGGCATTCACAACAGCTTCCTGTAATACAATTTCATCATGCAGTTTTTCCAGATTCTTAGCGCGGCCTATTTTCTTACCTTCAAAAAGTCCAACGCTTCCACCTGTTAATGTATATTTCCCCTTAACATATTTTCCATTTTTCTCCAATATCACTGCCCCATTGGAATGTTGCAGGGCTTCTTCATTTTCTGCAATAAAAACATTGGACAACAGGTGTTCTGCCAGATTCCGGTATTGGTCATCCACTTCAATGACAGATAAAGCAGGTATTGTGTTTGCTGGTTGAAATGAAGCAGGAGAATCAGCATCCAGTCTGTCGAGAATAAAGAAATTTGCCTTTCCTTTTTTATTTATATCCAGCAGGTGAACCGCCTTCAACCCGTCCTGTAAATCATTCACTACATAATAATTCAGATAGGGATCCAGCACATTTTCCACAGCGGTCCTGAACTCTTCCTGAACATAAATAATATCACTTAAGATAGGCACATTGCTGATCCATTCAGGGTTATTATGCAGAAATTTTACACTTTCCGGATATCCTTCCATGGAATCAATCAAACTTTTCAACAGATCATGCTCATTCCTTCTGGAATCCAGTTTTCTATTTTCGTCAGCCAGTTCATTTCGCAGTTTTTCCAATTCCTGCTGTGACTCCAGTATCAAACCTTTTGTTCTTTCGTGCTGTTCCTGTAATAATTGCAGGTCGGCCCGTTTATTTTCCAGTAAATATTCCTTTTCTTCCAGTTCTGTTTGTATCTGTGATAGCTGATGTTCCCTGTTTTGTTTTTCTTCTAATAACTGAGCTTGTGAACGTTGAAGGTTCTGAATTGAAGTATCGGCAACTGCCACTTTTTTTTCTGCATCAAACTGAGAGCGCTGAATACGCTGGTATGCATTTCTCAGGGCATCTACTGCAGTTCTTTTCTCATCAAAAACCCTTCTTTTATCTTCCACTTCAAGCCTTGAAGTATCTAACTGCACCTGCACATCCGTTAATTTATTTCCTTCTTCCTGCACCTGTAACTGACTAAACTGAATTGATTCCTCAATTCCTTTTAACTGGCCTTCTGCTTTCTGGAGGAAGTCTTTCAAACTATTTTCTTTCTCCCGAAGGAAATTCAGGCGCTGAGAAGCCAGATTTTTTTCATTTTCCTTTGATCGTAATTGCTGTAACAGGTCATTAAATTCGTGTTGCATACTTTGCAATGCACGTTCTTTTTCTATAAACCCAACTTTTTGCTGTTCCACTCCTGCTTCATCATTTGCAATAGCTGCATCCAGCTGAAAGCGTTTATTGGTTTCCAGTTCCTGCTGTTCGTTCAGGTCTTTATAAGTTAGATTAAACCCATCTAAGGAAGCTTTTGCCAGTTCAACGGCTATTTCTTTATATTCCTTTTTAATTTCGTAATATTTCTCTGCTTTCTTAGCCTGGTTTTCTAAAGTTTTTAACTGATTATTAATTTCGAAAAGTAAATCCTCAATTCTGGCCAGGTCCTGTTCCGTTGCATCCAGTTTATTTTTAGCTTCCTTTTTTCTGGTTTTATAGATTGTGATGCCAGCAGCCTGTTCCAGCATTCTGCGCCGGCTGTTTTCTTTATCCTTGATTATATCATCCACCATGCCTAATTCTATAATGGCATAACTGTCGTTAGACACTCCTGTATCGAGGAATAAATTATGAATGTCTTTTAAACGGCATTGTACATCATTTAATCTGTACTCGCTTTCTCCATTTTTATAAAATCGCCTGGTAACGGTTACAGTACTAAACTCGGTAGGTAATAAATTCCGTGTATTTTCGAATGTAAGGCTCACTTCTGCCAGTCCACTTGGGCTCCTGGTTTTTGATCCATTAAAAACCAATGCTTCTAAATTTTCACTTCTTAAAGCTGAAATTTTTTGTTCACCTATTACCCAACGAATACTGTCTATAATATTACTTTTTCCACAACCGTTAGGCCCGATAATACCGGTGACCCCTTCATCAAAACTTAAAGTTGTTTTATCGGCAAAGCTTTTGAAACCTTTGATCTCTAAGGATTTTAATCGCACTTCTTCTTCATTTTAGTACCTGCGAACATACAGAATAAGCCATAGATAAAATAATCAATAATAGTACTTGTGGAGAACTAGTTAGAAAAATTAACAATTATAATTTAGTAAGCTGATATACAATTATTTAGAAAGTATGACTACAATTCTGGTTTTACAAAATTCGTTAATTGTTTTACACTGAAACTTTTTGAAGTTTGAACTGTTAAATAGATACTTATGAATTAATAATATCTATGCACAATGAGTCAGGAGGATTTATACTCAATTTTACATATAGCCCCAACTGCAGGAAATGCTGAGATAAAAAAAGCTTACCGCAGGTTAGCTATGCAATTTCACCCTGACAAACATCCTGGCTCCTCACTTAATGTTGATCAATTCAGGAGAGTTACTGAAGCATATAAAATACTGTCAAATCCTTCTAAAAGAAAGGCATATCACCAAAAAAAATACCCAGGTCATTTTTATAATAGAAAAGCATTAAACACTCAGGAAATTTTAACAGAACTCAGTAAGGTAAAATTGTTTATTAAGGCTGATGGGCAAAACAGCATTGATTATTATCTAGTTGAAAGAAAGATTACTGAGCTTTTAAACAACCAAAACCTGCTTGAATTTCAGTCTGAAATAGACCTTGATCTGAGAAAAAGGATTGTTCAGGAAGTACTGGAATGCTGCAATTACCTGGAATATCCAATGATAATATCCATAATACACCCCCTGAATAAAATTACAGATTCTGAGGAGGCAGCATTAATTGCAAGTTTTTTGACAATTAAAAAGAATTGGTATTTCTGGGATAAATACAAAATAGTTGCAGCTATTCTGATAGCTGCAACTATTTGTTTTTTAATATATCGGTTAGGTTATTGACCAAATACTTTTTTAAGTAAATCTGTTGTTTGCGCAGCAGGATTCAGTCTTATCTTTTTTTCTTCCAGAGCTAATTGATAAAATATTCCAGATAAAGCTTTATCTGTTACGTAACCTGGCAGGTCTGTATTCATTTTTTTTACAAAAGGAACTTTATTATACGTACTGGTTAACCATTCCCAATCCTTTGAAGCTTCTGTTTTGGAAAGTGATTGCTGTATTACAGGTTTAAATGCATTGGTGAGAGGTGCGGTAGTTTTACCACGCATATATTTAGTAGCTGCAGTATCCCCTCCGTTAAGAATACCCATAGCATCCTGAAAATTCATTTGTGTAATTGCATTGATAAAAATAGGTGTGGCACTTTTAGCAGCATCTTCAGCTGCCCGGTTCATGGAAAGTATAGCATCATCTACCTGCTTATCAAAGCCCAGGCTTCTAAGTGTTTTTTCCATTTTCTGAGCTTCAGGGGGTAATAAAATTTTAATAGCAGCATTTTTAAAAAAACCATCTGCCGCTGAAAGTTTATCCACGCTTTGTTTAGCCCCTACCTGGAGTGCCTGTTTTAAACCTGCACTTATATCTGTTGTACTCAGCCCGCTTCCCAATGAACCAGCATTCATTACAGAACCTGATCCATTCTTAGATTTTGAAGTATCTTTTCCTTCAACATTTTTTATAAGATCACCAAGGCTTTGAGAAAAGGAGTTACCAGCAATTATTAAAGCCAACCCAAAAAGAATCTGTTTCATGTTCATTTTTTATAAAAGTAAAAAGATCAGTAAAAACTAAATGTTAAATAAGAAAAGGCCGCTGTTTGGCGGCCTTTTCTTATTTAACATTTCTTCATTAATTATTGATTTACATAAACCGCCAAATGCCTTCTTTTTGCATTGGTAGTCCAGTTGGTAGTAGCATCCCCTTTGTAATAAAGTGTATATGTTCTCTGATTACTGAAAGAGACCGCATTCAGGGTATCCAGGGTAATGGTATTACTACCGGCCCTCCTCACATATAAAGTATCAGTTAATTGAGTATTATATGCAAACGCGGTAAAGAAAGTATTTGCACCTGGTTTAATATTTTTAAAAATAGTAGTATTATAACGGGTACTGTATATATCAATATTTTTCCCCGCTGTATCATTTAAAGCTGCATGAACCAATCTTAAATTAAAGTACCCGGTTAAAGGCGGAGAATATGAATCATGCAATAATGTGAAAGCTGAATCTGTAATAATAAAAGTATAACTGGAATCTTTCATTAACATTTGAGTTGTTGATGTGATAGGTATAGAATCTCCTGTTAACTTACCAGGTATTGAAAGTTTAAAAGTATCCAGACCTGCAGGAACCGAAACATAGCCAAAAGAAGTGCCAGATGCAGGAAACATGGATGAAAAGCTTAAAAAAGGAGAATTTATTACGCCCCCGTTTATGAGCACATTAAAGGAATCGGCAGCATTATACACTTTACGGAAGCTTGGAGAAAGATCCAGGACTTTTACCTGCGAAGTGCCTTTTACAGGAAGATAACCTGCTATCATGGTATAATCTCTTTTACAGGAATTTAAACCCGTTAAAAGAAACCCGATCAGGAATATATATAAAATATTATTTTTCATTCTTTTTGATTTAAATTTTGAATTTATTTTTGAGAAAACCAACATTCAAGTGTATGATAATCAGGAACCTGAGAGCCTGCTCCTGTTAGAGCACCAACCAGTATCAATGAAGGAATATCATACAAAAATTCAGAATTATATCTTGGTCTGCAACGATAAACATATTTACCATTGTTGTTTGCAAATAAATTTGCTCCGGAAGGTGGTGTAAAATCTGAATAAACCTGCTTTCCGGTTGCCGGATCATTGTCAATATAATGATAGCGCCTCATGTCTGTCCATGTTTCCTGAACACCCCAGCCATAGAGTGTAATGTATTTCTGCAGCATGATCTGAGAAAGGGTTAAAGCAGAGGCTGAGGCCGGAACAACTGCAGGATTAGCCAGATAACTGGCTTTCATGGCTGGAGTAATTAAACTTGCAGCAGGAACATTAGTTGCATAATTATTGACCAGCATATCAAAATTTAGGCTGATTCCGGTAGTATATGCAGTTAGTGCTGTTGCCTTATCTCCTTTTAGATAAGCAGCTTCAGCCTTTATAAACTGAATTTCAGATGCAGTCATGATTGGAAACTCTGCAGTATTTCTAAACAAATAGCGGCATGCATTTTCATTTGCAGGAGCTGCAGTTGTGGTATAAGAACTTCCCCAGAAATTCTGTGGCTGGTCATTCGTAGCCAGACCAGAATTTCCACTCCATGGAACTATTCCTTTAAATGTACCATTTGGATTTTCCCTGAGCATATACCATATCCTTGGATCAGAAACTCCGCTAAATGTAGTGGAATTTTGCCCAGACATAAGGTTTACAATGTATTGTGATTGCCTGATGGTGCCAACATTTGCCCTTAATATCCCAAAATAACTATCGGTACCTGAAAGTCCGGAATTAGCAAACTTACAGGTAGCATTATCAGAATTTGACTGAATGGATAAATTACAGTACTTAATTACAGAATCTGCACTATAAGTAGATTTATTATTGATATAATGAAAGGATCTGGCAAGAATGCCGTAAACAAATTCTTTCCATTTATTCACATCCCCATTATAAAAATAGGCATCTCCTATTGCCAGGTTAGCGGGACTGGCATTTCCGCCAGTATTATTTAAATATTGGAGTGCACTGTAAGCTGCTGCCCTACAGGAATCATAAGCCAAGGACTGAGGATCATAACTAAACTGTTGTAAACTGGTATTAAAAGCCTGTTTAATAATCAACGCATCACCATATTCATTAGCCAGTTCTAACCAACCCCAGGCTCTGATAGCTAAAGCAACGCCAACATAATCCCATTTTTTCTGAGCCGCACCCCATTGAATTATTCTGTTGAGATTTTGCCCCTGACCATAATAAAAAGCTCCCCATACACTACCCAGATTATCACTGGAACCAACTGTTCCACCCATCTGATCATAATTATTAGCATTGGCAGCAGTGTAAGAGACACCCGGAGAAGTAGCAGAATAGGTACCCCAATATTGGATATACCTGCCAATCAGTAAGGCATCACCTCCTAATCCATAACTGCTTCCTGCAGCAGAGGAACTTCCCAGAAAATTTCCAATTACTCCCGGTAACAAGCTTTCTATTGGCTCTGATACACTGGCATTGGGATTTAAATACGCATCATCAATTTTTTTACTGCAAGCGGTCATTGAAACAATAAAAACACAGCTTGCAATTATGATTATTTGAAATTTATTTTTCATACTTAAGTATATTAATTTTTACTGAAATGATGATTAAAAATTAGCCCTTAAACCAAAGTTTACGCTCATTGGGGTTGGCAGATTACCATAATCAAATCCATATCCCCCTACACCTTTTGAACCTGCAGTTACACCATTTACTGCCGGATCTGAACCCCTGTAATTTGTAATTAATATCAAGTCATTTCCTGTTGCAAATACACTCAATCCTTTCAATCCTTTAACTCTATTGATTACACTGTTTGGAAGATAATAATTCAGCGTAATATCTCTCAATCTGAACCAATTCACATTTTTTTGGATGAATTCTTCTTCCGGCATGGAAGTATAATAGGAATTCAGGAAATATGGAGTGATTGCAATAGTGTTTTTTGTTGGATTAGCTGTATTCTGGTAACCGTCATTCAATACACCCTGGATTACCCGGGTAAGTTTTCTGTCAGCAGTTTTCTGACTCTTTCCCTGATATGTTAGGTATTCTTCTGTGGCATTAAATATATCGCCACCAATTTTCAAATCCCATAAGAAATTCAAGCTCCAGTTTTTATACCGGAAAGAATTAAGTGTTCCCAATGTGAAATTTGGAGTCCTGTCTCCCCTTACTAAGAAATTAGCATCAACTACTGGCAAACCAGTTGAAGGGGTAATCAGAATTTTTCCCTGGTTATTTCTCAGGTAACCGTATCCTGTAATTGTTCCGGTGGAGAATCCCCTGATCAATCCACCTCTTGCATTACCATAAATCCAGGTATCCGCTAAATAATATTCAGATGTTATAGATTTTGGAAGGTCTATTACCTTACTCCACATTTTATTAAAGTTGAAATGTATATTCCAACCAAAATCTTTTTTATTAATTGCATTTACATCCAAACTCAATTCAACCCCCTGGTTTCTTAAGCTTGCAGCATTTTGTGTATTCAGCACATATCCTGTACCATAGCTTGCTCTGAAATTTTCACTGATCTGATTTAAACACAGTGTATTATAATAAGCTGCATCCAATGAAAAAATATTTCTGAAAAATTTAAACTCACCACCAACTTCATAAGTATGCTGCCTTTCCGGCATCAGGTTAGGATTATTATTGGTATAATAATAAGAATAGGCCTGAATATTTGAACTGGAATAATTAGGCACAAAATAAGACTGGTTGGAATATGGATCATTCAACCTTGCTGTGCTTGCCAGTGAGGTTCTCAGTTTGGCATAATTCAAGAAATTATTACTCTTAATTGATGGAAATAAATCAGTCAGAATCAAGCTTACACTTCCTGCTGGGTAATTATAATTCCTGTTTTGAGCTGGCAAGGTGGAAGCGCTTTCAAATCGGTGAGAATACTGAAAATATAAAAAGTTTTTATAACTCAATGTAGCCTGACCGAAATAAGCAATTTCCCTGATAGTACTTAAATTGTACTGACCAGTGAGGGCTCTTTGCAAACGAAGCCTTGTATTGGGTCTGGTATTACTGCTATCTGTTCTAACTGAATCTGTGAAATTAGTGCCGGATATTGCATACATCTGTGTTTGATAATCCTGCCACATTGTTCCCCCCATTAAACTACCAGACCAGTTACCAATTGTCTTTTTAGCGGTGGCAGTAATAGTATGATTATACCCATAATAATTTCTCCAGTAATTATCCAGTGAGCCGCCTGTGGCTGCTGATAATAAATAAGATTCCGGATGAATGAACAGATATCCATTTGAATTATAAGTATCATATCCAAACCTACCGGCTATATTTAACCATGAAAATGGATTATAGTTAACACCTAATGTAGCCACCCAACGGCTAATCAAATCCTGAGATTTATTATACTTGGCATTCCAGATCGGATTATCTATATCTGCATTATAATTAGTATTATATAAAAGAATTTTATTTCCTTTTGAATCTGCAACATAATTCCTGATATCATTATCAACCGGCCATACATATAAATCCAGCAAATAACCACCTGCACCTCTTACAGGTTTATTATTAATTGAATTGGTATAGGAAAGTGATGCAGAGAAATCTAAGTTCTTTGTAACTTTTGTATAATTAGACAGTCTGAAAGAGGCCTTTTTATAAGTATTATTCGGAATCACACCATCCTGATCAAAAAATGAACCTGAAAATCTAAAACTTGATTTTTTTGTCCCGAAATCTAACCCAATATTATGGGTTTGAGAGAATCCGGTTTTAAAGAAACTTTTCACATTATCAAATTTTTGCAACCCTGAAGGATAGGCTGGACCGAAATAAGTGAAATTACCAGATAACAATCCATTTGTAGAAGGAGCTGCTACTGCACCGCCACTACCGGGAGCAAAATCATTGTTTACCTGCGGGAATCTGTTTACTTCCTGAAAACGGAAACTATTATCATATGTTACACCAAGCTTGGCTCCTGTTTTAATTTTCTTAGTAGAAATAATAATAGCTCCAGAACTGGCCTGACTTCCGTATAAAGCTGTAGCTTCCGGGCCTTTCAGAACCGTTACTGATTCGATATCATTTGGATTTAAATCAGCAATTCTGTTTGTATAATCGTTTGTTCTGTTAGGATTGTTTTGGGTAAGACTGGAAGTTAACCCTAATGCAGCACCTCCATTATTATTTTCATCAATGGTCTGATTATCCATAATCACACCATCTACCACAAAAAGTGGTTGATTACTTAAGGATAATGAGTTAAATCCTCTTAAAACTATAGAAGAGGATGCCCCGGCAAGTCCGGTTGTTGGCGTAACAGTTAAACCGGATACCCTTCCCTGTAAACTATTTACAAAGTTGTCACGTTGGGTTTCCTGAATATCTTTTCCTTTAACGGTCTGAACAGAATACCCAAGCTCTCTGGGCTTTCTTTTTATATCCATTGCAGTTTATAGTTCTATTTATATCTTAAATTGCGTTATTATGCGTATTTGTGTTATTTATTTTGAAATTTTACCAAAAAACATTTTATGGTATATGCTTATGCCGTAAAAGTAAAAGCACCTTTTAATATTAAAACCAAAACCGTTTATGAGAAAGTTCGCATTATGGGTGAAAGTAGTGGTTACGCTGCTTTTCGTTTTCTCTTCCATTGCCTACGGGCAAAGCCAAACAGTCACCGGTTCGGTGAAAGATGCAGATAAGAATACACCGTTACAGGGTGTAACTATCAAAGTGCTAGGAACCAATACAGTTGCTCAGACTAACGAAAAGGGTATTTTTACA
>Ga0364859_10053_pt1 | contig 80362 bp, 66 predicted proteins | sample ExccelAu500001D3_FD_206911 | JGI IMG/M metagenome (GOLD analysis project Ga0364859, IMG submission 206911) | Enriched cells from Trout Bog Lake Hypolimnion, Wisconsin, USA - BchlTB.Aug20.5000.01 .D3 | ecosystem: Environmental > Aquatic > Freshwater > Lake > Hypolimnion/Profundal zone | place: USA... | reverse complement strand
TAATTATGCACAGCTATAATAATTTAGTGGAAGCTACAAATGACCTGTTAACAAGAGGCTATACCGCCAACCTAAGTTTCGAGGGCGATACTGTAGATGATCATGTACAAGACATTCATATGCTTGCCGATGACTTTGAAATTGACGAGTTTTATCGTTTTGAAGGCGCCACCAATCCTGACGATACTTCAATTATTTATGCGGTATCGTCCCCGAAATATAATTTAAAAGGTATTTTGGTTAATGCATACGGGGTTTATGCGAATGACAGTGCTTCTGCAATAAAGGCAAAACTACACCATCATTTGCAGTAAACCAGGTATATGATTATTTGCAATGATAGCCCATATAATATCGGAGTGTAAACAAGCTAATATTCTTACTTGTTTAAATTCAAACCTGAAATTACCGGGACTATCCTGCAAACAATTCATAGGTAGATATCTGTGGCTCTTTAAGGTTTTTTCTCTTCCAATTCTGTTTTCTTAATTGGGGATCGCTGACCGAAAATATCGGTTATCTGCAGGCTGATATAATAATTTTGATTTTTAAGATTCAGGTCTTTTACACCAATACTTATACTGTTCAAATCCGGGTCGGTACCAGTTACAGATGCATTCGGTTTTCCGGTATACGAACTATTATCAAATATCTGTACCTCATAACTTAACTGTGGTGTGGCAGTTTGCAGCGTACTCCAGTTAACAAAGATCTTCTTTTGTGAACGGTCATAATAAGAAGCCAGATCGTAAACATCGGCAGCAATAATTGTCGGCTTATCGTTTTGGGTGACAGGATAAAATGATTTTTTCTGTCCCGGAGTCGTCCCGCACGAGGTTATCTTTATACCATCATTGCCATAGGGTTCTGCCTTCCATGAACCTTCGCCGGCTTCAGCCAATAGGGAATCGGGGTGTACCCATTTGTATTGATCTGTAAGCATCCAATAAGATTTGTATACGGCTGTTCTGGGTCTTTTCTGTTCATCGGCAAAATTTTCAAGAAAACTTCCTATGTCATCATGCAGCATGGCATCTTTTTCGGGAACTGTAAAAGTCACATAATGTTTGAAGGTTTTTTCGCTTTGGTCGTATATCCAATAACCAACAAGTGTTGTGGAATCATTTATTGCCCATCTTCTGATGATATTAGTGTACCAATGATCTGGTTTCCATCCAAAGTCGGCATGTGAATGTAATCCTGTACCTTCACCACCAAAACCACCAACAAAGGTCAACGGATCTTTATATTGAGCAGAGATCTGTATTTTATTAGGAAAATCCCAAATGGAGAATATATTATTTGGCATTCGTGGTTCTGCCGGCCCCGCCTTTTGGATACCGCAATAGCCACCACTTTTTCCTATTCCAAACTGTATGGAACAGGCATAGGTGTATGGAGCAATTCCATCCGATGGAATCAGAACATCAGCCATCATAAGCTCAGCCTTATTTTTTTTAGCCATATGAACCGTTTTTACATACGGCCCCCATTTTGGACAACTTTGCTGTGCAAAGCTATTGGATGCCAGGGTGAAAGTAAAGGCAGTAATTAAAAGGTTCTTAAATTTTGATTTCATTTGATTTATTTTATTAACCCTGTTTAATAAATGAATAGCTCCGCGCAGGGTTTACTATCATGTTCATAAAATAAACAACCCACTAAATTAACGATAGTATTCAGTGGGTTGTTTAATATACTTTAGCGCCGTATTGGCGATTTTCCAGATATAAATTTTATGGTATATGTGTTAAATCAGGAAATTGCATAGTTACCAAATACGAACCCGGAACAAATATCCTTAGCGGGAATCGTGGATTCATGCTCCACATACCATCCGGCTGCCCGTCAATATGTGCGTACTGCGTAGGGATCCGATAATATATGTTATAACCGTTTCCTAAGGAACTTAGCGGGAACGGCGTAAAAGGGAAATGAAATATCATGGCATTATCGGTGACATTATAAGATATTGAATAGTCCTGAAGCGTTTGCAAATATGCAGGATTAGGATTTACACCGGTATTAGGCCTTCTTTGAATTTCTCCTTTTTTAGGATCGAAAAACACCCCGTTTTTATCTACAAATTGAACGGTAACTATATTTGGCGTATCGGCCACCCTTGTAACAGTAAGAATAGGGGTTTTTGCCAGTTTAGAAACACTTTCATTTCCAACTTTAAATAATTTATCATATTGCGTGCCCAGGTCCGGAACAGCCTCATAGGTGCTTGTGTCTCTAAGGATAAAATCTCCGATCTTGGGATATACCTTTGTTCCGGCGTCATTTTTTATTTCTAAATCAAATTGATATTCTCCGGAAGGCAGCTGTAAAGCGCCAAAGTTAGCCTCAATTTGGCCACTTGCCGGGAGGATGGAAATTCCCGGGATATTAACTGTTTTTAATTTTGCATTGATAAGTTGCAAGGTTGTGTCAGTCTTAGGGTTGTATAAAGCTGTCCATATCTGAACCGGGAAGGTTTTGGCAAAAAGCGCATCTACTACATTACCTGTTGTTTTATCATAATAATGCAAAACCCTGACAGAATAGGGCTGTGAGCTTCCGTCTTCATTCAATCCCGCACTAAGAAAAGCACGTCCCTTTGGAATTAATACAGGGTTTACCTCGTAATGAATGTAAGGGCTAATAAACCCGACGGGCGTTTTTTTACAGGAGTACGTAAGCCCTAAACATAATATTATAATAATGCTGTGTAATATTTCTTTTTTCATGTTATTTGTAGCTATTTATGGAAATATAAAACATGTGAGTTACTGAGAACATTTAGTTGTCCGGTGGCTGTGGTTAAACCAGTAGTCTGGCACAAAACCCGCACGCCAATTGTATCCGGAATGGCCGATGCTACAACTACTGAAGGTAACGCACCTTTAATAAACGTATAATATTCTACGCTTGGCGCTGTACTTACTACTGTAGTATAGCCTAAATTTGGATCGTATGTTTTTTCATAGGAGATGACCGCCCTGCTGCCACTTTTTGCTGTATTAAAAACAACGCCATTTTGTGTAAGAGAACTATAAGTTACAGTTGATGGTATGATATAGGCATTAAGCGAATCTTTAAAAGTATTTAGATCATATTTAATCAAAGTATCAATACTATACTGGGCAAACGGATTTACTTTTTGCGCTAAAAGTGTTTTTGCCTGCAGATAAGATTTAATTGAAAGATCCGTGGGCGCATAAAATGTTATTCCTTTTTGATTAATTACATCCTTTAATCCGGCTTTATCAACTACCATCAGCAAGGTGTCAAAAATCTTAAACCTGTTACTTTTCAAATAATCGTAAGTGCTTAGTGTGGTGGTGTTACTTTCCAGTTTGCCACCTACAATATAGTTGTCTTTTTTGCATGCTGCAAAAACTATACTGGCTACTGCAAAAGCTATAATGAGTTTAATTATATTTTTCATTTTTTCTTTGTTTTAAATTAATTAATTACCAGCTGCTGCCCACCATGGGTTTTGGGTTAATAAAGGGTCCTGTGGTAAAAGAGTTCTTAGATCAAGGGGCCATTGATATCCCTTGTTAGTAATTCTGATTGGTAAATACCCATCAATTGCGCCGCCGTACGCGGGATCATCTATAAGCCCCGAGCGAACAAGATCAAAATACCATTGTCCTTCTCCATAAAACTCCCGTCCTCTTTCATCCATAATTGCATAAAACAGATCTGCCGGGTCGGCAAATGTATAGGGGGTATTACCTGCGCGTTGCACAACCATGTTTAGATTCTGTGTGGCAACACCGTAATTTCCTAATTGATAATTTGCTTCTGCTTTTATCAAATAAATATCAGCCAAACGTAAAAGAACCATATTATTGCTTACAAAGGGGAGTGTTTTTTGCCCTGGGTTTTGGTATATAACATTTGCATATTTGACCAATAACGGCGTAGTTGATGCTAATCCGTAAAACGACGCTTTAACCCTTATATCACTTGATGTAGAAGTTGTATCATACAGATAATTAAGCAAATCCGGATTTGCTACCCATGCAGGTGACTTACCGCTGACAAATGGATCAGCTAAAAAAGTTGCAAATACACCACCGTTTCCATCCTGGGCTTCATTTTGATTTGGTGAGTAAAGCATATTCATTTCAAAAATACTTTCCTGGTCGTGCCCCTTAAATATGTTTGAAAACATTGCTCCGGCTTCAAGTTTATATTGTCCGTTTTGTATAACACTATCGGCAGCAATTGAGGCAGACTGGTATTGTTTTTGCCACATGTAAACCTTAGATAAAAGCGCAAAAGCAGCGCCTTTATTGGCTTGAACTGCAATTTTCGATAAGTCTGTGTACCCATAATTTAAAAGGTTTATACTCTTTTTTAAATCACTGACAACCTGGGCAAATCCATCTGCATCACTGCTGCGGGCAATTGGCTGTGCATTAATAGGATTTGTATAAGCCTGGGTAACAATAACCGGCGCTCCCCAAACCTCGGTTATATAATAATAGCAGTATGCCCTGATAAAATAGGCCTCGCCCACAATTTGATTTTTAGTAGCCACCGGATCGTCTGTAAAATTGGCAGCAGCAATTGTAGGCACCTGGCTTATTATTAAATTACACTGACTGATAACCTGATAAAAACTTGTCCAATTATGGAGTACGTATTCATTATACGGCACGTAATTAAAATTCCACCGGTTTGCCGGGCTTAAATCTGCCAATGTCCAATCCCCCGAATAGGTAAACTCATTTGCTGTGGCGTCACCAAAAATAAAATAGGCTTTGTCATTTGTTAGTGCCGTGCGCAGCAATCCATAGGCGCCGGCTAAACCTGTTTTTGCGGCATTTTCACTTGTCCAAAAGTTATCTGTGGTCGGAGCGTCAATTGGCGCCTCATTAATATATTTTTTACATGAGCTTAAAAGCCCTAAGCTGCAAAAAAGAAAAATTGCGATATATTTAATTTTATATGTTTTCATTTGTGATTTCATTTAATTCATTAAAATTGAACAGTAGCGCCTATTGTTACTTTTTTAGGGATGGGATAGGTTGCCCCATCATAAATACCAAAAGCATTTACCTGCTCAGCATCCGGAACACTTGCTTTTTGGAAAGTACACACATTCTCTAATGTTGCATAGAATCGGCAACCTGAAATTTTTAAAGCCTCTAAATATTTTTTAGGGAGCTTATAACCTACCGAAATATTTGTTATTTTAAAATAAGCTCCGTTTTCGTTAAACATGGTTGAAAAAGGGAAGAACTGGTAGAAATTTGCACCATTTGGGTTTAAGGCCGGATATTTTGCCTGATAGCCATTTGGGTTTTGAGCTGCCTGCGACGGATCCCAAAATCCCATTTTAGATAAGTCAGGAATTCCTGAATTAGTGAAACTATATTGACCGTTTGTCCAATTAGTAAATTGGTTCGACGACATGCTATTGATTATATCTCTTTTTAACGTAAAGGTTGTACCAATACCCAATGACCAGTTTTTATAGCTGAAGTTGTTATTGAAGCCACCGGTTACAGCAGGATTTGGATTTCCGGTTGGAACCAAATCACCCTGGGCGCTTCCAACATCTTCGCCAGGCCATACATCATAATCACCATTTACATCTTTCCAGATAGGATAGCCTGGTTTAACAGGATAATAGGTTTTATAATAAGTAAGTGGCTGGCCGGTGTACGGATTTACTGGAATTTGGGATTGTGCGTTATAAACTCCCTGGTAAACCATCTGGTTCATCATATACATTGGTTTTCCAACCTCAAAAACGTAGCCTAAACCCAGGCCGCTATTTTCATCGTTATATGTTGCATAGATGGTACGGTTGCCATTTGGAAGGCTAAGAATTTTGTTTTGGTTAAAAGAAAAGTTGAAATTTGAGTTCCATTGCAACTTGCTTGTTGGGGCAAGGTTATGGGTATCTATATTAATTTCAATACCGGAGTTGCCAACAGACAGCCCGGAATTAGAGGTTTGTTGCGTATAACCTGTATAAAAAGCTAATGGGAAAGTGTAGTATTCATTCCTTTTAATTTTGTTGTAATAATCAACCGTTAAGTTAATGCGATTATTAAAAAAAGCTGCATCAAGGCCAAAGTCAAGCTGGGTAGTTGGTTCCCATGTAAGATTTTTATCGGTTGCTCCACTACCTGTATTATAATTTGGAGTACCCATTGCTACACCATTATAATAACCCTGGTTTATATTATAAGTGTTGTAAGGAGCATAAAAACCGGCTGGTTGATCACCGTTTACGCCGTAACTCCCCCTAATTTTTAATAAGGATAACCAACTTACCGATTTTAAATAATCTTCATCCGAAAGTATATAAGCCGCACTTACCGAAGGGAAATACCCCCATTTATGATTTGCCCCAAACCGGGACGAGGCGTCAGCGCGCATTGTAGCGTCCAACAGATATATTCCTTTAAAATCATAATGCATTTGGGTACCATAAGACAGGAGTGAGGATGCCTGATAATCAGTTGAAGCGGTTAAGCTGGACTGAGGAACGCCCTGTACAACTTTTATATAATCATTCGGAACATTATTACCATAAATACTGAGGCTGTTTACCACATCCCGCTGGAAGTTTTGAAATAATAAAGCGGTTACCGTATTGTTGCCTAATTTTTTATTGTACGATAAAATGTTGTTAATGTTTGCAGAAACATAACTGCTGCTGTTATCAGAAGATGTGGCAGTTCCCACAGTAGACAAAGTAGATGGAGAACTATACTGATTACTTGTTGAAGTTGAACTCAATGAACCTTCTGTTTTGAAAATCAAGTCGGGCAGAATTTTGTAATTCAGGCCTAAAAATATCGTAAAAAGGTCATCCCGGTCCACATTTCTTAATCCGCTATATTGTTGATGATATCGCTGAACATCTGTATTAGTAACATCATAAAAAGAACTTGGCTGGTTATATCCTGCTAATGGATTAATCGAATGCGGATCATTTCCTAAACCGGGCTGTCTGTCATTACGGGACAAACTAATATTTACCTGTGAACCTAAATTTTTGCTAACCTGGTATTCAATGTTTGATCTGAAGGCATACCTTGTAAAACCTGTGCCATATAACACCCCATTCTCATCATAGTCATTTAAGCTGAAACGATAATTCAAGTCGTCTGTAGCCCCAGCAATAGATAAATCCACATTATGTAAATAGCCATTACGGTATAACATACCTTGCCAGTCAGTAGCATTGTTAAATGCCGGGTTTAAACTGTCGGTAAGCATTTGAGGCAGAGAATATGCCGTGTTGTAACCCCCTTGCTGAGTTAAAAAATTTATTTTCTGTCTTCTTTCATCAGATCCGGTTGAAGTTTGGTTTAAACTCGGCTGAACAGAAACCCCGCCATAAACATTTAACGTAATTTGTGGCTTGCCCTTGAGCCCCCTTTTCGTTTTTATGGTTACAACGCCGTTTGCCCCCCGCGAGCCCCAGATAGCTGTAGCGGCGGCATCTTTGGCAATCTGTATACTTTCAATATCATTAATGTTTATGCCAGCCAATACATCTGTTGATGTGTTATCGAAATTTCCTAAGTCTGTAATACTCGTTGGTACACCATCGATGATAAATAATGGAGAGCTCAATGCATTTGCCTCTGAGAGATTTGTGGATAGTGCTGTATTCCCTCTTACAGTAAAAGTATTACGCACACCAGGCTGCCCGCTAAAATTTTGAATGTTAACCCCCGTAACTTTACCCTGCAGGGCCTGGTCAAAACTTGGCGATGGCAGGTTTTCTATGTCTTTTCCGGAGATTACTGTTATTGCAGCAGTAGTGGTTTTTTGTTTGATCTCATGGTAACCTACTACTACTACATCGTTTAACTCACTTTGGGATGCCTGTAACGTTACATTAATAACAGACCTTCCATTTACTTCTTCACTTTTTGTTACGTAACCGATAAATGAAAACCTTAAAACGGCAGTAGGAGGTACTGAAATTTTAAATTTTCCATCAATATCCGTGCTCACCCCGCGCTTTTCTCCTTTAACTAATACCGATACGCCGGGAATAGGTTTGCCATCATCTGAGCCTTTAACAACTCCGCTAACACTTACCTGGCCGTAGGCGAGGCCATAGTAAATCAGGAGTAAAAAACAGATCAGGATTTTTTTGTAATTGTTGATCATACTTTATTTGGTTTAATTGTTTGTTTAATTTTAATCAGGGGGTAATCTTTATTTAATAGAAACTCCCTAAACTTGCAATGATAATTGTGTTTCGGGCTGGCATCTAAACAATTGGTTATTAAACTGAATTATCTGCAATCCGATAAAACGAAGCTATTGAATTAACATATTGGAGGGGAATCAAACACTGCGCAAACGATTGCTTCGAAAATATTACGGAGGGAAAAAGCACTTTACAACCAAAATGAACGTTTGCAGGTCCTTCGTTTTTTTGTACGGATACTTTGGTTAGCAGAAGAAGAGTAGTTTTAAGCTGTAAATTATTGGATTTCGGAACCTATGCAGGTTTACCAGCATGTTATTTGTGGTGTTTTAAACAAAGTGGGAGAACCAGGAATGATCGGCTCCCCTTATTGTTTAAAAATCGGGAGGTTATTCAGGCAAGGTGACAATAGGTTTTGAATCTGTATTGATAGTGATTATTGATTATTGCGTGCAGTTTGCGATGCAAAGTTCCCGGCAAACATAATATAGCCGACGCCAACATAGTCAGTTCTTGAAAAGTTGTCATCATGGGTTGTGCTGCTAAAAATGGGCATACTGTTGCAGATGAAAATGTTATTATTACACTTAATAATAATTGCGTGCCGCACCTTATAATAGTTTACAATAAACCAGTATAAGGCCGTAACACAACGCCATAAAAACACTCAGCGCAAACGATTGTTATTTAGCAGATTGCTTGAATTTGAAAAGCGCCTCTTAATACACGATGTAGCAGAAATAAGTGAAATTTACCGTCAGACAGCTATAAATTAAATAAAGTCAACACCTATTCAATAGGTATTGGCTTTATAAATATTTCAAAAGAGTCAGACAATTAGTCTGGTCGATCACTGTTCGTCTGCAGTAAGCAAATGGGTTTGTTTACTGCGAGTTGAGTGAAGCCAGTATCTTTTGCCCCCTCGACTGAATTGCCGCAGAGCCGTTCCGCATTAGGAATTTCATTTCAGCTGCCAGCTCGTCTTTTATCCAAGGATAACGTTCTTTTAAATTGAGCAAAGCTTCGCTTGCAAAAACCTTTACAGCAACCCTTACTTTAGGATCGATCATCCAGTCGAAACATTGTTCAACTACTGATTCCATTTCAATTTGTTGCAAGCCCTGCTTGATGATTGCCGGTGCATTTTTAGCTGTAATATGCATCATTATTTTGGCATAGTGCCGCTTGCAGCTCTCATGCTTCACTTCTTTTATCCTTGATAATAAATAGGGTAGGTCATGTTCATAGCGCAATGGGTCCTTCAGGAAAATATTCTCCAGTATCCATGCCGCCCTGAACGCGATATTTTTATCGTCAATGAATGTGAGGTTGATCAGATCGCGTAAAGCAAAATGCTGCTCTTCTAAAATCCGGCTCAATTCGAGTACTTTTCGCTTTCCAATAGAGCTTGATAATTGCTTTATAAGTTCCTGCTGCTTAATCATCGGTTTAATTTGAAAATTTGAAGATGTGATAATTTGAAAATTAAATTTAATATCGGATCATAACTTTCAAATTGCCAAATCTTCAAATTAACACATTTTCAAATTTACTATCTCTTTCAACAAAAATTCTACCTTTGCCTTCCGTTAATATAATTTTAATAGATGGTTAAATTCAACCGGTTTACATTAGAAAATGGCCTTCGGGTTATTGTTCACGAAGACAGCACTACGCCAATGGCGGTGCTCAATATTTTATATGATGTTGGCGCCCGCGATGAAGACCCCGATCAAACTGGTTTTGCCCATTTATTTGAGCACCTGATGTTTGGCGGTTCTGTAAATATTCCCAGCTATGATGAGCCTTTGCAGCGAGTAGGCGGTGAGAATAATGCCTTCACCAGCAATGATATTACCAACTATTACATCACCCTGCCCTCAGCAAATATTGAAACTGCGTTTTGGCTGGAGAGCGACCGGATGCTGAGCCTGGCCTTCAGCAAAAAGAGCCTGGAGGTACAGCGCAATGTGGTTATTGAAGAATTTAAACAGCGCTACCTTAACCAGCCTTACGGCGACGTATGGCTTAAATTAAGGCCAATGGTTTATAAAAAACACCCTTACCAATGGGCTACCATCGGCAAAGAGATCAGGCATATTGAAGATGCAAAAATTGAAGATGTAAAAGCGTTTTTCAAGAAGCATTATAACCCGCAAAATGCCATTATGGTTGTCGGCGGCGATGTTAAGACAGAAGATGTTAAAAAGTTGGCCGAAAAATGGTTTGGACCGATTCCGGCAGGTGAAAAATATCACCGCAATTTGCCGCAGGAGCCTGAACAACATGATGAACGCCGTGCAACAGTTACCGCAAAGGTGCCTCTGAATGATGTATATATCGCATTTCTCATGGGCGACAGGCTTGATAAGTCGTATTATGTTGCTGAGTTGATGTCGGATATACTTTCACGAGGAAATTCGTCGCGTCTATACCGGAATCTGGTAAAAGAAAAACAACTATTCAGCGAGGTTCATGCCTACATGACCGGGAGCCTTGACAAGGGCATGTTTGTATTTGAGGGCAAGCCGACGGAAAACGTAAGCATTGAAACAGCAGAAGCTGCAATATGGGAAGAATTGGAGCGGATAAAAACTGAGGAAATACCTCAAGACGAACTAACTAAGGTAAAAAACAAGATAGAGTCGACTACAATTTTTTGGGAAATGTCTTTGCTGGATAAGGCAATGAACCTGGCCTCATTCGAATTGCTGGGCGATGCCGAACTGATCAATGGTGAAACGGAAAAATACCTTGCGGTAAGCAGCGAACATATAAAAGAACTTGCCAACCAATTATTCAGGAAAGACAATTCAACAACGCTTATTTATTTGGCGGAATTAAGTTAATAAAGGTTGAAAGGGTTGTAAAAGTTGAAGAAGTTAAAAAGGACATTCTATATCTGCCATTAAGTAACCCTCTGCAACTTTTACAACCTCTACAACTTTGACAACAAAACAACCATAACAACAATGACACTCCAAAGAAAAAAAGCCCCGGAATTCAGGGCTATAGATCATATAAACCTGATACGCCCCGCTCATCAAAAGCTTGATAATGGCTGCGATATATTTTGTTTTAACTCAGGCGACCAGGAGCTGGTGCGCATTGAATGGATTTTTGGCAACCAGCGTTTTGATGCGGCCAAACCCTTGCTCAATATTGCAGTAAACACCATGTTAACTGACGGTACCGCAAGTTTAACGGCAGCGCAAATTGCAGATAAAGTTGACTTTTACGGTGCATTTTTACAGGTTGATTATGGCTACGACCATTCTCAGGTGACCCTTTACAGTTTGAACAAACACTTGCACCACACCTTGCCTGTGATTTACGACATTATCACCAATTCTATTTTTCCTGAAAAAGAACTGGAAACGTTTATCCGTAACCAGCAGCAAAAATTACAGGTGAGCATGCAAAAAAACGATTACGTGGCCCGGCGTGTTTTTAATAAAGCAATGTACGGTGAAACCCTGTACGGTTTAGGCGCCAATCCTCAGGATTACAAAACGCTGAACCGCGAAGATATGCTTGCGCATTTTAAACATATGTACCAGCCGTCTAACTGCACCATTATCATCGCCGGTAAGATCGAACAGGAGATCCTCGACCTGGTAACAAATGCTTTTAATAAAGGCTGGACAAATTCAGCAATAAAAGCGGATACAACACAACCCGGCTTACAACCTGCCGTCGAACATTTTTATTTCACTGAAAAACCGGATGCGTTGCAATCCGCCATTCGTATAGGGATTCCGGCAATTAACCGGACGCACCCTGATTTCCCGGCATTGCAGGTATTAAATACTGTTTTGGGTGGTTATTTTGGGTCAAGGCTTATGGCTAATATCCGGGAGGACAAAGGTTATACTTACGGGATCGGGTCGGGTATGGCATCGTTAAAACAAGGCGGCTCTCTTTTTATTGCAACAGAGGTAGGAGCGGATGTTTGCAAAGCTGCGTTAACCGAAATTGAAAAAGAGCTCAACTTATTAAGAAATGAGCTTATCGCGGCAGAAGAACTATCCCTGGTGCGCAACTTTATGCTGGGCTCGCTTTTAGGTAGCCTCGAAAATGTCTTTTCCCATGCCGATAAATTTAAAAACCTGTATTTCGCCGGAATGGATTATGATTATTATGACAGGTATGTAAACGTAGTTAAAACGGTTGCCGCAGATCAGTTACAGGAACTTGCTAACAGATATTTGAATTTTGATCAGTTTTATAAGGTTATTGTGGGGAAATATTAAATTAATTTGATGAGGTGTTGATTTGAAAATTGGTGATTGATGGATGAAATTTTCAAATCATCAAATTGCCATATTTTCAAATCAATCAACAATTTCAAAATCACACTTCCAAAATCCGAAATAAAAGGTTAGCTTTGCCCGGCAAATAATAACTCCAAACAATTATTTGCTATGCAATTAGATCCCCAAAAATTTGTCGCCGAAGGATTAACTTACGACGACGTTTTACTCCTCCCTGCTTATTCAGAAGTGTTACCGCGTGATGTTGATACGGGTACGTGGCTAACCAAAAAGATCCGGATGAATATCCCTATTCTTTCTGCTGCTATGGACACTGTAACCGAATCTGCACTGGCTATTGCTATTGCGCAGGCCGGCGGTATTGGTATCCTCCATAAAAACATGACGATACAGGAACAGGCTGATGAAGTGCGTAAAGTAAAACGCTCGGAAAGCGGTATGATCCAGGACCCGGTAACGCTGCACGAATCGGCAACGGTTGCTGACGCTGTAAAAATAATGCGCGAATTCAGGATAGGCGGGATCCCGATTGTTGATGCAGACGGTAAACTTAAAGGCATTATTACCAACCGCGATCTTCGTTTCCAAAAAGAAATGGATCGCCCGGTAAGCGAGGTAATGACCAGCAGCAACCTCGTAATTGCCCCGCAAGGCACCACGCTTTTCCAGGCTGAAGAGATCTTACAAAACCATAAAATTGAAAAGCTGCCTGTTGTTGATAAGGACGGTTTTTTACGTGGACTGATTACTTTTAAGGATATACAGAAGTTTAAAAACTTCCCAAGCGCCTGCAAAGATGAGTTTGGACGTTTGCGTGTAGGCGCGGCCGTAGGTGTATCGCCTGAGAATATCGACCGTGTTAAAGCGCTTGTTAGTGCTGGTGTTGATGTAATTACTGTTGACACGGCCCATGGTCATTCAAAAGGGGTTATCAATATGGTTAAACTGGTAAAACAAATGTACCCGGACCTGCAGGTTATCGCGGGCAATGTGGCCACTGCGGATGGCGCTCTCTCCCTGGCAGATGCCGGAGCAGATGCGGTAAAGGTTGGGATTGGGCCGGGTTCTATTTGTACTACGCGTATTGTTGCGGGTGTTGGAGTTCCGCAATTGTTTGCTGTTTATGAATGTGCCAAAGCCCTGCAAGGCAGAGGCGTTCCTGTAATTGCTGATGGCGGGATCAAACAAACCGGAGATATTGTGAAAGCTATAGGCGCAGGTGCAAGTTCAATTATGGCAGGTTCATTATTTGCCGGGGTAGAAGAATCGCCGGGTGAAACTATATTATATGAAGGCCGTAAGTTTAAATCATACCGGGGCATGGGCTCGGTTGAGGCGATGGATAAAGGGTCTAAGGACCGTTATTTCCAGGATGAGACCGATGTAGTCACAAAGCTGGTTCCCGAAGGGATAGTGGGCCGTGTGCCCTATAAAGGCACGCTTGCCGAAGTAATCTATCAATACATCGGCGGTTTACGTGCGGGGATGCACTATTGCGGCGCAGCTATTATCGAAGACCTGCAAAAAGCCAAATTTGTACGTATCACCGCAGCCGGAATGCGCGAAAGCCATCCGCATGATATTACGATAACCAAGGAAGCACCGAATTACGCTTCGTAGAGACGCAATACTTTGCGTCTCTGGACCCATGCCAATGGGGACTGTTCAGAGACGCGAAGTATCGCGTCTCTACGAGGGATTATTTCGCATCATAATACAACGCAGCAGCCCCTAAGATCCCGCTATTCTCCAATGCCGATGTTTTTATCTGCAGCTTTTTGATGCTTTTTGGAAAACCGAAGGTGTTGATACGTTCCCACATCGGTTTTTCAAAAAATTCATAAGCCAGCTGTACCGAGCCGCCTAAAATGATTAGTTCGGTATCATAGGTGTACATGATCATCTTAATGGCATTACCCAGGTGAATACCAAGTTCATGGTATAATATTAAGGCATGTTTATCGCCATCTTTGGCATTTTTAAATACCTGTTCGCCATGCAATCCATAAACATTCTGAAAAAAAGAGCCGCTGGCATAATATTCATAATTATGGTCAAGATAATCCACCATGCCGAATTCACCGGCACCACAATTTTTACCTGCATATAAGTGATTACTGATGATGACGCCCGCCCCAAGCCCCGTACCTATGGTCAGTCCTATCATATCATCAACCCCTTTGCCTTTGCCAAAATAATGTTCGCCCAATGCAAAGCAATTTGCATCGTTATTTACAAAAACAGGTATGCCGTAACGCTTTTCCAGTAATTCTTTCAGGTGGACTTCCTTCCACGAAGGGATATGGATCACATCATAAACAATCCCCAATTTCACATCCACCACACTTGGAACGCCGATCCCTATCGCTTTTATATCATCATCTATCAGGGCGTCGATCAACGAATAAACATCTTCCAGCACCTCTTGCTCGGTACCTTTGGTATGGATCCGTCTCGATACAATCTCAGATAAAGTTTCATCATTAACCACGGCGCCGCGGATGTTGGTAGCGCCCAGATCGATCCCTATAATTTTAATATCCTTCATTTTATATTACACCTTATCTTTTGTATCAAAAATAGTTTTATTGGTAACCAGTGGTTTTGCCCAAAAACCGATGCTTAACATGTAGCCGAATGTGATATACAAAAAGGTCATTGCTGCCCGTAAACCTACAAAATTGCCAAGTTCGCCAATTAGCAGCTGAACAACGGCGCCGCCGATGATCCCGGTTACCAAAATACCAGCAAATGATCCGTGGTTTTCATCTACAGAACTAAGGGCAAGCGAAAATATGATTGGGTACATTACCGACATAAAGAAACCTACTATTGGAAACGCGTATAATGAAATCTGCGCGCTGCCAAAAAGACCAAATGTTAAGGAAATAATTGCCGGAATGGTAAACAGCACGAGTAGTTTACGGCTATCCATCAGTTTTAACAGAAACAAACCTAAAACACCACCGGCCGTCATCAAACCCCAAAAATAGCCTACTGCATGTGCACCCGTTGTTTCGGAATCAAAATGGTGGTATTTAAACAGGAATTCGGACATCCAGTAGGAAACGCCCTGTTCAGTTCCAACATAGCAAAACAATGCGATGAAGTATAAAATAACAACGGGTTTTGAAAAAAGCATTACATGGGTTTTCCATGGCCCGGCTTTTTCATCCTCATTTAACTCAACTTTAGGAAACCTGGAGAACAGCAATACTGCAAACATGAAAAGGCAGATCACTGTAAAAAGCCAGTATAGGGAGATCCATGGCAAATTATGCGGAACTAAGGGCTGCAATACCGAAAAAACACCCGAATGATTCCCCTTGGCTAAGTTTAAAACCAAATAAGAATATACAAACGGACTTACAAAGGAAGCGCCGCCAAATATTAATTGTGCTAAAACAGAGGTAAAAGCATAATTTTCTTCGCCACCGGCAGTTCGCAATAAGGGATTGATCACCACCTGCAGCATGGCCATTCCGCAGCCTATTAAAAACAATGATAAAACAGCAGTCAGGTAATTCGGCTCGGCAGCCAACAATAAAGCCCCAAGGAATGCAACTACAAATGCTGCCGTCATAATCACTTTCTCATTATATTTCTGCACCAGCATACTCGAAGGGATCGACATAACACCGTAAGCAATAAAAAATGCGAATGGCAATATGCCGGCTAATCCGGTACTTAATTTAAAATCCTTGATAAATTCAGGGCCGAGTGGGCCAATGATGTTTGTTAAAAAGGAAATAACAAAAAAAGTAAGCATTATTAATGCTACAATGTAAAAGCTGCGTTTCATTAAATTGGTTTAAATGGCCGGTGAATGATTGTTTTACATAATTAAATCAAAAGTTTAGCAATAGCAAGTTTTTAAAATATTTATAAAAGTATTATCTCATAAACGGGAAGATTTTTTTAACAAAAAAGGTGTTTTTAACAGGTTATTTTAACCGCTTTTTTTTAAATAATATTTATAATTCTGTGTTTTGGGAATTTAGCGACGGCTTTAAATGGTGGCTTTTTGTGTTTTTTGTGCATAACTATGGTGTTAATAACCCTCTGAAAATGCTTAAATAATACCCGAAATAGCTATGTGATAATAGTGAAAAGTATGGTATAAAAATGTTGAAAACCTGTTAATAAAAAATAAAAAAAAAGCTTGACAAATATTCATACACGCCCTATATTAGAATAATCAAGAACGACGTACTTTGACAACCTTACAGGACTACAGAAATGAATCGGACGACCCCCCGGGCGAGTTAAAGATCAAAGAAGTGCCTGAGTTACCTGAAACAAAAAAGGCGAAAGCCCCGGAAATTGATGGATAATTAAAAGAGGTATTAGAAGGGCTGCAATTTTTTACGGAGGAGAGCAGATACTGGCTAATGAACTGAAAGGATCAATGTCCGCAAGGGCAACAGAATAGCAGATCGGTTAATTTACACAAAACTTGGTGCTTTCTGAGTAACCACGGTTAAACAGAGAGTCAGGAAACGGAAGTCGAATCGCAAGAAGAGGCTTCCGTTTTCGTTTTTATAGGATATTTTGTACCGTCAATTTTGAATTCTATTTTCCTGCCCGACCGAAATTTGTTAATTTAGACCCACATGAGTAAGGAAGGCAAAAGCAAGCAGAACGGAAGGCCAAAAATATTTGTTTTAGATACCTCGGTGATCTTATACGATCATAACGCCTTTGAAAATTTCCAGGAACACGATGTAGCCATACCTATCCAGGTACTGGAAGAGCTTGATAATATGAAAAGCGGCAATGATACCCGCAATTTTGAAGCCCGCAGCTTTATCAGGCTGATGGATGATCTTTCGCATAATCACCTCATTAATGAATGGCGCCCCTTAACCGGAACAAGCAAAGGGAATTTCAAGGTGATTATGGATACCAAATCCCTTGTCGCAGATGCTGAAGCTGTTTTTGGTTCGGATAAGGTAGACCATCGGATTTTAAACGCCGCTTTGGCTTTGCAGGAAGAAAACCCTGATAAAAAAATCGTACTGGTTTCAAAAGATATTTGTCTGCGATTAAAAGCCAAAGCGCTGAACCTTCATTCCGAGGACTATGAAACAGGCAAAATTAAAAACCTTGATAAGTTATATACCGGCGAAACAACGCTGGATAAGGTACCGGAGAAAATTATCACACAATTAAACAGGCAGGAGATCTTACCTGGTGATAGTTTTGAAATGCAGCCGCATACCAGTAACCATTTTTATACTTTAAACAGCAAAAAGGCATCTGTATCGGTATTTTATAATTCGCAAAAAGCCGAATTGGAAAAAATAACCGAACAGCCCATATTTAACATTTTTCCAAAAAATATGGAGCAGGCATTTGCAATTCATGCCTTATTGCACCCCGATATTAAATTGGTGACTATTCAGGGTAATGCAGGCACCGGGAAAACTTTGCTGGCGCTGGCTGGTGCGCTGGAGCAGCGGAAAAATTTCAGGCAGATTTTTGTAACGAGGCCTATTGTCCCTTTGAGCAATAAGGATATTGGTTTTTTACCCGGTGATATTAAATCAAAAGTGGACCCTTATATGGCGCCGATTTGGGATAACCTTAAATTTATAAAAGACCAGTATGCCGACGATGAAAAAATGCAGGCGAAAATAGATGAACTGGTAACCAACGAAAAAATATCCATTGCCCCGCTTGCCTTTATAAGAGGACGTACATTAAGCAAGATATTTTTTATCGTGGATGAGGCCCAAAACCTTACCCCTCATGAAGTAAAAACCATCATATCCCGCGCCGGCGAAAATAGCAAGTTTGTGTTCACAGGGGATATTTACCAGATAGATACCCCATACCTGGATGCTGAAAGTAATGGCTTATCATATTTAATTGACAAAGCCAAAGGGCACCCGCTTTATGCACATATAACCCTGCAAAAAGGGGAGCGGAGTGAGTTGGCTAATTTGGCGACGGAGTTGTTATAATTCATTGATTATGAAGAACCTTATTGTATTTATTTTTCTATTGGCGATTTTTAAAGTTGCAACAGCGCAAATTAAAGAGACAGATTTGGCAGAATCGGAATTAAAAGGGCATGTGAAAACGGCTATGGAATACACTTTCCGCGGAAGTGTTAATTCAGTCAATATTGACACGTTAGCTTATTCCGGGAAAACAACGAAAATATTTGACAAAAATTTGCGTCAAGTTTATGAATTGAAGATCTGGCAAAAAGGACAGCCCGCCGATTCATTCTCATGTGAACACATCGGGGATAGCGTCATTATTAAAACCCAATATTATCATGGTAAACCAGCGGTAAAGTATACCTATAAATACGGTAAAGATGGAAAAAAAACTGAATTTGATACTTTTTCCGACTATGATCCAAGAATTGTGACAGATGCGAAAATTTTCTATAAATACAACGATGCTGGGGACATTAGCACCGAAGAAACGTTTATCACAGGGAACAAGCTAACTATGCGGGTTATTTATCAATACAACGCGATACACAAGAAAATAAGGGAAGAACAAACCACCTATTTTAATTCCCGAAAAACTGTAGAAAATTTTTCATTTTCCTATGATTTGAAAGGCAACAAAATAACAGAAAAAATATACAACGCCGCTGGTAAATTGACTGCTGAACACACTATTTTATACAGTGATTTCGACAAAGAAGGGAACTGGCTCTTAAAGACGTTTGAATTAACGGGTAGCAACCAACGCCAGGGGAATTATTCATATCAGATTATTACCAAAAGGGTTATAGAGTATTACTAAGTGAGCCACGTAATTAGGAAAGAATATTCCGAATCACTCTTGCAATATTGAAGCTAAAAAGGGCATACGAAGTGAACTGACTAATTTGGGGGCGGAGTTGTTATAATTCATTACCTTTAATAAATTATAACCCATGAAAAAGCTCCCTTTCATAATAACCTTCTTGCTATGCGCGCATTTGTGTTTTGCCCAAACTGGAAAAAATGGCCTTGCCAAAGATCATTTAAAAGGAAGGGTAAAAAGGATAGAAACAAGTTTATTAAACGGTGATCCTGCTGATGGTAAGATAGATACTTTAGCTCCCCGCGATACATTCATCGATCTGTATGATGAAAATGGCAACATGACAGAAGATAGTTATTTTGGCAAAGATGGTTTAATGGTGTCTAAATCAATAAGTAAATATAACGGGAAAGGTCAGGCTACGGAAGAAGATTATTTTACTAAAGGCGATGTACTGGAATCTACGACCTTTTTTAAATATGATGACAGAGGAAACATGGTAGAATCAGACCATACATTCATACCCAATAACACCACTGAAAAAACCTTATACAAGTTTGATGATAAGGGTAACAGCATTGAAAGTGACGTGTTCAAAAGAGGTGATACGCTGAGATATAAAAACATTTACAGATTCGACGATAAAGGAAACAGGACAGAGATGGAGTATTGGCAGGCAAAAGAAGACACCATGCGGGTAAAGTGGACATTTAGCTACAATGATGCAGGTTTCGAGATACAACAAGGCAGATACACCCCAGATGGCGTATTAGGCATTGAGAATAATTTTACTTATGAAAACTTCGACAGCTTAGGGAACTGGCAAAAGGAAACCAGGACAAGTAAAGGGCTCACTAAGCAATTTGCCAAAGCAGCATCGTATTCTGTTACCGTCCGGAAGATTTATTACTATTAGCAGCTTAAAACCAATCATTTTAGCTGCATATACAAAACTGCGGCTACAGCAGCGCCGACGATAGGGCCCAGCACCGGAATCCAGGCGTACGACCAATCACTTGTTCCTTTACTTTTAATGGGTACAAGAAAATGAATGATCCTTGGGCCAAGGTCGCGGGCGGGGTTAATGGCATAGCCGGTAGTCCCGCCGAGAGAAAGGCCGATCACCCAAACCAGTAAAGCAACCGGCAATGCCCCTACAGAACCCAAACCTATAGGCGTTTTAGTTGGCGTAATTTGTGCCCCGGCAATATAAAACACGGTAAACACCAGTACAAAAGCGCCGATGATCTCGCTGATGATATTGGAAGCATAATTACGGATAGCCGGGCCGGTACAAAAAACCGCCAGAATAGAATCAGGTTTATTATCCCGCTGAAAATGATTGTAGTACATCAGCCAAACCAGGAGTGCACCTAAAAAAGCACCCAACATTTGCGCAATAATATAGGGCAGCACACTTGCCCACGGAAATTTACCGGCTATGGCCAGGCCTATTGTAACTGCAGGATTAAGATGAGCGCCGCTATAAGGCCCGGCAACAACCACACCTACGTAAACAGCCAGACCCCAGGCGGTAGTAATCACAATCCACCCGCCGTTATTGCCTTTGGTATCATTCAACAATACGTTGGCAACTACGCCATCGCCTAAAAGTATCAGTAACATGGTGCCGATCATTTCGGCCATAAATGGTGACATATTTTATCTTAGTTAAAGGTTAATTATCTATAAATCAATGTCATTTCGAGCTCGTACTCATGACATATTTTAAAATCGGCGGCGGGTGTCATGGTGAGGCGCTCGAACCATGTGCGCAAAGGCCGACGCCAATACATTAGCGCTAATGCATTGACGTACAGGCCACCCCGCATGGTTCGAGTGCCTCACCATGGCACCCTTTTTTTGACATTTGTCCTTTATTGTATCGTTAAATTTTACCACTCGAAATGACATTCTTTTTAAGCCTTCCCGGACCAGGCCTGCGCAGCATAAACTGCCCGTTTCCAGCCGGCCATAGCCTTTTGTAATTCTTCCGGGTTGGCAATAGGGTTGAAATTCCTTTCCGATTGCCATTGCTGCTGGATCTCTTCCACATTTTTCCAGTATCCTACAGCGAGCCCGGCCAGATAAGCAGCGCCAAGAGCTGTTGTTTCCACAATTTTTGGCCTTATTACCTTGCAATTCAGCAGGTCGGACTGAAACTGCATCAGTAAGTTATTCCCAGTAGCACCGCCGTCAACGCGCAGTTCTTTTATCTTCATACCGGCATCTGCTTCCATCGCTTTTAAAACGTCGACCGTTTGATAGGCAATGGCTTCGATAGCCGCCCTGGCGATATGGCTCGCGGTACTTCCGCGGGTTAGCCCTACAATCGTTCCCCTCGCATCAGGGTCCCAGTAAGGTGCACCGAGGCCGGCAAAGGCGGGTACAAAATAAACCCCTCCGGTATCGTTAACATCCAATGCAAGCAGTTCAACTTCAGCTGAAGTTTTTATGATCCCCAGGCCATCGCGCAGCCATTGAACAACGGCGCCACCTATAAATATACTGCCTTCAAAAGCGTACTGGATTTTTCCGTTGATCTTCCAGGCAATGGTGGTCAACAAATTATTTTTGGAGCCGATGAACTTATCACCGATATTCATCAGCATAAAACAACCGGTTCCATAGGTATTTTTAACCATGGCCTTATCAATACACATCTGCCCGAACAGCGCCGCCTGTTGATCGCCTGCAATACCTGCTATAGGGATTTTAGTGGCGAAAATAGTGGTGTCCGTTTCCCCGTAAACCTCGCTCGACTGCTTCACTTCGGGTAGCATGCTTTTGGGGACGCCGAATATTTGCAGTAATTCTTCGTCCCATTCCAGGGTCTGGATATTATAGAGCATGGTTCGGCTGGCATTGGTTACATCGGTAACATGCACTTTACCTCGTGTAAATTTCCATACCAGCCAGCTATCCACCGTACCAAAGGCCAGTTTACCCGCAGCGGCTAGTTCTTTTGTTCCTTCAACGTTATTCAGGATCCAGTTTATTTTTGATGCTGAAAAATAGGCATCTATGATCAACCCGGTTTTTGCACGGATTGATTCTGTTAAGCCCTCGTTTTTTAATTTATCACAAAATTCGGTGGTACGCCTGTCCTGCCATACGATGGCATTGTAAACGGGTAAGCCTGTTTCGCGGTTCCATACAATCGTAGTTTCGCGCTGATTGGTGATGCCTATAGCTTTTATATTTTTGCCATTGATCCCAATTTTGACGGTTGCTTCCGCTGCAACCCCTGCTTGTGTAGACCAGATTTCATTAGGATCATGTTCAACCCAACCCGGCTGGGGGAAAATTTGTGTAAATTCCTTTTGGGCAACAGACCTGATCTGTCCCCGGTGGTCAAAAATAATAGCCCGCGAACTGGTAGTGCCCTGGTCTAAAGCTAAAATGTATTCATCTTCCATAATATAATTGGTTGCAGGTTGGTTGGATAAATTTATAAAATTTAAACAGATATTTTAAGGAAACTAAAATAAACAAATCGTTTTTTTAACGTTGACGAACATCCAAAATGCAAAATAAAAATGATTTGTATCATTTTTCATCGTGTTGGGTATCATCAAACAATGATCGAAATCAGCCTACTTTAGTCCCATTATAATTCAGGAACGGATTAAACAAACAAATAAAGGTTAATACCGAATTGATTAAACATGGAAATAAACACAAACAAGCCAGTTGATATTTCAAACTTCTTCATTGCGGGGGTTAACTATAAAAAAACAGATGCTGCCACCAGGGGACAATTTTCCATCAATAACGATCAGTATGAAAATATCCTGAATTTAGCCCCGGCCTATAAATCAGACGCATTATTTATACTTTCTACCTGCAACCGTACCGAAATTTACGGTTTTGCAGAATACGCAGGTGGGCTTATCGACCTGTTGTGTACCCAAACAACCGGCGACAAAAATACTTTTACCCGCCTGGCTTATATTAAAAAAGGCGAAGCGGCAGTGGAACATTTGTTTAACGTTGGGGCCGGTTTGGATTCGCAAATTTTAGGCGATTATGAAATAATCGGGCAATTGAAGGCTGCGGTTAAGTTTTCAAAAGAACGTGGTTTTATTAATTGCTTTTTAGAGCGCATGGTAAACAGCGTGCTGCAATCGTCAAAAACCATAAAAAATGATACCGCTTTAAGTGGAGGAACCGTTTCTGTTTCTTTCGCTGCGGTGCAATACATCAAAGAAAACTTTGAAATTAACGCCGGTAAAAAAATATTACTGATCGGCACCGGCAAAATCGGGCGCAATACCTGCAAAAACCTGGTCGATTATTTGGGTACTACCAATATTACCCTGATTAACCGTTCGGAAGATAAAGCCGCCGAACTTGCCGCCGAGCTAAATTTAAAATATGCCCCATTAAGCGAATTGGATTACCATATTGCCAATTCGGATATTATCCTCACAGCCACCAATGCCGATCAACCCACAATTTTTAAATCACAACTTGTAAACAAGGGGGCTAAACTAATCGTTGACCTTTCGGTTCCGAATAATGTAGACGCAGCTGTAAAAGAACTGCCGGGGATTACGTTGGTGAATGTTGATGAACTTTCAAAGTTGAAAGATGAAACCCTGCAAAGGAGGGAAGCCGAGACCCCGAAAGCAAAAGCTATTATTGCAGAACAGATGGTTGAGTATATGGAATGGTTCCAGATGCGCAAAAATGCACCTGCGCTTAATGCTATAAAAGTTAAACTTATTGAGATCCATACCTTGCTTAAAATTACTTTCCCAAATGAAGGCAAAGGCTGCCCGGTGATGAATGCAGAGCGAAAGATCCAAAAGGTGATTAACAATGTTGCCTTTAAAATGCGTTCGCAAAACCAGCAGGGCTGCCAATACCTGGAAGCTATCAATGAGTTTATGGGTGCGTCGGTGGGGCGTTAAACATACTCTGAAATTAGCGGGTGGTGTCGTGGTGAGGCTCTCGAACCATGAGCGCAATGGCACGACGCCAATGCACTAACGCTATACAAAACGTACAGGCCACCCCACATGGTTCGAGAGCCTCACCATGACACCCTTTTTTGTTATTCCATCAGTTTTTAACACTCAAGATGACAATGGTAACAACAAATACCCCTTAGCCAATTCATCAAACTCCGCAATCTGTAGAGCTACCCATTGTTTATCTTTATTTAACTCCTGTGCCATTAACAACGCAACTTCGGGAGCCATTTCGATAGCGGCATTTGCATCCAGAAACAAAGCCCTTACCCGGCGGGCAAGTACATCTTCAACTGTGCGGGCCATTTCATGCCTCGCGGCCCAAATTACTTCTGCTTTAATATAACCCATGCGGGTATGCAGTTTTTCGGCCCATTCAGGGTTTTCATTTACAAGATCAAGTACTGCTTCCCGATCTCCGCCGTAAACATAAAGATGATCATTGCGGTCAACATCTTTCATATTACCATGGATAGGCAGGTTATCTGTTATGCATTTGCAGTGGTCGAGACCAGCAGTTTCTATCGCTTTATCAACTGTATCCTGCGCCATACGGCGATAGGTTGTCCATTTGCCGCCTGTTATTGTTATAAGGCCGGATGCTGAAACCAATATTTTATGCCTGCGGGAGATCTCCTTTGTGCCGCCCGATCCACTTTGGGGCGCAGCCAGCGGGCGCAGACCTGCAAATATGCTCAATACATCTTTCCTTTCGGGTGGACGGCTTAAGTATTTGCTAACGTTCCGCATTACAAAGCCAACTTCTTCTTCAAGCGCGCGGGGTTCAAGACTATGTTCATTCAAAGGAGTATCTGTGGTTCCGATCAATAGTTTTCCATGCCATGGTACAACAAAAAGCACCCGACCGTCATCCGTTTTGGGGATCATGACAGCATCCGATCCCGGCATAAATGAACTGTCAACTACAATATGAATCCCCTGGCTGGGCCTTACCAAGGGTTTTTTATGGGGTTCGTCCTTTTGCAGCAGATCATCCACAAAAATTCCGGTGGCATTTATAAGGGCCCTGCATTTCAGCTGAAAAACAGCCCCCGTTTCCATATCCTGCGCAACTACGCCATTTATTTTGCCGTTTTCTTTCAGCAGGTCAGTTACTTTAAAATAGTTTAAGACCGTAGCACCCTGTTCCAAACAGGTTTGGGCGAGGTTTATAGCCAGTCGTGAGTCATCAAACTGGCCATCGTGGTAAACAACGCCACCATAAAGCCCTTTTTTCTGGATGCCGGGTAGCCTGGCGATAGTTTCTTTTTTTGAAATATGTTTTGATCGCCCGAAACTGAGTTTACCTGCCAGCAGATCATAAAAAGTAAGGCCGATAATATAAAACGCCCCCTTCCACCATTCATAATTGGGGATAATGAACGATTCATTTTTTACAACGTGGGCAGCATTTTTGATCAGCAGCCCGCGCTCATACAAGGCTTCCCGTACCAGCCCAATATCGCCCTGTGCCAGATATCGTACCCCGCCATGAACCAGTTTTGTACTCCGACTGGAAGTACCCTTGGCAAAATCAGCCTGTTCGAGCATTAATGTTTTATACCCACGGGAAGCAGCATCAAGGGCCGTACCCAAACCGGTAGCACCACCGCCAACGACGATGATATCCCAGGTTTTACCGGGGTTGGTTAGGGATTTGATTAGCGTTTCGCGGTTGGTGGTAGGCACAGAGACTTTAGATTATTTGTACGGCGTTAATTTCAATATTTTTCAAAAAAATGAAAGGCTTAGTACATTATTAAATAATTAAATCTTCAGTTGGTTTGATGTTATAGCCAGCGGTGCCATTTTTCAAAATTAGAATTTCAAATTCCAACTCAATCAACTTATTATACAAACCTCTCACTCCACCCCCTTAACATTCATCTTAACGGTATAAACCGATGTGGAAGCCGTAATAAACAAAATATCTTTATTGACTCCGCCGAAGCATAAATTGGCTGTCCAGGGTTCGGGGATGGGGATATGGCCTATCTTTTTACCCTGTGGACTGTAAATGGTAACGCCATTGCCGCAGAGATAAACATTGCCTCTTTCATCAAGTGTCATCCCGTCCGAGCCTTGTGCTACAAAGAGTTTACGGTTGCTTAACGTGCCGTTTTTATTGATGCTGTATTTATAGGTTTTGTTATCGCCGATATCGGCAACATACAGGTATTTGAAGTCGGGCGTGCCGACAATACCGTTGGGTTGTTTAAGGTCGGCATCAACTATAATCGGTTGTTTTTTACCTTTTGGCAGGTAATACACTTTTTGACCGTCGAGGTCGGGTTTTGTGCGAGCCCAGTAGGGGCGCTGGTAATAGGGGTCGGTCAGGTAAATTCCGCCTTTGTTATCTATCCAAATATCATTGGGGCCGTTCATTAAATGACCGTGGTAATCCTTCAGCAGTACTTTTACTTTCTTATCCGGACTAACAGACCATAGTTGGTCATGTTCATCGGCACAGGTGATCAGGTTGCCGTTTTTATCAAAATACATCCCGTTTGAACGTCCCGCACTATCTAAAAACACAGATAACTTGCCATCCGTACTATATTCCCAGATCTTATTATTCGGCTGATCGGTAAAAAATACATCCCCTTTTTTATCAACTGAAGCTCCTTCAGTAAAGCTGAATTGCCTGGAGATAAGCTGGGGTTTGTTAAGTGTATCATAAGGGGCATCCTGGGCGATTGCAGTTAATGAGCTTGCAAATAGCAGGAAATAGAGTAGTAGTTTATTTTTCATGGACTTATTTTCATTTTTTTTTGTTATCCTTAACACTTGAAGCATCCTCTACGCATTGCCTGTCGCCGTCCTGTCGCTTCAAGATCCTTCACTGCGTTCAGGATGACAAAACGGCGGGGATGTATTTCTTTGTCATCTTGAGCAAAGCGAAGGATCTTCTCCCAACACATAAGTAACCACAGTGCTGGTCGCCGTGCGTAGAAGATACTTCAAACGTTCGGCTTGGCAATAGCTTAATGTGTGCGTACCGGCGGCCATTCCATGATGTCCTTATTTAAAAAGTGCCAGTCCGAATTTTCTTCTTCAATCAGTTTGTTTTTCTTACGCCTTACCCAGCCTTTAAATTCCTTCTCCCTTTCTATAGCATGGTTTACATACTCGTACCGTTCATACCATACCAAATAATAACATTTGTATTTGCTGGTATAGCTATTTTCCTGGTCGAGGCCAAAATAGTGTTCATATAGCCTTCTGTCCAAATCATTTGTTACACCGGTATAAAGTACTGTTTTACTATAGTTTGTAAGCATATAGGTGTAGAAATTGTACTGGCGCATGGAATAAAAATAGATAATTTCTTTTGGTTTTCCATACGGAGATAATGCATCTCGTTTACTTTACATGTGGGTTACCAATCGCTTCAAGATCCTTCACTGCGTTCAGGATGACAAATAATTTACGTTAATGTGCTGAAATATTCGCTTAAAACCAATTAAATTAGGCACCAAATGAACACCAAACTAAAATTGCCGATTTTTGGGTTGATGCTATTAGCCTTCACTCCATCATTATCAAAAGCCCAGGATAAATATCTTTACAAAGACCCAACCCAAACCGTTGATGTTCGTGTAAAAGACCTGGTATCACGGTTGACACTTGAAGAAAAGGTTAGTTTATTAGGTTACCAAAGTAAGGCAGTTCTCCGCTTGGGAATCCCGGCTTATAACTGGTGGAACGAAGCCTTGCACGGCGTTGCGAGGGCAGGGGAGGCTACCATATTCCCGCAGGCCATAGGGATGGCTGCTACCTTTAACGATGGCCTTTTAAAGCAGGTTTCTACCGCTATCTCAACCGAGGCGAGGGCGAAATATAACCTTGCCATTGCGCAAAACAGGCATATTCAATACATGGGCCTTACCTTTTGGACGCCCAATATCAATATCTTCCGCGATCCGCGCTGGGGCCGGGGGCAGGAGACCTACGGGGAAGACCCTTTTTTAACCGCTACCATGGGCACTGCGTTTGTAAAAGGTTTGCAGGGTGATGATCAGCATTACCTGAAAGCATCAGCTACCGCCAAACACTATGCCGTACACAGTGGACCGGAAGCTACCCGCGACCGCTTTGATGCCAAAGTTGATGAAAAGGACCTGCGTGAAACCTACCTCTATGCTTTTCATGCTTTGGTTACCAATGGCAAGGTTGAATCGGTAATGAGCGCTTATAACAGGGTAAACGGCACCCCGAATTCGATAAACAAATACTTGCTGACAGATATTTTACGGAAAGAGTGGGGTTTTAAAGGCCATGTAGTAACAGATTGCGGTGCGCTGGACGATGTTTTTTCGACCCATAAATCCTTACCAGGTCCTGTGGAAACTGCCGCAGCAGCCATTAAAGCAGGTGTTGACCTGGATTGCTCCAGTGTTTTACAGAAAGATGCTATAAAAGCCGTTCAGCAGGGGCTGTTAACTGAAAAAGAAATTGATGGTGCCTTATCTACACTTTTCCGCACGGAATTCAGGCTTGGTTTTTATGACGATCCTGCTTTGGTGCCTTATCATGGGTATGGTGCGGATAGTGTTAATAATGCTTCGCACATTGCGCTTGCCCGTAAAGCAGCGCAGCAAAGCATGGTGCTGCTAAAAAACGACCATAATGTTTTGCCGCTTAAAAAAAGCAATATTTCCAGTGTAATGGTGCTGGGGCCGGGAGCTGCCTCATTTAATGTGATGATCGGTAATTATTACGGCAGCAGCGGCAGGGTTGTAAATTTTGCAGAAGGTATGACAACAGCTGCAGGTCCGGGTACAAGGGTTGAGTACGATCAGGGTTGTGATTTTAAAGATACTACTCATTTTGGCGGTACCTGGGCAGCAGGCAATGCCGATGTCACCATTGCTGTGATTGGTCTATCTCCTGTTTTAGAAGGTGAAGCCGGCGATGCTTTTTTATCGGAAGGTGGCGGAGATAAAAGAGATTTGAGCCTTCCAAAAAGTGAGATAGCCTTTATGAAAGCATTACGGAATTCCGTTCAGCATAAACCCATCATAGCAGTTATTACGTCTGGAAGCGATGTGGATATTGACGCCATTGCGCCTTATGCAGATGCGATTATTTTAGCATGGTACCCCGGCGAACAGGGTGGCAATGCTCTGGCGGATATTGTATTTGGCGATGTTTCTCCTTCAGGCCATTTGCCGGTTACTTTTTATAAGTCGGTTAACAACCTCCCCGATTTCTCGGATTATAATATGAAAGGCCGCACTTATCGATACTATAATGGCCCGGTACAATATCCATTTGGTTTTGGCTTGAGCTATACATCGTTTAATTACGAGTTACAGGATAAGCCGAAAAGCAAATACAAAACAACTGATACCTTAACTGTAAGCCTGCAAGTAAAAAATACCGGGGCAATGGATGCCGACGAGGTAGTGCAAGCCTATATTGAATACCCACAAATTGACCGTATGCCTGTAAAAGAGTTGAAAAGTTTTAAACGGGTATCGATAGCCAAGGGTGGAGCGCAATCCATCACCCTAAAAATTCCGGTAACAGAATTGCAGAAATGGGATTTAGCAGCCCACCAATGGAAAGTTTATCCCGGTGAATATAAGTTGATATTGGGCGATAATTCAACAGATAAAAAGGCGGAAATTGCGTTCAGTGTAGTCAATTGACACGATGGTCAGGATTTTAAGGATGTTCAGGATTGCTTTAAATCTTTAAATTAAAATTGTCAATAGTGTTTTTTAATAAAGCCTAAAATTCAATAGTCTGTTTTTATAAAATTCGAATCTTTTCAAATAAAATGGATGATTTTTTTCAAATTCTCAGCTGAAATTAAATATTTGTCAATTAATATTGCTTTTGGTTTGATAAAAGATAAAAATATTTGGAGTTTCAATAATTTTTCGTAATTTTAAACCAACAATTCGGAGTTAAAATAAATTTTCTACCATTTAATTTAAAAATCTACGATTATGAACCGCAAATTAATACTTGAACTGATAGCTTCCCTAAAGAGTCTGATCGTAAACCAGGATAAGAAACTTATACCGGTTAAAGTTTATGCAGTGAACAACAGCCAAAGATTTCCTGCCCGGGTTAAATAAGTTTTCCCCGTTTCTTCCTATAAATTTGATCTTTCATATTTTATATCGTAAAACAATTCAATTGATTCTTTAAACGCATTTGAGACCGGATAAGGCTGAAATCCTAATGAATTGTTTTTGAGATAAAATCTGCTACAGATAGTTCCGTTTTTGTTGAAGAATTTAATAATAGATCCAGGTAATATTTTAAAGCTAAATATAAAAGGCGGCACTTTTTCGAAATCCTTTGAATTGCTTGTATATGTTAGCTTACCGGTATTATTTTGTTTGAAAATAAATACGGCTTTAGTGGTATCATGAACAATTAGAGTATCTTTTATTTTGATGCCATCAGGATACGTGACATTAGTTATTATGTAGTTACCGCACCACTTCCCGGTTATACTTTTTTGGGAAGACTGACAAAAGCTAAAAAAAGGGATTATAGTCAGAAATAAGATGAATTTCATGGCGTAATTTAAACAAAGTTCTTTTATGTTTTAATCCTGCGGCTTTATTTCAAATAAGCTTGCTAAAACCACCACCGCTTCAAACATTAGCCTTTACCATCCTGTCTCTTCCGCTCATGTCTTTTTTTAACTCAATATTTTTGAAACCTTTATCGGCTAATAATGCAATGGTTTCTTCACCAAAACTTTCATTGATCTCGAAAAAAAGCAGTCCGTTTTCAACGAGGTGGTTAAGTGCAAAATCTGCAATCGCTTTATAAAATAGCAAAGGGTCGTTTTTGGGTACAAAAAGTGCCGTATGCGGCTCGAAATCGGTTACGTTAGTATGCATTTCGGTTTTGTCCTGCAGCGTCACGTATGGGGGATTGCTGATGATTAACGAATATCGCGCAGTTGGAGCTAAGCTGAAGTTTAAAATATCAGCCCTAATAAACTCAATATCAACGTCATTCAATTGCGCATTGCCTTTCGCAGTTTGCAATGCATCAGCTGAAATATCAATGGCCGATACCTTAAGGGCGGGCAAATTCTTTTTCAAACTTATGGCAATGCAACCGCTTCCTGTACCTATATCTAAAATGCTGCCCACTGCCAACTGCCGACTGCCAACTGAAGTAATCGTCCATTCTACCAATTCTTCTGTTTCTGGTCGGGGTATAAGAACCGATGGGTTAACATTAAATGGTAATCCGTAAAATTCTGTTGTGCCTAAAATATACTGGATGGGCTTGCCTGTTTTTAGTTCTGCCAGGGTTGCGGATAGTTTATCACTTTGCTGTTCACTCAGTTCGGTCTCAGGAAAGGCTTTGATTTTCGCTTTTGTCAACCCGCATATCTCACTGACTGCCAATAATGTAACAGCTTCTGTTTCATTTGGTACATATAAGCATTTTAAACCTTGCTTATAAGCAGCAAAAACATCCTTTATGGTTTTCATGCAGCAAAGTAACATATCTGAACTCGAATTTATTGAATTTTTGGAATTCTTCGAATTGAAAAGTAAAATTCCGGCAATTCCGGAAATTCGATAAATCCGGGTTCAGACAATCCTAAAATTCTGTAAATTCTGATTCAGACAATTTGTTCCTGCTATATTTGCAGCATGGTAACAGATGAACAATATATGCAACGTTGCATTGAACTTGCCCAATTGGGTATGGGATCGGTGAGCCCTAACCCAATGGTGGGTGCAGTTGTTGTTATGGATAGCGTCATTATTGGCGAAGGTTACCATCATAAATATGGCGAAGCGCACGCCGAAGTAAACGCTATTAACCAGGTATTCAGCAATTTTAGCGATGCAGCTGAACTTTTAGATCAATCCACGTTATATGTCACCCTGGAGCCCTGCGCTCACTATGGCAAAACTCCTCCCTGTGCCGATCTGATTATTAAACACAGGATCCCGAGGGTAGTTGTTGGCTGTCGCGATCCCTTTGAACAGGTGAACGGAAAAGGTATTGAGAAGCTAAGGGAAGCGGGCGTAGAAGTGATCACCGGAGTTTTGGAAAAGGAATGCCTGTGGTTAAACCGGCGGTTTTTTACAAGGGTGCAAAAACACCGGCCCTATATCATACTGAAATGGGCGCAAACCGCAGATGGTTTTTTTGCGCCTGATGATAACAGCCAGCACTGGATAACAGGCCCCGAATCACGCAGATTGGTACATCAATGGCGGGCTGAAGAAGATGCCATTTTGGTTGGTAAGAATACAGCGGCGATTGATAACCCGCAATTAAATGTAAGGCACGCACCGGGAAGATCACCAAAGCGGGTAGTTATTGACCGCCGGCTCGAATTAAATAAAATCTTAAACGTATTTGATCAAAGTGTTGAAACATTGATATTTAATGAGGTAAGAACGGATATTGATGGAAAAAACAAATACATTGCACTTGAAGATTTTGACAGGTATGTACCCCAATATATTTTATTTCAATTATATCTCCAGGATATCCAATCAGTCATTATTGAAGGCGGGGCCTATACCCTGAATTCTTTTATCGAAGCCGGTTTATGGGATGAGGCCCGCATTTTTACCGGGAAAACAAATTTAAGTAAAGGAATAAAGGCTCCGTTAATAAGTGGTATGGCAGAAGAATTTTCAATAGGTACCGATACACTGCAAATATTAGTTAACAGGTGAGTGGTGAATGGTTAGTTGAGTTGCCAGTGGTAAAACGACAACCTGTTCCTCACTATTCACCACTCACATAATAAACCTAATCAACAAAAAAACTATGTTCTATATCCTGCTAAGTATTTTTTTTAGTATAACCGTTTCCGTTATGTTAAAGGTGACCAGCCGGTATCATATTGATATTTATCAGGCTATCACCTGGAATTATTCAATGGCAATGATACTTACATGGCTGTTTTTAAAACCTGACCTGGTAAATCTTCCATCTGCACCCTTTTTTAATTATTCCTTATTGGCGCTGTTGTTGCCCGCGCTTTTTGTGATATTGGCAGTTTCGGTAAGGTTGTCGGGTATCGTACGGACGGACATCGCCCAACGACTATCACTTTTTATTCCTGTTATCGCCTCTTTTATTTTATTTGACGAAAAACTAACGCCCTTAAAATTAACTGGGATCGGGTTAGGATTCGCCGCGATTATTTGCACTATACCATGGCAAAAAAAAGCCGGAAGCAAAGCCGGCGCATCAAAAGCCTGGTTATACTTGCTAATTGTTTTTGTAGGTATGGGCCTTATCGATGTGTTGTTTAAACAAATAGCAGCATCAAAAACAATTACCTATAGCAGTTCACTTTTTGTTGTTTTTGCGCTTGCCTTTGTTTTTTCGGTGCTTGGATTATTTTACCAGGTGATCACAAAAAAAATGCGCTTCTCATGGCCGCATATTTTAATAGGCTGGGCGCTGGGGATTGCCAATTTTGGCAATATTTTATTTTATCTAAAGGCACATAAAGCACTTGCAAGCCATCCATCCACCGTTTTTTCGGCGATGAATATCGGTGTCATTGTGGTAGGCGCCTTAACAGGTTTAATTATTTTTAAAGAAAAGTTGAGTCTGCTGAATAAGGCGGGCTTAGTTATTGCTATCATTGCAATTATCGTCATCGCGAAATCCTGATCATTAAATGCTTTTTGAAGATACTTATCGTACAATTGAAAAACCTGCCGAGGGCCTGTTCCGGGATCGCGGGAGTAAGTTTTTAGCTTTTGCCTACCCAATAAATTCAGAAAATGATATTAAGGATTTGCTGATTCCCTTAAAATCGGCTCATCCCAAGGCTAACCACCATTGCTGGGCAATGAGGTTAGGTATTGACCGTTCCGTTTTTCGGCTCAATGATGACGGCGAACCCTCAGGAACTGCGGGGCGACCTATATTAAACACTTTGCTTTCCCGCGATATTACAAACGTAGCCGTTATTGTGGTACGCTATTTTGGCGGGACGTTATTGGGTGTTCCCGGGCTCATCAACGCTTATAAATCGGCCACGGAAGATGCGTTGAACCAGGCGAAAATTATAGAGAAAACCGTAAACGATATTTATACCATCGGGTTCGAATACCTGCAAATGAATGATGTGATGAAGATCATCAAGGACGATAGCCTTGTTATTATAAGCCAATTGTTTGATAACAATTGCAGCATACAAGTATCAGTGAGGAAAACCCAGGTAAACCAAACCCTGGCAAAGCTTAATAAGCTGAATGTTGTAGTCAAATACGATCATACCCTGTAGAGGTGCAAAATTTTCCGCCTCAGAATATTGAGGCGAACAATGGATTTATTGAGTAATTTACCTGTGGGAGATTCACAAGATGAGGCTATTCCACCATCTGCCCCATTTTTATTTCTTTTAGTTTAGCATCTTTAAAAATATAAACACTTTCGAAAGTCATCTCATCGTCCTGTACAGTTATCGTATCGCAATTAATACCTTTTACCCTAACTAATTTCAGAAAAACATCTTCGTTCATGCCAACGGAAATTTTCTTATTTAAGCGAACTCTATTGTTTTTTATGTCAGCGTATTCGATATAAAAGCCATGATTGTACAATAAGCTGATTTTATTTATTCCATCTGTGAAATTATGCAAGTAATAGGGCGCACCTTCATCATTTTTATCGGTATCTTTTTTTGTTTTTAAAACTACAGGATTTAGGAACAATGACTTAATTTTATTGGTATCAGCTTTAAAAACCTTAAATGCTAACGCATCAAAACCAAATTCCTGATTAGTCACCGTTGAATCGCATTTAGAATTTGAAATAGCTTTTTCAACCTTTGTGTTTTTTGCGGATGTTGTTGAATAAGAGGTTGATTGGGTTGTATTGTTTTGGCATCCAACCATATTCATTAACAATAATGTTATTAAAAAAGTATTGAAGGTTAATGCACTTTTTTTCACGCTATTAGTTTTGCGAAAAAACTATCGTTAAAAATAAATTATTGATTAAAATATGGTATTTGGGAGAAGCAATTTTTTGCGCCTCCCAAATGAAACAGACTCTACAGCCATTGATGGAACTTGTTAATAAACCAGTTTTTGATGAACTGCGTTAAAAAACAATACGCAACCAATATAGCTAACAACCACGGGAAAAACATAAACGGCATCGGTTCTAATTTGAATGCTGCCGCCAGTGGCGAAAATGGCAGGAATATAGCGATTGCCATTATTGCCGACGTTAACGCAACTACGGGCGCTGTGGCCCAGCTTTGTATAAATGGAATTTTACGGGTACGGATCATGTGCACAATCAAAGTTTGCGATAGCAAACTTTCAATAAACCAGCCTGTTTGAAAAAAGCCCTGATGCGCCGGTGAACTTGCTTTAAACACAAACCACAGCACGGCAAAAGTGGCATAATCAAAAATAGAACTTATCGGGCCGATGAAGATCATAAACTTACCGATACCGCCGGCATCCCATTTACGGGGTTTTTCAATATAGTCCTCGTCCATTTTATCCCATGGTATCGAAATTTGCGATATATCGTACAATAAATTATTGATCAGGATCTGTATCGGCAGCATAGGAAGGAATGGGAGCAGGGCGCTTGCACCGAGCATACTGAACATGTTCCCAAAATTACTGCTGGCAGTCATTTTAATATATTTGATAATATTGCCAAACGTACGACGGCCATAAATAACCCCTTTGCGTAATACCATCAGGTCTTTTTCAAGTAATATAATATCGGCGCTTTCCTTGGCAATATCCACAGCAGTATCCACCGAAATACCAACATCCGCATCGCGCAATGCGGCGGCGTCATTAATGCCATCACCCATAAAGCCAACCGTATGCCCCTTAGCCTGTAAAACCTTTACCACCCTTGATTTTTGAACCGGGCTTAATTTGGCGAGGATGCTTACGTTATCAATCTGGCTGCTGAGGTCTTCATCGGTCATGGTCTCCAGATCGCGGCCCAATAAAATATTTGTGTACGGGATCCCAACATCCCGGCATATTTTTTTAGTTACTACTTCATTGTCGCCAGTGAGTACTTTTATGGTCACGCCTAACTTATGCAGTGCATCTATAGCCAGCTTTGCCGATGGCTTTGCAGGGTCCAAAAATCCAATAAAGCCAGTAAGGATCATATCACTTTCATCGGCTTTGGTGTAGGTTAAAGGCCTTTCGTCGTATTCTTTCACAGCAACAAGGAGTACCCTAAGCCCTTCTTTGTTTAGTTCCCTGGATTTTTTCAGCACAATTTCGCGCATTTTATCATCCATCGGGATAATGTCATCTTTTTCTATCTGTAAACTGTCATCCTCACCGGGGTCAAACGCATGACTGCACAGATCGAGCACTTCTTCAACAGCCCCTTTACAAATGAGCAGGTGTTTGTTGTTTTTCCCTTCCAGGATAACAGACATTCGCCGGCGCTGAAAATCAAAAGGGATCTCATCTATTTTTTTGTAGGTTTCACCTTCTTTCAAACAGGCATGTATATCCACATGCTCCAAAACGGCTACATCCAGTAAATTCTTGAGCCCTGTTTGATGAAAGCTGTTAAGGTAAGCCCATTTCATTACCTCGTTATCTTCCTGGCCATAAACATTCAAATGGCGCTCCAGAACAATTTTATCCATGGTTAGCGTACCGGTTTTATCGGTACAAAGAATGTCCATCGCTCCGATATTCTGAATTGCATTCAAACGCTTTACAACTACCTTTCGTTTCGACATGTTTACAGCTCCCTTTGCAAGATTCGCCGTAACAATCATTGGCAACATTTCGGGAGTTAGGCCAACAGCGATGGAAAGGCCAAATAAAAATGCCTCTAACCAGTCGTGCTTGGTAAAGCCGTTAATTAAAAAAACCAATGGCACCATTACCAGCATAAAGCGGATCAGCAGCCAGCTGACACTGTTTACACCTTTATCGAAACTGGTTTCGGCGCGTTTGCCCACCAGCGATTTTGAAAGTGTCCCAAAATAGGTTTCTTCACCTGTGTTCACCACTGCGGCCATTGCTGTTCCACTCACCACGTTGGTGCCCATAAAGCAAACATTATTCAATTCCAAAGGTGATTGTTTGGCAGCATCGGGAACTGCGTTCCAGATCTTTTCAACGGGCAGCGCCTCGCCGGTCAGCATTGACTGGCTTACAAATAAGTCTTTTGATTGAAGGATGCGTACATCTGCCGGTATCATGTCGCCTGCAGAAAGCTGGATGATGTCCCCGGGTACAAGCTTTTTAATATCAATTTCGCTCTTCTCTTCATCACGGATAACAGTAGCCGTTGTTTTTACCATCGACTTTAACTTTTCCGCAGCCTGGTTACTTCTAAACTCCTGTATAAAGCGGAGCATAACGCTCAGGATAACCATTGTGCTGATCACCAATACCGTGGTGTAATCCCTGTCGCCGGGTGCGTGGATAATTACGTCGGTAATAAGTGATACAATAGCTAAAACAAATAAAACAGCTATAAATGGATTTAAAAATGCCTGGAAAAATTGGACATACCATTTTGGCGCTCTTTCGTGGGCAACTTCATTTAAGCCAAAAACATCAATTCGTTCATCTACCTCATCGGCGGACAGGCCTTTAATTTTGGTCTCCAAAAAAACAAGCGATTTGGCGCTGCTGCAAACTGATATATTTTTTAGTTTGGTAATTGAAGCTGTATCGAATTCCTGTGGGCTATGTCCATTGCTCCGCTGGATGAAACTGTATTTTTTTAATTTTTCTTTTATAGTAGATGGCATTTTTAGATCCTCCCTGTATAATTATAAAGCTTGCCTTCCAATCAGGCAACACAGATGAATGAAAACGTATTCGAAAACTAATAAACCAACACAACTTTCAACACGCAATAATAAATGCCTTAATAAGCAACTACGTTAAGTTAATATTAAGATATTGTTGTGCCTGGGTTTATTTACAATACATTCAGCCCGGACCGCTGATCGCACAATGTAAATGATAAAAAAGGCGATGGACTTTGTTGTGTTTGAAAGGGGGAATTCTCTCGGAATTTGAAGCAATAGTTAGCTTGTCAGCTATTTTTGTTTTAGCTGTTGGAAGTGCAAAGCAGAAGATGGCATGTTTGTACCAAACATATCTGTTTACCTTTCCTGTCATCCAGGTTGGTATTTTTAAGATCATGCTGATAACTATAACTCGGGCCTGCGTCCATTTTAATTGTTTCTATTTTACAAAGCTTAAAACCGCGCTTTGTAGTTGCGCAAAAGTAGTTTTTTAAATTGAAGATGAAAATAATTTGATGATTTTATAATTTAAAGATTTGATAACGGTGATTCACGATATGATAATCTTCAAATTTTCAAATTGGCAGTTTTTCAAAATCAAAATCGTATTTTAGTCCGATATGCAATCCTTTGAAATAGATAAAACCGATCTGCTCCGCATTCAAACTGCGCTTGCGGGGGATGATGCTGAATTAGAGGGTATTCTGAAAGAGTACCATGCTTCGGAAATCGCATTGCTGTTTGAAAAACTTCCGCTTGAAGCGAAAGAAAGGATAATCAATATCCTCCCAACTGATGTTGCGTCAGAGGTGATCTCGGAAATGGACGAGGAACATCGCCCGGGGGAATTACTTATCAACCTTAAACCGGGAAAACGATCAGAAATAGTTGAAGAGCTCGATTATGACGATGCCACAGATATTATTTCCCAACTGGATGAAGATGAGCAAAAGGAAATATTAGAAGATATTGACCAGGATGATGCCAATAGCATTCGCGCATTGTTAAAATACGCCGAAGACACTGCGGGCGGGTTAATGAACTCCGAAATTATCAAGGTGAATATAAAACTTGATAAAAAGGATGCCCTGGATGAGATCATCCGGCAATCGGAAGAGATGGAGGAGTTTTATACCATTTATGTGGTGGATGATGCGGATATTTTACTTGGAATTTTATCAATTAAATCAATTTTAAAAGCAAAGGCCGATGCGCACGTCATGGATCTTGTAAACACGGACTTCGTTTATGTAAAAGCTGATCTCGACCAGGAAGATGTTGCCAGTTTGATCTCCCAGTATAATTTAACCACTATCCCTGTTGTTGATGATTATATGAGGCTGCTTGGCCGGATCACCGTTGATGATATTATCGACGTAATGGAGCAGGAGAATACCGAAGATATTTTAAAAATATCGGGTGTATCGGAGGATGAGGAACTGAGCGGTAGTTGGAGGGATGCAGTCAAAAGCCGCCTGCCCTGGCTGGTTATTAACCTCGGAACAGCTTATCTGGCTGCTTCTGTTATAAGGCACTATGATTCTACAGTGCAGCATATTCCCATTATTGCTGCCTATATGACTGTAATTGCCGGCATGGGTGGAAATGCGGCCACCCAGGCGCTGGCTGTAACGGTAAGACGTATTTCTTTAAGTGACCTTTCAGACAAGCAATCCTATAACACTGTAATAAAAGAATTTTTGGTAGGGATGTTAAATGGCGCCGCCAATGGGCTGATCGTTTTTGCTGTGGCCTTGTTTTACGATGCCGACCCTATGCTGGGTCTTGTTTTGTTTTTAGCGATGACAGGCAACCTGATTGTCGCAGGGCTTACAGGCGCATCAATTCCATTAATATTAAAAAGGGTGGGGATAGACCCCGCAGTGGCATCTTCCATCATCATCACTACTTTTACAGACTGTGCGGGATTTTTCCTGCCTTTATGGTTTGCGAGTAAACTTATACTGAAACATTGAGATTTTTTTTAATTCTTTGCATAAATTTTCAAATACACATTATATTATAAAATGACTGAAGTTAGATACAACTGGACAAAAGAAGAAATAGCTGAAATATATCACAGACCCTTGTTAGACCTTGTTTACCAGGCGGCCACTATACACCGTGAAAATAGAGATTATTCGGAAGTACAGATCAGTTCCTTGATATCTATTAAAACAGGTGGCTGCGCTGAGGATTGTGCCTATTGCCCGCAGGCGGCACGATATAATACAGGTGTAGATGTGCATGCCATTATGCCTAAAGACGAAGTTATTGCAGCTGCTCAGAAAGCAAAAGCGGGTGGTGCTTCAAGACTATGTATGGGCGCCGCATGGCGCGAAGTACGTGATAACCGCGATTTCGACAAAGTGATAGATATGGTTAAGGCAGTAAACGAACTGGATATGGAAGTTTGCTGTACGCTGGGTATGCTTAATGAGCAACAGGCACAAAGATTGGCAGATGCAGGTTTGTATGCCTACAACCATAACCTTGATACATCAGAAGAAGATTATAAACGTATTATTACAACCCGCACCTATGATGACCGCCTGAAAACTTTAGAACATGTACGTAAAGCGAAAATAACAGTATGCAGCGGCGGCATAATAGGCCTTGGTGAAACGGTGGAGGATCGTATATCAATGCTTAAAACTTTGTCGAATTTACCCAAACATCCTGAGTCGGTGCCTATTAATGCTTTAGTACCAGTAAAAGGGACCCCATTAGCCGATCAACCACGGGTTTCTGTTTGGGATATGGTGCGTATGATTGCCACCACCCGTATCATTATGCCGAAAACCGTTGTACGCCTGTCGGCAGGCCGTACGGAAATGAGTTTGGTTGAACAGGCATTTTGTTTTATGGCCGGTGCAAATTCAATTTTTGCCGGAGAAAAATTATTAACTACGCCAAACCCTTCTTTTGACACCGATATGGCTATGTTTGACCTGCTGGGTTTAACACCGAGGAAAGCATTTAAAAACGGAAGGCCCGTGAAGGAGGTTGAAGAGGTTTAAAACTATAATTATGAAAATTCTTTAGTGCTGGCGTTGTAAAATGGACGTTCCGATGCTTGATGAAGAAGAATTTAAAAAGGCGCGGGAATTATACAGCTTGGGATTTAAAAGTGTAAAATCAGACAGATTTAAACCTTTGCTTGGTTATTATAATAATGTAACTGGTTTTGGAGAAGCAGAACCGCACGCAATAATGCACCATCAGCTCGCTCGATATGACCCGCTTTGTGAAATTTGCTATACGGTTTCTGTCAATTCAAATTGGTTTTTAATATTCAACCATATTTCATCTGAAATAGCTGCTGGCGCCCGGTTACCGTTTGTGATAAATACTTTTTCTACAGATTCGAGTTTCTCCATAACCTCAAAATATTTTTCCCTTACATTTTGAAGGTTTTCTAAGGTTTCATATAATTCTATCGAAGTTCTGCCACGGTTCAGTCGCTCGATACTTAGTTCAGGCGATATGTCGATATAAATATTCAAATCAGGCCGCAATAGGTTTGCGCTCAACGAATTTGCGTTTATTACCCAATCCAGATCCATATGGGTGCTTTGGTAAGCATAGGATGAAAAGTAATAGCGGTCGGTAATCACTGTATAACCTTCCTCCAGTTTTTTGAGGATGCCATTTGTTTTATTCAACAGATGGTCGAGCCTGTCGGCCACAAACAACCCGGCAATGGTACGGTGATCGGCCTCCATTTTATGGGTAAAAATATCACGAATGATCTTTCCTATCGGACTGTCAGTAGGTTCACAGGTGGTATAAACTTTATGTCCGGCCTGTTCAAGCTTTTCAGTTAATAATTTTACCTGGGTGCTTTTTCCGCTGCCGTCGATGCCTTCAAGGGCGATAAATAAGTTTTTCTTCATCAATTACCTGTACCAAATATGTCTTCGCCCAAATATACGCGAAGAAGCCGGAAATAAGAAGCGTTAAGATTAAGCTAAATTCCTACCGGCATTTACAATGCCATAAACAGTCCTTATTACCAGTTTGTTATAAATTTTTATCAATTCTTCATCCTTACAATGATTAAGGCATTGTAAGGCGTAATGCTGAACGATGACCAGAGGCAATACAATTTTTTCGCGGATAGCGATGGAACGCCGTTCCACGGGGTATTCGCCCATCAGTACTTTAGCGCCTGTTAGTTCAAGCAGTAAAACTTTGGTAAGTTCAAATTCATCCTTAAGCATTTTCCAGAACTGGCCGTATTTTTTATCCTTTTCAAGGTAGGCCGTAACCCTGAAATCCGATTTAGTCATCGACATAACACAGTTATCAACCATGGTTTTAAAGAAACCGGAGGACTCGTAAAGCTCCATTATTTCGTCCCAGTTGCCGTTTTCTTTCATCTTATTTAAAGCAGTACCTACACCGTAAAAACCAGGTATGCTTTGTTTTAGCTGACTCCATGAAGTTACGAAGCTGATCGCACGCAGGTCTTCAAGTTTCAGGGAAGCATCCGAATTACGTTTAGTTGGCCTGCTGCTGATGTTGATGTGTGAAAGTAATTTTAAGGGGCTGAATTTTTCGAGGTACTCCACAAATAAAGGATGCTGGCGGAGTTCCAAAAACTGCTTGTAACTTTCATCTGCCATGGCAGAGATCAGTTCTTTATACCTTGGGCTTAAATGATCACTTGGGTTGGGATGTAACGCAGATATAATGCCGGCATTGATCAATTGTTCCATATTGAATCTTGCCGTTTCAACAGAGCCGTATTGTGAGCTCACTGTTTGTCCCTGTATGGTTAGCTGGATATGTTCATTGGCAATTTCTTCGCCCATTGAGGCATAAAAACGATGTGTTTTACCACCGCCACGTGCCGGAGGACCACCCCGGCCATCGAAAAAAGCAAGGCTGATACCGTATTTGCGGGCCATGGCGGTAAGTTCAACTTTGGCTTGATATATTGACCAGTTGGCCATTAAATAGCCGCCATCCTTGGTACTATCCGAGAAACCGAGCATGATGGTTTGCAGATTACCCCTTTTTTGTAAATGTTCTTTATAAAAGGGATGGGTATATAATTGTTCCATCACCAATGCCGCGCTTTTCAGGTCATTGACCGTTTCAAACAGGGGCATAAAATCAACGCTCAGGCTTTCTTTTTCCCAACCACTCCATAAAAACAGATTGATGAGTTGCAATATATCCGATGCCCGCTGACAATTGCTTATAATAAAGCGCTGGCAGGCCTTTTCACCATTGGTAAACTGAATGTGTTTCATCAGCCTGATGGTGTGAAGGGTATCTTTGGTCATGTTGTCGGCATCCTCGTGGCAGTGCAGATCAACTTCGTTAAAAGTGATCTTTGCCAATTTACCGGCTTCATCAAGGTCTTCGTATCCTTTAACAATGCCGGTTTCAATGCCCGGTTGTTCAGTACCATAAGTAAATACCTTGCGTAAAATGCGGCTGTCCTGCCTTATATCAAGGGTGGCAAAATAACAACCAAACAGGCGTACTTTTTTTATAAGGTCATCAACCAGGTTGACAAACAGGCCGTCATGTTCAGTTACGAGGGTTTGTTTAATTGATTGGAGCACTTCAAGCAGTTCAGCCTGTATATCTGCAGGTTCTTTTACCTGGAAATAGGCATTGTTGTAGATCAGTTTTTCGAGGGTTGCCATTGACTTTTCAACCCCCCTGAAAGTGATCCGGCGTTTTAAAACCCTGAAATCACGATAGTAACACCTGAAAACACGCTGCCTTAAAAAACTGGCTACAGATCGTGTAGTTTCGGTGGTTACATTCGGGTTGCCGTCCCTGTCGCCGCCGGGCCAGAAACCTAACTCCATTACCTGGTTTGCCCTATCAACATTTAAATCAAATTCTTCCTCCAGTTTTGACTGGATGCCGGAAACCGCATGATAAAATATATTTTCAAGGAACCATGCCAGGCTTATAGCCTCATCTACAGGTGTTGGCGATGTTTTATTAAAGAATGGTGTTTTACCTAATTGTTGCAATAAAACATCAATTGTATTAATATCGTTGGTTTTTAAAGCTTCTATAAGGTCTGTCATTATACCCAGTATGCTCCCGGGGTAAAATTGGGTGGGGTGTGCCGTAAGCACCAGTCTTAAAGAAAATTCATTTAGCTTTTCGCTGATAGCATTCCGTGACTGTTCACTTACCGATGCCTGTTGCAATAAACTTTGCAGTGTTCCGCTTTCGTCGGCCCGGCCAATTTTATTAAAGGAAGAATCCTCTATCGCATCAAACAATACCACCTGCCGCTCAATATACTGTATAAAGCGGAACATGCGGTTAATTTGCTCCCTGTGGTCGATATCAGGCACATACTTCTTAAAAAAAGATTCAATTATGGCATTTGGCGATACTTCTTTTGTCGCTTCCTTTTCGCAATGGGAGCTAAAAAATGGCAATAATATACCGGTATCTTTCACCTGGTAAAAGGGGAGTGTTTGAAACAAACTGTTATACAACTCAAAACGGGTTACAACTTCGTTATTAAAAGCTGTTTCTCTTTGACTGAGTTTTAACGTTGAGGGCATATAGGCTTAATTGGGTGTAAAAAACTTATTTATTTGAAATGGTTATAATGGCAATTGGTTTTAAAAATTAAAATTCGCCTTTTAAAGGTCAATTAAAATTTCAAAGCCTAAAGTTAGATAAAAATGAGTAATTAATAACACTTATATGTTATTAATGTAAATTTTATTAATAAATGGCATTAATATTTAATTTTTGTAAATTTGCGGTATGTTTTCAGCATTTAAAAAACATTTATGAAAACATCATGTTTTGCCAATTGAGGCAAAAAAGTGAAAATAAAAAATCGCTCGTCCTTCATCCGGCCTGTCATCATGCAAAAAATGATCAATTCTATAAAAATTAACCCGAGGGAAATCAAAAGCTTTTTTTACAGCCAGTATTTTTCCGATGGCTTACGCATGTCGCTCGGAATTCTTTTACCTTCTATTATACTTATTCAATTTAACCAATTTGATCTTGGGCTTACCATGTCATTGGGGGCCTTATGTATTTGCTCTATTGATAACCCCGGCCCTGTGTATCACAAGCGCAATGCCATGGCTGTGGGGCTTATATGCTTGTTTGTTGTTGCCGTTATAACCGGTTTCGCCCGTCTCAATGTTTTTACCCTCGGGCTCGAAATTACACTGCTTTGTTTTTTATTTTCCATGTTCACGGTTTATGGAAACCGGGCTGCGTCAGTAGGTACATCTGCCTTGCTGGTGATGATATTTATGATGGATAAGGCGCTAAAACCCGGGGACGTGCTTGGTTACAGCGTCATTATTGTGGCGGGTGGCTTATGGTATTTATTATTCAGCCTGCTTTTTGTACAGGTAAGACCATTCCGGCCTGCGCAGCAAACCTTAGGTGAGAATATTGCCGATATCGCCAATTTTTTAAGGATCAAAGCTGATTTTTATTTGCCCGAAAAGGATATTGATGAAAATTACCGCAAACTGGTATCGCAGCAAATAAAGGTAAGTCAGCACCAGGATGCCGTTAGGGAGATCCTCTTTAAAAGCAGGATCATGGTGAAAGAATCAACCAGCGCCGGCCGGATATTGGTACTAACTTTTGTAGACCTGGTGGATATGTTTGAACAGATAATGGCCACTCATTATGACTACGCACAGATAAGGGAGAAATTTAAAGCAACAGGAATATTAAATGAAATTGCTGACACCCTGCATGGGATGGCAGATGAAATGGATAATATCGGCTTTATGGTATTGTCAAATACCAGGAGCACAAGGAAGCGTTTTTTTAATACCGGGTTAGAACAGCTGAAGATCCGGATTGATGAAATAGGCGAAAACGATAAGGGTGCCAGTAACCTGGCGCTGAAAAAAGTACTGATTAATCTGCGCGATTTAAACCAGCGGATAACCAGTATATACAATTATTATAATTCAAAATCATCGGAAACCCTGCTTGAAAACACAACCGGTATTGAATATTCGAAGTTTGTAACACATCAGGACTATGCGCCGCACGTGTTTTTTGATAATCTGACATTTGATTCGGCAACATTTAAGCATGCTATAAGGGTTGCATTGGTTTGTTTGATAGGTTTTATAGCGGGAAAAACTATTTCATTGGGGCACCATAGTTATTGGGTTTTACTCACCATTATAGTGATTTTAAAACCGGGTTTCAGCTTATCCAAGCAACGCAATTATCAGCGGCTGATCGGTACAATAGCAGGAGGCGTAATAGGGATCTTGTTCCTGTTGTTTATCCCCGAAAAATCAGTTCAATTTATTTTCCTGATCATATTAATGATCGGTACCTACAGCTTTGTAAGGTTAAATTACGTAGTCAGCGTTATTTTTATGACACCTTATGTGCTGATCCTTTTTAACCTGTTGGGGGTGGGGCGTTTGGTAAACGAACGTGTTGTTGATACGTTGATAGGATCGACTATTGCGTTTTTAGCAAGCTACCTTATTTTTCCGAGCTGGGAATTTGAGCAGATCCAGCATAACCTGCAGGAGGTGATCCATGCCAATGCAAATTACCTGGTTAAGATAGCTGAAAGTGTTTCGGGTAAAGAAGTTGAAACCCTTGAGTATAAGCTTGCACGTAAGGATGTATTTGTAAAATCAGCCAATTTATCGGCTGCTTTTGAACGGATGACCTCCGAACCGAAAAGTAAACAGAAAAACATAAAGGAGGTTCATAAATTTGTGGTGCTTAACCATATTTTATCTTCTTATATGGCTACTATTGCTTCGGGGATCGCTGCAAAACGCGTCCATAAAACAAGTGCCGAAAATTTAAAATTACTCAAACGCAGTATTGCTGTGCTTAATGATTGTAATAAAAAGCTGGATGGTAAAGCTATTGAACTTACTCCGGTAAAGGCCTCCGTTATAAATACCAGCGAACAAATCATCTCATCATCAGATGATTTGTTACTAAATGAACAGTTGGGTTTTATTAATAAGATAAGTACGGATATAAGCCGGGTGACGGAGCATATTATTGGTTCATAAGTGTTATTGTCTGAACCATGATTTTTATGATTGAAAGATTGCCAGGATTCTTGCAAAGTTTAAAAAAAATGCTGCAATCCTTTAATCTTACAAATCATAGTTCTGACGGGCTAATCACCCTGACATAAGTTGATAATTCTTGCCGAATGCTGAAATAACAATCCACATTTGCCTAAATTTTCCACAAAATAGTTAAACCCCACCCAATGCATTAACTTTACCCACCTGTTAAAACAAGGAGCGAAGCGTTTGGCAAAAGACACAACAAAAGAAACACCCTTAATGCAGCAGTACAACACCATTAAGGTGAAGTACCCCGGAGCGCTGCTACTTTTCCGGGTGGGCGATTTTTACGAAACTTTTGGCGAAGATGCCATAAAGGCTGCAGGCATATTAGGCATTGTACTTACGCGGCGTGCCAATGGTGCGGCTACGCATATAGAACTGGCTGGTTTTCCCCATCATTCGCTGGATACTTATTTGCCAAAGCTGGTGAGGGCGGGGCAGCGGGTGGCTATCTGCGATCAGCTGGAGGACCCCAAGACCACAAAAACCATTGTAAAACGCGGCGTTACCGAACTGGTTACACCCGGGGTAGCGACCAGCGATAATATTCTGCATCAAAAGAGTAATAATTATCTGGCCTCGCTGTATTATGAAAAAAACAGCATCGGCATTGCCCTGATCGATATTTCGACCGGGGAGTTTTTAACCGCACAGGGTAATCCCGACTATATTGATAAGCTGTTGCAGAGTTTTTCGCCAAGTGAGGTGATCTACCCTAAAAGCAGGCAGCATGATTTTAAGAATGCCTTTGGCGACCGTTTTTACACCTATACGCTTGATGAATGGCCCTACAGCGGCGATTATGCCAACGAGGTACTACTGAAGCATTTCGGTGTTAAATCGCTCAAGGGCTTTGGCATTGATAAACTGAACCTGGGTATAGTGGCAGCCGGTGTGGCCCTGCATTACCTTAATGAGACTGAACACCGCAACCTGCAGCATATCTCGGCCATCAGCAGGATAGAAGAGGACCGCTACCTGTGGCTCGACCGTTACAGCGTTCGTAACCTCGAACTGGTTGGTTCGGCGAATGAGAATGCGCATACACTGGTTGAAGTGCTCGATCAAACCTGTTCTCCTATGGGCGCGCGGCTGCTGCGCCGCTGGATAGTGATGCCATTAAAGGAGATAAAACCCATTAAAGACCGTTTGGGCGTGGTGGAATTTATGATAGGTCATGAAGATCTGCGGGAAACCCTCAAACATAATATCCGCCTGATCGGTGACCTTGAGCGACTGATCTCTAAGATCGGCTTACAAAAAGCCAACCCGAGGGAGGTTTGCCAGTTAAAAAAGGCGCTGATCGCCATCGATACCATCAAAAAGATGGGAGAAACGTCGCCCAGCTTACCTTTACAGGCCATCAGTGCGCAATTGAACCCCTGTACCCTCATCATCGACAAAATAGAGAATGAATTAAGCGCCGAACCACCGGTGATGCTGGTAAAAGGCGGGGTAATGAAAGAAGGCATAAACGAAGAACTCGACCGCCTGCGCAAGATTGCCTTTGGCGGCAAGGGATACCTGTTAGAAATACAAAAACGGGAAGCTGAAACCACCGGGATACCATCGCTAAAAGTGTCGTTTAATAATGTGTTTGGCTATTACCTGGAGGTTACGCATAGTCACCGCGAAAAGGTGCCGGCGGACTGGATTCGCAAACAAACGCTCGTAAATGCTGAACGTTACATCACGCCTGAACTGAAAGAATATGAAGAGCAGATATTGGGCGCCGAAGAAAAGATCCTTGCATTGGAAACCCGGTTGTATAACGACCTTGTCTATCAACTCAGCGAATACATTAAACCCATACAGCTGAATGCGCAATTAATAGCCCGTTTGGATGTGCTGCTGAACTTCGCCACTATTGCTATAAAAAACTATTATGTTAAGCCGGACATCAACGATAGCCGGGTAATTGATATAAAGGGCGGCAGGCACCCTGTGATTGAGAAAAACCTGCCGCTTGGTGAAGAATATATCACCAATGATGTTTATCTCGATTCAGAAACCCAGCAGATCATCATTATTACCGGGCCAAATATGGCGGGTAAGTCGGCGTTGTTAAGGCAAACCGGGCTCATTGTGCTGATGGCTCAGATGGGTTGTTTTGTGCCCGCTAAAGCAGCCTCCATTGGCTTGGTTGATAAGATCTTTACAAGGGTTGGTGCATCGGATAATCTTTCCTCCGGTGAATCAACCTTTATGGTGGAGATGAATGAAACTGCCAGCATCCTTAATAACCTGTCAGACAGAAGTTTGATCCTTTTGGATGAGATTGGCCGGGGAACTTCTACCTACGATGGTATTTCTATCGCGTGGTCAATTGCCGAGTATTTGCATAGCCAGCCACAGGCAAGGGCAAAAACCCTGTTTGCTACCCATTACCATGAGCTTAACGAACTCAGCAACACATTCAACCGCATTAAAAATTATAATGTTTCGGTAAAAGAGGTGGGGCAGCAGATAATTTTCCTGCGTAAACTGGTACCTGGCGGCAGCGAGCATAGTTTCGGGATCCATGTGGCCAAATTAGCCGGCATGCCCCAAAAAGTATTGAGCAGGGCCAACGAGATCTTAAAGAAACTGGAAGCTGAACGGACAGGAGGGGAGCATATCAAAGAAAGTATCCGTAAAGTGCAAAAACAAGCCGTCCAAATGCAAATGTTCTCCATAGATGACCCGGTTTTGGTTAAAATTCGCGATACGTTAAATAATCTTGATGTAAATACCTTAACACCGGTTGAGGCGCTGATGAAGCTGGATGAGATACAAAGGGTGATAAAGGGGTGATTTGATTTACGAATTTAGATTTACGATTTACGAATGGTTATATCCTGAAAATCTTTTTAAATCCTAAAAATCGTGTCCGGACTCCAAAAAATATGTTAAGATGTTAACAACATCTTTGTAACCTTAATAGGGGTTTTCACGTATTTTTACTTAGATGAAAAAAATATACACCCTGTATCTTGTTTTCCTGGTTTTCGCTATCGTTTTGTCGTCGTGCCACGCAAAAAAGGCGGTGTTGCGTGGCGAGCCGGGCGAGGTGGTAAAACCACAGGCAAGTATAGCCGAAAAATATTCAGCGATATTAGGGGTTGATGAGGGTGATATTAAAAACGGGCGGCTTTATGCCTTTGTTGATCAATGGATAGGTACACCATATCGCTTTGGCGGCCAGGATAAGGATGGGGTAGATTGTTCCGGGCTGGCGCAGTTACTGGAGCAACAGGTATATGGCGTCAATATCCCACGCTCTACCAGCCAGCAAATAAATGTGATCAAACGTAAATACGAAGAAGAACTGGTGGAAGGCGATCTTCTGTTTTTTGATTATGACGGAAAGAAATTCAGTCATGTTGCCGTTTACCTTCAAAACGGCTATTATGTGCATGCCAGTTCCTCAAAAGGGGTCATGATCACCAAACTCCACGATCCTTATACCTATAAATATTTTTCGCGCTGCGGTTCAATTATTGAGGATCCGAATTCAGCACCGGGTAAATAATCAATTTATTTTTTTCGTACCTTTGTGCTATCATGGCTGATGGAAAAGAAAAATATGCCTTCTGGACAAAATACAAAAAGTTTGCCAGCACCGAGATCCTGTTATATGTTATAATGATCGTTGGTATTATTCTCGGTATTCTCATTTTTAGCTAATACGCTCAGGTTAGCTAAAACATCTACGGGTTTTTAACTAAACTCACCGTATAGCCATCCGCATCAACAACTGACTGGTAAAAATCAACTAAATCCTGGTAAGTGTCTTTGCTGTAAGTACCGTCAATCACCTGCAAATTGCGTTTGTACAGTAACTTGTTGCCATCTAATGTCATCGTAGCTATAAATTTGCCAAAGGGCTTATCAATGGTATAATCCAAAAGTTTCTTTTCCGAATGATAACCCGCCGGCACAGTGTAAGTTATTTCTTCCTCATCGGTATAGCCACGGTTTATATAAACACTATTCTTTCGGTTCATCACCTTTTCCGGTACGTTTGTTCTGCGGTTTACCGGGTTCAGAAAAAAGTAAATTCTTCCGTCTGATGCCGTTGCATAGTCCCTGGCTTGCAGCTTTATGTTTTCGGTTGTAACAGGGTCATAGCTTTTCTCCTGTTTGTAGTCAACATGTTCAATATTCAAATTATTAACAGGATAAATCTCCTGGAGCTTTTTTATTTGCTCAGTATGTGGTTCATTGACCACAGAATAACGGTCTTCATAATCAACACCTTTAAAAATTGTTGACATCGTGCCCGACAATTCACCGGATTCTATTAAGACAAAACTGGCTTTACGGCTCTCTAAATTATCCTGAGCAGTATATTTGGGAGTATGCATCAATTTTCCACCGTTAGGAGTACAAGCAAGCACCGTGCGGTCATCTGTAAAATCACCCAAATAGCCAAAGGGGATGCTCTGGCTTGTGCAATCTGCCCAGGTAGTATCATTTTTAAACGGGAGACACAGGATTATGTGGTTGCCCTGCTGCATGCTTGCAAAATCATTCAGCATACTTACTTTATAATTCCTTCCCGATTCAACTACACAATAGTATGATTCGATATTAACAGCCTTCAGCAGCGCCTGAGTATAGTTAACCAATGCTTTACAATCGCCGTAGTTCTGGTGGTCTACATCCGAGGCTAAAAAAGGCTGGTACCCACCAACACCTACCTGCACGCTTATATAGTGGGTTTTACGCTGCATATACTCATATATTTTTTTTGCTTTTAGTTTAGGGTCGGTAATATCCTTGGTCAGGTCCTTAACGTGCTCCACTGTCTCCGTGGGTAATTCCTGGCGGCTGGCAACCAGCTTATCATAGTCCCACTTGCCCAGTTCCTGCCAGTTGGTAAAAGAGCCCGGGATTCCATAATAGGTAAATTTTTCAGGAGCAATCTTAACACTGATAAAATCATTATCAAAGTAAGGGGTATACGGTTCGTATTTGATGGTCTTAAGATTTTTAACGTTCCACGTGTATGTTTTTAAACCCTGTGAATTTGTACCGGTAACTACCTTGCCAGGTACGTTGGTTTCTTTGTACCTGATATTAAAATCAGGTTTGCAAGTAAAAGTAAAGGTGCTGTTTTCAACAGACAGATTAGTTTCGGGCAGCGGGTCCCAATTCCTAAAGTTTAACGTTTGTTTGTATTTAAGTTCGTATTCGTATACAATTGTGTATGGATATTCGGTGATGGCAGGAATATAATGTTTTACACGTTCGTCTTCAAACAGCGAGAAACCATCAACGGTGCTTTGATCAAGGAAATCACTTTCATTGAATTTTGCAATTTGTTTTCCAAACTCATTCAGCGCTATCCCTTTAATATACTTTATAATTGTGCTTTTGTCATAAAATAATGCCATGTGTGCTATATCATCGCCGTTTTTATTTAATACGGTAATAGCCTTTTTAACATGATAGATCACATTGTCCAGATCCTTTACATCAATAGTAACCTGTTCATCCCGCACTACCGCGCTTGCATGTGGCAAAAGTTCCTTTGGAATTAAATTGACATCATAAATTGCCTGTGCATTTGCTAATCCGAAGGATAAAAGCAGCGTACATATTATAATAATTGACCTCATATTTTCTTTTTGAAGATCATCTCAGCTTTTTCCGATACGATGATCCTGTTGTAAAGTTCTTTCAGGTACGGATATTCTTCTGAGCTGTAAATGGATTTACTTAATAGCACCACATGAGCGAAGGTGAAGGAATTATTATCCGGCTGGTAACTTGTTATAAAGCGCCCGCCGCTATTGGGCATTGCAATGTCAACAACCTGCGGTGGCACTTCTACGATGTAGTGATCGGGCAAATGAACCGTGAGCATGAGGCGGTCATCCGACACCATTCCCATATCTACCGGATACGACCTTTCATTTAATTTAAAAGGATTTGTATCTATCTTATCCCAAAAGAACGGGTTAAAGGATAAACGATTATCCAATTTATTAAATATATCGACCTCAATAGTATAAGTTTCTACAAGAGGGGCTTCCAGGCTATCCAGGTTGCCGATCTCGAATTTTATGATCTTGACATGTTGCGAGGTGGCGTTAAGTTTCTCCACAAATTCATCCGGTGTATTGAATTTTCTAATTGCAACCCTTCTTTTATATGCTTCGTAGCCGAAAAAGTAATTGGTACAGGTACCTTTTAATATGGCATTATCCTGTAATGTTAAATCAAGGGTGCGCGTACTTTTTTCTTTTTGGGGAAGGTTTAAATCTATCCAGTAAGAGGGTTTATCCAGGCTAAAAACGCGCCCCCTGTCATTAAGGCAATGCAGCGGCAGCATACCAAAACTTAACAGCGGGTCTGTGCCATCAAGCAGGTAACTCTTATCGCCGATATTTACTTTGGCTACAACATAATTAAAATCATTTGTTGCCGGATATAAACTATTGACCACTCCGTGGTCGCGTGTAGAAAGCAAAACTGCTTCGGTATTGATACCGGCACTATTCATTGCGTCAACTAAAGCAATGTTGATATCTGCAATACTTCCGCTATGAGAATCAAGCGCTTTTCTGACACCATCGCTTTCAATTCCGATATAATTATTCCATTTAAATGATTTTTGGACGTAAACATAAATAGCTTTGGCTTTCTCCAGTTCATCTGTTTTACCGGCTATTACAGGTACAATACGATCTTTAAACAGATCTTTCTTTTATAGCTGGCCGCCAAACCCCTGTTCATCTTTAAGTGAGTAATCAATATTTTTCCAATCCGTTGTGGCCCTTACTGTAGCCCCGGTATATGGGTTTATGTGTTGCACCAAATCAAAGCTTATGGCAGAGATGAAATTTTTCGGTGCCGTCATGTAGTCCTCCTCAACGAAAGCGGGGATGTCGGCCATGCCATAAACCATATTGGAGCAATCACTGTTGGCCCCATGTGTTGAAAAACAACCGCGTTCAATATCGGCTTTGTTTTTAGTAAGCTTTAATTTCCCCCTGAGTATTGCATTATAAGTATAATGGCCGGGTATATGCGTTTCATACTCTGAATACACCTTAGGAATATCACTCTGGAATTCCCATGAGCGGAAACGGTCAAGAAAAAACGGAGATGTTGTTTTGTATTTATATTCAATTATGCAGCCTTTTCGTAAGCCCGGCATGGTGAATTTTGAGGTGCTTTCATATTTATAATCCCGCGTCTTATAAACTTTTTTTGGGTCAAACTCTACCTTTTGAATCTGCCCGTTTTCATCCTTATAATAGGTGGTGCCGGTAATGTTTTCAATTTCATCGCTATAACTGTTATCATCGTTGTTCCTGATCTTTATAGCTACGGTGGCATTATCAAAACCTTTGTTGTCAAAAATTTTTATTTTGACATGGTATTCAAACATTAGTTTAATATTGTCATCATTGGCTACATTTATTCGTGAAGAGCCATATTCCTGCAAAACAACCGCATGCGCTGAAGTATCTTTTGCATACTTTTTCATGTCAAGGTCTTCGGATGTAACATTGCCATTAGCGAAATCCTGGGCTGCTACAAGTTTGGCAAGACCGGATAAAAAGAGGAGGATAAGTAAGGTTTTTTTCATGAAATCATTATTGTAACAAGGACGGAGCAAAGTAATATTTTTATTATGATATATTTAGGCCGATTTAAAATTTATAGTTCAAATTCTTTTTAAGACTTTTGCAGCCTTTACTTACGTTGTCATTTTTGATGATGTGTAATAAAGGGATTTAAACAATAAATAAAAAGGCCGGGAAAACAGATCCCGGCAATTAACAAATACAATACCCATGAAATTAAACTTAAAACGGCCGCTTGCTTTTTTCGACCTTGAAACTACCGGGACTAATATTGGCTCCGACCGTATTGTAGAAATATCTGTTATTAAACTTCATCCTGATGGCAGCGAGGATGTTAAAACCTGGCGCATAAATCCGGGCATGCCGATACCGCTGGAGTCATCTTTGGTTCATGGTATTTATGATGAGGATGTGAAGGATGAATTGTTTTTTAAAGATTTAGCGACTGATATAGCAACATTTATTGATGCCAGCGACCTTGCAGGTTACAACTCCAATAAATTTGATATCCCCATGCTGATGGAAGAGTTTTTACGTGCAGGGGTTTTGTTTGATCTGGATAACCGCCATTTTGTGGATGTTCAAAATATATTTCACCAGATGGAACAGCGCACGCTTAGGGCTGCTTACCAGTTTTATTGTGATAAACAGATCATCAACGCACATTCTGCCGAGGCTGATACCCGTGCCACCATGGAGGTTTTGCTTGCCCAGGTTGAACGTTATGCGACTACTGAATGGGAAGATAAGAAGGGTAATAAATCAATCCCTGTTGTGAACGACGTAGAAGCGTTGCATAAATTCACAAACCTGAGCAAGCCTGTGGATTTTGCAGGCCGGATGGTTTTTAATGATAAGGGTGAAGAAACTTTCAATTTTGGAAAACATAAAGGCAGGCCTGTTGAGGATGTGCTTAAAAGCGAACCGAGTTATTATTCGTGGATGATGCAGGGTGATTTTCCTTTATATACCAAGCGCAAACTGGAAGAAATATATACCCGTTGGAATGCTAAAAAGTATGCCGAGCGTCCACCCAGGCCGATACAACCCAAACCGCAGGAGCCACATGTTGCACCCGCAGTCGTACAGTCAACAAAACCTGCCGAGGCCCCGGTAAAAAGGGAATTTACAAAACCAGAGGCACCCAAACATAGCGATCGTCCACGTACTGAAAACCAGCCGTATAAAAAGAAAGATGACGGACCTGCTGTGCCAGTGAACGAAGATATGCTAAAGTTGCTGGCTGATAAATTTAAGAAGGGATTATAAAGGGATTTACGATTTTAGATTTACGAATTACGATTGTTTGATTTTGGCTTCGGAATCTTCGGCTTTTATTTAGATGGAATCAAGGGTGGACTGATCTTTTAAAAAAGAAATATTTCTTTTTAACCCACTGAATTTTGTTCGTTTTACCGGAGAATTTTTAAATACTTTTTGAAAAACATCTTCTGTGATATTTTCCCAATCCCCTGCTTTTAAGTTAAGAAGATCGGGGTGGGGGTTAAATGCGGGTTCATTGTTTAAAACTGAAAATTTGTTCCAGGGACAAACGTCCTGGCAAACATCGCAGCCAAACATCCAGTTATCCATTTTGCCCTTAAAGTCTTGTGGAATCTCATTTTTTAGCTCAATGGTTAAATAAGAAATACAGCGGCTTCCGTCAACCAAATAGGGTGCTACAATGGCTTCTGTAGGGCATGCATCTATGCAGGCTGTACAAGTGCCGCAATGGTCTGTAGTGGGGGCAATATCGTATGCAAGTTCCAGGTCAACGATCAGTTCGGCAAGGAAAAAAAAGGAGCCCACCTTTTTGCTGATCAGGTTGGTGTTTTTGCCTATCCAACCCAGACCTGCTTTTTTGGCCCATGCTTTGTCCAGCACCGGCGCCGAATCAACAAAGGCCCGACCGTTTACTTCGCCAATTTTTTCGTTAATAATTGCTAATAGTTGCTTTAATTTATCCTTTATAACAAGGTGATAGTCTGTTCCATAAGCGTATTTTGATAACTTGGGACTTAATGGGTCAGCTTGTTCCTTATCGGTAAAATAATTAAGCCCCAATGAGATCACAGATTTAGCGCCATCAACCAGCAGCCGGGGATCAAGGCGTTTATCGAAATGGTTTTCCATGTATTGCATTTCGCCATGCATGCCTTTTTTTAGCCATGCCTCCAGTCGCGGAGCTTCCTTTTCTAAAAACTCAGCCTTCGAAATACCACAAAACATAAAGCCAAGCTTTTTGGCTTCGGCTTTTATTAATGCACTATGAGTATGATTATTTTGCAGCATTGATGAAGAGTTATTTCTGATCGAAAAAACCAACTTGCCTTAAAAAGGCCACCTGATCAAAATAGTCTACCTCCTTTATTATTTGGCCATTTTTGATCGTGAAAACAACGCAATAGTTAAGCGTATATTTTTTATCTTTCATATAGGTCGGTGTATTGCCTTCGGGATTTGACAGCGTACCGGCAGATGTATACTCAACAACAATATTTTCGCCTGCATTAATAATATGGGTAACATTATACCACAAATCAGGCGTTGAAGCGAAATACCTGGTGTACACCTCAGTTATACCGGAAGGGCCGGTTTACGCTCCTTCCCAATTAGGCGAATATACTTTTGCACTATCAGCATAGCCCATAGCAATAGCTTTTACATTATGGCTTGCCAATGCTTTAAAGTGATCGTCAATTAGTTTTGATGATTGGCCAAATGCGTTAACATAACCTCCCAATAAGATCCACAAAATGAAACAGCTAATGGTTGTTCCTCTTCCGTGACGTAAACAAATCGCTGGAAGCGCTAAACTGATAATACAGGTTTTCATTTCTTATTCTTTAAATATTGAATGACAGTACCAATATAAATAAAAATCCCCTTTGCATGCCAAAGAGGATTTTATTAAATTATATAAAGTTCCCCCTTTGCGCCACCGCTAAAGCTAAGGCGACACGCGATAGGGGCTTAGGGGGCCCGGCTTAAAAACTATGCCTTAAACTATTGCTGAATGTTTTGGTTGTCCAGTAACCACTATCTAAAATGCGACGTACAGTCATTAATGGGTCAGTTTCATCGCGTTTATCGGCTAACTGGAAGGCCATTTTAAAACCATGTTTCCTTAACTCTGATAAAACTGGCCTTTTCCACACACCGAAGGGATAAGCGAAATAATCCATTTTTTTGCCGGTAATTTCTTCCAGTTTTTTGGTTGGCTTATCAATTTGTATAACCCAATCATCCTTTTTAGGATTAGGGTCATGTTTATATCTGTCTACCCGGTGGTGATCCCAGGTATGGCTCTCAATAACATTGCCTTCATCCGAAAGCTGTTTCACCTGTGCACCAGTCATGTAATGGGGCCTGCCTAATGAAACCGTCATGATAAAAAATACACCTTTAAAGCCATATTTCTTCATTTCGGGCCTCGCTACTTCAAACTGGTCGAGGTCGGTATCATCATAAGTAAGCATGATTGGTTTGCTGGGCAATGCTGTACCTTTTGTTAAATACTCATACAACTGATCGGGCAAAATAGTGTGATAACCACTGTCGGCCAGCATTTTAAGATGTGCTTTAAATGATGCTATGGGGATAATGTAATCTTTAGAGGTTTTTGAATCCTTTGGCCGCCAGTCGCGGATCTGATGGTAGCAAACGATTGGTACCTGTTTGCGGGCCATTACTGTAGCTGGACTTACCGGTTGTGCATTGGATACTAAACAAAAAAAGCAAAGAACTGTAAGAAAAAAGAGTCGTTTTAACATAGTATAAGATGATCTGGTATTTAGAATTTTATTTGGCAAAAGTAATATAATTTTCCTTTGAGGTATAAGGTGATTAAACAGAAAAAGTTTGAAGATTTTTTAAATTAAAATCCTCAAACTTTGCAAAATCCTAAAAACCCTGTTTAAACAGGCTACAAAACTATCCTTTTTCCTTCTTTAACCGATCTTTTTGCCGCATCCAATATTTCCATTACGATCATATTATATTTTAAAGAAGAGCGGTCGTCATCGGCTGTAATTGTTTTATTTAAAAAAGCGTTAAAGTAGTCGATATTGTCGTCATTTGGAGCTGACAGCTTTGGTACCACTTTTACACTCCTGATATTTTCGCGCATCCTCATTACCAAATTGTCCCTGTCGGTAGCATGCAAATAGCCGGTATCTCCAAAAACTTCCATATCCTTAATACTAAATGGCCAGTTCCACGATGCTTCAATCTGCCCGGTAGCTGTTGGGTATTCAACCAGTATGGTAGCATCGTCTTCAACTTTTGGGTAAATGTTTGGCTTATAGTGCCTGGCAATGGCGGTAACAGCAATTGGTTTTTGACCATGCATCAGCCAGGTCATTAAATCAGCGCCATAACATCCAAAATCATTCAGCGGACCTGCGCCGTTTAAAACAGGATCGGTAAGCCAGGCTAAAAATTCAGGACTGCAGCCTATTTCTTTGGGGCCCTGGTGCCCATCGTGCACCACCATTTTATGGATCGGGCCAATGCTATCTTTGTTGATGATATCGTATGCCGCCTGCAACGATGGGTGCCAGGTTGTTTCATAATTGGTTAAAACCGTAGTATGGTATTTATTAGCAAGCGTTTCCATTCGTTTAGCCTGCTCCAAGGTAGCCGCTAAAGGCTTTTCAACCATTACGGGAATCCCCAATGGGGCGCAAACCTCAACAACATCCACGTGATTACCCACCGCATTGTATCCTAATACAATAACCGGTTTACGCATGGTTACCATCGTTTTTAGATCCGTAAAAAACAAAGAATCAGGCACATGGAATTTTTTACCATACTTTTCCCATAAGGCCTTATTAGGTTCGGCTATTCCAACGAGGTTTACACGGCCTTTGCTGTAATCATCTAAAATACCATAAATATGGTCGTGATTTAAGCCAGCTATACCAACCCTGGGGCCCTGCGCTTTAGCGGATAAAAAAACACCAAAGACTAATGCAACTGCGCAAATTGACAATTTGCTCATACCTGATTTAAGCTGTTTATTTTTCATTTGATAAAGAATAAGGGAAATCTACTGTTTTTATACCACGCTGTTTATTTGGCTGTGATGACATATTAAAGTTTATTACCGCGCCTTTCATTAATGCACTATGGCTTAGCCAGTTAAAATCATAGGGCTTGCCATTAACGGTCATGCTGTTAATATACAGGTTGGTATCGCTGTTATTTGGAGCATTGAGTACCACTTTTTTACCATTTTCCAGGTTGATGGTTAACTTTTTAAATAAAGGGGCGCCTAAAACATACTGGTCGCTTGCCGGGCAAACGGAGTAAAAACCCATTGCCGAAAATACATACCATGCCGAGGTTTGGCCGTTATCTTCGTCGCCGCAGTAGCCATCAGGTGTAGCCATGTAAAGTTTATTCTCTACGTCGCGTACATGGTATTGTGTTTTCCATGGTTCACCGGCATAAGGATATAAATAAAGCATGTGCTGGATAGGCTGGTTGCCATGCGCGTATTGCCCCATGTTCACGATCTGCATCTCGCGGATCTCGTGGATCACTTCGCCATAATAGCTGTCATCAAAAATAGGCGGCAGCGTAAATACAGAATCTAATTTGGCGATAAACTGTTTTTTGCCGCCCATCAGATCTACCAGGCCCTGTATATCATGAAAAACGCCCCAGGTATAATGCCAGCTATTGCCCTCGGTAAAAGCATCACCCCATTTAAAAGGGTTAAAAGGCGTTTCAAAGGAACCATCCTTGTTTTTTCCCCGCATCAAACCTGTCGATGGGTCAAACAGCTTTTTATAGTTCATGCTGCGCGTTTTAAAAATATTGATCACGGAATCTGGCTTGTGTAATGCTTTTCCTAACTTGTAAATGGCAAAATCATCATACGCATATTCAAGTGTGCGGGCAGCGCTTTCGTTGATTTTAACATCATAAGGTACATAACCCAATTTGTTATAGTATTCCACGCCTTTTCGTCCGGTAGCTCTTGGGCCTTCATTGTTGGCGCCATGCACCAATGCGTCAAATAAGGTATTGATATCATAACCACGTTCACCTTTTAAATAAGCTTCAGATACAACGGAAGCAGAGTTATTACCCACCATAACATCGGAATAACCAGGACTTGACCATTCAGGCAACCAGCCACCTTCTTTGTAATCGTTTATAAGTCCCTGCTGCATCTCTTTGTTTATATCCGGGTAAACGAGGTTCAGGAAGGGGTAAAGTGCCCTGAAGGTATCCCAGAAGCCCGTACCGGCGAACATATAACCCGGCATTGTTTTGCCGTTATAGGGGCTATAATGTACGATTTGATTATTGGCATCAATCTCATATAACTTATTCGGGAAAAACAGCATGCGGTACAGACAGGAGTAAAAGGTACGCATTTGGTCGACTGTTCCTCCCTCAACTACCAAACGGTTCAGCGTTTTGTTCCAAACCTGTTTCGCCTTTTGTTCGGTAACGTCAAAACTATCCTTACCCTGTTCCCTTTTTAAATTCAGTTCAGCCTGTTCAATGCTTATAAAGGACGAAGAAACCCTCATGTGCACCTGTTCCCCATCTTTTGTTTTAAAACCTATAACCGCCATCACATGTTTGGCATGCAGGGATAAAGAATCTGTTAAAGTGCTGTCGCTGTAGGTTTGTGCTATGCTGATGGGTTTATCCACATAAATAACAAAGTAATCTTTAAAGTTTTTTAAAGGGCCGCGGGCATATTTTGTAGAGTAGCCGATGATTTTATTTTCACCGGGGATAATTTTTACGAATGAACCTTTATCAAAGGCGTCGATTATAATGTACGAGCTATCCGATTTTGGAAAAGTGAACCTGAATTGAGCAGTACGCTCAGTGGGGGTAATTTCTGTTGTTACATTATGGTCGGCAAGAAAAACGCTGTAATAATAGGGCTTGGAAATTTCCGCCTTATGCGAAAACCAGCTTGCCCTGCCATTTTGCGAAACCTTTAAATGCCCCGTTACCGGCATAATGGCAAATTGCCCGTAATCATTCATCCAGGGTGAAGGCTGATGGGTTTGTTTAAAACCATTTATTTTGTAGGCATCATAAGTATACTGCCAGCCGTCACCCATTTTACCGGTTTGTGGCGTCCATGTATTCATTCCCCATGGCAAGGCGATAGCAGGGTAGGTGTTGCCGTTTGACAGATCATAATGAGATGCGCTGCCCATCAACGGGTTTACATAATCAACGAGGTTACGTGTTTTATTTTGTTTCTGGGCAAAGGCCCCGGTGGAAATCAACAGAACAGAAAAGAGAATAAGTCGTTTCATTCGGAATGTTTAATAAGAGATGTAAAATTAAAGGAATAATGCACAAGGAGGCTACTGCAACACTCATGTTACAGCATCTCCTGTTTAGTTTATTTACTCAATAGTGATTTTCTTAATATAGTAGCAATCTGCGTCTATAACCGGCTGGGTTTTACTCACTACGGTTATGCCTTTCGCATCTATGGTCATTCGTTTAGTCCCTTCATCGGTTGTTACATCCAAAGGCAGCGGGATCCCGATGTTCTGTAACTGGATGAGATACTTGTTATTAGGCATTTGTTTGATATGGATTTCGAGCTTATTAATGGTACGCAGGTAGAGATCAAACAGGGGTTTCAAATCCCGACCCGATTCTTTGCTGAAAAATTGTTCAACGTCATCTGTGGTAACCAGGCCATCATAAGTGTATTGTGGCGAAGTAACAAACTTTTTAAGGGCCGGGTAAAACAGGCTGTCGCCCATGATATAGCAAATGGTATGCATAAAAAATGCGCCTTTTGGATAGATATCGCCGTTATAGGCGGCTTCTTCATCAATATCCTTACCCATTACCACCGGTAGTTTATTTTGGATACCGGGCAAGATCCTGTTTTTATAATAATCAATATAGGCCCGTTGCCCTTCAAATTCCCGTACATATAAACAATCGCCAAAGGTGCAGATACCTTCGTGGATCCAGTAATCGGCCCAGTCTTTGGCGGTCACCTTGTTACCCCACCATTCATGACCGAATTCATGGTGCATCAGGCCGTCATAGTCCTCACCGCCAACTTTTGTATAGCGGAATTTGTTACCATAGGCATTCATGGTCTGGTGCTCCATGCCCAGGTGGGGCGTTTCAACGATGCCGATTTTTTCCTTTGCCCATGGGTATTCACCAAAATATTTTTCCTGCTCGTGAATGGTTTTCACAAAAATATCCAGGTGATGTTCTGCTTTGCCTGCATGTTCTTTTAGCACATAAAATTGAATGGGAACCGTATGACCGTCAATAGTAGTGTACGGGCGACTCACCACGGTATAATCACCCGCATTAAAAATGATGCTGTAGTTATTTATGGTATAATTGGTTTTCCAGTGATAGGTAGCTTTATCGCCATGTTTGCTCACCTTTTGCAGCAAACCAGGACCGGCAACTACCAGATCTTTCGGAACTGTGATGATCATATCAACGCCTTCATTGGGTTCATCAGAGGGATGATCTTTGCAGGGGAAATACAATTTACCCCCTGTGCCTTCGGCGGTAATGGCCATCCATTGGTGCCCGGTTGAATCTTTCGACCAGATAAAACCATCGTCCCAGGGCGGTCTGCGGGCAACGTGCGGTTTGCCGCCGTAAATAACTTTTACACTTGCCTTCCCTGCAGGCAGTTCGTCATTGAGGTTAATGCGAACAAGGTTGTTTTTATATTCAAAAGCTTGCTTTTTATTGTTCACCAGTACTTCCCTTACGCCAAGTGAATCCAGCAAGTCAAACAGCAGAACTTTTGTCGGCTGCGCCATAATCACATCAATAATGGTATAACCATCAATTGATCTTTGGTTAAAATCAACATTTAAAGCAATGGTGTAATGCCTTACATCCATAATGGCCTGCTCGGGCTTTAGCTTACCGCCGGAGGTGAATGTTTGCTGGGCGTGTAAGTGGCCGGCTAACAGCATTGCCAGTAGCGTAATTAGTTTTCTCATTATTTATCTATTAAAAATCAACAGGAATTGGGATTGGGATTGGAACAGAATAGGCTACTCTTACCGGTTTTCCGTATTGATTACCCGGATGCCATTTAGGACATGCAGTGATCACTCTTATTGCTTCTTTATCAATATCACTGGATAAACCCCTCGTCACTTTTACCTCGGTTACACTTCCGTCCTTTTCTATAACAAACGATACGATCACCCTCCCTTTGATATCTTCAGCGCCATCAGGCAGCCTGAAATTCTTTCTGAGATACCTGGCGAATTTATCGATCCCTCCGGGGAATTCGGGCACGTGTTCACCAAGCGCATAGTTTGGTGATTCGACCTTTTCTTTAATGTTAGTTTTACTTGTATCAGGAGGTTTAGACGGGCTCGTAGTTTGTGCCTTTGTGCCAATAACAAATAAAAACAAGAGTGTTGTTAATATAAAAAGTAGTTTTTTCATGCTCTAAATATATATATAATTATAGAGAGCTATCAAATTAGGTTAAAACAAACACCTTGTGACATTACTTTTCAACTATCGTGAAATTTATTGGCAAAGTATACCGGCACCGTATAGCTTTTCCATTTTCCATTGCCGGGATCCATTTTGGAGATTTTCTCAGCACCCTCAACGCTTCGGCATCAAAATCTTTTCCTAAGCTTCGCTCAACTTTAAAATTAGTCAAGCTTCCGTCTTTTTCAACAATAAAGCTAATAATAACTCTTCCTTGAACATCATCCTGATTAGGCCATTTTAAATTCTTTTCTAAGAATTTGCCATAAGCTTTTTCACCTCCCGGGAACGATGGGGCAGGCGATACGGGATCAATAAGGATTTGATTGTTTTTGGCAGTTTTGGAAGCGGCTTTATTTTGCGCTTGTACACTCAAGAAAACTAAAAAAAATATTATCGTTGAGCAGAGCCATTTCATGCAATAAATATAGCCAATTCTACATACCCGCCAAATAATGTATGACGCTTTGAGTCTAATTGCTAATCTTCCGCAATCCTGAAATTAACAGGTATTGCATATTGTACCCGAACAGGTTTGCCATTCTGCATCCCGGGTTTCCATTTTTGCAGCCGACTGATCACCCGGATCATTTCTTCGTCTTCCTCTTTTGAAATGCCCCGAACGACTTTTACATCGCTGATGTTTCCGTCCTTTTCAATAAGCAGCACAACCAATGTTTCTCTCTGTCGCTTATTCATCCTGTCTAAAAACAAATAGGGGATCCGTTCCAAACGGGCGTAAAATCTTCGCATTCCGCCTTTAAATTGCGGCATTACCTGTACAGGGGTCGTGAAAATTGTATCTGGAATTATATATTTAGGTGCATCAGTTTTTTGGGCATTTACACTGATGGAAAAAGCAGCAGCAATAAAAATCAATAAAGACCTTTTCATGGCAAATAGCGCCCTCTAAATCTCCCCCGGTAGGGGAGACTTTTTAGATTTTACATTTCTGAACCAAGATCAACAGGATAATAATCCTAAAATCCTTTAATCTTACGAATCTTAGTTCAGACAATAACAAAAACCTATATAAAGTTACTAATTTTCCCTCACCAACAAACCATCTGCAAAATCGCGGAGGTATTGTTTATGATCTTCGGGCAAATTGAGGGCATCGAGGGCTTCGAATGCTTTGTCGGCATAGGTTTGCATGGCAGTTTCTGCGTATTGGCGTACTTCCAGCGCGTTGTATATTTCGGTTACTGCTTCCACCTTCTCTGTATTGTCGAATTCTTTCAGCGCAATCCAGTAGTTTAGTTCTTTGGTTTGCTGTTCGGCAGCCAACTCAAGCGCCTTAATTAGCAAATAGGTTTTTTTATTTGATATGATGTCGCCACCCACCTGTTTGCCGAATTTCTCCGGATCACCATACACATCAAGGATATCATCCTGTAACTGGAAAGCTAATCCTAAATGTTCACCGAAACTGCTCAGTAATTCTGCATCCCTGTTGTCAGCGCCGCCGATCAGGGCGCCAATTTTAAGGGCGCCACCCAATACCACAGCGGTTTTAAGGCGGATCATGTTTAAATATTCATCAATATGAACTTCATTTCGCTCCTCAAACTCCATATCCAGCTGCTGCCCCTCGCACACGCCCACCGCGGTATCGTTGAATATATTCAATATGGGCCTCAGCAGCCTGTCTTCCACCTGCATCATTAACTTGTAACCTTCAATCAGCATCACATCGCCCGAAAGTATGCCAACATTATTGTTCCAGAGTTCGTGAACAGTTACATTGCCGCGCCGCAATGGCGCATTATCCATAATGTCATCATGCATTAACGTGAAATTATGGAACACTTCTATCGCCAGGGCGGGAGAAATTGCTGCTTCAATATCGCCGCCAAAAAGATCACAGGCCATTAAAAGAAGCGCCGGGCGCATCCGCTTGCCGCCAAGCGACAGAATATAAGTTATCGGTTCGTATAATGCTGCCGGATAGGTTGGAAAAGGCAGTTTAATTACCGCCCTGTTAATCATTTCCTGCAGATTTTGTAGTTTCTTCATTTATTTTTTTGATTTCACCGATTATGGGATGATTTCACCGATTATTTTTTTTGATTTCACCGATTTCTAAAAGAAATTATGATTCGCTAAATCACTAATTCACTAATTCACTAATTACCTACTCTTGCACCAAGGAAAAATCAATCTGTTTTTTCGTCAGATCTACGTTTTTAACCCTTATTTTAACTTCATCGCCCAGCTGGTAAACCTTCTTTTTGCGCTGCCCGATGATGGCATAATTTTTTTCGTCTAAAGTATAAAAGTCATCCGATATATCACGCAGGCGGATCATGCCTTCGCATTTATTTTCAATAATTTCCACATACATGCCCCATTCGGTAACACCAGAGATCACACCGCTGTAAACACTGCCCACCTGGTCTTTAAGATATTCGGCCTGTTTGTATTTTATGGATGAACGCTCGGCATCAGCCGCCTTTTTTTCCATCTGCGAACTATGCTGGCATAATTTTTCATAATGTTCGGCATTGGCCGACTGACCGCCATTCAGGTAATGGAATAACAGCCGGTGTACCATTACATCCGGGTAACGGCGGATAGGGGAAGTAAAGTGCGTATAATGGTCAAACGCCAAACCGTAATGACTGCTGCTTTTTGTGGTGTAAATGGCTTTCGCCATAGAGCGGATTGCCAGTTGCGTAAGCACATTTTGCTCTTTTTTACCTTCCACATCTTCCATCAAAAAATTAAGAGATTTAGCCGTTTCTTTATCCGATTTTGTGTTGATCCGATAACCAAATCTTAAAGCAAACTGTGCAAAATTAGCCAGTGCTTCGGGTTTGGGCGTATCATGTACGCGGTAAACAAAAGTGTATTTATTTTTGCCTTTGCCCATTTTACTTACATACTCGGCTACCTTACGGTTAGCAAGCAACATGAAATCTTCGATCAGTTTATGGGCATCCTTACGTTCTTTTACATAAACGCCTATTGGTTTGCCGTCTTCATCCAGTTTAAATTTAACTTCGGTTGTTTCAAAACTGATGGCGCCATTTTTGAACTTGCGGTCACGCAGTTTGTATGCCAGGGCATTCAGCTTTTGGATCTCATCAACAAAATCACCGGCTTTGTTTTCGATCACTTCCTGCACTTCCTCATAAGCAAAGCGCCTGTCGGAGTTGATGATCGTTTTACCAAACCATTCATTGATGATATAGGCCTCCTCGTTCATTTCAAATACTGCCGAAAAGCAAAGTTTATCTTCTTTTGGCCGCAGCGAGCATAAGCCATTGGATAAACGTTCGGGCAGCATAGGGATCACCCTGTCGACAAGGTAAACTGATGTGCCACGTTCCTCGGCTTCTTTATCAAGGGCGGAATCGGGTTTTATATAATGGGATACATCCGCGATATGAACACCAATTTCGTAATTACCGTTCTCAAGTAATTTAAACGAAAGTGCATCGTCAAAATCTTTGGCATCAAAAGGGTCGATAGTGAAAGTAGTAACATCCCGGAAGTCGCGTCTTTTTGCGATCTCTTCTTTGGCAATTACATCAGTTATTTCTTCCGATTCATGCTCTACTTCGGCGGGAAACGATAAAGGGAAGCCGTATTCAGCAAGAATGGCATTCATTTCCGTATCATTCTCGCCCTGCTTACCTAAAATATGCTTGATGCGCCCAATAGGGTTTTTTGCTTCAACCGGCCAGTCGGTAATTTCTGCAATGGCTTTTATCCCGTTTTTAGCGCCGTTCAACTCGCTCATCGGGATAAAAATATCGTGCATCATTTTACGGTCGTCCGGGATGAAAAAAGCAAACCGTTCCGATAGCTTTACGATGCCGGTAAACTCCATTTTAGCCCGCTGGATAATTTCTATTACTTCGCCTTCTTTGTTTTTTCCCTTGCTTTTGGCATAAACGTAAACCTTTACGCGGTCGCCATTTAACGCATTGCGCAGTTTACGGGGAGCAACAAAAATGTCATTCTCAAATTCGTCTCCGGTGACAATAAAGGCCGAACCGTCGTTGGTCATGTCAACCACGCCTTCGATAAATGTCTTAAGCACCAATAACTGGAATTTTCCCGGAGAAAGCTCTTTTAAAACGCCTTTTTTTGTTTCGTTTTTCAGGATATCGAAAATAACATCGCGTGCATCCGGGTCGCGGACATTTAATTTGGCAGCAACCTGTTTATAATTTAAAGGCGTGTTGCCGTTTTGTTCGAATATATCAAGTACCATTTGGGTGAGTACCTGGTCAATGGAAGGATGGTTTTTATTTTTGGACATAGATGGGTATATGTTTCGCTGTAAAGATACGATGTTTTGAATGATGAGGATGAGTGCTAAATTGTAAAAAAACATGTCATTTCGACCAAAGGAGAAAACTTATACAACTTGCATAACCCACTTTGCATGGCGTGCAAGTTTTCTCCTCGTTCCTCGTCGAAATGACAGGGCGGGCAGGGGAGGACAATCATGCTACATTTCCAGGTATGGAAGCTATCAATTTCTTAGTATATTCCTCTTTCGGATGATAATAAATCTCATCGGGATCGCCCATTTCCACAATTTCACCTTTATTCATTACCATCATGCGGTCGGAGATATGTTTAATAACCGCCAGGTCGTGCGATATAAAGATGTAGGTGAGGTTAAATTCCAGTTGCAGTTCACGGATGAGGTTAAGCACCTGGGCCTGTACAGATACGTCAAGGGCTGAAACAGATTCGTCACAAATGATAAACTTCGGCTGTAATGCGAGTGCCCGTGCAATAACGATCCGTTGCCTTTGCCCGCCTGAGAACTCATGGGGGTAACGGTTAAAATGCTCGGGCAGCAAATTTACCCGTTCCAGCAGCTCTAAAACATGGCGCTTTCGTTTGGTATTATTGGTATAAAACTGGTGTACCTGCAAGGGTTCCATCAATGAATCGCCAACGGTTAAGCGGGGGTTAAGAGAGGAGTAGGGGTCCTGGAAGATGATTTGTATATCACGACGGATTTCCCGCAGGTCATTTTTTTTAAGGCTGCGAAGATCGGTATTGTCGAAATTTATACTGCCGGATGTAGGTTCAATCAAACGCAAAATGCTCCGCCCGAGGGTGGTTTTGCCGCAGCCGGATTCGCCAACAAGGCCAAGCGTTTCACCGGGGTAAACATCAAAACTTACCTGGTTAACAGCTTTAACTACGTTTTTTGATTTGCCAAATAAGTTTCTTCCGGTGGGGAACCAGGTATTGAGCTGTGTGATCTTCAGCAGTGGTTCCTGTGCGTAGAGTTTTCTTTTTCTTTCTTTAATTTCATCCGGCGGATACAGGTAGCCTTCTCTTATTTTTTCAATACTTACCGCCTCTGTTGTTTCATTGTTTAAAAAATCAGCTACAACCGGCAGCTTTTTCAAATGATGATCAGGGGAAGGACGGCAGGCCAGTAAACCCTTTGTATAAGGGTGTTTTGGGTGAGAGAATAATGTTTTAACGGGAGCTTCTTCCACCACTTCACCTTTATACATCACCAGTACACGGTCGGCAATTTCGCTGATGACCGCCAGGTCATGGGATATAAATACCAGGCTCATATGGCGTTCGGCTTTCAGCTTCAGCAACAATTCGATAATTGTTTTTTGGACCGTAACATCCAAAGCAGTGGTGGGTTCATCGGCAATCAGGATCTCCGGGTCGCACGATAGCGCCATAGCGATCATCACCCTTTGTTTTTGTCCTCCGGAAATTTGGTGGGGATAGCTATCGAAAATTTCTTCAGGACGCGGAAGCTGTACTTCTTTAAAAAGTTCAATCGTTTTTTCCTTAGCCTCAGCCTTGCTTGTTTTCAGGTGTAATTGTAGGGCCTCTGTGATCTGATACCCGCAGGTTAAAACAGGGTTGAGCGAGGTCATCGGTTCCTGGAATATCATTGCTATATGATGCCCGCGGATCTTCCGCATTTCGGCTTCATCCAATTGGCTTAAACTTGCACCATTCAGCAAAACTTCGCCGCTGATCACAGTTTGCCGTTTGTCCAGTAAGCCCATAATGGCAAGCGAAGTAACCGATTTACCGGAACCTGATTCGCCGACAATCCCAATAGTTTCGCCTTTCGCCAGTTTAAAAGACACACCTTTAACGGCCTCAAAAAAGCCTTTTTGGGTTTTAAACCTGATGTTGAGGTTGTTTATTTGCAGCATTATTGCCCTACTATAGTGATATGTCCGTCACCGATCAATTCTTCGCCACGGTAACGCCTGAGCAGTTGAGCAGTTGCGATCACATCTTTTTCGCAATAGGTAGCAATGCGTTGCAACTGATGGTCTACCCAATATACTTTACCCACCATGCTGCCGTCAATGTCATCTTTTGGAGTGGGGATATTAAATATGGCCGTTAGCAAATTAAGGGAGGTGTAATTTTTATAATCGCCGAATTTCCATAGCTCCATGGTATCCAGGTGATTTACTTCCCAGGGCTTTTTGCCCGATATTTCCAGTTGCGAAGGGATTTTTAAGCCATTTACCAGCATCCGGCGGCAGATATAGGGAAAATTAAACTCTTTGCCGTTATGCGCACATAAGATCAAACTTGGGGGCTGACTGCCCAGTAATGCCGAAAACTTCTCCAATAAATCCTTTTCATCATCCGAAAAGAATGATTTCACCCGTAAACCAACATGTTTTCCGTTTGTAAATATGCCTACCGAGATACAGATCACCTTTCCAAACTCCGCCCAGATCCCAGCGCGGCCGTAAAACTCTTCGGGCGTTTCTTCCTTGCGCTGGTATTGCGTTTTATGGTCCCACAGCTTTTGAAAATGCTCGGGCACCTCATCAAAACTGCTGTATTGCGGAACAGTTTCAATATCAATTACCATCAGGTTATGAAGGTCGTATTGTTCAAGCATTTAGTTTTGCGTTTTCGAGGCAATATAGTAATTTTTTGCCTCACCTAAACGGCGTAGCCCTCATTTATGCCTTTAAAATAAACATCCTTATAAATAATCCTCTCCAAAGGCGAGGACTTAAAGTTCGCTCTTTTTTGAACCCTCTCCTTTGGAGAGGGCAGGGTGAGGCCTACTTAGCCAGTACCTCAAAAGCAATATGAACCGTATTCCCGTTCCCATCCACTAATGTTAAAGTATGCTTGCCTGGAGGCGGGTTTAATGCTATCTGATGGTAATCTTTTGTTTCGCCAACATATTGATCATCCATGTGCCAGAATATTTTTACGCCTGCCTGGCGGTGGGCAGCGTTAAATATCACTCTACCTCTGCTGCCATCCGCCTCCAGCGGGACATATATTTTTGCGCCGTCTTTTGGATAAATCACTTCCATTGGGTTTGTGTTTTCGGCCTGTGCGCAATCAGGTCTGAAAGGGGGCAATACATGGTATTCGTAATTTTTTGTTTTATAGTAATACTCCATCGATGGCGGCAACACAAACCATTTTTTGTTTACAATCTCACCGGGCGAAACGCAATTACCCGTTACCTGCCATTTACCATCGGGACTTAAATGCACCAGCTGGTGATAGGGGCAAACCGTGGCTTTTAAACCGCTTACCGGTACCCATTCATCGCTAGTATCTTCACAATATTCGCCTGCGCGGTAGCCGCTTTGTTTGCAAACTTTTATTTTTACCATTTCGCCCACAGGCATTTCAAACCAGTCGCGGGTTACAGGTAATAACCTGAAAATTTCAAAAAGGGCAGGGGCGGCGGTGTTGATGCCGGTAAGGTTTGGCCTGCCTTCGCCATCTGTATTGCCTACCCAAACGCCCACCACATATTTAGGAGTAATCCCTATGGCCCAACCATCGCGGAAGCCAAAACTTGTCCCGGTTTTCCAGGCCACCCGCTGACTGGAGCTGAACTGCTGCCAAAGCATTTCTTCGCCGGGTCGCATTACTTCTTCCATCGCCTGCAATGTGTAATAAATAGAACCGGCATCCAGCAAACCTGATTTTTGCAGCTCAGGTTTTTTGGCAGGAGGTACGGCATAAACAGGGTTATGATAATCTGCCGGATCATATTTGCCTTTGTATTTGCTATAATGATTAAGCACGCGCGCCATATCGGCATAAGCGCCGGTGAGTTCCCAAAGCGTGTTTTCGCCGCCGCCTAAAATAAGGGATAAACCATAATGATCAGCCGGTTTTTTTAGGGTGGTTATGCCTATGTGGTGTAAAAAATCATAAAACCGCTCGTACTTAAACTGTTGCAGCATTTTTACCGCCGGTACATTTAACGAGCGCGACAAAGCCCTTGATGCAGGTACGGCCCCATCATAACCCAAATCGAAATTTTCGGGATGGTAGCCTGCTATTTGGGTAGGAATATCGGGCATCAAACTATTGGGGAGTATCAAGCCATCATGCAGCATAGAGGCGTATAGAAGCGGTTTAAGCGTACTGCCGGGACTGCGGGGCGCATTAACCACATCCACATCGCTTTCCATGGCGGTATCTTCCGGGTGCGAAATATTGCCAGCGTAGGCCAATGTTGCTCCGGTTTCTACATCAAGCACCACGGCGGCAATATTGTTAATGTCGTTTGCCTTTAAAATCTGGTGATGCATTTCGAGGATCTCATTAACCTGTTGCTGTAAGGAAGCTTTTATGCTTGTTTTTATCCTTGTTTGGCCGTGCGGGTTATTTTGATGATCTGCTTTAAACCTTTCCAGCAGGTGAGGTGCAAGCTGCGGCAAAGCAACCGGCCTGTCGGGGACAGGTTCTAACTTGGCCAATGATGCGGTGGTAGCATCGATGATGCCTTGCTGGTGGAGTTTGTCAAGCAATAAATTTCGTTTTTTTAACAGGATAGCCCGGTTCTTTCCGGGATGAACCAAAGAAGGGGAATTGGGCAATACCGCCATAGCCGCCATTTCGCCCCATGACAGTTTATCCGGACTTCGTCCAAAATAACGCCAGCTGGCAGCATCAAGCCCGATCACATTGCTGCCGAATGGGGCGTTGCTTGCATAAAGGGATAATATTTCATTTTTACTATAACTGCACTCCAGCCGCATGGCCATAAACAGCTCCTTCAGCTTGTTCCAAAGGGTACGTTTATGTTTGGTTGCTATGCGGATCACCTGCATGGTGATGGTACTGCCGCCGCTGGTTACTTTTTTGGACCGAAGGTTTTTTTTGATGGCTCTTCCCAGTGCCAAAATATCAAAGCCGGGATGATGCATGAAGCGTTTATCTTCAAAAGCGATGATACATTGCTTAAATTTTTCCGGGACTTCAGCATTTGGCGGGAATCGCCATTGACCGTCGGATGCGATGGACGCGCCAAGCAATTGGCCGTCGGTATCGTCTATTACGTAGGATGTCGGGCTGTTAAAAAGCGGATTTGGCAAACAAAACCAAAAGAGCAGGCCGGATAACAATAAAAACGCCAGGATTATTATTATTTTTGGCTTTATCAGAAAGGTTTTTACACGGCTTAAACTCAATTTCATTTAATTAGGATGAAGATACACAAGTTATCCATTATTATCCCTGCATACAACGAAGGTAATACGATACATTTGATTTTAAATAAAATTAAGTCGGTTATGCTTATCGAAGGTATTAAAAAGGAACTCATTATTGTTAACGACTGCTCCGCTGACCATACCGAGGAAGCAATCAACGATTATATCCGTGAAAACCCTGAACTTGAGATCAGCTATTTTAAGCACGAAACCAACCAGGGGAAAGGCGCCGCGCTGCATACCGGTATTTCCAAAGCGACCGGGGAATATTTAATTATCCAGGACGCCGACCTTGAATACGACCCCGAAGAATATAATGATCTTTTAAAACCTATAGTCCGTGGCTTTGCCGATGTAGTTTATGGCTCACGATTTATGGGCAATAACCCACATAGGATCCTGTTTTTCTGGCATACCATCGGTAACCGCTGGCTCACTTTTGCATCCAATATGTTCAGCAACCTGAACCTCACCGATATGGAGACCTGCTATAAATTGTTCGATACCAAGCTCATCCAATCCATTAAACTAAGTGAAAAACATTTCGGCTTTGAGCCGGAGGTAACCCAAAAAATTGCCCGTGTCCCCAAAATAAGGATCTACGAAGTTGGCATATCCTATTACGGTCGCACCTACGAGGACGGTAAAAAAATAGGCTGGAAAGACGGCGTAAGGGCGATTTATTGTATTTTGAAATATGGGTTATTTGGGGTGAAGTGAGTGGTTGATTGGGTTGAGTAGGTGATAAGCGGTGATACTTTTGTAGCGTAGCGCTACAAGTGCTACACTCTGCTACAAATCTATAAAAAGCTGATAATTAGTTATTTATGTACTGACAACATTTTGTCAGTGACAAAATGTTGTCAGCATTTAAGACGGTTTACGATGCTGCCGCAAGCGTCCCCGCTTGTTGCGCGCATGCATGGAAGCCGATATGCCGGCATGGAATCAGAGTGTCTGAACCCAAATTTAAAGAATTATAGGAATAGCCGGAATTCAAAAAATTCTTTAATTCGATAAATTCGGGTTCAGACAATATAACCGGAAGGGCGGTAGTGCATGCGTTTACATGGCATGCGGGCCACAAGCGAGGACACTTGTGGCAGCGGCGGTTTTTTTGCAATAACTCAAATTAAGTTATTTGTACATTTACCAACCCGATAACCATGAAAAGAAACGACCTGTTATGGAAAGCTGCACTGGAAGATCTGTTTGATGATTTTCTGCGCTTCTTCTTCCCGAAAGCTGATGAAATATTTGACTTTAGTAAAAAATTCCAATACCTGGATAAAGAACTCGATCAGCTATTTCCCCCGGAAAACGACACATACGCACCGCGCTATGTAGATAAATTAGTTAAAGTTTTTACAAATAACGGGCAAGAGGAGTGGATACTCATCCATATTGAAGTACAAAACTATACCGATCCGCATTTTGCCAGCCGCATGTTCCAATATTATTACCGGATATTGGATAAGTACAACAAGCCCATTACCGCCTTTGCGATCTTTGCCGATGCCAATAAAGATTTTTACCCCAAACATTATGAACGGGAGTTTTTAGGCACTAAAGTGTATTATGCCTACAATACCTTTAAAATTATCGACCAGGACGATGCAGAACTGGAAGCCAGCGACAATCCCTTTGCGATGGCTGTACTTACAGCTAAACTCGCCGTATCAGGGCAGCGGATGAAGGACGAGCAATTGTTTGAAAAGGCATACGATCTGGCAAAGCGTTTGTTGGGCAAACAAATACCGAAGGATAAAATAAGAAAGCTGATGACGTTCCTGCGGTATTATGTACGTTTTGAAAATCAGGAATTAATTCATAAATTTGAACAAGAGATCGCTATATTAACAGAAAGGAGTAAAACTATGGGTATCGAAGAGTTTTTATTGGATCAAGCGGAAAAAAAAGGCAAGCAAGAGGGCAGGAAAGAGGGCAGGAAAGAGGGCAGGCAAGAAGGCAAGCAAGAGGGCAAGCATGAAGAAGCTATAGCTATTGCCCGTGAAATGAAAGCGGATGGCATACCTATTGAGCAAATAGCGAAGTTCACTAAACTTTCTATTGAGGATATTAAAAAGTTATAATAACAGCCGTATACTATGGGTATCGAAGAGTTTTTATTGGATCAAGCGGAAAAAAAAGGCAAGCAAGAGGGCAGGAAAGAGGGCAGGCATGAAGGCAAGCAAGAGGGCAGGCATGAAGAAGCTATCGCTATTGGCCGTGAAATGAAAGCGGATGGCATCCCTATTGAACAGATAGTGAAGTTCACTAAGCTTTCCATTGAAGATATTAAAAAGTTATAATAACCGTCGTATACTATGGGTATCGAGGAGTTTTTATTGAATCAGGCGGAAAAAAAAGGCAAGCATGAGGGCATGCAAGAAGGCAAGCAAGAGGCAGGCATGAAGAAGCTATAGCTATTGCCCGTGAAATGAAAGCGGATGGCATCCCTATTGAACAGATAGCGAAGTTCACTAAACTTTCTATTGAAGATATTAAAAAGTTATAATAACCGTCGTATACTATGGGTATCGAAGAGTTTTTATTGGATCAGGCGGAAAAAAAAGGCAAGCAAGAAGGCAGGCAAGAGGGCAAGCATGAAGAAGCTATTGCTATTGCCCGTGAAATGAAAGCGGATGGCATCCCAATTGAACAGATAGTGAAATTCACTAAGCTTTCCATTGAGGAGATAAAAAAACTATCATAGCCGTCATAAACAAAAAAGGCCGCTTTTCAGCGGCTTTGCTGTTTATAGACCGACCCGCAGAAGCAAAGATTGCAATTTTAAGTTCCTATCATTTTTTATCTTGAGCGGGACGCTCAAAACTTTATCATTTAAGCGTCCCGCTTAAACAGGCGGGAATAGATATTCTACAATATAACCTACCGAATTGGTTAACTTTGATGTATTATGTCAATAGCAACATCTATCGAACAACTTAGGAATCTGTCTCAGAGGAAATCAGAAAAACAGACCCAACATGAGGCGGTAATTAATATCAGTAAGACAATCGAGCTGTTAGAATTGGAGATCGCACATTTAGCGACAGCGGTCCATGAAGTTCAGATCAATAATAAAACCGATGATGTACCTATACTTGTTAACCAGCTAATCTTTTTTAGGATAGCTTTCAAGGATATCCTCACAGCGGCAAAACAATTTATTAGCGCAACCAATGAAACAGATCGAAACTTTTTAACTCGAGCATTAGCTCTTCACATTTATGAGGTCGTAGATGATTCAAAGGAGTTTTTTAATAAAAAGATGCGAAGCGAGCTCCAGCGATTGCCTAATAAAGATTTGTTGCTGGAAGATTTCTTTAGAATTCAGGAGTTTTTTAAAGCCTTCAAGAATAATTCGTTCAAGGAGTTGCAGGATATTCGGCACAATACTGCGGCTCACAAGGAGTTGAATTCAGTTTTGCTTCACCAAAAAATACAAAATATAGACGTAAAACGTGTTCATACTTTTTCGATTTTTGCGCTTATTTTATTTGTATGTGTTTTAGCGTTTCAGAAGAACGTCTGCGAGATGCTGATGCAATCAGTGGGTGGGAGTTTGGACATGACTTATGGGCCCAAGAAGTGGAATAAGGTTGAGAGTTGCTTTAAATGTACACTCTGGCAAGTCATAGGCATGAAGCCGTGGCTGGCTGAAATGTTATGCGAGAAAACCAATCAGGATTTGCATCTTTATAAAGCCATTATCACCGCTATGGGCGATGCTGCTGCCAAAATCGGCGATATGAAAATGGTTGATTCTGTAAACAAGATAAATTCACAGTTGCAATTGATTTAAAAAATGATAAAAAAGCGCTTTGCCTAATGGAAATTTGCTTGCGGGAGCAGAGGCTAAAAGTTTAAGTTGCTACCAAATGATCGCCCCATCAGGCAGTATATTCTCAGTTTCGTGTCTATTTTTGACTTGCACAATAGAAATATTTTCCCCGCTGTCCGAAGTCTGTGACTTCGGATACATTATGTCTGTAGTCTAAGACTACAGGCATAGCTAATTCGTAGACAGAGTCTACGAACAGCGGGGTTCAATGGATAGTTTTTAAATGCTAAATACGATTGATCAGACCATTCGTCATCATTTTGAATAATTGCGAGTGAGTTTAATTTGTTAAACAGCGAATAATTAAGTGCGAGATATGTGGTATCTATTTTGGTCTGAATCATAATATATAAATTATTGTCGATTTATAAACTCAAGCTGTGTCATTGCAATATAGTTTTCTATTAGATTTTTTGCGGGGATTTTTAATGTGTTATTCATAATTGATTACACTATCTGAACAAAATCAATTGTTTATTTGTATAAGAATTTCAGAACTTTAAAAAAGTTCCACTTCAGTGCATAAGCCTGTCTTTGCCATTTGATGCAATAAAGGTATTGAATTTTTTATATCACAATATTTATGTAGGTAAATTTTTATATTTATTGAATATTTAGATTGTAAAATCCATTTACATTTTGACCATAACCTATAATGAACTTTATTATAACCCAAACTCTTTATATCCCCATGAAAAATAAATTAATTATTATTTTAATAGTATTGTTATTCACCAAAATAACTGTTTTAGGTCAATCTATTAAAGATTATTATATCCCCGATACGACATTTAATAAGGCAACTTATTATGCGCCTGACGAATCTGGTAATAGAACAGGGTTTATAAGGACAATTTATTACATTAAAAAGGGGCTCAATTACGATATTGTTGATGCAAGGTTTTTTAACAATCAACCTTTAGCAATAGAAACTACGACTGTTTGGTTCATTGGTAAAGAAGTACGTATGATAAAATCTGTTACTACAAACCCGTTAGAAACAAATAAAAAACGGATATATAATCCGGCAAAGATAATTTTAAAAATGCCATTACCCGGCCAGCCTACAACTTGGATTTTAATTCAGGCTTCGGGACAGAAAGATGTTAAGACATCAAGTCTGATTACTTTGGAAATTGACGGGGTGCAGAAAAAGGCCATTAAAGTTAAAACCGTAGTTTCGGGGCACGGCCTCGCATATACAAATGAATATTATGTAGTGGGGTTTGGGTTATGGAAATCAGAAACAGTAGGCAATGGTTCAAAAAATACGCTATTTCAATTTGACGAGTTATCAAACGAGAATACAAAATAATTTACAATTACACAACTATTTCTAATAAAATTAAACATCCAATAAATGCAAAGGAATTACAAGTTAAATAGCTTTCTAACCCCAATTATTCTATCATGTTTTTTAATGTTCTGTAGCATCCTAAGCGGGTGGTGCCAACAAATTACTATAGGACAATACTCCCATGTAGTTAAAGCTTTAATTGAGCAGGAAGTGCAAATTAATAACAGATCGAAAGGTTACAATCAGGTTAGCATGTCTTGTAATACGGATTACTTCAATGGTGAAATTAGTGATGTTATTATTTGCAAGGAAAATGTGCCAATGATTGATTTGAAGAAATCGGTAAATTTTTGCACTATCTTTATAATGAAAGATAAAAGATTATCATATTCCTTGACACATTACTCAAATATTTCAATTCAAGAATTGGAAAATGTGATGAGTAAAGACAATATTCGGATTGGTAATTATTATTTTGGTGATGACAATAATTACTCTAAAGTTTATCTTTCAACTTCTGGACAGGCGACTAAAGAGGTTAGAAGCAGATTGGTTAGTCCCATACCTACTGCGATTCAAAATCAATTAAACGCCATCAGACAAAAAAGAGAGGAGGATGTTGTTTTTGATGCATCTAAAGCTGATAATTATGATGGTTTCGTGCCAATGCAAACAAAAATATATTATACCGCTTGGACAGGAAAATCCTGGGAAAATTTTGCCGACAAGGTTTTAATTAAAAATGCCAGTCCAACGACCAAGGCTATACTTGCATATTATACATGCGTAAGTTATGCACCTGATATATCAAACAATCTAAACTTAGGTGTACCCTGCTCAAATCATATAATAAAATACATTTCTAACTATTTTAATGACAATAAAAGTATAATAAACGACATCTCTGAATGTTCAACAAGGACCAGTTTGAATTATTCTAAAAACTATAGTTTGGATCGATTAGAATTGTCAAAAGTTGATAGTTTTATTACGGTAAGCTACGCGATGACATATTTTGAGAACAACTCCTCACAGGACAGGATTGTTGGAATAGATCAATTTAGTTTGAACAACGATAATACTTTAAAAGTGCTTAAGCTATCCTCTAAACTATCTGCAATTGCTGAAGCAAAGATTCTTAACAAAAAAATTTACGATATCAAAGAAACTGATTCCAATGCCTATGAAAGTTTTAAGCTGAAATTAAAGAGCGAGTTTTTAAGTACATTAAAAAAGGGGAGTAATCAAATGCCATCCTTTGATGATATCTTGAATAATTATGGCAGCCAAAATTTTAGACCATCATTTGCAATTTCAAATAATTACAATATTAATTGGAGGACTGAGGTAATCGGAAATCCAGATAACGACCCTGAATTAATAGAGAATAACTCTTTAAATAAGGGGAAAGATGATAATTATGAACTTTTAAAATCATGTCGAGTATTTATGCCTAATATTATAATTGACGGTGTTTATGTAAAGCAAAGAATTTTAACTGTTAACAACATAGATGTAGACTTCGAAAGAGGAATTTGCTTTGCTAAGGTGACTAAAGGAAATATTGAATTTTATAAATATCCTCCTTCTGGAGATTCATTGGAGAAAATCAAGGCGAGGCTTAAAGATTCGTCTACAGG
>Ga0364859_10051_pt1 | contig 81666 bp, 71 predicted proteins | sample ExccelAu500001D3_FD_206911 | JGI IMG/M metagenome (GOLD analysis project Ga0364859, IMG submission 206911) | Enriched cells from Trout Bog Lake Hypolimnion, Wisconsin, USA - BchlTB.Aug20.5000.01 .D3 | ecosystem: Environmental > Aquatic > Freshwater > Lake > Hypolimnion/Profundal zone | place: USA... | reverse complement strand
AAGAAATTAATAAATGGAACTCAGACTATGGCACTAGATTTTCGAAATATTTAATAATAACATTCGGCAAAGAAAATTCTTCTATCAATTATACTAGAAATAAACTTGAGTTAATTAAGGAGCGATTTAAAATTCCAATTAATTCTTCTTATACAATAACAAAGTCAGAGTTGGATTTCCTTTTAAATAGAAAAGAAAGCACGCCATTAAACATTGAATTTGTTGGTTTCGAATCATCAAGTTTCTGGGAAACCTTTGTTTTGGAAACAAGTATCAGAGAGTTATATGAATTGAGGTCAATTAAGCTGATGAATATTTATTCTGTCTGCTATAATGATGAAATCAAAAATTATATCCTTGATGACCTTTTTTCAAAAAAGGAATCTTCAGAATTGGTTTCCCCAACTACTAAAATGGTAATTCTAGAATTAAGAGATGATGATATCGAGATTTTAAAAGAGGCTCTTTCAAACACACTTGATGTAATAATAAATTCAGGTATTAAATCAAAAGTGTTAAATAAACTCTCAAACACCCAAGCATTTGTTCTAGATGAAGCGATTTTGAGAAATCTGAATTTATTATCAAAAATTAGCGCTTGCCTTGGATTAACAAAGTCAACAAAATTTAAAACCTGGTCTGACTTGATAAATTCGGATTTGAAAGATATACTAATCCTATCCTATCGAGACCAAGGTAGATACCCCAACTATTATTTTCCTAATTTATTGGAACTTGAGTTAAACTCTGAATGTATTGCAAGTGCAATATTACCTAGCTTTCTTTTCATAGATTATTACAACTGGTCAAAACACAATCTTTTAAAAGAGTATCATAAGCTCTTAACACATCCAATCAGAGAGAACCATTTTGAGTGGGTAAAACTAAAGAATAAAATACAAGAACTAAAACCTGAGCAAAAGTTAAATATAGATTGGAATCTAGAAAATGAATACTCAAATTCAGATCAGAGAGAATCGTATAAAGTGAAAGTAAAAGGGCAAAGATTAAAAACAGCTTACAGCTCAGATTTATTCGTTATTACAGACGACACGAAAACCCTTCACAAAGTTGTTAAGATTGATTATTTATTCACATTAGATAACGAAGATGGCAAAGTCTTTATTCAAAATTTAGATGAAATACAACAGAATATAAACATCTATGATAAAATAGTTGATAAAAAACAACAGGAAGCAGAATTGGAGTTAATTCGAAAACAATTCAATTTAAGAGATGAGACTGCTGGTCGACTTTGGAAAGTTCTTTTAAAAAATCTTGCCGAAGATCGAGGAGAAGATCAACTTTATTCAGATTTGAAAAAGTATTTTGAAACTAAAGGAATAAAAATTGTCTCTCAGTTTCACTTCAAAAATAGTTGGATTAATCCTCAAAGTGAATCAATTGCACCATTAAGCAAGAGAGTGTTTATTGAGCTATGTGAATATCTTAAAATTCCAAAAATCTACTTTATTATCATACAAAGGATTCGTAATGCCTCAAAACAATCTAGTCGTCAGAGTACAAGGCAAATGAACCAACTTTTGAAAGATTTATTTAATGATGGTTGTTTTGACACTAATAAGAATGCTAGAGAAATAATAACAAATCGCTTGGAGCATTATAAAGCAAACCATCCTTTAGACGACCTTGGAATTGATGAAAATTATTTAGCAGACAATTTGGTAACTCTTGTTGAACTATTGCTACCTGAGTTAAAATTACTTGAACTTGAAACCATTGAAAAGAATAACAATGAGTAAAATTTTAAATAAAAGAAATTCTTTGGAGCGTTTTATTCGAGAACAGACCTTAGGTCCGGGAATAAACGGTTATAGATTTGTGGATTTAGAAGATGAAGCTCTTCTAAGCAAGAACCTTCTTAAAGAAGAATCAATGAAATATTCGTCAGAGATATTGGATATTGTGCCAGCGGCAATATACAGCACTGGAATTTTATTCCCTGAAGATAAAAGTGGTACTTGTAAAGAAGGCATTTCATTAGATAATAACGAGCAAACCAATCAAAAGGATGAAGCTGACGAGCAAGACTCTCAAAATAATAGTTCGGAAGACATAGAAGCATCCGAATCAATTGAATTAAATCAAATGTTTCCTAGAACAATGGGCTTAACTTGTTGCTTAGATGAAAGTTTTTTAAGTAACAAAACGATTGAGTTCAAGGTTAACTTTCGTTACTATCAAAAACTAAAGCAAGACAAGGAAGGCAAATTCAATAATAAATACGGGCTTCTATGTGAAGTAAATCAAGAAGAAATACAAAATTTTATAACCAAGTATCAGCTTAATTCTTTTAGAATAAGAGCAATCAATGAGAATCATTTTCTGTTATTATCTAAATTATCATCTGATGAAATAACTCAGACAAAAACAAGAATCAGAGAAATACAAAAACAAATTGCTGAAACACTTTTTGAATTAGCTAGTACTATTTCAACAATACCTCAATTAACTAAAGCCGCTTGTTACTTAAGTAATCTAAAGTCATCAATTTATTATGAGTTAAAAAACAGCATCACGAATGATGAGACCAGAAAGAAACTTTATGAACTAACGCAAAAAATAGAACTAGCAGAAAACATTACAGACCATTTCAGAAACTTACTAGATATCTATTCGGGTGGGTATGGTTTATGGCAATCAACCCCAGTCAAAAGAAGCATAAAATTAGAAAATATAATCTTCCCAAAAGATTGTAAAAAAATATCTTATCTATACAATAAATCTCTTGAAGAAGTCAACACTACGGTAACAAAAGAAGATGGTTCTGCTTCTTCTGGCTTAAAGGACATCTTCCGATTTGATTTAGATGACAAAAAAGAAGACTACGCCTCACTATCTGCAAACATTCAATTAAGCAGAGATTCTAGAAAAAAAAGCGACAAAGTCTTTCTGAAAATACAGTTACTAAATACAAGTGTTGCGTATGACGAGGCAAAGCAAAACGACAATAGATATTATTCAACATTTAATGAGTTAGTAAATCAGAAATCATTTTTTGGAGTTAACCTGTGTATTGAATCTGACTATTTAGTACCATATAGCAATCATGAATACTTCCAAGAAAAAGATAATTCATTCTCCGAGGATACAACAACAGCTTTCATTTATGATCAGTTTAAAGATTTTGCGATTGGTCATGGTTGCTCAGTAAAGTGGAGCAAACAAGGAGAACAACTTAAGGTTGAAACAGAATATTTACCTTATTGTGAAACTCCAGATATCGACCCAATACCTAGAGATAAAAGCAGAAATGCAATAATTGATGCAAAAGACGGATTTGTTTCTCCATTGTTTTTGGAAAATTCAAAATCTCAAGAATTCAAATGGCTGTCTGTTTTCTCGAATGCCACTAATTATGAAATAGTTTCTGGACTGAATGAATTTGTTGACTCCTATGGCAAATGGATTGAGCTAAAAAGAAAGGATGAAAAATATCAGACTATTTATTCAGGCATTGCCAAACAAGAGCTAGATAAGTGCGAAGGAGATTATCTGAGAATGAAAAAAAATATCAATGATTTTCTTTCAGGTAATAGCAATAAAGATAGACTTGATTCATTTCGCTTAATGAATGCAGCTATGTTTATGCAATTGTGGCATTCAGTTAAAGTGAAACAAGATGCGGTTAATTCATTTATAAATGATGGAGCATTTGAACATTTTAATTTTTCCTTTTATAAAGACATAGCAGAAGATAAACTTTTTTCAAAAACAGAATCTGCTGGATGGAGAGCTTTTCAGCTTGCCTTTATTCTGTTAAACTTAGATGGTATATTCAAACCCGAAGACGATGCAGAATGGGATAAAAGAAACAATTGGGTGGATTTAGTTTGGTTTCCAACGGGTGGTGGTAAAACCGAAGCTTATCTCGGCTTAATTGCTCTCACAATAATCAACCGAAGAAAAGAGTTCAAAGAAAAAGGTGGTGGTACGGCTGCAATAATGCGGTATACACTTCGATTGCTAACGATGCAACAGTTTCAAAGAGCAACTTTGGTGATAATGGCTTTGGAGTTAATCAGAAGATGGGGAAGTAATGAATTAGGTGATGAGCCAATCACAATTGGTTTATGGGTTGGTAATAATTCATTGCCAAATAAATTACTACACAATCCTAATGATAAAAATAAAGATTCTTTGCTTGCTGAGTTTGAAAAAATAAACAGAGAAGAAAAAAATAAAATACCATTAGATAAATGTCCTTGGTGTGGTTCAAAATTGAAAGCTGAGACGACTATTCACTCTGATACTACTGCTTCCGTTTATGAAAAAGACAGACTGCATTTGTATTGTTCAAGTACTAAATTTTGTTCTTTTGGGTTTGGAAAGGGAAGACCAAGTTCAAGAAAGCTTTACCAAGGTCCTATTCCCGTTTGCCTATCAGACGAAACCATTTATCAACACCCACCAGCATTACTTTTTGGCACAGTAGACAAGTTTGCTCAATTGGCCCATAAAGTAAATGGCCAAAATAATGGAAGAAATGCTGACTCGAGAAGGATATTTGGAACAGGTAATTGGGAAGCGGGTAAACCTAAAGATGGTTATTTACCACCTGATTTAATTATTCAAGACGAGTTACATTTATTACTTGGACCACTTGGGTCTGCTGTTGCGTTATTTGAATCTGCTGTTGATCAACTTTGTACCAGAGAAGATGGAACTCGACCTAAAATCATCTCATCAACAGCAACTACCAGAAATACACAACTACAAATTGCAGCACTTTTTGATAGGAAAGTAAATCTTTTCCCAAAGCCAGGAGTTGAATGTGATGATTCCTTCTTTGCATTTTATAAAAGGCGTTTTAAAAGCATTGACGATAAAACTCCTGAATACCTCTCTAAAAGAAAGTACATCGGTGTTTTACCAACAGGAAGAACTCAGATTTGGATGCAAATGAGATTGGCAGCAATCATAATGACTCACAGAGCAATCTTTGAGTTAAAAGAGTTGGGAGAAAAGCATCCGATTGATTTTGATTCCTACCAAGATTTTGAAAAAGCAATGGATTATTATCATACAACAATAAGCTACTTTAATAGTCTTAAAGAAGTTGGTAAAACCCAATCACAAGTTCAAACATATATTTTGAAGGAACTTCGTAGAGTATTTTCAAGGGTTATTAGACCACAAAAGTTAATGCACTCCATTTATACTTATGGACCAATTGAAGAATCTGAATTAACAGGACGGCTTTCAGGCGAAGAAGTTAAAAATGCACTTAAGAATGTTGAAACAAAATGGAATGCTAAAAAGCGGTTCGCCCATTATGAGAATGATGAATTAGTAAAAGGTAAAGTCCCTCCGGAATTTGTTGTAGCTACCAATATGATTTCTGTTGGTATTGACGTTTCGAGGTTCAACACCATCATTATGAACTCTATGCCACGTAACACAGCTGAATACATTCAGGCAAGTAGTCGTGTTGCTAGAAATGATTACGGGCTTGTTTTAACGGTTCATCATCCATTCAGAGCAAGAGATATTTCTCACTACGAAAAATTTATTGAGTTCCACGAAAAGATGTATAGCTACGTTGAACCCATTTCTATAACTCCATTTACACAAAAAGCAGTTGAAAGATATATGGGGTTGTATTTAGCAACAATGCTTCGGCACAGAACGAGATTCACAGAACGAGACTCTGCTAAAGATATTTCAAACATTACAGAAACTGAACTATCTGATTTAATTTCTCAATTGACTCAATACTTTGAAGAAAGAAAAGTGAGAATGAACTCTTATGATGCATTAATAAGTAATCTGCTAAAAACTGAAAATGTAGATCAAATAAAAAGATGGATTCAAGATGCGTTTTCTGAATGGAGAGAAGAATCGAACAAAGTATCGGCAGATAATAAAGAGTTTGTTTTCAATAATAAGAAGAATAAAAAAGATATTGTTGTTGAGCAACTTTATGTTGATATTGAAGAATATGAAGGAAATATTCATAGTAAAAAATGGCAAGTTCCTATGTCATTAAGGGTAATTGAACCAGAGGCAGCAATTAAAATAAATTCGATTTAAGATGAAGGTATTAAAGCAAAATCAATATAATCAAGGCGTTGGAAAGTATAAATTACTTTCTTCAACTTCAGGCGTTGGTTCAATTATTACAACAAAACTTGGCTCCTACGTTTTAATTTCAGACATTAATAAATGGAAATTTATTAAATGGGCAAATTCAAAAATTGAAATTATCAGGACTAACAATACTGATGATAGAAAAGTGTATGAATTAAGCAAGTCCGAAATTTCAAATAGAGGATTGGAATTTATTGACGATCTGAGATTTATTAAATTCATCAAATCTGAGAAAAACCTTGAAAACCTAGTTTGTTTGATTGGCATTCCTCATATGGCTCTGAATGAATCATTCAACACTCCTAATTGGAAAAATCACCCGATAAAAACAGCCTTAGAGAAGGCAGGCGAACCCTTTGAAGGAATGTCACATCATTATATGATTAATGGCACACACTTCCCAAAATGGTTCAAGAATAAAAAAGGTGAACTAAAAAAGATTGATGAATGGAGTAAACTTTGGATCGATGAATGCAGGAATCATAATGGTGTATTAACATTAGAACATTTTGCACCACCTCGTGATGGGAAGGATTTTATTCGAACTTATAAAAGTAAAAATATCGAGGGTACAGAAATAACCATTAGAGAATACAAAACACTTGAACAGACTAACTTAATATTGATTTGTCCTAATGGTCACCTTTCTGATATTCCTTGGAGTAATTATTTGCATTGGAAAACATTGAAATTAACACCAAGTTCAAAAGTTGAAGAAAATGGTGAGAATTTATTTGAAATCGGACCTTGTTGCACAAATCCCAATTTAATTTGGACTGAAAGCAAAACAAAATCTGAAGGTTATGGGAGCATTTTTATTCACTGTAATTCTTGCGGAAAGGGTGATGGAGGTCGTAAAAATGGAAAGGGATTAAATGATTACAAAAGTTTTCCAAAAGTAAATTTAGAAGGTATTAATAGCCTTAAACCCAAATGCAGAGGTCAAAAGCCTTGGGAGTTGGATTCTGATAGTCCTACTATTATTCCGCACGAAAATTGTTTTAAAAACATCGGCAATAATAATCGTGAGGAAATGCAAATAGCATTGGTAACCGCTAATAATGTTTACTATGCAAATGGATTTTCAAGTCTTTTTATTCCAATGCATTTAGCAGAAAATAAACCAAAAGAGCTTATTGAGGCACTAAATATTCTTGAGAAGAAGTATACTAAATATTATGAGCGAACAGCAATAACTCGGAAAGAATACTGGAGCACAAAATTTGATTTCAATGACTTCCTAATTGATAACGATATTAATCCTGAAAATGAAAGTATCTTTAAAATCCAATTAGAATCAGAATTTCTAGATACAGGAAATGCTATTGAAATAAGTGATAAGCACGAAGAATATAGGTGGCAAGAATATGGATGTTTCTCACGTAATTCTCATATTGATGGTTTGAATGAAAATAAAGGATTACGATTTAGAGACATAAAGTTGCCAATTGAGTTAACAGATTTCTTCAGTAAGATTCAACAGGTAGAAGAATTAAAAGTAACAAATGTTCAATTGGATTTTACAAGAGTCAAACCTAAAGAACGTATTGTTTTAAATGGTGAAGTACAAGAATCTTCAAGTGGTAAAAATATATTTTCTATTGACTCTAAAGAGTTATTTGCCCTGCCTGCAAATGAAACGCTTGGAGAAGGTCTTTTCTTCGAATTCTCTAATGAAAAAATCGATAAATGGATATCAGAAAATTTAAATGAATTAGAAAATCGATTTGGTAAATATCTTAACTCAATTCCAGATTCTAAAAGTCAAGGTCTTAGTACCAAGATGAAAATTTACAACAATAGATACAAGCACTTTTTAATTCATTCCTTCTCACATATGATGATGAGAGAGTTAGAATTTTCCTGTGGCTATCCAACAGCAAGTTTAAAAGAAAGACTTTTCATATCGACTAATCCTGAAAAAAAAATGTCTGGTGTGCTGATATACACAGCAGAAGGCTCAGAAGGCAGTATGGGAGGATTGGTTTCACAAGGAGAACCAGAGAAAATTCTTGAGATAATTAAAAAAGGACTCGAAAGGTCAAATGCTTGTTCCTCAGATCCATTATGTTGGGAATCAGAAGGACAAGGAATATTTGACTTGAATCTATCTGCTTGTTTTTCTTGCTCATTAGTTGCTGAGACAGCTTGTGAAGAAATGAATCTAGGTTTAGATAGGCGAGTTTTGGTGGACGAGGATTTTGGATACTTTAGAAGCATACAAACTTAATCCACCCTTTTTGCAAGCACATTGCCAAAGCCGCACAAGCCAAACGCTGCAACCAAAGCTTTGTCAAAGAGCTTACAAAGCCAACCCAAGAGAAAAAGAAATATTAAAAAATGACCCACCGCACGACAAATGACTATGAAAAATGCAGTAACAAATAGACCGACAAACCACGGCAGACAAGGAAGCACTGGTGGTAACATGGGTTTGGCGTCAGGCGGGGTGAAGTGCTTAAATTCAAGTGTAGTTTTTCAATTTAACATTAGAGCTGGGTTGACAGTTTTGTGCCTTGAAATCCCGCACGAACGCCAAGCCCAAAAACGTTAGCGGCTATGCAATTTGACGCACTCCACTGAAATTAAATTATAAAACCAATCTCAATAAATTTAATCACAAGCAATTGATTATCATTTACTTAATTAATTCGCTTCAAAAGCCGCAGGTTAAAATTATTAAAAATATTTTCGTTTATTTTGTTTATTTCGTTTATTTCGTTTAGGTTGCAACAGAATTTAAAAAACTCATTGCCATGACAGTATTAGAGCAAATAAGAAAGCCTTCAAAGCTTGACCAAAAAATAGCAATCGAATCTTACTATGCTTTAGCGTCAGTGATTGAGCAACTTAATTCTGAACAACCAGAAATTGAAATAGAAGAAACTAGCGAAAAAATCAAAATTCCTTTAAGTGCTTTAAAGCTTTTGGGAGATATTTTAAAGGCAATGGGACAAGGCAAATTAATTTCTCTTGTACCAATTGCGACAGAAGTAACCACACAAGCAGCCGCTGAAATACTAGGATGTTCGAGACCACATTTGGTGAAACTACTTGAAGATGGGAAGATTACTTTTACTAAAGTTGGAAAGCATAGAAGAATTAAATTTGATGATATAATGAATTATAGAAAACAAATGAAGGAACAACAGAAACAAAATATCATTGATATAATGAATTTAGACGAAGAAACTGGTTTATATGATTCATAGTGTTCGATTTACAGTTGTCTTAGATACAAACGTTGTCTATCCTGTAATTATCAGAGATATTCTATTTTGGTTTGCACATTATGACCTTTATACTCCGAAGTGGAGTGAACATATTTTTGATGAGTGGAAAAGAGTAATGATCGAAAAGGGTGTTTCTGAAGAAGAAGCAACCAAAAGAATATCAAAAGCAAACTCTGCTTTCCCAGACGCTTTAGTCAAGAATTATAAAGTTTTAATAGATCATTTAATATTACCTGATAAAGACGACCGACATGTTTTAGCAGCAGCAATCAAGACAAATGCAAATCTTATTGTAACAAATAACATTAAAGATTTTCCTCAAGATTATCTACAGTCGTTTAGTTTAAATGCAAAAACAGCTGACGATTTTCTAACTGACATTATAGACATCAATCAAGAACAAGCAGTTGCTGCATTTAAGGAAATGGTTTTAAATAAAAAAAATCCTAAGCAAGACGAATTTGAGGTGCTTAATCTTCTAAGAAATTCTGGACTTAATGATACTGCAAATTACCTCCACGCTTTATTATAAATACCTCAAATTATCTAAGGCACAAGCCGCTAACATGAACTGTGTAAAAAACTAGCTATCCATAGTGTTCAGCGCAGCGTCACTATGGATGTATAATGATAATCAGACTAAGTCTGATTTATATTTAAAAATCCTAAGACGCCATTCGGAAGTCTTTGGATAGCGTGTTAATCATCTTGCTGCATTTATTTTCCAATAATATGGGTTAGGTATTTTTTACCTGTATACTTTTGAAGTTTTAAGCCATACCAAGTCTGGCTTTTATCAGAAATACGGAGAAGCACTGGACCTAAACTCTCCGGATAGCGGGGGCAGAATTGAAAGCCCATTGGATAAATTAGCATAGTAAAATCTGCGTTTTTTTGGGTAGATACCCTGCGTTTTTTTAAGTAGCAAAAAGCTTCTACCCAAAAAAACGCAGATATAAGTAATTGAAAATTAATTTGTATGTGTATTTTGTGTTGCGTACTTTTAAGTGTTGTGTGCTATATTTCAGAAACACTCTATATTTTAAAAAATAAAAAAATGGCAAATGCAATCAACTGGTTTGAAATTCCAGCCAAAAATTTTGACAGAGCAAAGAAATTTTATGAAACTGTATTAGACATCAAAATGATGACTCCTTTTGAAGGAATCAAATATGCTATGTTCCCTGCCGATATGCAAAATGGAGAAATTGGGGGTGGAGTTGTTGAAGAGCAAGGATATGAACCTTCACAGACAGGTACACTGATCTATTTAAATGGAGGAGAGGATTTAACTGTCCCACTCTCAAGAGTTGAAGCTGCTGGTGGCACAATTATTATTCCTAAGAAATCAATTGGAGCAAATGGCTTCATGGCGATGTTTGTTGACACAGAAGGAAACAGAATCGCTTTTCATTCTATGAAATAATGAAAAAATATAGTGAAACATTAGCGAAACGTGTGCGCCAAAAATTTGCCAAACTTCCAAACGTTGGAGAAAAAGAAATGATGGGAGGTTTGACATTCATGTTCAATGACAAAATGTGCGTTGGCATCATCAAAGACGAATTGATGTGTCGTATTGAACCCTCACTGCATGACAGTTGTGTTGAAAAAGTTGGGTGCCGAACTATGGATTTCACTAAACGACCAATGAAAGGATATATAATGATAGATCCTGATGGAATGAGAACGCAGAAAGATTTTGAACATTGGATTGATCTTGCCATTGATTTTAACAAAAAAGCAAAGTCAAGTAAAAAGAAACAATAATACAGCACACAACATTGCATTACAGCAATTGGGGCTGAAGAATAACGTTCTTCAACTGTAACAAAAATCCCGGCATCAGTTCCAGCGCGACACAATGCTACTGATCAGCAGAATATATTCTCAACTTTCAGTACATTTATTCAGCAACAGCAGCCATGGGCGAAGGAACATATTTCCCCAACTGCTTCAATGCACGAACGTTAGCGGCAAATTTTCATAATCAATACTCTACAAATTCTGTAATCCCTACAAATTGAGATGATAAAACAAAAATTTCGATTGCTTATTCCATTAGTCATAATTGCAGGACTATTGCTTTATTCTTGGGCAACTTTTTTATTTGGCGACATTGGCGCTTCATGGCAACATTATGTGGCAATCGGACTTTTTAGTGTTTTGGTATTTCTATTAATAAAAAATTACAAGAGCGCAATTATTGCGACAGGACTTTATCTTTTGTTAGGGACTTTTGCCATATTAAGCTTGACACCTGAAGTGAAAACAGCTTGGCTCACAATGGGGCCTATTCAAACACCACCTATGAATCTATTATCGTTGGGATTATTTATCCTATTTTTTATTCTTAATTACGATCAAGTATTCAATATCTATTGGGACTATAAAGCAACTCAAAAAAGCAAAAAATAAATCTGCCGCCAACATGAACTGTGTAAAAAACTAGCTATCCATTGTGTTCAGCGCAGCGTCACTATGGATATATAATGATAATCAGGCTTAGTCTGATTTATATTTAAAAATCCTAAGACGCCATTCGGAAGTCTTTGGATAGCAGGGGGAACTCTTAAGTAGTTTTATAAGCCTACAATCCCCAAATACACCCGATTAAATTATTTTTAGTTACTTGCAGATGAATTTTTTTTTCTAACGCTTGTTAAAAGGCTGTTGCCTAACACAAAATTCATGTAGCATGAAATATTGTTTCAGCCTTATTGTTTTACTGCTTTTTACACGCACATCTTATGCTCAGATTGATAGTACAGCCTCTGAAAAAAGCGATACCGTTCTCATACAACCCAAGCCTAAGCTGATAAAAGGGATTGCCAGTTTTTACAGCAGAAGTTTACAGGGAACAAAAACGGCAACGGGGGAGCGGTTTGATCAAAACAAATTAACAGGTGCCAGCAACAGTGTAAAATTGAATACCTGGGTTAAAGTAACCAATTTAAGAAATGGTGATACGGTTATTGTAAGAATCAACGACAGAATGCATCCCAGGATGAAAAAGAAGGGCAGAGTAATTGATTTAAGCCGTGCTGCAGCGAGGAAGTTGGGGTTTTTAGAAGATGGGTTAACCAGGGTAAGTTTGGAAATAATTAATAAACCGGAAGATGATCAATAAAACATGAATAACTTGTTAATTCTTAAAAGAATCTTAATTTTCATAAAATGGGTTGCACCCATTATTTTTGCAAAACCTAAAAAACTAATTATGAAGAAAATCATCCTTTCATTTATTGCTGTTTGTTTGGTGGCAATGTCATTCAGCCAAACGACGAGCCTGAAAAAAAGACCGTCACTTGGCGTTAGTTTTTTCCTGAAAGATTTCACCACACCTGATTTATTAAGTGCTAATAGCCCGGGAACCATTATCAGCAACGGTACATGGGCTAAGTTTCAAAATATGGCGCCGGGAATGGGTTTGCAATATTTTAACGGGATTACAGACAATATTGATTTCATGGCCAATTTAGGCGGATCATTTTTAAAATATCCCTTCCTTTATAAAACCGGATTGGTTAATCAAACTTCCGATAAATTCTTATTAGAAACTGATGCTAACCTGAATTTTAAATTATTGCCTGATAATTATTTTTTAGTTCCTTATGTTTCTGCAGGTGCAGGTTTATCTATGTATGCAGGTACTTATTTTGCAGCGTATATTCCTGTTGGAACCGGCTTGCAATTTAACTTAGGGGATGAAACTTTTGTACACTTGCAATGGTCGTATCATTTAAAAGTTACCGATGCAAGCAATTATAATTTCCATTATTCATTGGGTATTGCTTCTCCGATCTTCGATAAAAAAGAACCGGTTGTAGTAGCGCCGCCACCACCACCGCCAGTTGTTGTTAAACCAAAAGATACAGATGGTGATGGTATTCCTGATGATCAGGATAAATGTCCAACTGTTCCTGGCCTTGCTAAATACCAAGGTTGCCCTATTCCTGATACAGATGGAGATGGCATCAATGATGAGAATGATAAATGCCCTACCGTAAAAGGTGTTGCTAAATACCAGGGTTGCCCTGTTCCGGATAGAGACCATGATGGCATTAATGATGAAGAAGATAAATGCCCTGATGTTCCGGGTGTAGCTCGTTATCAGGGATGCCCTATACCTGATACTGATGGCGATGGTGTTAATGATGAGGAAGATAAATGCCCTTTAGAAAAAGGCCCTGCTTCTAACCACGGTTGCCCGGAATTGAAAGACTTTAATTTTAAAGCAGAAAATGTTCAATTCTTAACAGGAAGTGCTGTATTAACTAAAGTAGCTACTGCAGAATTAGATAAAGGCGCTAAAATTTTAGGTGAACATCCTTCATTGAATATTTTAGTAGATGGTTATACCGATAATACCGGTAAAGCGGATAAGAACAAAGTATTGTCTCAGAAAAGAGCCGATGCAGTAAAAGCGTATTTGATAAAGAAAGGAGTGAATGCGGATAGATTAACTGCTACCGGTTACGGTGATGCGAATCCTGTTGGTGATAATAAAACAGCAAAAGGTAAAGCTGCTAACAGAAGAGTTGAATTTAAAGTAAAACAATAAGCTGTAAAAAGCAGATCTTATATAAAAAATCCCTCACTGTTCAGTGAGGGATTTTTTTATGCAATGCAGCGAATGCGTAAAAGAAGATAAAATAATTCTGTAATTAAATGATCTCTTTCAATTTATTTACTACAATATCTATTTCTTCTTTGGTGTTTTCTTTACTGAAAGAGAAACGGACAGTGACCTGATTGGGATTATTATTGATAGCGCGAATTACATGACTGCCGGCATCTGCACCACTGGTGCAAGCACTTCCGCCACTGGCACAAATATGATTGATGTCTAAATTAAATAATAACATTTCGGTTTTTTCAGACTTCGGGAAACTTACACTTAATACGGTATATAAACTCTTTCCTAACGGATCTCCGTTAAAAGAAACAGTTTTAATATGCTGCTTCATCTGCTCCAGCATGTATAGTTTCAAGCTTTTGATATAGGCACTTTCATTTTCATATTGTGCAGTGGCAATTTCTAACGCTTTTGCAAAACCCACAATGCCATATAAGTTTTCTGTACCGGCACGCATGTTTCTTTCCTGGCTACCCCCATTGATAAATGGTTTGATCTTTACATTTTCATTGATGTATAACATGCCCACCCCTTTGGGGCCATGAAATTTATGTCCGGCCCCTGTTATAAAATGAACAGGTGTATTTCTCAGGTCAAAAGGAAAATGACCAACCGTTTGTACGGTATCGCTGTGAAAAACAGCGTTGTACAATTTGCATAAATTCCCGACCGTATGAATATCTAGAATATTGCCGATCTCATTATTGGCATGCATTAAAGTGACCAAACATTTTTCTTCACTTGATGCCAATATTTTTTCCAGGTCATCCATATCAATATGCCCGTCAGGTAATAATTTCACATAACTCAATGCAGCTTCACCACTGTGATATAAATGTTCAACCGTATGTAAGGTTGCATGATGTTCTATTTTAGAAGTAATGATATGTTTGCATCCGAGATCACGAACTGCTGCGGTAATAGCTGTATTACTGCTTTCAGTACCACCGCTGGTAAAAAATATTTCGGCAGGATGTGCATTCAGAATTTTTGCTACCGATTTTCTGGCATTCTCAATGGCTAAGCGGCTTTCTCTGCCATAACTGTAAATAGAAGAAGGGTTACCGAAATGCGAAGTAAGATATGGCATCATGGCGTTTAATACTTCTGCATCCAGAGGTGTTGTTGCAGCATTATCAAAATAAATTCTTTGCATAGCAACAAATGTAAAATTTTTAAAACAATTATCTATAAATTGGGATATGAGCGATGCAGAAAAATCGGATGATGGTGTTAAGCTGACTGGTGACAGCGATAAACAGTCAATGCAAGATAGTCAATCGTCCGCAGCAGAGTGGTACCTGCAAAAATTTATATTTATTATTAGATGGTCAACTCAAACAAGCCAAATCAATCATCTCCTGTATTAAACAGGAATATCATTTAGAAAAAGAAAGTCATGAATAAAAAAACAATCAACACCATTCTGCGATTGCTGTTGTATATATTGATAGGCTTTGTTGCTGCTTATTTTTGGAAGAAGATGAAAAGCAATTAAGCGTTATGGATTAATAAGGATATGTTCAACTAAATTAGCATAGCTAATAAATCTTATTTCTTAACTCATCATTCAATTACATCAGCTCCGCAATATCCTGCATGATGCGTTTGGCAATATTATCTGCGGTGGTTTCAAAATTACTTTCTGCATAAATGCGAATGATGGGTTCTGTATTGCTGGTACGTAAATGCACCCAATCATTTTCAAAGTCTATTTTTAATCCGTCTTCTGTATTAATGGGATATCGTTTGTATTTTTCTTTAATGCCTTCAAATATTTTTTCAACATTGATACCCGGCTTTAATTCTATTTTATTTTTACTCATGAAATAATCAGGATAGGTATTGCGTAATTGTTTGGCTGATTTTTTTTCTCTTGCCAAATGCGATAAAAACAAAGCAATACCCATTAATGCATCTCTGCCATAATGCAATTCCGGAAATATAACACCGCCATTGCCTTCGCCACCGATTACTGCATTTACTGCTTTCATTTTATGCACCACATTTACTTCGCCCACTGCACTGGGAAAATATGCACCGCCATGTTTTAACGTAACATCTTTCAATGCTCTGGTAGAAGACATATTACTTACGGTATTGCCCTTTCTTTGTTGTAACACATAATCAGCCACAGCCACCAATGTATATTCTTCACCAAACAAACTGCCATCTTCACAAACAAAACACAAGCGATCTACATCGGGATCTACTGCAATACCCAGATCGGCATTCTGTTTTTTTACTTCATTGCATAATTCGCCCAAATGTTGCGGAAGCGGTTCGGGGTTATGTGCAAACTTCCCGTTGATATCCGCATTCAAAACGGTAAAGTCTTTTACCCCCAATGCTTTTAATAATTCAGGAACAGCAATGGCGCCGCTGCTGTTAATGGCATCTACTACAATTTTAAACTTACGTTTTTTAATCGCATCAAAATCAACCAATTTATTTGCATAAATAGTATCGATGTGTTTTTTTAAAGCAGTACTGTTGTGAATATGCGCCCCTAATAAATCTACCGATACAAATTCATATTCATCTTTATCTGCAATGGCTAAAACTTTTGCACCGTCATCGCCGCTAATAAATTCTCCCTTGCTGTTTAATAATTTCAAAGCATTCCATTCCTTGGGGTTATGGCTGGCAGTAACAATAATGCCACCGGCAGCTTGTTCAAATACAACCGTCATTTCAACCGTAGGAGTGGTGCTTAATCCAAGATCAATTACATCAAAACCCAATGCATTTAGTGTACTGACTACAATATTTTGTACCATCTCGCCACTGATTCTGCCATCACGACCAACAACTATTTTTTTATTAGATGCATGTTGAGAAAGCCAGGTGCCGTAGGCAGCAGTAAAACGAACAACGTCTAATGGACTTAAGGTATTGCCGGGTTTACCGCCAATGGTTCCTCTTATTCCGGATATACTTTTAATTAATGCCATGCAGTAAATTTAGGATGCTGCAAACATAATGGAAATAATTAATTATCTGCCGGTGAATGGCATTGGAGAATCTATGCAGCAAACAAGAAAAATTACCAATTAATGATAAACTGAACTTCTACACTTTATCTTTACGTGGTGATAATATTCAACCTTTTTGCAACAAGTTTCTGGCAAAGAATCTGGCTATGGCTTGATCAGCAGGACACGTATCTTTTTTTAAAAATTAATAATGACTGGAATAACTCTTTTTTAGATTTCGTATTTCCCTGGTGGAGAGAAGCGAATACCTGGATCCCTTTATATCTTTTTCTGATTGTTTTTTTATGGATGAATATCGGAAAGAAAGCAGTGTGGTGGATGGCTTTTGCGGTAATAACATTTGCCATTACAGATCAACTCAGTGCACACCTGATAAAAAATATCGTATTGCGCTTAAGGCCTTGCCAGGATAATATTCTGGCCTATCATGTTCGATTATTATTGAACAATTGTTCCGGCGGATATAGTTTCCCTTCTACTCATGCCACCAATCATTTTGGTTTTGCTGTATTTATTTTTATTACGCTTAAAAATATCATCGGCAAATGGCGGTATGTATTTCTAATTTGGGCGGCAAGTATTGCATACGGACAAGTGTATGTGGGCGTTCATTATCCCCTGGATGTTTTTGCAGGTGCTGTTATCGGTACATTTATCGGGTATCTTACTTCATATATTTTTATTCATATATTTGGAGCACTGCAATTATTTAACCCTGAACCCGAATCTGTATGATTTCCCAAAGAGCTGCTTTTCTTGTATTGTTGGCATGCATACTGGTTTATATCACAGGCCTTTTTATTCCTTTGATGGAAATTGATGCTGCACAATATGCGTCCATTAGCCGTGAAATGTTAGATAACAAAAGTTATCTGCAGATATATGATCTGGGAAAAGATTATCTCGATAAACCGCCCATGCTATTCTGGCTTTCAGCATTGAGTATGAAAATTTTTGGAGTACACAGCTGGTCATATCGCTTACCTTCTCTGCTTTTTGCTTTACTCGCTGTTTATTCAACTTATCGTTTGGCATTCATCTTTTATAAAAAAGAAATCGCACAACTAAGCGCATTGGTATTGGCTTCTTGTCAGGCGATGTTTTTAATTAATCATGATGTTAGAACAGATACCATGTTAATGGGGTGGGTGGCATTAAGCATTTGGCAATTGGCTGCCTGGTATGAATTTAAAAAATGGAAAAACTTTTTGATTGCTTTTATGGCTATTGCCGGCGGCATGATGACAAAAGGCCCGATTGCATTAATGGTTCCGGTATTTGCATTTATGCCCCATTTTATTTTGCGAAGAGAATGGAAACAGTTTTTCAGGTGGGAATATATCCTTGGCATAATCATCATCGGTGTTTTATTGATACCAATGAGCATCGGGTTGTATGAACAATATGATTTGCATCCCGGAAAAATAATTGATCGGGCAGTGATCAAATCAGGATTGCGTTTCTTTTACTGGACACAAAGTTTTGGAAGGATTACCGGTGAAAGCCAGTGGAAAGAAAACAGCTCTTTCTTTTTTCTTTTGCAAAATATGTTGTGGAGTTTTTTACCATGGATCATGTATTTTTTAGTGGCTTTGTTTTTAAGTGTTCAAAAAGCAGTAAAACAAAAATTTCATTTAGTAAAGAACCAGGAATTTATTAGTGCAGGTGGTTTTATCATCACCTATTGTGCATTGGGCAGCAGTCAGGCACAATTACCGCATTATATTTTTGTGGCATTTCCATTGGCAGCGATTGTTACGGGAAATTTTTTATATCAGTTATATGAAACAAAAGATTTTGTAAAACTTAAAAAGCCATTCTTTGTTTTTCAGGTAGTGGTATATATTATTTTATGGTGCTGTATCATTATGTTATTGGCTGTTGTGTTTGAATCTGTTTCCATGTATACTGCCATTGCCTGTTTCCTTGTTTGCCTGGGTATGTTCCCTGTTTTATTTGCAGATAAGAACAGTTATTATAAACTGCCGGAAGCTTCTTTTTATACTATTATTGCGATTAATTTATTCCTGAATATTTCATTTTATCCGGCATTATTAAAATATCAGGCAGGCAATACCGCTGCTGATTTTGTGAATGCACATGCATTACCCAGGGAGCATATTTTTATTTACGGAATGAATGAAGGAAGAACCATGGATTTTTATACCCAACATATCTATCAACATAAAACCGATAAAAGCCAATTCAACAACCATGATATCATTATGATGCCCTCAGATAGTGTTGCATCCGTTAAAAAAGATTGGCCACAAATGAAAACATTATTTACCGGACCGGATTTTCATGTAACAGGATTGACGCTTCAATTCCTAAATCCTTTGGAACGTGATTCAGTAGTAAAGAAATATGTGATTGCTGAATTAGTGAATAAATAGGATCTGTCAGAAATCAAAACTGACGCTGGTTTTAGGATAATCGAGTTTATAACTTTTTTCTATCCCTTTTTCTTTAATGTGAAAGATGTTGATCTGATTGGTTTCAAAATCGTATAAAATACTGCAATCAATATCTATCTTTTTAAATGAAGTAATATTGGACATATCAAAATAAGCCCAAATACTTTCTTGCTGTTGTTCATACCCAACATAATGTAAGGGATAAACTTTTCCATCGATTTTGATTTGTAATTTCTTAGTAATATAGCTGTTGATGAGTTGATTGTTCAATGATTGATCGTTCGGGTGAATCAGGTCTACTTTATTATTTATTTTTTTTAAAGTTCCTTCCAGATCTTCCGTAAAAATACGGACACTGATGTCTACATTTTTTTCAGTAGCATTGTGTTGTATTTCAATAACCGATACATAAAAAGGATGCAAGAGGGCTATTATTCCTGTTATCATCCATTGGTATAAACTATTTGCCATTCAACATTCATTTTTGTGTTTGGCAAATGTCATTATTAATTTTCAACTTTAGCACATGAGCGAGTTTCAGTTATATTTTATTTTAGGGTATCATCATATTGCCGATTTAAAAGGCATTGATCATATTTTATTTATTGCTGCATTGGCGATGCGTTATCAAATTGCCGATTGGAAAAAAATATTGGTATTGGTTACGGCATTCACAATTGGTCATTCTATCACATTGGCTTTAAGTGCATTGAATTTGGTGCATTATTCCTCTAAGTGGATTGAATTTTTAATTCCTGTTACCATTGTCATTACAGCTGTAAGCAATGTATTTGTAAAGAAGTTTACTTTCAAAGCTAAATTTCCGGTCATTTACTTTTTCGCATTGTTTTTTGGATTGATACATGGATTGGGTTTCAGCAATTACCTGAAAAGCTTACTGGGAAAGGATCAGAGCATCATCACCCAATTATTTGCTTTTAATATTGGCTTAGAAGCAGGGCAAATTTTAATTGTAACTGCTCTTTTGCTGATTTCATTTATCTTAGTGGGCATCATTAAAATTAACAGAAGGGAATATTTATTATTTGGGTCAGCCGCTGTTTTTGCATTGGCAGTGCAAATGGCAGCAGAGCGGATACCCTGGTAACTGAGGCTGAAGAGACAATCAATCAAAAAAAATAAACAAACAATAAACAACTAAACAATAAAACCAAACACTGATGAGAAAATTACTTGTTTTGTTTTTGTCTGCATCAACCCTCTTCTTGCATGCACAAAACATAATGAACAATCCGGGCTCAAATCATGGTAACAAGTTTGAGCAGTTAGGAACCATTCTTCCTACACCCAATGAATACAGGACTGCCAGCGGTGCACCCGGTCCAAAGTATTGGCAGCAAAGAGCAGATTATGACATTAAATGTTCTTTGAATGAAAAAGATTTAAAATTAACCGGAAGTGAAACCATCACTTATTATAACAATTCTCCTGATGTACTTTCTTATTTATGGTTGCAGTTAGATGAGAACGAACACAGCAGTATCAATAATTCAAACTATCAAACTTCTTCTACTTTATCTGCACAAGGGGTAAATACTACTCAGATCGACAGATTGCTGGAAGCAAAAACAGATAATGGTTTTGGTGATAAAATTGCAAAGATTACGGATGCATTGGGTAAAGGGCTAAAATATACCATTAACAAAACCATGATGCGTGTTGAATTACCAACGAAATTAAAACCGGGAGAAAAATTTGTTTTCAATATTGACTGGAGTTATAAAATTTCTAATCGTTTGGTACAAGGCGGTCGTGGTGGTTATGAATATTTTCCTGAAGATGGAAATTATTTATTTACCATGACGCAATGGTATCCGCGTTTATGTGTATACAGCGATTTTCAGGGATGGCAGAATCATCAATTCACCGGAACAGGTGAGTTTGCATTAACCTTCGGCAATTTTAAAGTTGCCATGACTGTACCTGCAGATCATGTTGTATTAGCAACAGGTGAAGGCCAGAATTATGCACAGGTATTAACTGCTGCACAACAAAAACGTTGGGCACAGGCACAAACTTCTAAAGAACCGGTTGAAGTGGTTACTTTAGCTGAAGCCACAGCTGCAGAAAAAAATAAAAGTACTGCAACAAAAACATGGATATTTAAAGCAGACATGGTAAGAGATTTTGCATGGACATCATCCCGTAAATTTATTTGGGATGCCATGGCTGCAAACGTAGAAGGCAAAAAAGTAATGTGCATGAGCGGTTATGGCAAAGAAGCGTATGGTTTGTATCGCAAGTATTCAACCAAATTAGTGGCACATACCGTTAAAACCTATTCTCATTTTACTTTTCCTTATCCGTATCCTGTTGCACAAAGTATTGAAGCAAGTAACGGAATGGAATATCCGATGATCTGTTTTAATAACGGCAGAACCAATAAAGACGGTACTTACAGCGAAGCCACTAAAAATGGAATGGTAGGTGTAATCATTCATGAAGTAGGGCATAATTTCTTCCCGATGATTGTGAACAGCGATGAAAGGCAATGGACATGGATGGATGAAGGCTTGAATACTTTCGTAGAATATTTATCAGAAGAATTATACGATAATAAATTCCCTTCCCGTCGCGGACCAGCCTGGACAATCGCTGATTATATGAAATTACCGAAAGACCAATTGGAGCCAATTATGACGAATAGTGAGAATATCATTCAGTTTGGGCCGAATGCTTATTCAAAACCATCAACGGGTTTAAATATTTTACGCGAAACAATTATGGGTCGTGAACTTTTTGATTATGCATTTAAAGAATATGCACGTCGCTGGGCATTCAAACATCCAACACCTGCTGATTTATTCAGAACAATGGAAGATGCCAGTGGCGAAGACCTGGATTGGTTCTGGAGAGGTTGGTTCTTTAGTATTGATCCATGCGATATTGCAATTGATACAGTAAAGCATGCAATTGTAGATGTGAATGCTCTAGCCCAGGCAGGTGGCGGATTTGGTGGTGGCCGTGGTGGCAATGGCGGAGGTAATTTTGGTGCTCGCGGGCCAAGAGGTTTGGATAAGCCATTGGTGAATGCTTTTGAAGATATTTCCAAAATCAGAAACAGAGAAGATAAATCCATTACTTTCCTGAATGATGCAGATACCAGCTTACGTGATTTTTATTGGAAGTATGACAGAGGCATCATTCCGTATGATACCTCTATAAAAATTACAGCCCCTGCCGGTGGTTTTGGCGGAACACCTGAACCATTGACTGCTGAAGAAAAAGCGAAGTATGCCAATTTGAATTTGTATGAAGTTACTTTCAGCAATAAAGGCGGATTGATTATGCCGATCATCGTTCAATTTAATTTTGAAGACGGTACTTCGCAAACAGAAAAAATTCCTGCGCAGATCTGGCGTAAGAATGAAAATAAAGTGACCAAGGTTTTTGTGACCAATAAAAAAGCAGTGAGCATTAAATTAGATCCGATGAGAGAAACTGCAGATATTGATGAAAGCAATAACAGTTGGCCAAAACTGGGCGAGCCAAGTAAAGTAGCCATCTTTAAAGCTCGTCAGGCTGCAAGAGGTGCCGGTAATGGTGGTCAAAACCCGATGCAGGCATTGGGGAATAAATAAAATTATCTTGTATTAATTTTTTATAAAGCCACTTGATTAATTTCGGGTGGCTTTATCATTTACATCATGAAAAAATATTTCTTAGTAATTGCTTTTTTAACGTTTGTTTTTTTATTACAAGCTGCAACGGTTGATACTGTTTCTATCTACAGCAATGCCATGCACAAAAGCTCAAAAGCAGTGATTGTAAAACCTTCAACTTATGATAATGAAAAACTTTTTCCGGTTGTTTATCTGTTGCATGGGTATGCAGGTAATTTTAATAATTGGATAAAATTGGTTCCGCAAATAAAACAATATGCCGATGCATTTCAATTGATGATTGTTTGTCCGGATGGTGCCTACAGCAGTTGGTATTTGGATAGTCCAATTGATTCAACTTATCAATATGAAACATATATCGGTACAGAAGTGCCTAATTATATCGATGCACATTATAAATCCATTGCCGACCGAAAAGCCAGGGCCATTACGGGTTTGAGCATGGGCGGACATGGTGCTTTGTTTTTAGCCTTTCGTCATCAGGATATTTATACTGCTTGCGGAAGTATGAGTGGTGGAGTAGATCTTAACTCCAGCAGAGCAAAATATGATATTGTTAAAAGAATAGGGGATACCATCACACATGCGGATAACTGGAAAAATTATTCGGTGATTCATGTGATTGAACAGTATCCCAAAGATTCTTTGGCCATTATTTTTGATTGCGGAACAGAAGATGATTTTTATCCGAGCAACATTGCATTGCATGAGAAAATGTTGCAGTTAAAAATAAAACATGATTTTATTAGCAGGCCGGGTAAGCATGATTGGAATTATTGGCGCAATGCAGTAGTTTATCAATTATTGTTTTTCAGAAAATATTTCGATACATCAAAATTGAATTGACCCGTCTACATATTTTGTTTTCTTTTTGTTGGCATTCTTTTTATCGTAATCCAATACAGCTTTGGGTTTTAGCTTGGTGCTGTCTTTTTTTACGGCAGCTGAGTCTTTAGGAATTGTAACGACTGCATCAGTTGATTGCCTGGTTTCAGACACCGGTGTTACCAATTCATTAAATACATAGGTTTCTGTATTTAATAATGACATAGAACCCGGACGATAATATTTCCAAACACCCTGCTTCACTGAAGGTGATTCTATCTTTACTATTTTCTTTTCAACTTTATGGGCTTCATAAAAATCCGGAACATAAATGGTATCAAATTTTCTGGAAGGGTCAAGTGCATGCCAGCTTTCTTCGTGTTCTAACATATTTTGTACAAAATATAATTGAATGCTGTCTTTCACCCCCCATTTATAATTTTCAATGGCTAACAGATCACCCATTAAACCAAATCTTTTCCATTTGCCTTCACGCAGATCATTTTTAAAAACACCTTCTTCTTCATAACCGGGATTGCCTCTTAATGCATCAACATGAATTACCCACTTGCCTTGTTTTAAATTTTTCATATCAACACAATTCAATGTATCTCCCTTGCTTGACAGATAAAATGTTTTGCATTGAGAAAAAGCAATATTGCTGATGAAAAGAAAAAAGACAAAAAGCCGATACATAGCAGTGAATTATAAAACTAAGTTACAAACTGAATCCGAGATGTTGAATCAATTGCTCCGGCAGTTTGGGTAATTTTTTTCTTTCAATTAAATAAGTAGATAAAGAAGAAAGATCCCGATATACATAATGTTTACTCAATGCCCCTTCCAGATAGCCCGCCCCGCTTGTATTTCCTGTACCTACACGCATGCCTATCATTCTGCGTACCATAATAATATGTTTGTGCCGCCAATTACTTAATAAGTGATCTATTTCAATTAATGAATCTAAAATTTGATAAGAAGTTTGAAACACCGGAAAATCACGATACAACATAATAAACAAAGCAGCACGTAATGCTTTGGCAGAAAAATTACTTCTGATATTTTGCAATTGCTCTTCAGTAAAATTATTTTTTTGATCGAAGAGGGCATAATCAAAATCGTGAATTTTTGCGCTTTCTCTTTCTGTTAATCCGGTTTGATAAATATGATGATAATTATTCCAGAAAGGATGGTTGATGAAATCAATATTTTGGGTAGACGGGAAATTAGCCCAGAATTTTTCTTCAAAGAATGGCATGCGTTCTAACCAATCTGCAACCAACTGCAATAAATTTTTTTCTGCTTCCACCTGATTGATGGTGTTGTAATCATCTTTTGTAAAACCACCTTCATTGGTTCTTTTGTAATAATCTTTTTGATGACGCTTTTCTAATTGCAATCCCAATTTGGCTTCTATTAAACGAAACTGCCTGCTTTGAAAACCGGAGGATGGCGTTAATAAATTCCTGAACTCCAGAAAATCCAATGGCGTCATGGTATCTAAAATGCTTACTTGTTGATTCAACAGTTCAATGATCTTGGCTACACGATTTAATCGGTGACGAACCAAGTTCAAATCCTCAGAATTATCATTGATCTTTTCTTTCGAAAATATGTGCATGGCATAATCCAACTCAAATAAAATTTGTTTAAACCACAATTCATACGCCTGATGAATTACGATAAATAGCATTTCGTCATGTGCCGGTTCATTGCCTGCTGAAAAGCTTACCGGATGCTGACTTTCGAGAATCTTATCTAAATGCAAATAAGTACCGTAGTAAAGCGGTTGTTTTTCCATATGGTTGTTTAAGTGGAGTAAAGATAGGAACGATAAAGTGCTTGCAACGCAACCATGCTGCTATATATTCTATCGCCGGTATTAAAATTCTTTCATCAAATAAAATGTGTTTATTTTACACAACGATTATCATTCAAAACAATTGCTATGTCAGCTAAACATGTTATTACAGCATCTTTTATTGCGCTCATTTTCTTTACTTCCTGCAATAACGGAACGCCTCTCAGTGAAAACAAAGACTCATTAAAAACGCATCCTGATTGGATCATGCAGGGCAATGTATATGAAGTAAATGTTCGTCAGTATACTCCCGAAGGAACATTTAAAGCCTTTGCCAAACATTTAGACAGATTAAACAATATGGGTGTACAAACTTTATGGTTTATGCCCATTAATCCCATTAGTAAAAAAGAAAGAAAAGGAAGTTTGGGAAGTTATTACGCAGTAAGCGATTATACAGCTGTTAATCCGGAATTCGGGACAATGGATGATTGGAAAGCATTGGTAAAAGAAGCACATGATAAAAATTTTAAAGTGATGATTGATTGGGTGCCGAATCATACCGGTGCAGACCATTATTGGTTGGCCAAACATCCCGATTTTTATGTGAAAGACAGTACGGGTAAGCCTGTATCGCAATTTGACTGGACAGATACACGCAAATTAAATTTTAAGAATGAAGAATTGGTTGATACCATGACGGCACAAATGAAATGGTGGGTCACAGAAACAGGTATTGATGGTTTCAGATGCGATTATGCTGTTGGTCCAACAAAAGAATTCTGGACTAAATGCATTGCTGAATTAAAAAAGACGAAAGATGTTTTTATGTTAGCCGAAGCGGATAGTGTGTATTTATATAAAGTTGGTTTTGATGCAACGTATGCATGGAATGATTTTAACATGATGAAATTGATTGCTAAAGGAAATCGCAAGGCATTTGCATTTGACAGTGTGTTGAATGCATCTGATTCAATATATCCGAAAGATGCGTTGCGATTTTATTTTACCAGTAATCATGATGAGAATAGTTGGAATAAAGCAGATTATGAAACCATGCCGGGAGCAATACATGCACCCTTTGCTGTTTTAACGCAAACGATGAAGCATAGTGTGCCGATGATTTACAGCGGACAAGAAGAGCCTTGTTTAAGAGCGATTCGTTTTTTTGATAAGGATACCATTACATTTAAAAATTTTGCAAGAGAAAAATTTTATACAACACTGTTGAATCTGAGAAAGGACAATGCAGCGTTGGCTTCAGATGCATCATTTAAAAAAGTTCATGCAGGTAATGAGGATGCAGTATATGCGTATGTGCGTGAGAAAGGGAATAACAAAATATTGGTGATATTGAATTTAACCAATAAAGAACAATCTGTTCAAATTAATGATAACACGTTGAAAGGAAAAACTACAAATGTATTTATGTCAGTCGATGAAATATTATCCGGCACAAAATGGAAAATGGAACCTTGGGGTTATGCCATCTATGTTTATAAATAAAGTAAAAGCCTGAGTAATCAGGCTTTATTTTTTTAGTGAAACCAATTAGCTTCGTTGCATGAACAGAAAGCAACTGGTAGACCATATCAAACAAAAGAAATCTTATTTGTGTGTAGGATTGGATACAGATAGTACTAAAATTCCCAAACACTTACAATCGTTACCTGATGGGGTTTTCCGGTTCAATAAACAAATTATTGATGCTACTAAAGCGCATTGTGTAAGTTATAAGATCAATACTGCTTTTTATGAAGCACAGGGATTAAAAGGTTGGGAAGCGATGGAAAAAACATTGCAGTATATTCCTGAAACACATTTCACGATTGCTGATGCAAAACGGGGTGATATCGGCAATACTTCTGCGCAATACGCAAAAACATTTTTTGAAACATTGCCATTTGATGCTGTAACTGTTGCACCGTATATGGGAGAAGACAGTATTCGTCCGTTTTTGGAATATGAAAATAAATTTACGATCGTATTGGGATTAACTTCTAATAAAGGTGCAAATGATTTTGAGTTGCAGCAATGCGGCGATACATTATTGTATGAAAAAGTGTTGGAGAAAGTAGCGGGTTGGGGAACGATTGAAAATTTAATGTTTGTTGCAGGTGCTACACAGGCATCAGCATTTGAGAACATCAGAAAAATTATTCCGCAACATTTTTTATTGGTACCGGGTGTTGGTGCACAGGGTGGCAACTTGAAAGATATCAGCGAATATGCGATGAACGATGATATCGGATTATTGGTCAATGTAAGTCGTGCCATCATTTTTGCAGATGATGCAAAAAAAGCTGCAGGAGCATATCATCAGGAAATGTCTCTTTATCTAAAATAGTTTTATGGATAGAAGAAAATTTTTGCAGCATACTTCTTTGGCTTCTGCCGCTGCAATGTTAATGCCGGCTGCATTTGCTGCTAAAGAAAAGAATGCTTCTTTAAAAATGGGGTTTTTGTCTGACACACATGTGAAGCCTACTGATATTGCAGTAGAAGGAATGAGAAAAGCATTTCGGCATGTAAATCAATTACAGCCCAAAGTTGATTTTATAATGAATGGCGGCGATTCAATTATGGATGCATTGAATGCATCAAAAGAAAAAGTGCAGAAGCAATGGGATGTTTGGAATAAAGTGTTGAGTGATGAAAATAAATTGCCCATCTATCATTGCATTGGCAATCATGATGCATGGGGTTGGCAAATGAATGATGCAACGGTAAAAGCAGACCCTTTATATGATAAGCAATGGGTATTGCAGCAACATAAAATGAGCAATCGCTTTTATAGTTTTGAAAAGAAAAATTGGAAATTCATTGTATTGGATAGTGCGCATGAAAACAATGGCGGATATATTGCACGAATTGATGAAGAACAATATACCTGGTTAGAAAATGAATTAAAAATAACTGATACTGCAAAGCATATTTGTATCATCTCCCACATACCGATCGTTTCTTTTTGCTCTGCGATGTTTAGTGATAAAAATGAACCAAACGGTGATTGGAAAATTTCCAGGGCCTTGCTGCACGTGGATGCCAGAAGATTGATTGAGTTGTTTAAAGAACATAAAAATATTGTTTGTTGTTTAAGCGGACATATTCATTTGCAAGATTCAGTTGAATATTTCGGCATTCAATATTATTGTAACGGTGCGGTGAGCGGTGATTGGTGGAATGGCCCTTTTAAAGGTTTTGCTCCGGCTTATGCAATATTTGAATTTTTTGAAGATGGCAATGTTAAAAGGCAAATGATCAATTATGCCTGATGATTGTTTGAATAACAGAGGCAACTTTATCTGCCCAGATACTCATTTCTTTTGCTGAATAATGTAAACCATCGCTCGCTGATAAACTTGTATCATTTTTTACTTTTCTTGTTTCTTCTGTAATGTTGATGTATTGTGTATTGTAGCGTTTTGCATATTCTTCACAAACTTTATTGAAGCTATCTATTTCAGCAGAAATGGTTGATTCGATATTTCTCCCTTTTGCAAAAGTTGTTACGCCCCAATCAGGAATAGATAATACCAGCACATGGTTTGTAAGATTGTTTGCGAAATGAATTGCTTTCTTTAATAAAAATTCAAAATCTGTTTTAAAATCATCGATGGGTAATCCGCGATATTGGTTATTTACACCAATTAATAAAGTAACAAAATCGTACTGCTCGTTTAATTTAGTATGCAGCATTTGTTCTGCTAATTCGAAGGTTGTCCAACCTGTTTTAGCAACAATTTCCGGTGACTGAAAATAAAAATTGTTTTTTCTTAATTGCTGAACTGCCTGATAGGGAAAGCTTTCATGTAATGGAACAGATTCGCCAATTGTGTAGGAATCGCCTAAACATAATAATGTATTATAGTGTTGCATCAGAAGTTATTTTTTAATATTTCATAGAAACGATAAACATCTTCAAAGCTGCAATATAAAGGAGCCGGCGCCACACGGATTACACCGGGTTCGCGGTAATCAACAATAATCCCATTCTCGATCATTTTATCATGGATTTCTTTTCCTTTTGTTTTAAAATATAAGCTTAATTGAGCACCTCGTTCCTGAGGGTTGGTTGGTGTAATAATGTTGAATTGAATATTTGTTAATTGATGCAATAAAAATTCCAGGTAAGCAGTGAGTTGAATACTTTTTGTTCTTAATTTCTCTATTGTTGCCCTATCAAAATATTCTAAAGATGCTTTTAGTGCAACCATATTCATCACTTGCGCAGTACTGATATTCCATCCGCTTGCATTTGTTTTGGGAATAAATCCCTTTTCCATTTTAAATCTTGTAGCTTCATCATTTCCCCACCAGCCTGCAAGTCTTGGTGTGTTTGGGTTAGCTGCAAATCGTTCATGTACATATATGGCACCAACACAACCCGGGCCACCATTCAAATATTTATAATTACACCAGCAGGCAAAATCAACATTCCAGTCATGTAATTCCATAATCACATTACCGGCAGCATGTGCCAAATCAAATCCGCAATACGCACAAGCTTCATGAGCTGCTTCGGTAATTTTTTTCAGATCAAAATATTGCCCGGTATAATAATTAATGCCACCCAACATTACCACAGCTAAATTTTCTTTGTGCTGATGAATGGCTTCAATAATATCTGCTGTGCTTAATAATTTTTCATTTTCTCCGGGAGATAATTCAATGATACATTCATCAGGGTCCAACCCAAAATGTTTGACCAAAGTTTCAATGGCATATTGATCAGATGGAAAAGCACCTGCTTCCATCATAATTTTAAATTTATCTTTATTGGGCTTATAAAATGTAAGCATCAATAAATGAAGGTTTACCGTTAATGTATTCATTACCGTCACTTCATTTTCTTTTGCGCCTACAATCTTTGCCAGGGATGGTTTCATATATTCCTGGTAAAATAACCAGGGATGTTTCGCCTTTGAAAAACCTGCAATGGCAACATTTTTCCAATCATCTAATTCCTGTTGAAAAGCCGTTTCCGCATTTTTAGGCTGCAGTCCTAATGAGTTTCCGCAGAAATAAATTACATCTTCATTATTATGTTTTGGAAAGTGAAATTCTTTTTTAAAATCAGCTAAAACATCGGCTGCATCTAATTTTCGGGCTGTGTTCAGTGTTGTATCAAAGCTGAAAGGCATAGCAATTTTATTGCAAAATACATTGTTCGCCGATAAAAATGACCAAAGGTTTCTGCGTTCATCATTTCTAACGTATTTTCCACTCTCTAAAATTATCATGCTATGAGGAAAATTCTGCTTCTATTTATTCTTGTTGCCTTTACTTATTCATTGAATGCGCAACAAAATTTACAAACGAAAGCTAATTATCAGTTGGCTGCACGCTTCTCTCCAAAGAAATTAGAGAAGATGATTTTCTCTACTAATGTGGATGCCCATTGGTTAAAAAAATCAAATCGTTTTTGGTACATGTACGAAACAACTGAAGGAAAAAAATGGTATATCGTTGATCCTGTAAAAGGGGAGAAGAAAGAATTATTTGATAATGATAAACTTGCTGCAGAGATCACCAAAGTGGTAAAAGACCCTTTCGAAGCAAAACATTTAGGACTGGACAGTATGAAATTTGTGCGGGATGAAAACACGATTTATTTTGAAGTAAAGAGTACACAGGAAATTGAAAAGAAAGATTCAACAGCAAAAAAAGGAGCTCCTCCCGTTAAAGAAAAAAAGACTTTTTATTTTGAATACAATTTGAATTCACAGGTATTAACTGAATTGACCGATTATAAGAAACAAAGGCGGAAACCGCAATGGGCAAGTATTTCACCGGATAGCAGTATAGTAGTATTTGGCAGAAATTATAATTTATTTATGATGGATAAAGCCAATTATGAAAAGGCTTTAAAGAATGAAGATGACAGTACCATTGTTGAAACTAAATTAACAACAGATGGTATTGAGAACTACAGTTATCACAGTGAAGGTAATTTAAGTGGTGGCGGAGAAAACAATGTAGATAAAGAAAAAAATAAAAACAAACGCAAATCTGTTTTTGTTTACTGGAGCCCTGATTCAAAACATTTTACTTTGATCAGAACCGATAACAGAAAAGTAAAAGATTTGTGGGTGATTAATAGTTTATCTGATCCACGTCCAACTTTGGAAACGTATAAATACTGGATGCCGGGAGAAAAAGATTCTCCTGTTGATGACCTTATTTTATTTAATCTTACGGATAAGTCTCATAAAAGAATAAGTACAGAATTATTTAAAGATCAAACAGTTTCTTTATGGAGTGCGCCGGCATTGGCCAGCAGCAGGGATGATGATTGGAGAAGCAATATTTGGTTAGGCACAACTGATAAATTTTATTTTACCAGAACAAGTCGTGATCTTAAACGTATTGATGTTTGTGTGGCAGATGTAAAAACAGGAGCGGTAAAACCCTTGATAGAAGAGCGTTTAAACACCTATGTAGAAGTGAGAAGATTGGGGTTGGTGAATCAGGGAAAAGAATTGATTGAATGGAGTGAGAGAGATGGATGGGCGCATTTTTACTTATATGATGAGAATGGGAAATTAAAAAATCAAATTACTTCCGGTGCTTATCATTGCGAAGATATTTTAGGTATTGATGAGAAGAAACGCATTTTATATTTCTCTGCCAATGCCAGAGAAAAAGAGGAAGACCCTTATTATTTGCATGCGTACAAAGTAAATTTTGATGGAACCGGGTTGAAATTATTGAATGCCGGAGATTTTGATCATGCCATGAGCATGAATGATGATCAGCAATTTTTTGTTGATAATTTTTCAAGAGTGAATACTGTTCCAAAATCTGTATTGTATAATAATGAAGGCAAAAAAATCATGGATTTGGAAACTGCAGATCTCAGTTCTTTATTTGCAGCAGGATATAAATTCCCGCAACCCTTTAAATTAAAAGCCGATGATGGTATTACTGATCTCTATGGTGTAATGTATAAGCCATTTGATTTTGATTCAACAAAAAAATATCCCATCATCGAATATGTATATCCCGGTCCGCAAACGGAAAGCGTGAACAAAGCTTTCGGCAGAAGTATGGATAAAACAGATCGTATGGCACAGTTGGGTTTTATTGTAGTAACTGTTGGTAACAGAGGAGGAAATCCATCACGCAGTAAATGGTATCACAATTATGGCTATGGCAATTTGCGTGATTATGGTTTGGCTGATAAAAAAGCGGCTGCTGAACAATTGGCAGATAAATATTCTTTTATTGATATCAATCGTGTGGGCATTCATGGGCATAGTGGTGGTGGCTTTATGAGCACTGCTGCGATGTTGGTGTATCCGGATTTCTTTAAAGTGGCTATATCTTCTTCCGGTAATCATGATAACTCTATTTACAATCGTTGGTGGAGCGAAAAGCATCATGGTGTGAAAGAGATGATCAGTGATAAAAGTGATACTACTTTTTTATATGCGATTGAAAAAAATCCGGACCTCGCAAAAAATTTAAAAGGCCATTTAATGTTATCAACCGGAGATATTGATAATAATGTACATCCGGCGAATACCATTCGATTGGCAAATGCGCTGATCAAAGCCAATAAACGTTTTGACTTTTTATTATTACCCGGGCAGAGACATGGCTATGCTGATATGACAGAATATTTTTTCTGGCGATTGGCTGATTATTTTACTTATCATTTGTTGGGTGATAAAACAGATCATAATCCTGACATTGAAGAGATCAATAAAGAAATTGAACAAAGTGGAAATAAAGCAGGCGCAACACCACCAACCGGCAGAAGGCAACCTTTTGAAGAGGAAGATGACAATGATGATAATTGATAATAAAATAAAAGCCGTTCAAATTTTTGAACGGCTTTTATTTTAGTTGTTCGGCTCTTCTTTAATCAATGTTACAATTTGCGCAGCCATTTCTGTTGTTACTGTAACACCATGAACTTCTAAAGCATGTTTGGAAGCTTGTTGTAAAATTTCTTCGGTAGTGTTTGCCTGAACAACTGCCTTGCAATCAAAACCGGCATCGGAACAATGTAAAGTTTTCATATTTGTATGTTTTAATAAGTAATGACTTTATCATTTTCAATAATGAGCTTTACCAACACATTCGGTAAAGCAAAGCTTGCGGATTTATTAGCGATATCTGCATCCGTTACACCTCTTGCTTTGCTGGAGTTGCCTGATAAATAAAATTTGCCGCCGCCTTTTACAATGGCATCAAAATGTTCACGCAGTTTACCGGTTCCAAGTCCGGCTAAATTATCCAATACATGATCTCTGATTAACTGGACTGCATCGCCTGCTAAAAAAAGTGTAACACTGTTGCCTTCTTCAATGGCAGTTCTTGCAACCAATAATGCCAATGAGGCTTTGGTAGGATTTTCAGGCCCAACGGTTACGTGCACCAATAACTTGATTTTTGCTTGATTGTTTGATGTTGTTTGTGCTGACATAGATGTTTGAATTAGCGTGATTGATAAAAGCATTATCATAAAATATTTTATAACAACGCATAATTTTTTCTTCATGATTAATAGTTTTGATTTAACAGCACAATGATAGAGCAGGCAATAGTTTTGCAACGGTATCAAAAGATACACAACCCTATTTAGTGAGAGAATAACAGAAAATTTTATTTGATTTCTATTTGTCCGCGCAACAGTTTTATTTTCTTTTCTTTTTCAAACTGTTTTAAAATACGTGATACAACTACGCGTGTAGTACCCAATTCTTTAGCTATATTTTGGTGAGAGATATTGATGATCCTGCTTTCTTCTATTAAACTTTTTCTTTTTAAATATTCCAATACACGCACATTGATATGCTCGAATACAACACCTTCAAAAGAATTAATCAACTCATCATATCTTTTTCTGAACATCTGTAATACATATTGATTCCAGGAAGGGTATTTTAATTGCCACGATGAAATAAGTTCAGCAGGAAAAATCAACACTTCTGTTTCTTCCTCCATCACTACGCCATGCGAAACACTTTTGTTATTAAAATAAGCTGCTGCCAAAGACATGGTGCAGGTTTCACCTTTACGCACATAGTATAAAGAAATTTCTCTGTCGTCTTTTTGTTGGTACACGCGAATAGCGCCATTTAAAACAATCGGAAGAAAGCGAACATACTGGCCGGTTTTTACAATCACATCTCCTTTTTTAAATAATAGTAATTGACCTTGTTGAAATAATTCTTCTTTTAAGGAAGCATCTTTAATAAAAGAGAGTTTATTCAAAAAATCCTGATGATTACTCATACAACATTATTTGATCAAAATTTTGAAGAAACAGGAAGACCAATATAAATAAAATAAAGAGAAGTATTTGGATAAAAGATATACACTATTGATCTATAAATTCTTTTTCACTTTTTGCAATTACAATAGTTGCCACACCATTGCCGATTAAATTGGTGATGGCTCTTGCTTCACTCATAAATTTATCTACGCCTAACAAAAAGGCCAATCCTTCAACCGGTATTTTATGCAATGCCGTTAATGTTGAAGTGAGAACAATAAATCCGCCGCCCGTCACGGCAGCTGCGCCTTTTGAAGTAAGCATTAATATCAATAACAACATCAATAACTCGCTTAAACTCAATGGTACGTTATATAGTTGCGCAATAAAAATAGTTGCCATTGATAAATAAATAGAAGTACCATCTAAATTAAAAGAATATCCTGTCGGTACCACCAATCCCACAACAGATTTATGGCAACCCATCTTTTCCAGCTTCAACATGACAGAAGGTAATGCGGCTTCAGATGAGGATGTTCCCAACACCAATAACAATTCTTCTTTGATATATTTTAAATATTTCCAAATGCTTTGTTGGTAATATTTCATGATACTGCCCAATACCAGAAAAATAAAAAGAATCATTGTTATATAAACACATAACATCAATTTGCCTAAAGGCAATAATGTTTTAACGCCAAATTTGCCAATGGTAAAAGCCATGCCTGCAAAAGCTCCGAGCGGAGCGAGATACATTATGTACTTTAATAAAATAAAAACATAGTGAGAAATTTTATTCAAAAAATTTACTGCCGGTATTCTATATTTTGAATAATTTAAAATGATGCCGATAATGATGGCAGCTAATAAAACCTGTAAAATAATATTCGATTGAAAAAAGTGCAGCCAATTAAAACCCGCATTGGTTTGCTGGGTGTATTTAGACGCATCCTGAATTTGCAACCCTGCTTTATTTATGTTACCGGGTTGAATAATCAATGCAACAATAATTCCGATGGCTAATGCAATGGTAGTTACTGCTTCAAAATACAATAATGCTTTAATGCCAATACGGCCTACCTTTTTCATATCGCCCATGCTGCTGATGCCTGTTACTATTGTTAGAAAAATGATAGGGTAAATAAATAATTTGATGAGTTCAATAAAATCTTTACCGATCCTTTCTGTTTGGATTGCTGTTGCCGGATAAAAGTATCCCAATGCAATACCGGCAAGAATTGCCATCAATACATAAACAGTAAGATGGGTAAATATTTTTTTTAAAACAGGACTTAATGAAGTTTGCAATTGAGCAGTAGTTTGATAAAAATAAAAATACAATTAAATAACAGAAGCTGTATGCTTAGCTTTAAATTTGTTGAGCAGAGAATTGAAAGTTGAAGGGTGCAACGCAACAAAAGATTAATAGTGATGCTTATGTTGGGTTCATCATTTAACCTGTTACCTGAATCTTGAAACTTGTAAATTTTTACAAATGGCTGTCAAAACAGATTTATTTCAATCACCTGATTATTATTTATTGGATGATTTGTTAAGCGAAGAGCATAAAATGATTCGTAATGCCGTAAGAAATTATGTGAAGAAAGAAATATCGCCGATCATTGAAGAATATGCACAAAGAGCAGAATTTCCTCTTCAGATTGTAAAACAATTAGGTGAGTTGGGATGCTTTGGTCCGACAGTTCCTGAACATTATGGTGGCGGTGGTTTAGATTACATTAGTTATGGTTTGATGATGCAGGAATTAGAAAGAGGAGATAGCGGTGTTCGCTCAACAGCCAGTGTGCAAGGCAGTTTGGTGATGTTTCCGATTTATGCATATGGCAGTGAAGCACAACGAAAAAAATATTTACCTAAGTTGGCAAGTGGTGAATGGTTGGGTTGTTTTGGATTAACAGAACCCAATTATGGTAGTGATCCATCGCATATGTTATCTAATTTTAAAGATGCAGGTGATCATGTTATTTTAAATGGTGCAAAGATGTGGATCAGCAATGCGCCATTTGCACAAATAGCAGTTATTTGGGCTAAAAATGAAGCAGGAGAAATTCATGGGTTGATTGTTGAACGTGGTATGGAAGGTTTCACCACACCCGCCACACATGGGAAATGGAGTTTGCGTGCAAGCGCAACCGGTGAATTGGTTTTTGATAATGTAAAAGTTCCTAAAGAAAATATTTTACCGGGTATCAAAGGATTAAAAGGCCCGTTGGGCTGTTTAACCAAAGCTCGTTATGGAATTGCATGGGGGGCGATCGGTGCTGCGATGGATTGTTACGATACTGCATTGCGCTATGCGAAAGAAAGAATTCAGTTTGATAAACCCATTGCTTCTTTTCAGTTGCAACAAAAAAAATTAGCAGAGATGATTACTGAAATTACCAAAGCACAATTACTGGTTTGGCGTTTGGGTGTATTGATGAATGAAAATAAAGCAACGCCGCAACAAGTAAGTATGGCGAAAAGAAATAGTTGTGAAATAGCAGCAAACATTGCAAGGGATGCACGCCAGATATTAGGTGGTATGGGCATTACAGGCGAATACAGTATTATGCGTCATATGATGAATTTAGAAAGTGTAATTACTTATGAAGGCACACATGATATTCATTTATTGATAACCGGAATGGATATCACCGGAATAAATGCGTTCAAATAAAACCCCTGATACCTTAAGGGCAATAGATATGGTTCAAAACAGTATAATACATTCACGCATCTTCTTAATCGGAATGATGGGCAGTGGTAAAAGTTATTGGTGTAAGCAACTATCCGGGAAATTAAAATGCGGTGGGTATGATTTGGATTTTTTGATAGAATCAAGCGAAGAAAAAAACATTGCAGAAATTTTTGCAGAAGACGGGGAAGCATATTTTAGAAAAACAGAAGCGAAAGTATTGCGTTGGTTTGGCGAGAAGAAAATATTTGTATTGGCTACAGGCGGAGGTACGCCTTGCTTTCATGAGAATATGGAGTGGATGAATAAAAACGGAACGACTGTTTGGATTGATGAAACCATTGAGGTGCTGGCAGAAAGGTTGAAACCCGAAAAAGAACATCGTCCGTTAATAAAAAATTTAACGGATGATGAGCTGAAAGATTTTCTTTATGAAAAATTAGAAGAAAGAAAACAGTATTATGCCCATGCAAAAATTCATTTAAAAGAAAAAGATTTGGAGTTGAAGAAGATATTATCAATAGTGAATAGTTAAGAAAAATCATTCGTGTAATTCGATAAAATTCGTGCAATAAATGAATAAAACATTTTTACAAATAGCCGCATTATTGGGTGCATTAAGTGTAATACTCGGTGCATTTGGTGCACATGGTTTAAAGCAAGTACTTGATGAGAATGGATTAAAGATTTTTGAAACAGCTGTCCGTTATCAATTCTATCATGTATTTGCATTGGCATTGACAGGAGTTTTGTATAAAGAATTTGGCTCAAAATATCTGTATTATGCAGGTTGGATGTTTATTATCGGAATTATTTTCTTCAGTGGCTCATTATACATATTGACTTTTAAAACTGCAGTCCATATAGCAGGATTAAATTGGGTAGGGCCAATCACACCCATAGGCGGACTTTTCTTAATTATCGGTTGGATATGTTTGGCATTTGCAGTTAGTGCCGGGAAAATCAAAAGCTGATTGCTCAGCAGAGTTATCCACGTACAAGTGTGCGACGCAACCAAAGCCGAAAAGTAATCCACATGCCGGTTACCACTGTTCTTATTGCCTTAGCTTAGAATAATTTTACTGTGTAATAGACCATATGGCTAACCGATTAAAGAAGAAAATACCGCCGCCACCCGATCCTGAACAATTAACGGATGACAAAGAAGTGGATGTTTCCGTTACGGAAGTGGTGAAAGATGAACGTACTGCCAAGATTGCGGGTGCGGTGAATTTATTATTCGCTATATTTTTATTCATTGCGTTTACTTCTTATTTATTTACCTGGCAGGAAGATCAGGATAAAGTGCAGCAGTTTGGAATAAAAATATTTTCAACAGATGATGTGCAAGTACATAACCTGTTGGGTGTGTTAGGGGCTTATGTAGCACATATTTTTATTTTCAATGGTTTTGGATTGGCCTCGTATTTGTTCTGTACATTCTTTTTTGTATTGGGTATTAATTTATTGGTGGGCAAAAAGGTTTTCTCATTGGTTCGTAATCTTCGTTATGTAATTGCAGGATTGTTGGTCATTAGTATGTCATTGGCTTTTGTGACAAAGAACAGCGAATTCAGTTGGGGAGGTGCCACCGGAGAATTATTGAATAGTTGGTTTGTGAAGTGGATTGGCAATGTAGGTACTGCTGCATTATTAATAGTTGCAGTATTCAGTTATGTTATATGGCGTTTCAATCCAACATTTTCATGGCCTGATTGGACTGCCTTATTCCCGAAGAAAGAAATTGCAGATGAAAAATTTGCGGATCCTTCTGCCGGGGAAGAATTAGCTGAAAGCCAGGGCTGGCCTGAAGATGAGCTGGCTGCAGAGTTTAAACTTACAGAAAAGGATGAACCCGTCAGTGCCAATAAATTAAAGAATGAGGGTACCGGCGGTAAATTATTTATAGCAGAAGAAAGTAAAGCCGATGATGAATTGACACATTTTGATGTGAATGAAAAAGAACTGATGACAGATGACAGCGTTGTGATGACAGAAGAAAAATTAGATGAATTAGTGATTGACGAAAATGCACCCATTATTTCAAAACCTGTAAAAACAAACAAGCAGGAAGCGATTGATATGGAATTGGAAATAAAAGAATCGGTTGATGAGGAAATTCCGGAAGTGATTGCAGCACCGGCTATTGAGAAGTATGATGCAACATTAGACTTGCGTGATTATAAATATCCTTCACTTGATTTATTGGATACACATGGCAGTGAAAAGATTGTTCATGATCCAACGGAATTAGAAACGCACAAGAATCAAATCATTGCAACACTTAAAAATTACGATATACAAATTCAGCGTATTGCTGCAACAGTAGGGCCAACCGTTACTTTGTATGAAATTGTTCCTGCACCGGGTGTGCGTATCAGCAGAATTAAGAACCTGGAAGATGATATTGCGCTAAGCCTTGCTGCACTTGGTATTCGTATCATTGCACCCATTCCGGGAAAAGGTACGATCGGTATTGAAGTGCCAAATGTGCGAAAGAGCGTGGTGAGCATGAAAACACTGCTGGCAAGTGATAAATTTCAAAATAATAATTTCTCTTTACCGATTGCGGTTGGTAAAAAAATTGACAATGAGAATTTTATTGTTGACCTGGCAAGCATGCCGCATTTATTAATGGCAGGTGCAACAGGGCAGGGTAAATCTGTGGGACTGAATGCGATACTGGTTTCATTATTATATAAGAAACATCCATCACAATTAAAGTTTGTGTTGGTTGATCCTAAGAAAGTTGAATTGAGTTTGTATCGAGTGATTGAAAAACACTTTTTAGCAAAATTGCCGGGTGAAGAAGAATCCATTATCACCGATACCAAAAAAGTAATTTATACTTTGAATGCCTTGTGTATTGAAATGGATAATCGTTACGATTTGTTGAAGGAAGCCGGTTGCAGAAACATTAAAGAATACAATGAAAAATTTACAGCCAGAAAATTAAATCCGCAAAAAGGGCATCAGTATTTGCCATTCATTGTTTTGGTGGTGGATGAGTTTGCAGATTTAATTATGACAGCAGGAAAAGAAGTAGAAATGCCCATTGCACGTTTGGCGCAATTGGCACGTGCGGTTGGCATACATTTAATTATTGCCACACAACGCCCCTCAGTAAATATTATCACCGGAACCATTAAAGCAAATTTTCCTGCACGTATTGCATTTAAAGTATCTTCTAAAATTGATAGCCGAACTATTTTAGATGCAGGTGGTGCGGAACAATTAATCGGTAAAGGGGATATGCTGATCAGTTATAACGGTGAGATCGTTCGTTTACAGTGTGCATTTGTAGATACACCTGAAGTAGATAGGATATGCGAATTTATTGGCGATCAGCGAGGATACCCGCAAGCATTTTTATTGCCGGAATATGTGGATGAAAAAGAAATGGAAGGAAAAGATTTTGATGCGAACGACAGAGATCCTTTATTTGAAGATGCAGCAAAGTTGATTGTTCAGAATCAAGTAGGTTCTACTTCGTTGATTCAAAGGAGAATGAAATTGGGATACAATCGTGCCGGAAGATTGATGGATCAATTAGAAGCTGCCGGAATTGTAGGCCCTAATTTAGGCAGCAAAGCCAGAGAAGTACGTTATAAAACGGAAATGGAATTGCAGGAGTATTTGCAAAATTTGGGTTAAGTTTTAAGATTTTTACACTTGAAATATTGCTTAATTTAAACAAAACCGTTAAGTGGTATTCATAAAAAGGGTGAAGCCTTATATTTGCGGACTCAAAAGAATAAAATGAAACGATTTTACGCTGTATTGCTTGCTATAATAATTACGAATATGGTTATTGCTCAGAATGACCCCAATGCAAAAAAAATTTTAGATGCAGTCAGTGCCAAAGTAAAAACGTTCAAAGGAATCAGCGCTTCATTTGTAATTAAATCTATCACCAGTAAAGGAAAAGATAACGGAAGTAAAAGCGGAACGATCTCAATCAAAGGACAAAAATATTTATTGAAGCAAGACAAGAATGAGATTATTTGCGATGGTAATAAAACTTATACTTACGACCCTGCCAATAAGACCATTACTGTTTCTGCTGCTGACGATGCCAATCAAACATTAACACCGCAAAATTTATTATCCAATTTTTATGATAAAGATTTTACATACAAACTGATATCATCAAAAGGTAATTTTCATGAAGTGGAGTTGGTACCGAATGACAAAAGAAAAAATTTCCAGAAAGTGAATGTATTCATCGACAAATCAAAGAGTATGATCACTAAAGCAAGGGTATTGGATAAAAGCAATAATACCATTGAGTTCTCTTTATCCAATTTAAATACGAAAGCTGTGTTGACAGATAATCTGTTTACGTTTATTCGTACAAAATATCCGGCTGATGTAGAAGTGCTCGATTAATCTTAAAAATATATTTTGTAAAAGCCGATAATTAATATCGGCTTTTTTATTACGGTTTTGTAATTTCAAACTATGAAAAAAATATTGTTCTTTTTATTCATTCTCTTCCATGTAATTGCAAATGCGCAATACAATGTTAGAATTGTAGTCACCAATATTGCTACCAGACCAAATGATGATATTTATGTTAGCGGCAATTTTAATAGTTGGAATCCGAAAGACGAGAATTATAAATTAAAACCATTTGGCGGATCAAGAAAAGGCGTTGTGATAAAAGATCTTCCTGCCGGTACTTATGCATTTAAATTTACCCGTGGTGATTTTGGTAAGGTTGAATGTACCGCAGATGGCAGAGATATATCGGATAGAGTTATAGATGTTACAACAGATGTAGTGCAAGAATGCAGCATTGAAGGTTGGAAAGATGATTATCCGGTTAAGCCAAAAAAATATACAGCGAGCCCGCAAGTAAAAATAATGGACACTGCTTTTAAAATTCCCCAACTTAACAGAACAAGAAGAATATGGGTGTATTTACCCAAGGGATATGCAACAGCATCTAAAAATTATCCTGTCTTGTATATGCAAGACGGACAAAATTTATTTAATGAGCAAACGGCCTTTGCGGGTGAATGGGGTGTGGATGAATGTTTGGATACACTGCAAAAGCAAACAGGAAAAGAATGTATTGTTGTAGGAATTGATAATGGCGGCGATAAAAGAATAAATGAATATGCACCGTATGATTTTACCAATAATGGCAATTTGATAAAAGCAGAGGGCAAACAATATGTTGAATTTTTAGTGCATACATTAAAACCTTATATAGATGCAAAATACCGAACACAAAAAAGCGCTGAACATACATTTATTGCGGGAAGCAGTATCGGTGCAGTGATTAGTATGTATGCTGAAATGCAATACCCGCAGGTATTTGGAGGTGCCGGAATTTTTTCTCCGGCTTTCTGGGCTGTACCGCAATTGTTTGATGATGCAGAGAAATTCAACAATGCCAACATGCATAAATTTTATTTTTATTGTGGCGGAAAAGAAGGTGTTAATACTTTGGCTGATATGAATAAGATGGCAGATATCATTGAAAGGAAAACCAATTACAGTGTAAGAAGGGTGAACAATCCTTCGGGAGAACACAAAGAAATATATTGGAGAGAAGAATTTGCAGAATTTTATATTTGGTTGATGCAATGATTATTATTGAACCTGATAAGTTACACCTTCAATGGCAATATCTGTATTTTCAAAAACTTCTTTTGCTTCATGTAAAAAAGCATCAATGCTTTCATATTTGCTGCTGAAGTGGCCAATTAATAATTTTTTTACTCCTGCTTTTTGTGCAATAGCAGCCGCCTGAATGGTAGTAGAATGAAACCGGGCAGCGGCTCTTTCGTGTAAATCTTTTAAATAAGTAGTCTCATGATAAAGCATGGAAACATTTTTTACTTTATCAATTAAACTTTCATCATAGATAGTATCAGCACAAAATCCATAACTGGATGGAAGCAAATTAGGAATGGTTAATATTTCATTTTTGATGATCTCACCTTCTTTGGTTTCATAATCTTCGCCATTCTTTAAACGCTCATAATATGCTGCAGGAATATGTAAAGAGCGTATTTTTTCTTTATCAATTTTGCGTGGATATTTCTTTTCACGGATGATGAATCCCCAGCATTCAATACGGTGTTGTGTTTTAAAGGTTTCGACTGTAAATTTTTTTCCGTCAACAATCAATCCTTCTTTTTCTAATGGATGAAAGTGAAGGGGAAATGGCAATTTAGTATCAGCTACTTTAAATTGCAAATTCAAAATATCGATTAACGGAGCAGGTGCGTACAGATGCAATTCGTTTTCTCTGGATAATAAACCCATGCTGGTAATCAATCCTATTAAACCAAAATAATGATCGCCATGTAAATGTGAAATAAAAATATGATTAATCTTACTTCTTCTGATCTTATATCTTGCAATTTGCATTTGCGTGCCTTCGCCGCAATCAATTAAAAATTGTTGATCATGCAGTGTAACAATTTGTGCAGTGGGATGCCTGTCATAGGCAGGTAGGGCAGAATTGTTTCCTAAAATGGTTACACCAAACATTTGTTGAATTGAGTTAATATAACTAAGACAACTAATTAAACGCTTTGCTGCATAATTTATTCTTCAACATCAAATTCAATTTCGTCGCTATCCAGCAATTCACGCTCAATTTCTTCCATTTGAAGAATATCCCAGGCTTCACTTTCTGTAGGCGTAGAATTTATTACGTCCATCAATTCTAATTTTTCAAAAATTGCTTCAACCGATCTTTTCATTTCACATATCACAAATGATGTATTTCGTTCATAAAACGAATGTTGCAATTTGGCAATAGACAATGCGGCATCATCATCTATGGCTGTTACAGCTTGTAAATTCAATATAATATTGGTTAATTTATTTTCGGTATTGACAGTGCATGCAGCAGCCAAATCCGCAGCCATATTGTCATAAATATGCGGTACTTGCGGCATAACAACGGTAAATTTTTCCTTGGTATCAATTTTGACTTCCATAAAATTTATCAGGTTAACAATTGTGTATAAATGTGTAGCAACTTTCGTCAAAAATATTCGTTATAATTGTATAAATCCAAATTGAATTTATGGATAATAATTTTTCAGCACAGGTAAAAGAGATCATCACTTTCAGCAGAGAAGAAGCTTTGCGTTTGGGAAATGATTTCATTGGCATAGAGCATTTATTGTTAGGATTGATACGTGATGGCGAAAATGTTGCCATTCGTGTATTGAAACAATTAAATGTAGATCTATATGAATTGAGAAAAGAAGTTGAATTGGCAGTAAAAGATAAAACCGGTAAAAGCATTGCCAATATTAATAGTTTGCCATTGACGAAGCAGGCAGAAAAAGTTATTCGAGTAACTGTTTTAGAAGCCAAAGCATTAAAAAGCCCTTTGGTAGAAACAGAGCATTTGTTGTTGAGTATTTTAAAGAATAAAGAAAATATTGCCACACAAATATTAAATCAGTTTGATGTGGATTATGATATTTTCAGAAATGAATTAGGAATGGTAAGCACCAATATTCCGCCTCCCACCAAAAGCGAATTCTCTGATGAAGGCGAAGATGAGTTTGATGAAGATAAACAACGTGGGGCATTTCAGCAGCCCCGCAGTGGAACTGCTAAGCAAGGTACAACAGCAAAAAGCAAAACACCTGTATTAGATAATTTTGGAAGAGATATTACCAAACTAGCAGAAACCAATTCTTTAGATCCGATTATTGGAAGAGAAGAAGAAATAGAACGTGTATCACAGATTTTATCTCGCAGAAAAAAGAACAATCCTATTCTAATTGGTGAACCTGGTGTTGGTAAAACAGCGATCGTAGAAGGATTGGCATTGCGTATTGTTCAAAGAAAAGTATCGAGGGTATTGTTTGATAAACGAGTGATATCACTCGATTTAGCAGCCTTGGTAGCCGGAACAAAATATCGCGGACAATTTGAAGAGAGAATGAAAGCGATTATGAATGAATTGGAAAAAAACCGTGATGTTATTTTATTTATTGATGAAATTCATACTATCGTAGGTGCCGGTGGAGCAAGTGGTTCATTAGATGCCAGCAATATTTTTAAACCCGCATTGGCAAGAGGCGAGTTGCAATGCATTGGTGCTTCAACATTAGATGAATATCGTCAATATATTGAAAAAGATGGTGCATTGGATCGCCGTTTTCAAAAAGTATTGATTGAACAGCCAAGTGTGGAAGAAACGATTCTCATCTTAAATAATATCAAAAGTAAATACGAAGATTATCACAGTGTTGAATATGATCAGGAAGCCATTGAAGCGTGTGTTAAATTAAGTGATCGTTACATGACCGATCGTTTATTGCCTGATAAAGCCATTGATGTTTTAGATGAAGTTGGTGCAAGGGTACATCTGAAAAATATTAATGTGCCTAAAGAAATTGTGGAATTGGAAAAACAAATTGAAGAAATTAAGAACGAAAAAAATAAAGTGGTAAAAAGCCAGCGTTTTGAAGAAGCTGCAGCATTAAGGGATAAAGAAAAACGTTTAGGGGAAGAATTGGAAAAAGCAAAAGGTTTGTGGGAAGAAGAAAGCAAACATAAAAGATATCCGATCACCGAAGAAAATATTGCTGAAGTGGTAAGTATGATGACGGGTATTCCGGTGAAACGCATGGTGCAGGCTGAAACGGAGAAGTTACGCAGGATGAGTGATGACATGCGTGGAATGGTGATTGGACAAGATGAAGCGATTACCAAAGTAGTGAAAGCTATTCAACGCAATCGTGTTGGGTTAAAAGATCCCAAGAAACCAATCGGAACTTTTATTTTCTTAGGCCCAACCGGTGTTGGTAAAACAGAGCTGGCCCGATCATTGGCTCGGTACATGTTTGATAGTGAAGATGCTTTGATTCGTATTGACATGAGTGAATACATGGAAAAATTTACCGTGAGCCGTTTAATTGGTGCGCCTCCGGGCTATGTTGGTTATGAAGAAGGCGGGCAATTAACAGAACGTGTTCGAAGAAAACCATACAGTGTTATTTTATTGGATGAAATTGAAAAAGCACATCCTGATATTTATAATATTTTATTGCAGGTTTTGGATGACGGTCAACTAACGGATGGTTTAGGAAGAAAGATTGATTTTAAAAATACGATGATTATCATGACATCCAATATTGGTGTGCGTCAGTTAAAAGAATTTGGAGATGGTGTTGGTTTTGCTACTGCTGCAAGAATGTCTAATCAGGAAGAAAATAATAAAGCAGTAATAGAAAAAGCATTGAAACGTACCTTCTCTCCTGAGTTCTTAAACAGAATTGATGATGTCGTTATTTTCAATGCCCTCACTAAAGAAAATATTTTCAGTATCATTGATATTTTAATGAAAGGCGTGATGAAACGGTTGGTGAACTTAGGTTTTAGTATGGAACTGACTGACGAGGCGAAAGATTTTATTGCAGAAAAAGGATATGATGTTCAGTTTGGTGCAAGACCATTGCACAGAGCCATTCAAAAATATTTAGAAGATCCTTTAGCAGAAGAAATTTTAAATATGAGTGTTAAAAATGGAGATACTTTAATTGCTTCTTTAAACAAAGAAGAGGGGAAAATAAAATTTGAATTGAAGCAAAAAGAAACCGAAGAGAATGCGAATGTGTAATAAATAAATTCTAAAAATCAGATCCCTTCAGCAATGAGGGGATTTTTATTTGCCCCATCTATAACTTTCAATATTCAATCCGGATAAATCTAAAATCCTGTCAACTACAGTTGCAGCAACAGCTTCCATTGTTTTTGGTTTAGAATAAAAGGAAGGCGTTGCCGGACAAATAATACCACCTGCTAAAGTAACCGTTTCCATATTTTTTATATGGATGAGATTATACGGTGTATCCCGAACCATCAAAATTAATTTTCTTCTTTCTTTCAAAATAACATCAGCAGCTCTGGCAATTAGGTCATCACTCACACCGCTTGCAATTCTTCCCAATGTGCCCATACTGCATGGCGCAACGATCATCACATTATATTTTGCAGAGCCGGAAGCAAAAGGAGCATTAAAATCCGTCTTCTCAAAATATCTTGCCTTATAGTCTTTATAACTTTCGTTTTCTAATTCAGTATGCCACACTTCTTTTGCATTATTGCTCATTACAATACTTAATTCCTGCCATTGGTCTTTCAATAACATCAGTTTATCTAATAACACTTTTGCATAGATAGAACCGCTTGCTCCGGTAATTGCCACTACAATCTTGTTTGCCATGCCTTATTTTTGTGTAAACAAATGTAACATGCGTAAAGCTAAATTGTTTGCAATTTTATTGGTGATGGTTGTATTAACTTCTTCCCATTTGCCCAATAAAAAGAATGACCTATGGCAATCCTGGGCAGAAATTCAGCAATTAATGCAACAGGAGAAGAAACCTATTTTAATAGATATGTACGCAGATTGGTGTGTGTATTGCAAAAAAATGGATGTTACTACCTATAAAAATGACTCGGTGTATGAATATTTGAAAGCGCATTATTACCGGTTTAAATTCAATGCAGAATCAAAAGATAGTTTACGCTGGAACAATAAAACTTTTGGTTTTGATAAAAAAAATAAACTCCATGAGTTCTATGAATTTATGGCTAAGGGAAACTTAGTATTACCTACTACTGTTATTATTCCAATAAGCGGACAACCTTATACACTTGCCGGAGAAATGCAAACAAAAGAAATGGAAACTTTGATAAAATATTTCAGCGGAATATATCCCGATAAAACCCTGAGTGAATTTACTAAAGATTACAAACCGCATTGGAAATAAAAAACCCTTCACAACATGCGAAGGGTTTTTATATTATCGATATAAATTTTATTTATACATGATCTCGTAATATTCGTCGGCCATTCTATTACTGTCGAATTTAAAACGAACATCTCTCATTCCATTTTTAATGATCTGTCTCCATGTGTCATATCCATCATAATACAATGGAATGATTTGATTTTCTAAGATTTCATAAATCTTATTTAAATCATATTCATCCTGATCATGTGTGGTCATGTTTGCATAATCTGCTTTAGGGACAACGAACCCATTGTTGCCATGATCCACAAATTCAGGTATCCATCCGTCATCTGTTGAAAAATTAACAGAGCCGTTCATAGCAGCAGTCATACCACTGGTACCGCTTGCTTCACGAGGTACTCGAGGGTTGTTTAACCAAACATCCGCTGCTTGTTTTAAACGTTTGCTCAATGCCAGTTCGTAGCCAACTAATACAGCAACATTTTTATAGTTTTTGCTGAGATGTACTAAATTGTTAAACTGACTGATGGCAGGATAATCAACCGGGTAGGGCTTTCCCGCCCAAATGATCTGAACAGGTTTATCAATGCTGTTGATCATTTTTTCAAAGCGAGCAAGATCTTGTGTTAAAAAATCAGCTCTTTTATAGCCGGCAAATCTTCTTGCCCAAACAATGGTCAATACATTCGGATCAAATATTTTTCCTGTTTGATCTGCTACAATTTCAAATGCACGCTTTTTTAAATACACTTTCCTATCATCAAAAGCCAAATCATTTCCTTCTTCCATGTATTTGTACATTTGCTTATCTGCCCAATAACGCCAGTTTTGTGCGTTGGTGATGGAAGTAATATCGCAAATGCCTTCATACTTTTTCCACATTTCCCTGCTTACTTCACCATGCAACGCACTAACGCCATTTGCTTTTCTTGCAAAACGCAATGCAGCCAATGAGTGATTGAATTGATCATCTTTTGTTCCTGAAACTTTTCTCACTTCATCAATACTCAGTCCGCAGAAGTAACTCATTTTATGACATAAGTAAATGTCATGTTTTTCATTCCCTGCTTCTTCAGGCGTATGTGTAGTAAATACCAAACGTTCACGGACTTTTTCAACACTTTTATATTTGTTCAATAAATAAAATGCGGCTGAGATACCATGCGCTTCGTTTAAATGATATACATCGGGGTTAAATCCTAATTCATCAATCAATTTAGCACCACCAACGCCCAATAAAATAAATTGTGCCACTTTGGTTGCCACATTCGCATCATATAAACGATGTGTGATGGTTTGAGAAACATAATCATTCTCCGGTACGTCTGTACTTAATAAAAACAACGGAGCGCTGTTAAAAGTAGTTGGATTTAAATACCAAACTTTTATCCAAACAGGCGCATCGTGAATGAGTATTTGAAATTTAATACCAGTATCTTCTAAGAAAGAATAGATTTTTTCCATCCATGCCGGCTGCAAAGTTTGATCTTGGTTTCTCGTTTGATCATAATACCCGTATTTCCACAAAATGCCAATGCCGATTAAATTTTGTTTTAATTCATATGCACTGCGCAAATGAGATCCGGATAAAAATCCAAGACCGCCACTATAAATTTTTAAAGGTTGATGGATTGCATATTCCATTGAAAAATATGCAACACGTTTTGAATACTGTTCATTAATAGGATACGGGACGATGTAACTTCTGAAATTCATAAGAGTTTGTTTCGTGTACAAATGAGGTCGCAATATTAACGCTTTTATTTAAAATGTATTTTATACACATTAATTACTCAGCTTAATTTAAGGTGGGCAATATAATTCACAAGTATTTAAATGAGGGATTTTTTTGCTAACTGCAATCGTTTGAATTATTTCTTTTTCTGTGTTTTGGTTTCTTTTTTCCTGATATACGTATCATCAAAAAAGCAATTCATTCCTCTTCTGTTACCGCAACTTCCTTTTTCTTTTACCACAACTTCATTGCCTTCAAAATAAAAGTCAATTACACAGGGGTCGCCACCTTCGCTGTAAATGGCGTGTGTGGCATCTTTCATTTTTAATTCGCCTTTTAATTCACCGGTACAATTTTCTTCTTTTTTTTCAAAATGAATAAAGAAAAAATAATAATTTGTTTTTTTGCTATCCCGGATAGAAATAAAATTCTTCTTATTTTGTACATAATCGCCGCTTAATTTATTTTTTCGGGGTAATGTATCTATCGGATTAATGATGGTTTCATTTTTCTTTGTGTCTTCATTTCCGTCATTAATCACAACCATAAAATTAGCGCCGGAAACATACACCCATCCAACACGTGTAAATTGTAATTGTTTATCTGCATTTAATTTTTCTCTGTTAATTAAAAATGTGGGTTCTTTATTGATTGATACAAAATGCGAATATTCATCATTGTTTTTATCACTCAACAAATATTGATACGCTAAAAATTTATGTTCTTTGTTAAATACAAAAACAGCCAAAGAAGTTTTTTTATTGGTATTGAATGTTGCTAATAAATAATCTTCTTTTTGCTTCTCAATTCTTCCAACCGGAGTAATAGTGACTTCTTTATTTTTTCCAATGATTTTATTTAATGCAGTATCCGGAACAAATTGGATAAATGCTTTTCTTCCAATTTCAATACTATCTGTACTTAATTTATTAATGTTGGTATCAGAAGCAATGTATGGCAATTGTAAGAGCGGAAATGCAGCAATAAAATCATTCACTTTTACCGGTACCTCTCCCGATAAATCCACTCTTTTCCCTTTGCAGGAAAATAAAGTGATGGAAAGTAAAAGAATCAAATATTTCTTCATGTAACCGATTTAGAAATTAAAAATAAGGCAATCTTATTTGCTTTTATGCACTCTGCTAACTGAAATGAAATTAAATTTGTAAGAATTAATGGCATTTCAACATTTTCATACCGATCAATCTTTAAGCGAAGTTCATGAATCTGTGGACACAACCTATCCAAGAAAAGGATGGAGAAGAATATTGGCCTATATCGGCCCTGCTTATTTAGTTAGTGTTGGCTATATGGATCCGGGTAACTGGGCAACCGATTTGCAGGGTGGCGCCAAATTCGGTTATCAATTAATCTGGGTTTTAGTGATGAGTAATTTAATGGCTTTGTTATTACAAAGTTTAAGCGCAAGATTAGGTATTGTAAGAAGAAAAGATTTAGCTCAGGCCAACAGAGAAGTTTATCCGCCTTTGGTTAATTTTTGCTTGTATGTGTTAGCAGAGATCGCTATTGCTGCTTGTGATTTGGCAGAAGTATTGGGCATGGCACTGGGCATACATTTATTAACCGGCCTGCCATTGGTTTGGGGTGTTGGTATTACCGTATTGGATACTTTGTTATTATTGTGGTTACAAAATTATGGCATCAGAAAATTAGAGGCATTCATTATTGCATTGGTTATCATTATCGGCCTTTCTTTTTTAATTGAAATATTTTTAGCCAAACCCGATTTTGGTCAAGTTGTAAAAGGTTTTGCACCAACTTTTTTAAGTAACGATGCATTATATATTGCAGTAGGTATTATTGGTGCAACTGTAATGCCGCATAATTTATATCTGCATTCTGCACTGGTGCAAACGCGAAAAATAAAACCTGATTTAGAAGGTATAAAAAAAGCCATTCGATATAATAATATTGATAGTGCCATTGCATTGAATGCAGCATTCTTTGTAAATGCTGCTATTTTAATTTTGGCAGCCTCTGTTTTCTTTGTAACAGGCAATACCAATATTGCAAAGATTGAAGATGCACATAAACTTTTGCAACCATTACTTGGCTCTAAGTTTGCACCTCTTTTATTTGCTATTGCTTTAATTGCAGCCGGGCAAAGCAGTACCATTACCGGAACCATGGCGGGGCAAATTGTAATGGAAGGATATTTGAAGTTGCGTATTAATCCATGGTTAAGAAGATTAATTACTCGATTAATTGCTATTATACCGACGATGCTGGTTATTTTAATTTATGGTGATGATAAAGTTGATGCATTATTGGTATTGAGCCAGGTAATATTGAGCGTACAATTGGGTTTTGCAATAATTCCATTGATCCATTTTGTGAGCGACAAAAAAACAATGGGACAGTTTGCTATAAAACAATGGACTAAAATTTTATCCTGGCTGGTTGCTGCGATTTTAATTGTGTTGAACGTAAAAATGGTGGTAGAACAATCAATGTTATTGTTTGAAACGGAAGGTAATATTTTCTGGAAAGTAGTGGTTGTAATTGCTGCTATTGTATTCTCCTGGTTATTTTTAACAATGACATTCATACCTATTATCAGAAACAAACATCAGCGAAAGCAAGGAATGAAAATTCATGGTGAAATCCCTTCTTTGCAAAATCTTTCTGTCAAGCCTACCAAACGAATTGCGGTATCATTAGATTTTAGTTTGAATGATGAAAAGCTGATTGCTTATGCGATTGGACAGGGTAGTAAAGATGCTGATTATATTTTATTACATATTGTAGAAAGTGTTGCAGCCAGATTTTCGGGAGAACAAAGTGATGATGAAGAAACAAGGATAGATAAAGAGCGATTAGAATCTTATGTACATCAATTGCAAGCTTTAGGGTACAAAGTTGAATTGCATTTGGGTTATACCAATCGTGTGAAAGAGATTGTTAGAATTGTAAAAGAATCAGAAGCTGATATGTTAGTAATGGGCGCACACAGGCACAGCGGCGTGAAAGATTATTTATTTGGAGAAACAATTGAATCGGTTCGTCATTCTTTGCATATTCCGGTGTTAATAGTGAATGTGTAAAACAATATTTTCATTATTCAATTATTGCCGGTACTAAGTTTTTTGACTTCATTCTGTTCAATACAATTACTGATATCAATACAAATAAAATCCCTGCAGCGGCTTCAATAGACAACATTGATTTGCTATTGTATTTATCATGCGCCCACCCGTCAATACTCGTCATATATACTACCGGTAAATTACCTAAAGAAGAAAGTAATGCGTATTTTGTTGCGGCATTATGTTTGCCGATTGCATATAGTATTACTGATGAGAAGGCAGCATTAATTAATCCCATACCAAAATTGTATAACAAAACTCCAATAATATATACCATTGGTTGATACGGGAACATTGCTATTCCAACAGTAATCAATGCACAAAAAATACCACTTCCGAAATAGCCAATCCAATTCCCCCATTTATCTGAAATAAAGCCTCCTGCTATACAACCAATGATGCTTGCAATGCCACTGATAGTACCTGTAATTAATGCAACTGTGTTGGCATTTACGTGCCAGTCACTTGCAATGGCACTCCATAAATTAGATGCTGCACCGGTTCCAATAGGCATGCAAAGTATTAATACAACAAAAAGTATAATCGGCACTTTCAGCATAGAAAAAATATCAATAAGCATTTTTGCTATAGCAGACAATATTGTATTTTCCTTATTGTATTTTATATCTTCTATCAATAAAACAGGTAATGCGCATAACAATGATGCAATACATAAAACAATGCCGGCAGCATGCACATTATAATGTGTTGCAATCCATAAGCCGGCACCACCACCCAATCCTACGCCGCCTAAGTTACCTGCCTGAAACCAACCGGAAGCCATTCCTTTTTTATTAGTAGCAATTCTGTTTGCCATAATACCACCTACGGGTAACATTAAAATATTTGCAGCAATTTGCGAAACGAATACGAAAATAATCAGTAGCAATTCTCCTTTTATAGTAAATGGGGTAAAGCAAAGCGCCAATAAGCTTGAAATACACAACAATAAACTTAGTCCATACCATTTTCTTAAACTAAAAGTCAAATCAACTATAGGCCCGAATAAAAAACGCCAGAGAGCGGCAGATACACCAATTGCTGTAATGAAAGCAGTTGTCTCAACAGTAAATTCATTTTGCCTGAGCAAATATGGCAATGTTACAGTAGCAAACCCAACACTAATACCATACGGAAGCAATATAAAAAAAATATAAAAAGGCTTAGTGAAAGATTGGGGCTTCATCTAATTTGATTGCGTTAATTCAACAATATAATTATAAATATTTCAAATTGATAAATTATTCAATTAAAAACTGCTTTTCATCATTTATTCCGAAAAGGTTTAAACCTTACATTTGCAACTGCTCTTAAATCAATTAAACATTTACAATTATGGCTAACAAAATTAAAGTTGCTAATCCGGTGGTTGAATTGGATGGCGATGAGATGACAAGGATCATCTGGAAATTTATTAAAGACAAATTGATCCTTCCTTATTTGGATGTTGATATAAAATATTATGATCTTGGTATGGAATATCGCGATGAAACCAATGATCAGGTAACCGTTGATGCAGCAAACGCTATTAAAAAATATGGTGTAGGTATTAAATGTGCAACCATTACACCTGATGAAGCCCGTGTAGAAGAATTTAAATTAAAACAAATGTGGAAATCACCTAACGGAACCATCCGTAATATTTTAGATGGAACTGTTTTTCGTGAACCCATCGTTTGTAAAAATGTTCCCAGATTAGTTCCTAACTGGACTGCACCCATCTGTATTGGCCGTCATGCTTTTGGTGATCAATACCGTGCAACTGATTTCGTTACCAAAGGGAAAGGTAAATTAACTATCAAGTTTGAAGGTGAAGATGGAACCAAACAAGAATTTGAAGTATTTAATTTTAAAGGAGATGGTGTTGCTTTGGCCATGTATAATACGGATGAAAGTATTTCTGGTTTTGCGCGTTCTTGTTTTAATCAGGCATTGACTAAAAAATGGCCATTGTATCTTTCTACTAAAAATACGATTCTAAAAAAATATGATGGAAGGTTTAAAGATATTTTTGAAGACATCTATCAAAAAGAATTCAAAGCAAAATTTGATGCAGCAGGTATTACTTACGAACATCGTTTGATTGATGATATGGTAGCCAGTGCATTAAAATGGAATGGTAATTTTGTATGGGCTTGTAAAAATTATGATGGTGATGTACAAAGTGATACTGTAGCACAAGGTTTTGGCAGCTTGGGTTTGATGACATCTGTTTTAGTTACACCTGATGGAACGGTAATGGAAGCAGAAGCTGCACACGGGACAGTAACACGTCATTATCGCGAACATCAAAAAGGTAAACCAACTTCTACCAATCCGATTGCTTCTATTTTTGCATGGACAAGAGGATTAGAGTTTCGCGGTAAATTGGATAACAATCAGGAGCTGATTAAATTTTGCCGGGCTTTAGAAGAAGTTTGCGTGGAAACTGTTGAAAGCGGGAAAATGACAAAAGATTTAGCTGTTTGTATTTATGGCAATAAAGTAAATCATGGTGAGCATTATTTATACACAGAAGAATTCTTAGATGAGTTAGATAAGAATTTGCAAGTGAAATTAAAATAACAGAAAAGCCGGATCGTTGAAAACGATACGGCTTTTTCTTTTCTATCATGTTGGGCTGCAATAAAACTATTTTGGCCAGCTACTGCCGGATGTTTCCGTTTTGGTTGGATCTTGAATATTTAAATTATTAATCACCAATTTGTATTGGCATCCTTCACAATTAGGCACCATAACTTTTCTGGTATATAAGCCTGCAGCTTTTTCATACATGTTCTGCATCTTCCAATTATTAAAATTGCCGATTACTTTAATAGAGCCAATATCTTTTCTGCTGTAAGTTATTTCTGTCCAATACATATTCTTAGGCAAATTCACATTTAAAGAATTTTTATACCATTCTTCAGCTTTCTCCCAATTATGCATGTAAGTATAAACTGTTTCGTAAGCGATACAACCTAGATAATGATTGATACCGTAAATATATCCGGCATAATGCAATGCGGCATAATTACTGCCACCTACTAAATTAGGGGCTGTTAAATAATACCGCATCAATGCCCAGTTGATTGGAATAGATTGTGGATTGACTTGTAATTGTTTGAATAAATCGCTGCGCATTTTATTGGCTTCATTAAAAGTTAGAATCTTATTACTTGGCATATAACTTTCAGAAGCAGCATCCACAGCAGAGAGTGTGATGCCATCATCAGCATGGTTATCCTTATTAACAGCTGCGATAATGGTTGTGTTTACCGTATCAGTTGATACAAGTTCTTTTTGTTGCAAAAAAATTGCAATAAAAAGAAATGGGGTAAAAAAATGTATAAATGTTTTCATTAATTTAAAATGTAACGGATTAAACCTTCAAAAGCATTAGTAAAAAAACTTAAACCAATGGTATGTTGGTTTTATAAAATGAAAACACAGGTTTGGAAAATTATAACTGTACCGTAATTTGGTTACCGATTAATTTTTAATAGAAAAATTGGAGTGATTTTTCGAAAAGATGTTGGAGAGAATTAATTGAATTCAAAAATAAGTAAGTGTTTTTATAATTCGATGTTTACCTGTGCACAATTGCATTAAAATATAATTAAATCATTCAATCATCGGTATAAGAATTAAAAAAGCTGCCTAATAGCAGCTTTTATTTTTAATAGTTGATGAAGACGATTACATTTTTCCTTTCTCCATCATCTTTTTGCATTCCGGTCCGCATTTATGTCCTTTCTCTCCATGTGCATATACATGCTTGCCATTTTTACAAGCAGCAGTACATTTGTGTTCTTTTAAAGGAGCAGTTTCTTTTTTCTGATCCATTTTGGAGTCTTGAGCAATTACAGGCCCGGCAAGGAATGCAGCCAATAAAGTGGTTGCAACAATGGTGCGTAGTTGTTTCATATGTTTTGTTTTTTCGTTAGACGATAAAATTAATTCTTCCTTACTGCACCTAAAATAATTTGAGTTAAATTATTTTAACACTTCCGGTATTACTTTACCAATACAACCACTTGGCATTTGTATATGTAATAAAGCAGCAACGGTTGCTGATATATCGGTCATATATGTTTCTCTACGTAAATTACCATGTTTAATTCCCCATCCGTAAAACAATAATGGAATATGAGAATCATAAGGATTCCAAACACCATGACTCATGCCTGTTTTACCTGCATCCATCACACCAGTTTTCATAATCAGCTGTAGGTCTCCGCTACGTCTTGGATTGTATCCATTTACTACCATTTCACGAATTTTTTCAGGAATGGCAGCTTCTGCTGCTTTGTGTTTATCTACTACATTTAATACAATATCTTTCTTTAATAAATATTGAGTTAATGATCTTTGTATTTCCGTTTCATTCAATTTCAATGAATCAATTAATATATGATTGATGTACACATCATGTTCCATTACTGCGTTGATTAAGTTAGACTGGTTGAATTGTTTTTTTAAATAATCATTCAACTCTTTTTTTATTTCTCCATCATCCCATCTGCCACCAGGTATATTATGTTTTTGTAGGAACTCAGGAATATGAGCACCGGCATGATCTGCGGTTAAAAAAATAGTGTATTGATTTTTACCAATCGTCTTATCTAAATAATCTAATAATTTACCTAATGTAATATCCAGTCTTGCATAAGTATCTAATTGCTCCCATGAATTAGGGCCGAATGCATGGCCTACATAATCCGGTGAAGAAAAACTGACCGTTAAAAAATCTGTAACATCACGCATGCCTAATTTTTCTGAAGCAATGGTTGTTTGGGCTAATGCTTCCAACAAATCATTGGCAAAAGGTGTTGATGCGATCTTGCTATAATCTTTTCCTTTAAACTGTTTTAAATCATAAGGCATTGTTACTGCATCTTTTCCAAAAGGTTTGCTTTCGTAAGCATTATCGTCCGTATCACAATATTTTTCATATATTTTTTTTGATAGCAATAGATTCCAGTTCTTCTCATAAAAACTATCCACTAATTTTTTGTCATTAAATTGTTGTGCCCAATCAGGTAATTGTTTCAGGTAATAGGTACTGGTAATAAAATTGCCACTTTTGGTGTCATACCAATAAGCTGCATTGGCAGCATGGCCTGCAGGAATGATTGCACCTCTATCTTTCATTGAAATGCCAATTACTTTATTGTTGAAATTATTGGCTAATCTTAATTCATCTGTGATGGTTGTTACCCAAACATTATTCGGACTCATTTGTCCGGCTTCACCGGCATTGGCACCAACAGCCTGCACAGTTTTATCTTCTACACAATACACTGTTTTTTGTGATACAATATCGAACCAGTTATTGCCGGTAATACCATGAATGGCAGGAACACTTCCGGTATAAACACATGTGTGGCCGCAGGCTGTTACCGTTGGCAAATAAGGAACAAAAGTGTTATCGCAACTAAAACCTTCACCCATTAATCTTTTAAATCCACCATTGGGTTGATAGATATCATAAAAGCGATATAGATAATCCCATCTCATCTGATCAACAACAATGCCTACTACCAATTTCGGTTTTGCAATACTTAAAAGAGTAGTTTGCTTTTGTGCAAAAAGAGAAAGTGTATAAATTGTTGTAACAAATAAAAAAATAATACGTTTCATGTAAATACTAATTTTAATTAACAAATGTAGTGTTTGAATACATGCATCTGTCTAAAGATATTAAAGCATCATAAATTGTTAATTAGGCTTGTTGCTTCAGGCGTTATAGCTTACTTTTGCCGCAATATTTAAAACACGTGCAACAGAATATTGTGTCATTTAAAATTAAATAATTATGGCAGACATTTTTGAAAAACTCATTAAGAATTATGGTCCTATCGGGCAGCATCGTGAAAGAGCACATGGTTACTTTGCTTTTCCAAAATTGGAAGGAGAGATTGGCAGTAGAATGAAATTCCGTGGCAAAGAAATGATCGTTTGGAGTTTGAATAATTATTTGGGATTGGCTAATCATCCTGAAGTAAGAAAAACAGATGCAGATGCATCGAAAGAGTTTGGCCTGGCATTGCCAATGGGTGCAAGGATGATGAGTGGCAACAGTAATTATCACGAACAATTAGAAAGAGAATTAGCTGAGTTTGAAGAAAAAGAAGATGCCATCTTAATGAATTTCGGTTATCAGGGTATCATGAGTGCGATAGATGCTATTTGCGGCAGACATGATGTAATTGTATATGATGCAGAATCGCATGCCTGTATCATTGATGGATTGCGTTTGCATCCGGGTCATCGCTATGTTTTTAAACATAATGATATAGAAGATTGTGCCAAACAGCTGGAACGTGCGACTGCATTAATCCAGAAACAAAATAGCGGCGGCATATTAGTAATTACCGAAGGCGTATTTGGAATGGCGGGTGATCAGGGTAAATTAAAAGAGATTGCTGCATTAAAAGATAAATATGAATTTAGACTGATGGTGGATGATGCACATGGCTTTGGTACTTTGGGCGAACGCGGAGCCGGTGCAGGTGAAGCACAAGATTGCCAGGATGCAATTGATTTATACTTCTCCACTTTTGCAAAATCAATGGCCAGTATTGGTGCATTTATGGCCGGCCCAAGAGTGATTGTTGATTATATCCGTTACAATATCCGTTCTCAAATTTTTGCAAAGAGCTTACCAATGCCATTGGTATTAGGTAATTTAAAAAGATTGGAACTGTTAAAAACAAAACCTGAATTAAAAAATAAACTCTGGAGCAATGCATTGAAATTACAAAAGGGTTTAAAAGAAAGAGGTTTTGATATTGGTAAAACTGATTCTGTTGTAACGCCTGTATATATGAAAGGCGGAGTAGAAGAGGCCACTGCCATGGTGATGGACTTAAGAGAGAATTATAAAATATTTTGTTCTATCGTAGTATATCCGGTTATACCAAAAGGACATATCATTTACCGTTTAATTCCTACTGCAGCACATACGGATGAAGATATTGAACTTACCTTACAAGCTTTCAGCGAAACAAAAGCTAAGTTAGATGCAGGCGCTTATAAAGTAGAAGCCATACCTGATATGGCCGAAGCGAGATAAGTTGCAGGCATTAAGTTATCAGTTGTAAGTAAAGCCTTTCATTTTTTGGAAGGCTTTATTGTTTCTGAGTTAGAAATTAATTTAAAGAAATATCAAACCTTATTTTTGCCACATGCAACCCATTACTGAATTTGCGGAAGGGAAAGTTTTATTGTTCGATAAACCATTGCACTGGTCCAGCTTCGACTTAGTAAGAAAAGTTCGTTCATTAATTAAGATTCCTAAAGTAGGACATGCAGGTACATTGGATCCATTGGCAACAGGGTTATTAATAGTTTGTACCGGAAAATTTACGAAGAAGATTAACGAATACATGGGTATGGAAAAGGAATATACCGGCACTATTACTTTGGGTTCAACAACAGCTTCTTATGATTTAGAAACCATTCCTGAAAATTTTATTGCTGCAGATCATTTAACTGCAGAGCACATTCATGCAGCTACTAAAAAATTTATGGGTGATATTTTACAAATGCCTCCCCAATATTCGGCCATAAAAAAAGATGGCAAACGCTTATATGAATCAGCACGAAAAGGCATTGAAGTAAAAGTTGATGCCAGGCCTGTTACGATTAAAGAATTTACTATCACAAAAATTGAACTGCCCATTGTTCATTTTAAAGTAGTGTGCACAACCGGAACATATATCAGAAGTTTAGCGAATGATTTTGGTAAAGCATTAGCAGTGGGCGCACATCTCAGCAGTTTATGCAGAACAAGAATTGGTATATTTAAAATAGAAGATGCTTTATCGATTGTTGATTTTGAAGAAAAAATCAAGGCAATGCAAAATAAAGAATCGGATTCTTAGAATGGCAAACCAATACCAAATTGTAAACTTGCATTGTTTACTTGTTTTCCATTAGATCTTGTGTCACTCCAAAAATTATTGAAGCTCATCCAGCCATTATTATATTGTCTGGCAGGATCCTTTACTTTATAACCTGCATCAATACGTATAAGGAAATAATTAAAATCAAATCGAATACCTGTTCCAACTGCAACCGCAATATCTTTTCCCAATCGGGTTACATTAAAATCTGCATTTGCATTATTGGGATCTTTACTTAAATTCCAGACATTGCCAATATCTGTAAATAATGCGCTGCTTACTTTAAAGCTACTGAACGTCCATATAGGAAAACGATATTCAAAATTTCCTTCTAATGCAAAATCTCCGTACCGGTCTGTAAAAGTCGATTTGGAAGTATCTGATAAAATTGAAGAGCCTAAACCCAATTGGCGCAATCCCCATGCACGCATGCTGTTTGGTCCGCCTAAAAAATATTGTTTGTAAAATGGAACTGTTTGCCCTGCTTTAGGAACAGTAATACCCGAAAAAATTCTTGCCGCAATGGCTGTCTTTCTAAATTTTTTATTGAATGTATATTCTGCCTGCAGTTTTACATACCTGAAAATTTGATCACTATTGGTATTACTGAAAATACTTATTACCGTTCCTGATTCTTCAAAATATACATTTACTTTATTGCTGATGGTTGGATGTAATTTGCTATTGAATATTTTATTCACAGATAAAGTTGTGCCTACTACTTTACCATCTCTGAATGATTGTTGTAAAAAAGGATTGGCTGCCAATAGACTTAAAAATCCGCTCAGTGTATCTACTTTATATAATTCAACATTCAATGGTCTGAATGTCCAGTTCCATGGATTTTTGCTTTTATTAATTTTATTCCATTCATAACCCCAGCTTCCGGTAAATTGTCTTAATCTGTAATAATCTTTTCTATCTGTATAAGAACCTGCAATAGATAACAATGTTTTTTTATTATTCAGTTTATTGATTGCACGCCATTGGGTAAATGGTTGAATTAATTTTGGAAAAATATAAGTTTGACTTAATCCTATCAGAAAAGATTGCGGAGAAAATTTATTGCTGCTGTCGAACCCCAATTCCGTTCCCAAACGCAGATTGGTAACAGATTGTATGGCATTCTTCCAGACATTTCTATTTCGATAAGTGAAGTTGGTGGAGATGCCTAAAAAATTATCACCACCTGCCAAATCTCCGGTATTCCTGCTCCCTTCCAAATCAACCGTAAAATTTTGTTTTAACGCCGGAACTAAAAAAAAGTAAAGATCAATGCTATCTTTATTTCTGATCACTGTTCTGGTATCCACTTGTTGCCATGCACCGATCTGGCCGAGTGTATTGATCGATTGAATCAATAGATCTTCATTGTATAAACTATCATGTCTTAAGAATGTATGTTCACGCAAAGGACGATAACTGAATTTGCCTTCTGTATAACGCATGATGTTTTGTTGGTTTTTGGAAACATATTCCTTCCAATCTTTTTTTACCATTAAACTATCGGGTATGTCTGTGATCTTCGCTTCCGGATAATAATAAGTTTTTGCAATGTGGTAAGTCTGTGTTTTAGAAGAATCTTTAGTTGCTTTTTGTTTGATGAGGATATTCCATTTTGGATCCATTTTTCTATTATGTGCTGCTGCTTCCAATAATCTTCCCTGTGCAAATGCATCTACAGATAATTGTAATAAATTATTATTCAAAGTATCTGCTTCTGCATAAATATCATCTCTCGTAAAATGAAAATATCCGTTTTGCCGATACATATTTACTAACCTGTCTAATTCATCACTCACTGTTTGTTTGGTATAATGCGAACCTTTTGATAAAAAACTTTTTTTCTCTTCCTGAATAGCCAAACGTTGCATATTTGAATCCAACATCACAAAACCAACAGAATCAATGGTAATATTTTTACCGATGTCCACTTTCATGAAAACGGTAGTTCTGATCTGTTGTGGAATGATTTTATTGGGATGAATTATTTTGGTAATCAAGGATCGGTGATGAAAAGTATCGAAGGATAAAACAGAATCTTTGAAATCTGCATAATAAAATCCCTGTGAATTCAAATAAGAATTCATGTATTTTTTGGAACGAAGAATATTGGCAGAATCAAATACCGGCGGATTTTTTAAGGTATACCAGAATACAGCTTTTTGCAGTTTGGGTGCTTTTAAACTATCATCCCAGTAATTATCCAGGTCAAATGTTAATCGTTTTTTCTCATCTTTGGAAATATTACCGTTGATGATTACTGCTGTTTTATAAACAAAAGGTTTATTGGGTTGGAAATTAGTGACACTGGTTCTTCTTTCTTCCGAACAGGAAACGGTTGAAAAGATGATCAACGTAATGAGAATCGCATTTAAAAAATTTCTATTGTTCGATAAATACATGTCCAATGTTAAGCAAGAATGAGCTCAAATATATTCAATCTTTATGCCACAAAAAATTCAGGCAGGAAGAAGGTTTATTTATTGCAGAAGGTGTTAAGCTGTTAGATGAACTGTTGAGCAGTAATTATACTGTAAAAAAAGTCTATGCATTGGCTTCGTGGATCAGGGAACACAGTATTGATCAAACGGAAGTAATTGAAATAAGTGAGCAGGAATTAGAAAAAATAAGCAGTTTGCAAACACCCAATCAAGTAATAGCCATCGCTCAGCAAAAACGAATGTTAACACCACCGGTTTTGCAACATCAGTGGAGTATTGTGTTGGATAGTATCCGGGATCCGGGAAATTTCGGAACCATTATTCGTATTGCCGACTGGTTTGGTATCAAACAAATTATTTGCAGTAATGATACCGTTGATTTGTATAATCCTAAAGTTATTCAAAGTACCATGGGAAGCTTTACCAGAGTGAATATCTGGTATCAATCATTGAATGAATTTTTGCAAAATGCCAAAGTACCGGTATTAGGCGCAATGCTTTCAGGAAAAAGTATTTATCAGTTGCCTGAAATGAAAGAAGGTGTTCTGGTAATTGGAAACGAATCAAAAGGTATTCATGATTCTTTGAAAAAAAACATCACTCAACCTGTAACCATCCCAAGAATCGGCGGGGCAGAATCGCTGAATGCCTCTGTAGCAGCGGGTATCATCATCTCACAACTTATCGGAACTGAATCGCTTTAATTGGTTGTATTTTTTTGATGATCCAGGTTGGAATAATCAATGATATAAAACAAACAATCGCTGTTGCTGCACACACACTTATTACTTGCCACCAAATAATATAAACCGGTGCAACAGATACATAATAATTGCTTTCATCTAATGTAATCAATCCGGTTGTTAGTTGTAACAAACATAAGCCCACACCAAACATAAAACCAATGCCCACTCCGGCTAAAGTGATCAATCCTGCCTGATATAAAAATATTTTTTCTATCATCCTGTCTGTTGCGCCAACTGCTTTTAATATGCCAATCATTCTTGTTCTTTCCAATACCAATATCAACAAACAGGTAATTAAATTAATGATGGCAACAATGCTCATTACAATGAATATTACATTTCTATTTACATTTTGCACATTCAACCAATCAAAAATATTCGGATACACTTCTTTAATCGTTGTGCCCATCCAAACAGATGGCAGTGCATTGGTTAAACCGGCTGCAACCGTATCCATTTGATGGTAATCTTTTAAAAATATTTCATAACCGCCAATCTCATTGCTTTTCCAGTTATTGATTCTTCTGATTAATCGGATATCGCCTATGGCAAACAATTTATCGTATTCTTCAATACCTGTTTTATAAATGCCTGCTACTTTTAACTTTCTGGTAGAACTTTTTAATTCATCCGATGAAATAAAAGAAATATGAATGGTATCATTCAATTCTATATTCAATTCATTGGCAATGGGAGCGGAGACGATGATTTCTTTGGAATATAAGCTATCGTTGAATTGCAGCCATCTGCCTTTTTGAATGAACTTTTTAAGTTGAGCGCTGTCATAATGTTCGTCAATCCCTTTTAATAAGATGCCTTCAATCTCTTTTTTATTTTCCAGCACTGCACTTTTTGTGGCGAATACTTGTATTTGTTTAATGGCAGGGTCTTGTTGTAAAATATATTCTGCCGTATCGTTTTTTGAAATCGGTGTTTCTTCTGCCACCAAAGATTTATTGGATTGATAATGTTGCACACGAATATGTCCCCAGAAACTAAAAACTTTTTCTGAAACTGTTTTTTGAAATCCATTTACAAATGCCAATGTAACAATCATGGACATCACACTGAATGCAGTAGCCGTGACCGACAAACGAATAATAAATCGGGAGAAAGATTTTTGTCGGTTAAATGCAATGCGCCTTGCTATGTATAATGATAAATTCAAAATGTTTTATAATGTCAAATCTACACGCTGTGCATCAATACAACAAACCAATTATTGAATGGGTGTTACCGGAAAATTTGTATGTTTATTTGATGAAATTATTTTGTTGGATTATTGTATTGCTGCTGTCGCTTCAATTATCGGCTCAAAGAATGCCTGATAAAATTTATATGCCGAATATAAAAACGGTTAAACTCTATCAATTCAATAATCAGGAAAGTTTGCCCATCCTTAAATTAAATTCACAAGATCAGATGGAACTGCATTTTGATGACCTGGATGGTTATGCAAAAGATTATTATTATACTTTTCAATTGTGTGATGCCGATTGGCAACCCAATGATCTCAATCCTTTCGATTATATTAAAGGCTTTACGGAAAACCATTTAAATGAATATCGTTTTTCTTCTATTGCTACAACCAGATATGTGCATTATCAAATGTTGTTGCCGGAGAGCAGCACTATTCCTGCCAAGAGCGGTAATTATTTATTAAAAGTGTATTTGAACGGAGATACCTCTCAACTTGCTTTTACCAAAAGGTTTTTTGTATTGAGTACCCAGGCATTTGTAAATGCGGAGGTAACACAGCCATTGGATAATCAATTATTCCGTACACATCAAAAAATTAATTTTACCATTAATGCTTCACAACTCAATCCTGTCAATGCTTCGCAGCAAATTAAATTAGCAGTAGTGCAGAATTACAGATGGGATAATGCGATAACAAACCTTCAACCAACATTCATCAGAGACAATATGCTGGAATACAGTAATGAAAATGATGCGGTGTTCCCCGCAGGTAAAGAATATCGATGGGCCGATATACGCAGTTTTCGTTACATGAGCGATCGCTTGCACACAGTTGATACCATCAACAAACAATTGCAAGTGTATTTAAGACCAGATTTTCCCAGAACCAAACAACCTTATTTGTATTTTAAAGATTTGGACGGATGGTTTGATATTAGTACCAATGACCCCGTTAATAATTGGTGGCAGACTGATTATGCGATGGTACATTTTACTTATGTACCGGAGAACAATCAGCCATTGGAGAAAAAGAATGTGTATTTGTTAGGAGAATTAACCGGTAATAATATTGATGAGGATGCCAAATTACAATATAATGCAGCCAAAGGTGTATATGAAAAAAACATGTTGTTGAAACAGGGCTATTACAGTTATACCTATGTAACAAAAGATAATAAAGCTGATGCTATTGCAGATGTTACTTTAACGGATGGCAATGCATGGGAAACCGAAAATACGTATTTGATATTTGTGTATTACCGTTCATTGAGTGACCGCCATGATGAATTAGTGGCAATACATATGTTTAATTCAAGAATGGGGAAGTTGTAAAATACAAAATGCTCATTTGAAAATATCTTGCACAAGAGTGCCGCGCAGCCCAAGCTGCACAAAGGTTTACAGCTGATAACAAAATTATATTACACCATTTCGTGTAAATATTGTTTTTACTCTTCTTTAAATGCAGCTCTTGGTTTTAATCCCAGTAATTGAAACATAAGATTGTCTTCTTCAAAACTTGGGTTAGGTGTAGTTAACAATTTATCGCCGGCAAAAATAGAATTGGCGCCTGCCATAAAGCACAATGCTTGTTCTGCAACACTCATTTCTGTTCTGCCTGCACTTAAGCGTACCATTGTCTTGGGCATAATGATTCTTGCAGTAGCAATCATTCTTACCATATCCCATACATCGGTCTTGCTGTTATTTTCCAATGGTGTTCCTTTAATAGCCACCAATGCATTGATAGGCACACTCTCCGGATGTTCGGGCATGGTAGCCAATGTGTGTAGCATTTTAATTCTGTCATCATGTGTTTCGCCCAAACCAATAATACCTCCGCAACAAACTGTAACCCCTGCTTTACGAACATGATTCAATGTATTCAATCGATCTTCATAAGTTCTGGTGGTAATGATCTCGCTATAATGTTCTTTACTGGTATCTAAATTGTGATTGTATGCATACAAACCTGCATCAGCTAATTTTTGTGCTTGCTGTTCTGTTAACATTCCTAAAGTGCAACAAACTTCCATGCCTAATTCATTCACGCCTTTTACCATATCCAATACTCTGTCAAAATCTTTATTGTCGCGAACTTCTCTCCAGGCTGCACCCATGCAAAACCTGGTACTGCCTGCATCTTTGGCTTTTTGGGCATACTCCAATACGGCTTCTTTTTGCATCAATGCCTGCACTTCCACACCGGTATTGTATCGGGCTGCCTGCGGGCAATAAGCGCAATCTTCCGAACAGCCGCCTGTTTTAATACTTAATAAAGTACACACTTGCACTTCGGCAGTATCGTTATACATTCTGTGTAATTGAGCAGCACGATAAATTAAATCTAATAACGGGGCATCATAAATAGCTTTTATTTCACTGATGGTCCAATTATTCCTGATGTCGTTGTTCATACGCATGATTTGAAGAAGCAAATATAATTGCGAATATATTTATTAAATAAAATAATGGATGAGTTAGACTTTGGAAGTAGAAACATATCTTCTCCATTTATCAATCACATGCAACATATCATCGGGTAATTCAGTTTCAAAGAAAATTTCTTTGTTGGTTCTGGGATGTATAAAACCTAATGTCTTTGCATGCAATGCACAACGCGGACAAGTTTCAAAACAATTTTCAACAAACTGTTTGTATTTGGTGTAGATGGTGCCTTTTAAAATCTTATCGCCGCCATATTCCCAATCGTTAAATAAAGTATGACCGAGATATTTCATGTGCACACGGATTTGATGCGTTCTGCCGGTTTCCAAAACACATTCTACCAATGTTACATAATTGAATCTTTCCAACACTTTATAATGTGTGATGGCATGTTTGCCAATATCACCATCCGGATAGGTGGTAAATGTTTTTCTGTATTGTTGATGGCGTGCAATATGTATATCGATGGTTCCCCTGTCTTCTTCAATATTTCCCCAAACCAAAGCATTGTATGTTCTTTTCACGGTATGATGAAAAAACTGTTTTGCTAAATGTGCAGCAGCATCAGCAGTTTTAGCCAAAACAATTAATCCGGTTGTATTCTTATCGATGCGATGAACCAAACCATAACGCGGTAATTCATCTTCATTCAAATTGGGATTTTGTTGTTTAAGATGATAGACCACACCATTTAATAATGTACCTGTGAAATTACCTACTCCCGGATGTACTACCATATTCGGTTGTTTATTAATCACGATCAGATCATCATCTTCATACACAATATTCAATGGAATAGGTTCTGCTTTTACATCCGTTTTTTCGGGATCAATCAAACTCATCAATAACAATTCATCTCCGGGTTTTACACGGTAATTACTTTTAACCACTTTCCCATTCACCGTTAAGAAACCTGCATCAATTCCATTTTGAATTTTATTCCTTGTTGCTCTTTCCAAACGAATCTGCAACCATTTATCAATGCGCATGGGCTCCTGGCCTTTATCAATTACAAAAGACCGGCGCTCATAAAGTTCTTCGCTTTGTTCCTGCGGAATATCGTCAATCTCTTCATTCATGCTACAAATGTAATTGATTGAATGGAGGCAATAGAAGATAGAATGAATAAACTTATTTTTGCGTTATGAAACAGGAAGTTTTTTTTAAAGACCTTGGATTGCGTTCTTACAAAGAAGTGTGGGATTTGCAGGAAGTATTGTTGAAGCAGAATGTTGAAAAGAAATCGACAGATGAGAGCAGAAGCAGCACCATTCATCATTTATTATTTGTTGAGCATCCGCCGGTGTATACTTTAGGTAAAAGCGGTAAAGAAGAACATGTTTTGATTAATGAAGAAACGTTACAACAAAAAGGAATAGAATATTTTCACATCAATCGCGGCGGTGATATTACTTTTCACGGCCCTGATCAATTGGTTGGTTATCCGATATTAGATCTGGATAAATTTAAAACAGATTTGGGTTGGTATTTAAGAAGTTTAGAACAGGTGATGATTGATACAATGGCCGAATATGGTTTAAAAGGTGAGCGCAGCAAAGGCGAAACAGGAGTTTGGATGGATGTTGGTATAAAAGGGAAAGAAAGAAAAATTTGTGCCATGGGCATTAAATGCAGCAGATGGGTTACCATGCACGGATTCGCCTTTAATGTAAATACCGATCTTTCTTATTTTAATTTTATAATTCCTTGCGGCATCCAAAATAAGCAAGTCACTTCATTGCAAAAGGAATTAGGCCATAGAGTTGATATGCATGAATTAAAAGAAAAAGTAAAACGCAATTTTGAAAACATATTTGAAGCGGTAATCGTTTAAAATTCTTTCGAGATAAACACTTTGTTCTTTTCTTTTATTTTTTCATCTTCAAATAATTCAAAGTTGAACCAACCTGCGTGAATAAAATTTACTTTATCTAAAACCAATTCTTCTTCTTTTACATGTTTTATTTCAAAAACAGCTAATCCGGATGAGTCAGTAAAAATGATTTTATAATGATGTTGCTTGGTTAAAGGCAATTGAATGTTTACATAACCTCTGTCATCGGTAAAGACATACATGGAAGGCTTCCAAACAGGTTTCACATAAAATGGTTTGATGAGTACCTCGGTTGCATTCAAAAAATACAAAGTATCTTTTGTGTTATTAACGATCGAGTCGCGGAATTTTTTGTATTCTCCGATTTCAAAGCGCATCAGAAACGAATCTTTACTTGCTTTATAAACGGAGATGAATTTTTTTTCAACCGGCTTCACAACAGGGGCTGCAATCTTATTTTTGATATTTAAATTATTAGAAGTGATTAAATCTGTCGGTAACTTTTTTGTGTTCGGTAACGGTTCTATCACTTCTTCGGAATCAATTTTTTCTTTAACAGTTGTTTCAGTAATAACATTGGCATAAGTTTCTCTTGTTGAACTATCTGGCTTGTTTTTTTTCGGAATTATATTTTCAGTGATGACTGCTTCTTCTATTCTGGGAATTTTAGATTTGGTGAAGAAATAATTATTATCACTCAAAACATAAAAAATACGATAGAAGGTTTTTACGCCTGCCATTACCCCATTATCAATATACCCGTTTTGCGGAAGTTGCGGAGATTGAGCAGTGAAGATGGTTTTAAAGAATTTTAAACTGTCGTAAGAACGTTGCACCATTAATTGAATACAATTGTTGTTGTATGGGTTAACCCAACTGATTTGTACTTTTCCCTTGCTCATGCTTCTAACAGAAAAATCAGGTAAAGCTTTTTGTGCAGCGAGCGTAAACGGAACAATCAAGCAAATAAAATAAAATACATGTTTTTTATTCATAGAAGCAAATATAATATTCGATTGAGTGATTAAAATGGTAAACTGTTAGCAGGTAAGGAACGATTACCTTGTAACCCGCCGCTGTGGATGATCATTATTTTACTGTCAGTTGGGAAATAATCTTTTTTGATTAAATCAAAAACACCATATAAAAGCTTCGATGTGTAAACAATATCAGTCGGTAATTGATATTGTTGCCAAACCAATTTCATAAATTCTATTAATAGGGTTGGATGTTTGGCATATCCGCCAAAATGATACTCAGTAAAGAGCGTAAACTTTTTTTGTTGTTCTTCTTCCGTCAATAATTCATTGATTTTATTTGAATGATCATATCCTTTTAATGCGCTGATTCCAATGATATGTTGATTGGGTTTTGCTGCCTTGATTAATCCGGCCATCATGGTACCGGTGCCGCAAGCACAAATAATATGTGTGTAGCTTTCATCAATCCAATTCAATATTTCCGATGCACCTGCAGCACCCAATATTCCATACCCGCCTTCGTTGATCCAATAACAATCTGTATCAGTGTATTTTTCTTTTAGGATCAATGGTTGATTGAATTCATCTCGTGAAACAAAAATTAATTTCATACCGAATTCTTCTGCTTGCAAAAGAGTAGCGGAAAGGTTATTGCTTCTTTCTCCGCGAATGATACCTGTGCTTTTATATCCATTTAATGTTGCAGCATAAGCCGCTGCAACAATATGATTGGAATAGGCACCGCCAATAGTTGATATGGTTTTGATATTTCTTTTTTTAGCATCTGCTAAATAATATTTTAATTTAAACCATTTATTGCCGCTAATGATTGGATGCAGTTCATCTAATCGTAAAGCAGAAAGGCATAAACGCTTTTCTGTTAAGCATTTATTAATAAGGTGTTGTATAAAAACCTTTTTATCTTGCAGTTCAGTCATGGTATGGGTATAACAAAAATATTTGTTATTTATAGCTTTACCTGTACTTTCGCTGTGTTTTTTTAAACAAAGTATATGCAACCTACACTGGTAATTTTAGCAGCAGGAATGGCAAGTCGCTACGGAAGCATGAAACAGGTAGCAGGTTTTGGTCCGAATGGTGAAACGATTATGGACTATTCTATTTATGATGCCATCAGAGCAGGATTTGGTAAAATTGTTTTTGTAATAAGAGAAGAATTTGCTGATAATTTCAAGAAAATATTTGAAGAAAAATTGAAAGGAAAGATCGCTGTTGATTATGCTTTTCAGGATATCCGATCTTTTATTGGTAATCATGAAATACATCCTGAAAGAAAAAAACCTTGGGGAACAGCACATGCTGTTTTATGTTGTAAAGGCAAAGTGAATGAACCTTTCGCAGTAATTAATGCAGATGATTTTTATGGATTTGATGCATTTAAAAAAGCAAAAGATTTTTTAACCAATCAGTGTAATGACCAGACTTATTGTATTGTCGGGTATGAGTTGAAGAAAACATTAAGTGAGAATGGCAGTGTGAGCAGGGGGGTAACGAAAGTTGATGCTGATGGGAATTTGATTGAAATCAATGAACGTACAAAAATTTATCCTTTGGGAAATGGAAAGATTGTTTATGAAGATGAATCTTCCATGCATGAATTACCTTCAGACAGTTTAGTGAGCATGAATTATATCTGCTTTGCACCAAACGTAATTGATTTGTGTGAAAGATTATTTAATGAATTTTTAGATAGAAACAGCAAAGATCCGAAATCAGAATTTTTTATTCCCTTTGTTACTAATTATTTTATTCAGTCAAAGTCAGGAAGTGTTAAGGTAATACCTACTTCTTCTCAATGGTTTGGTGTTACTTATAAAGAAGATGCGCCTGCTGTTCAGGCAAGTATCAATACATTAATTAATGATGGGGCTTACCCGGCCAAACTGTGGTAAATACTGATGTTTTTAAATAAATAATAAAGGCTCGTCAATTAAGATGAGCCTTCGCGTTTTTTATAGGTATTAATTAATTTATTTTTTATTGTATGCCTGAACTAAAAAAATACAATCCTGAATTTTCTTGATCTGCTCTTTTCTTTCTAATCCTTTAATAGCAGAAAAAGAATTCAATTTTATTTTTTGATAAGCAGTTGTAGTATCAGATTTTTTCAGGTCATCAATTACATTATAAATGCTTTTGGTACCAATGGCAAATGTTACACCTTCTGCTTGCTTTTCTCTTGTACTCAATACGCCAATTACTTCGCCATTCTTATTAAATACAGGCCCGCCGCTGTTTCCGGGATTAGCACTCATTTGAATTTGGAAAGTAGTTGAATCGCCGTTAAAACCTGTTTTGGCACTCAAGTCACCTTTATTATAAGTAATATCATTCCTCGGGTAACCCAATGTAAAAACCTCTTCACCTAAATCAATTGGGCTTTTTGAGATGGAATAAGGCAATGATTTTAAAGGTTTATAATCTTCGTCATTAATTTTTAAAATGGCAATATCTCTTGTTTCATCACGATAAACAATAGAAGCCGTAAACTCATCACCATTATGATTATTCACATTAACAAATGAAGAACCTTTTATCACGTGAGCATTGGTTACAATAAACCCTTTTGCATCAATTAAAAATCCGGAACCACCGCGTGTAACTATAACACCTTCGGGTAATTTAGAAGCAACTTCATTTAATTTATTGTCTTGATACAATTGATTCTTTGCAACAACATCTATCTTTCTGTTCAATTCCTGAATCTTACTATTGTTAACCGGAGCAAATGCAATCATCAATGTACTTGTAAAAAGGGCAATTGCACCTGCCACACAAGCTGCAATCAGGGTAACTTTTTTGTATTTGTTCCACATTTGAACCACCTTACCCTTGGTACTCAATTCTCCACCTTCATTCAAATCGCCCTGTGCCAATAATTTTGCATGAACATCATGTAAACTATGTTTGAGATTAATACGATCAGCATAAATATCCATTTGATGAATAAACATGCTGTGTTCAACCACCATTTGATCTATTTCAGGTGTGTTCTTGCGCAATTCTTCGAAATAAGCTTTCTCAGCAGGCAACATAGTACCGTCTAAATAGCGTTCGATGGCTTGAAGTAGTAGATTATCTTCCATTTTTATTCTCCGATATTATATTGAGCAAAGAACAATTTTTTTAAACGTATCAAACATTTATATTTTTGATTCTTTGCGTTATCTGCATTCGTGTATCCGAATTCTTTTGCGAGCATCTGCATATCCAGTTTCTTAATATAATATCCTTCCAATAAACTTTTACAAGGCTCGCCTAAACTGTTTAATGCCCGGTCCATTATTGCAAACTCAGCATTTCTCTTTTCGTGTATTTCAAGGTCTTCTTCAATCGGAATAGTCTCTTCAAAGCCGTCAATTTGGTTCGAATATCTTCCCAGTTGTTGAAGCCGTTTGAGCCATAGTCTCCTGCATATGGAATATACATAGGTATTTATTTTTGAGGTTAAGACAAACGATTCGCTTTTTGCTTTTTCATACAGCGCAATCATTGCTTCCTGAAAAATATCCCTTGCATCATCATAAGAACCATTGTTGTTAAGAATGAACGCCTGTACCATTGTAAAATTGTCTTTATAAATGGTCTCAATGGCTTTTGAATCATTATTAGCCAGTCCTTTCAGTAATGCTTGTTCATTTAACTCGGCTTTCACTGTCTATATTTAATACAATTTGGGGTATAAAAGTAACCCAAGATAATCTTAAAAACTTTTTTTAAAAAAAATTGATCGGGTGGGTTACTTTTTATTACCATGAGGTATTAATATAAAATTCATTCACAAAAAAAGCTCAACAAAATGAAAAAAGTATTTGCAATTATCGCTATCGCAGCTTTCGCAGCTTGTAACAGTGCATCTAACACAACACCTGCTGCTGACACAACTAAGAAAGATACAGTTAAAATGTCTGCTGACACAACTAAAAAAGCAGATACAGCTAAGATGGCTGCTGACACAACTAAGAAAATGTAATTTGAACCTGTGTTGATTGAATTGCCTACTGCTTGCAGGCAAGTGTGTTAAGAATTTTTCATATGGCAAGCAATCGTTAGAGGCCGTTCCGTTTCCACGGAAGGGCTTTTTTTATGAAGTAATTTTCAAAATGATATAATTTAATATCGAATTCCCTTCTTTTTAAGCTTTATCTTGTATTACAAGGTAAGCCGGCATTGTTTGATATGTGTAAATTCAATGTTTCTTTTCAATCTGCTTTCTTTTGTCCTGCAGCAACTTTTTGAGACATCTTTTGCATGCTTCGTATTGGTATTTCTTCCATATCTTCTTTTACTCTTGTTCGGATCAAGTGCATTATTTAATGCACTTGATCCGAACAAGGCCATAATCTGCTGCGTAGAAAATATGAGGTAATTCTTTTACCAATGAATGGATTATCTCCACCGGAGAAATAAATATATTTACTGAAAATCTTTCAATTTTAAAAGATTAAATGGACTATTATTGGGCATAAATTCAGTTATGGGTTTCTGATAAACTGGAGGGAATTATCTGGTTATAATTTAAATTAAAATGAAGGATCTGATTAAATGGTTTTTACAAAAAATAATAGGATATGATGCGTATCTTTTTTTGTTTGGAGTATTTTGTGTTAAAAGGTTTGGATTCGGAAATTATGAAAGGGGGTTTGCAAAATTTATGGATTTCATTCCTTCCGGAGGGATTATCATCGACGCAGGTGCAAACTTAGGTGTAATGAGTGTTTTATTGGCTAAGCGGTTTCCGGAATCAACTATATTTTCTTTTGAACCTATTCCTTCAAATATCAAAGCGTTTAAAAGAGTAGTTAAGAATGCACAGGTAAGGAATATCCGTCTTTTTGAAACAGCATTGGGGAATTTTGATGGCGAAATAAAAATGGTATTGCCCGTTATCAATAAGTATAAAAGACATGGATTGAGCCATGTATGGCATGCAGAAGATCATTCCGAATGGAATAGAGGTATTATGCAGGTTAGCCCGATAATCAAATTAGACAATCTATCAGCCTTACAGTCAGATCAAAATATTACTGCTATTAAAATTGATGTGGAAAATTATGAATTAGAAGTACTGAAAGGAGCGGCTGAAATTATTAATAAAAACAGGCCATTGATTTATGCAGAACTTTGGGATAATGAAAATCGGATAGCCTGTATTCATTTTTTAACAAAGTTGAATTATGAAATTAAAGTTTTAGAAAAGGATATGTTAAACGATTTTACAGATCAAAATGCCATCAATTTCTTTTTTATTCCGAATTAAATTTTTGTACGCTTATTTTTAGTGCTTAATTATGTGCTGAATGAAAAATAATTTCTTTAATAATTGTTTGCAACTTTGAATTAAATGATTCACATAAGCAATCCGCTTGTACTTAAGTAATGTGAGAACATTTGCAGCGCCTTTAAAATAATTGTATGTATTGGTTTTTTTGGGTAAGCCTTTTTATTGTTTTCTACACCTATATTGGTTACGGTATTGTATTATACGGTTTAGTGAAGCTGAAAAGTTTAGTTGTTAAATCCGTGAACAGGGAAGATGGAAGTTTTACACCCTCACTCACTCTGATCGTTGCAGCTTATAATGAAGAAACGGTAATTGAAGAAAAAATCAGAAACACTTTAGCGCTTCATTATCCTGAAGATAAATTCAAGATCATATTTGTAACTGACGGATCAACTGATGCAACAGCAGCTATTATTTCAAAGTATCCGCAGATTCAATTATTGCATAAAGATGAAAGAAGCGGAAAAATTACAGCTGTTCATCGGGCAATGCTGCAGGTACAAACAGAAATTGCGGTATTTACAGATGCCAATACGTTTTTAAATAAGGAAGCATTATTGCGAATCGCTAAACATTATGCAGATCCAAAAGTAGGAGCTGTTTCCGGCGAAAAACGTGTGCGTATAGAAAATGCATCTGATGCAACAGCAGGAGAAGGTTTTTATTGGAAATATGAATCCAAATTAAAAAAATGGGATGCTGATTTACATTCTGTTGTTGGTGCTGCCGGCGAGTTGTTTAGTGTTAGAACAAACTTATACGAATCAGTTGAGCCCGATACATTGTTGGATGATTTTATGATTTCAATGAAGATCGCCATAAAGGGTTATAAAATTGCTTACGATCCTTATGCTTATGCTGTAGAAGCTTCGTCAGAAAATTTGAAAGAAGAATATAAACGTAAAGTAAGGATTGCAGCAGGTAGCATTCAGTCTCTAGTCAGGGCTAAGAAATTAATAAACCCTTTTTTTGATGCTGTTTTATTTTTTCAATATATCAGTCATTGTGTATTGCGTTGGATTATCACTCCATTTTTGATAATAGTATTTTTTATATCTAATATAACTATTGTAGTATACTCGCCAGCTACTATTTTTCAGTTGTTCTTATTCTTACAAACATTTTTTTATACTATTGCAATTGCAGGATGGGTATTTAAGAAAAAGAAAATGCGTGTTAAAATTTTATTCATTCCTTATTATTTCTGCTTTATGAATTTTTGTATGATTGCGGGAATATATCGTTACCTCTTTACACAAAAAGCTTCTGTGTTGTGGGATAAAGCCAAACGAAAATAATTATTTAACTATCGTTTGTTAGTTTGATTGCATAAAAAAAATATTGGCATATATCAATTCTCTCCTTATTTTTGAACTGTTATGAAATCAATCATTGCAAATACATTCTATTTTTTCTTTTATTACTACTTTATGAAAAGTAGCCGGGTTGTATTTGTAAAATCTTAAAAGATCATTCACAATAAACATACAGTCCCGGCCAAAAAGCCGGGACTTTTTATTTTATGGCAACAAAAGTTTCGATACAAGGATATGAAGGCAGCTTTCATCAAATGGCAGCAAGGCAATATTTTGGAAAAGATGTGAAAGTGATTCCCTGTGCTACATTCAGAGAAGTAGTTAAGATTGCTTCTAACAAAAAAGAAAGTAACGGCGGCGTAATGGCCATCGAAAATTCTATAGCCGGCAGTATTCTTCCTAATTATACATTATTGCAAAAAAGTAATTTAAAAATTGTTGGTGAAGTATATCTGCCCATCAAGCAACATTTATTGGTTAATCCCGGTGTTACATTAGCAGATATTAAAGAAGTGCATTCGCATCCAATGGCTATACAGCAATGCATGGATTACTTAGACAATTTTCATTGGAAATTAGTAGACACCGATGATACTGCTTTAAGTGCCAAACATATTCATCAGCATAAGAGCAAACATATAGCAGGCATTGCCGGAAAATTGGCAGCAGAATTATTTGATCTGCAAATTCTGGTACAGAATATCCATACACAAAAAAATAATTATACCAGGTTTTTAATGTTGCAAAAAGCAGATGAAGTAATTATTTCATCAAATGCCAATAAAGCATCTTTAAATTTTATTACCGATCATTCCAAAGGAAGTTTGGCAAAAGTGCTGACCAAAATTGCAGAAGGTGGTATTAATTTAAGCAAGTTGCAAAGCATGCCGATTGCAGGAACAAATTTTACTTACAGTTTTCATGCAGATATGGAATTTGATCATGTAGGCCAATTTGATGAAGTAATTAAATCAATGAAATCATTAACAGCGCAGATAAAAATTTTCGGTGTGTATAAAAACGGAAAAGATCAATAATATGAAAACATCAAAAAGATTAGAAGGTATCGGTGAATATTATTTTTCTCAAAAACTGAGAGAGATAGATGAATTAAATAAGCAAGGAAAAAATATTATCAATTTGGGTATTGGTAGTCCTGATCTGCCGCCACATCCGGATGTGATTAAAGTATTACAGGAAGAAAGCGCCAAACCCAATGTGCATGCCTATCAATCCTACAAAGGATCTCCTGTGTTGCGAAATGCGATGCGTGATTGGTATAAAAAATGGTATGGTGTTGATTTGAATGCAGATACAGATATATTGCCATTGATCGGTAGCAAAGAAGGCATCATGCATATTTGTATGACTTATTTGAATGAAGGCGATATTGCATTGATCCCCAATCCCGGTTATCCAACCTACAACGCAGCAGTAAAATTAGCCGGGGGTAATTGCATCAGTTATGTATTAAAAGAAGCATTGAATTATCATCCGGATTTTAATGAGTTGGAAAATTTGATTGAATCAAACAGGGCAAATGGACATACCATAAAATTATTATTTGCAAATTATCCGCATATGCCAACCGGGCAATTGCCGGAGAAAGATTTCTTTGAACAATTGGTTGCTTTTGCGAAGAAACATGACATATTAATTGTGCATGATAATCCGTATAGTTTTATTTTGAATGAAACACCCTCCAGTTTATTATCTATTGATGGAGCCATGGATGTAGTGCTGGAATTGAACTCACTAAGTAAATCATCTAATATGGCGGGTTGGCGCGTGGGAATGTTAATTGCATCCAAACAACATGTTGATGAAGTACTTCGCTTTAAAAGTAATATGGACAGTGGCATGTTTCTTCCCTTACAACTCGCTGCAGCAAAGGCGTTGCGTTTGGATAAAGATTGGTATGATAGTATTAATACAATTTACAAAGAACGCAGAAGAAAAGTGTTTGAGTTATTAGATCTGTTGAAATGTACTTATGCAAAAGATCAGGTGGGCATGTTCGTTTGGGCAAAAATTCCGGCAGAAAAATTAGTAGGCACCATTGTAGCAGAACGTGCATTCGATGTTTTATCTCTGGGTATAATTTTTTTATTGGCTTTAATGGTTCAATTTAATGTAGTGGTAAATACGGTTGCAGAAAATTTTTCGAAAATATTTACAGAAAAAAGCGGCAATCTATCTTTTAAAAAAATAATTATTTTTTTAATAATTCTTATTGCACTCATTATAATTGTAAAAGTTTGGTTTAAACAATTCTCTCACTTAAAAATTGTTATTGCTGTAAAAAAAATATTAAGAGGTATTTGGGATGGTTTAACAAGCATCCGCTATCTGCAACAAAAATGGGTTTTTATTTTATACACTGTTGGTATCTGGACTTTATATGTTGCCGGCACTTGGGTAGGGTTATTCGCAACAGAAGGTACAGATCATTTAGGTTTAGCGCAAGCCATATCTGCATTGGCTTTTGCCAGCATTGGCATGATCGTTACACCCGGCGGCATTGGTGCTTATGCCTATTTTTTAGCGAAGGTTTTAGAAAGAAATGATGTTCCATTTGAAATTGGTTATGCCAACGGAACATTACAATGGTTTGCACAATTTATTATTGTAGTGGTGATGGGATTTATCAGCATGGGATTATTACCATGGTTCAATAAAAAGAAAATTAATCATGAAACAAATTGATGCCATCAAAGAAAAAATATTTTTATTGCCTGCATTAAAAGCAAAGATTGCCGGCTTGAAAGTTTTGGCAAAAACAGTTGCCTTCACCAACGGATGTTTCGATATTTTGCATGAAGGACATATTTATTCCTTATCGCAGGCTGCAAAAGAAGCAGATTATTTAATTGTGGGTGTGAACAGTGATGCCAGTACCAGAAGATTAAAAGGAAATGAAAGGCCTATTAATAATGAATACAGCAGAGCTTTGTTATTAGCAAGTTTAGAAATAGTAGATGCTGTTATTATTTTTGAAGAAGACACTCCTTTAGAATTAATCACTGCTTTATTACCCGATGTATTGGTAAAAGGCGGCGATTATACCATAGAACAAATTGTGGGCGCCAAAGAAATAATGGCGAATGGCGGCAAAGTTGTGATCAATAAAATTATAGAAGGCTTTTCCACAACAGGCATTGTAGAAAAAATAAAACATCTGTAATTTGTAATTATTTAAACTTATCAGTTTTTTCATCGCCGGTTATATCGCCGTTGCTTCTTATTTGAATTTGAACACCGGCAATCCATTCATTGCAGTGTTTAGCATAGAGGTATTCATTCACATCATTGATCACTTTCATTACTTCATCATATTTCCCTTCAACAACAGTTGCAAAAGGGCCAACATCATATTTAATTCCGGATTGTTGAATTACAGCAATGGCTTCATCCACCCATTCGTATGGATGCCTGTCTTGTACAATGGGCAGAATTTGAATTGATGCGTTGATGATATAATGATGCATGAATGAAAGTTATAAATTATGAGTAATAAGTTCAATTGCAATTACCGCATCAAGATTAATTGTACCATATACATGCGGAAATGTTTCATTAACGGAGGGTGAAAAATCAAATTGCAATTTGCTTTTCAGTTTTGAAATATCAATTACCAATTTTACCAGGTCTGTCTTTTCCTTAAAATATCTTTCTAAAACACCTTGCACCTGTTCTGCTTTACTGCAATGAATAAATTTTTCTGATTGTAATGATGCTGCTTCATAAAATCCTTTTTTTAAAGCACCATCCCATTCTTGTTTTGTAGTAACATGATAAATTACATCAGCCATTCTTAACTATTAATTTTAATTCTTAATTACTCTCGGTATCCGTTGTTCCAATAACATCATATCAGCTAACACCAATGCGGTAGCGGCTTCTGCAATTACGGGGGCCCTTAATGCAACACATAGATCATGTCTTCCTTTCACTGAAAATTTTTCAATCTGTGTGGTATCCCAATTTAAACTGTGCTGTTCTTTTGGTGTTGATGATGTTGGTTTGATGGCAATTCTGAAAATCAATTCATTCCCATTGCTGATGCCCCCCACAATGCCACCTGCATAATTCGTTTTAGTTTTTCCATCCATATTTTCAATGGCATCATTGTGTTCGCTTCCAAACATTTTTGCGGCTTGAAACCCTGCACCGAATTCAATTCCCTTAACTGCGGGAATAGTAAACATCATATGTGATAAAACAGATTCCAATGAATCAAAATAAGGCTCACCTAAACCCACCGGCATATTTTTTACAACACATTCAATGATTCCACCTACAGAATCTTTTGCCTCAATGGCTT
>Ga0364859_10023_pt2 | contig 84811 bp, 90 predicted proteins | sample ExccelAu500001D3_FD_206911 | JGI IMG/M metagenome (GOLD analysis project Ga0364859, IMG submission 206911) | Enriched cells from Trout Bog Lake Hypolimnion, Wisconsin, USA - BchlTB.Aug20.5000.01 .D3 | ecosystem: Environmental > Aquatic > Freshwater > Lake > Hypolimnion/Profundal zone | place: USA... | reverse complement strand
CTGGCCTTAAATTAGAAGCTGCACTCAAACATTTTTCCGTAGCGGTAAAAGGGCTGGTTGCCCTTGATGCAGGCCTTTCAACGGGTGGATTTACCGATTGTTTGTTACAAGCAGGGGCTTCTAAGGTCTATGGCGTTGATGTGGGCTATGGTCAAGTCGTTGATAAAATTCGCCATGATCCCCGTGTCGTATTACTTGAACGCACTAATCTGCGCGATTTAAAAGAAGTCGGCGAGTTAGTAGATCTTATTACCCTCGATCTTTCTTTTATTTCGGTTTTAAAAGTCATGGATGCGGTGAATGCTTTACTCAAGCCTCAGGGAAAGCTAGTGGTTCTCATCAAGCCGCAATTTGAAGCAGACAAAGGAGAAGTGGGCAAAGGGGGCCTTATTAAAGATTCTGCGTTGCATCAAGAGATTATCAAACGAGTAACTTCGGGAATTTCCACCCATGGATATGCCCTTGAAGGGGTCATCGATTCTCCCATTGAAGGCGCAACCGGAAATAAAGAATTTTTGGCTTATTTCAAACGCATCTAAAATCTACCATTACTGATTCAGAACCAAGTATGCTACAAAAAAGGGTTTTGAATTATGGTAGACAAAAAGTATCTTTGGGCGCTTTTTATAGCGAACATTCTCATGGGCATGGAGCCCGCTCATAATCGATTACCGGGTAGAAGAGTAGCTGCTGATGACATAGCAAAATTACGGCCTTTAGAGAGCCTCTCATCGTTGCGTTTATCGCATATAGTAGCAGTCAAAGAAGAGGAGCATTGGTACTATGCATTGGTTGTTGCAATACTTGATTGTAATTCCCGCGTAAAAGTATCTTTTGATTCTCATTCTAGTGAGGGCAGCTTGGTTGTGGATCGAAATCGACTTGCACTCTGTAAAAAGCAGTAAAATGCTGGTCAATACCTCTTTTTTTTGGTACACATAATAACATACCTTTGCGCCCGTAGCTCAATTGGATAGAGCGTCAGACTTCGGATCTGCAGGTTGAAGGTTCGAGTCCTTCCGGGCGCAATATAAAGATCCCATTCTTATAACCAATGCTTTTTCGAGTATCATAATGAATTTGTCAGCTGCAGATGTAATACATCTAAAGGTGCCTGATCTTAATAAAGAAAAAATTATAGGATATTCTACCGGCTTGCGCCCCTATCGGAAATCCGGTATACGACTAGAAACGGAAAGAATCGGGGATACTCTTCTTATTCATGATTATGGACACGGGGGTACTGGCATCTCTTTATCGTGGGGATGTGCCAAAGAAGCAGTAAATATGATGGAAAAGAGTGGTAAAACCGATAAATCGGTTTCAATACTGGGTGCAGGTGTCATTGGGTTGACTACTGCGCACATTCTCAAAGATCTGGGATATGAAGTGACAGTATATGCTCGAGAATTTACTCCTTTGACCACTTCTGATAAAGCAGCGGGCATTTTTAGTGCACATTTTTCTTTGGGAACTATGGACGAATCGTGGTTTACGCATATTTACGATATTTCTTATAAAAATTTTTACCATTTAGCGACAAGCTTAAACCCAGAATTTCGGGGGATTTTTTTACTGCCGGGGTATTTGCAAGATGATCAGTATAAAATTACGGATGTAATTCCTGAATCACATTGCATTGTTGAGTGTAATGGCGTCAAAAAAGTATGCCAAAAAAGACTTGATATTATTTTTGATCTCACTATTTATATGAATGATCTTTTTGATAAAGCAAAACAAAAAGGGATCATTTTTGAACAAAGAAATTTTCAATCTATTGATGATGTTTTGATTCTTAAGGATAAGGTAATTTTCAACTGTACTGGATTAGGATCTCGGGAATTATTCAATGATGCTGATTTGATTCCGGTAAAAGGCCATCAAGTGATTCTTCAATCGCAGTCAGATATTCAGTTTGTTGCAGTAAAAAAATATCCAGATAAAAATTCTTTTTTTGCACTCATTCCATGGAAAACCCAATTAATGATCGGGGGCTCTTTGGAAGAAGGGGTTGATGATTTAACCGTAAATTTTGAAATTGTGAACATCTTAATGCAACAAGCAGCAGAGTTTTTCAATGTCTCATTTTAGTACTTACTGCAACAGCATTAAAATTGTGCAGCTATTTCATTATAGCGCTGATCGATTCTATTTCTCATTGCTATAAATTTTTCTAAGTCGCGAAAGTTTACATATACCCTTTCAGTCTGGTGCAAGCAGGGCTCAAAGAGGAGCGGTATCCGTTGTTCTTGGAGTAACACTGTTCTGAGATGGCATATAAAACCATCCCATGCAAGAAAGGGCAAAAGGTCGTGAGATAATGTTTTTTGAGTGACGTTTATCACGGATTGATCTGTCGCGAGAGCGCGTTGCCGTATTTTGCGGCATAATGCAGCATATACCTCAGGATTTCTATGTTGATTGCGTGCTGCTTCTACTACCATGGCTTTAAAGAGCAGCGAAGAAAGCACAACACTCTCATGGATATCATTGCACGAATCAGTGTGCTCAAAGCTGCAAAGGTGGTGAATATGAGCTTCTGGCTTATTCATGGTCTCAATAAATCTTTGGATGCATTCTTCTTCATTTGCGGGTGTTCCATCTGCGCGCAATGTCTTTTTCATAAGATAGGGAAAGCGGTTTCCGCATTTTCGATCACACGGCAGAGCGCGATAATAATATCCATTTGGCGCTACAGGCTTGTGAGAAAAAAGTTTTTCGGGATCTTGAATAGGATGAGAACTTGTGGGAGATTTCATACTTAGAGTGGTGCAGGGGAGCAATAACCCAAAGAGAAGGAAAAAAACATGCTTCATGGCAGTTCCTTGGATGATGATGGTATAAAAACGCTCTTATTTTACAGGAATCGAGCTCTTATTTCAAGAATGGATAATGGCATTAGATGGCCAAAATAAAAGATTTCTGCTAGGCTGACAATATCTTATATTTCCTCACCTTTTTGAAAGGGGCTCCCCATGACAACTCTCTTATTGATTGGTCTTGGTATTGGACTCGTCACTCTCTTACTCATCTTCTGGATTATCGGTGGATATAATCGATTAGTCCATGGCAAAGCACTCGTGGATGAAGCGTGGAGCGGTATGGATGTGCAATTAAAACGTCGCTATGATCTTATCCCTAATCTGGTAGCAACGGTAAAGCAATATGCTGCACATGAAAAGACCCTTTTTGAAGATATTGCCCGCTATCGTTCTGTGGCGTTAACGGCACCCACCGTTGAACAAAAAGTGGACGCTGAAAAAAACTTGGCAGGAACCTTAAAGACACTCTTTGCAGTCGCAGAAAATTATCCCGAATTAAAAGCCAATGAAAATTTTATGCATTTACAAAAAGAGCTCAGTGCTTTAGAACATGAAATTCAATTATCTCGCCGTTACTATAATGGCGCTGCTCGGAACTATAATATTTCCATCGCATCTTTCCCAACTTCAGTGCTTGCATCACTTTTTTCATTTCATCGGGCTGCTTATTTTGAAGTAGTTGCTCCTGCAGAACGAGAACATCCTGGAGTTAAATTTTAGTGGTTTAGTGTCCCTCGCTACAATCGCTTCCGCGATTACTCGGGACGAACGGAAAAAAGTAGTCTTGAGTGAGAGTGCAATAGTATCTAAAAAAATTGAGGGTATCGGCAATATTAACGGTATTTTAAAAATGAATCATGTTGTGTTTCCCGTTCGTCCCGAGTGTTCTATGAAGCTTCGTAGAAGCGAAATAGAATGTAGCGAGAGATGTTGGGTATGCAGGACAGGAGATATTGATCATGAAAATTCGATTATTATTATACGGCATGCTCCTGGCGAGCATTTCTTTCCTTCATGCTGATGAGCGCATTCTCAGTTTCTTCAGTGACATTACCGTTCATGCCGATGCTTCATTATCTGTTACTGAAACTATTAAAGTCCGTGCAGAAGGGGATCAGATAAAGCGGGGAATTGTCAGAGAATTTCCTACTAAATTTAAGGATAAATGGGGCAATCATTTTCAAGTAAACTTTAGTATTGCGGCAGTCTTGCGTGATGGCAGATCAGAATCCTATCATCTCAAAGATGCTATCAATGGCGTGCGCCTTTTTATTGGTTCTGCCAATGTAATCCTTGCTCCTGGCAATTATACCTACACCATTTCTTATCGCACCAATCGCTGCATTGGATTTTTTGAAGGACGCGATGAGCTCTATTGGAATGTGAATGGCACCGGTTCTCGGTTTCCTCTTGATACTGTTGCTGCGCGTGTGCATTTGCCCGAAGGCATTATGCCCGAATCGATTGCGTTTGAAGCATATACCGGTGCTTTGGGCGAGCAAGGAAACAATTATAGAGCTGAATTGCAAAAAAATAATGTTTTATTTACTTCTACTCATGCATTTCGTGCTCGAGAATGTTTAACGATTGTGGTGACCTGGCCTGCAGGTTTTATTTATCGTCCGAGTTGGTTCATGCAATGGTATTATTGGATCAAAGATAATCTTACACTTTTTTGGCTATGGCTTGGCATCTTATTAATGACAATTTTTTATATGCTGATGTATCAACGGATTCGCGCTAGCCAGCAACGTGCTCCTATTATTCCCTTGTTTTATCCGCCAGAGGGCTATACTCCCGGAGCAGTACGCTATGTTGATCAAAGAAGCTATGATGCTACTGTGCTTGCTGCTGATATTATTCATATGGCAGTGCATGGATTGCTTACTATCGAGTACAAAAAAATGTTCTTAGGCCATGAATATATTTTAGAAAAAACCAAAGAACCGGCAGCCTCTGCATGGCAATCCCACTATGACGGTATATTCAAACAATTGTTTCAAACCTCTGCGCGCGTTTCATTGAAAAGTGAAAAAATGATACTTCACGCTGCCAATCTGGCAACCGAAAAGCAGTATAAAAAACTGTATGATCGCTTTTTTCTCTCTGATGCAGCGAGTGCAATAGGATGGGCGCTTTTGGGCTCGCTGATATTTATCGTTCCAGCGCTTTTTTCACTGACTCCCTTTGCAATTTTGGGTATAGGTGTTTTGATTCTTTGCTTCATTTTCTTTACCTGGGCAAGTAATGGATATACTCAGGAAGGAAAAAGGCTGAAAGAGCAGGTTGAAGGATTCAGGATGTATTTAAAGACAGCAGAAGAAGAGCGATTGGCCATTATTGGTACCCCACCGACCAAGACACCTGAGCTCTATGAAGAATATTTGCCCTATGCGGTTGCACTCGGATGTGAAAAAGCATGGACTGCTCAATTTGCGCCGATGTTCCAAGCAATGGCCCAACAAGGCATCATCTACACCCCTCGCTGGTATTATGGCGGCCACGGTTTTCTCTTTTCTCCCGCACATTTTGCCCCGGCATTTGTTAAAGATGTGGGCTATACCTATTCAACACCGATTTCCTCCTCGAGCAACATTCCCGGATCTTCTTCTGGTTCGGGTGGCAGAGGATCATCAGGTGGCGGTAGTGGTGGCGGTGGAGTGGGTGGCTGGTAAGATTACTGAAAAAATTCCCGAGTCTCTGCATCTGCTCCATCTATTTCTACAGTAAGATGGCCATCAAGCTCTTTTAATAAGCCATTAAATTCTTCACTGGTACATTTTTGAAAGGGAACAAGATCAGGAAGTCGCGACCGCATTTGGCGTAAAATAGCTTGTTGTTTTTCATTAATTTGTAAACTACCACTTCTTTCAATGCCCAAATCAACAAGCTCATGCGCAGCTTTCAGCTCGTTTACTAATCGTCTATGGGTGGTAGGTTGATGGATTTCTTGTCGTAAAAGTGCTGCAGCTGCCATAGTGAGCCGTAACTGCACACATCTTTGTACCGTGAGTGTCAAAAATTCTGCTCGGGTGAGCATGGTACGAAAGTTCTTATCAACATCGTATTGATATCGTGTGGCAATATGATACAGAGGAGGAGTTTGAGTATGGTTTCGTGCTTGATAAGCCTGATCATGAGAAACTTCATTACTATAAGCACGGGTTTTGGGTGTGATAGCGGCATGCTGATGTGGTCGGGGGGCTGAGGGCCGTAGCATGGTATGAATTACTCCAGGAATTACTACTATTACTGAAACAAAAAAATGAGCTGCTTTCATCTACACTCCTTGAAGGTGAAAAATAGAATATAAGGGGGAGTATAGATAGTTTCTATGGGAGTGGCAAGGGCATCAAAGTTGCTTTATACTAGCCCATATTGCGCCCGTAGCTCAGGTGGATAGAGCGGTAGATTCCTAATCTGCAGGCCGTAGGTTCAAATCCTATCGGGCGCATTCTTCACCGTATACTATATTATGTAGTAACTCTTTAATTGGATGCTATGTTGACCAGATTACCCCTCGATCTCAGTACTTTCGCACTACTACGTAAGTCAGGATATCTTTATGTCGATAAAACAGGATATGCCTATGACCTTATTACCAGTGGTCGACGATATTTTCTTTCTCGTCCCCGTAGATTTGGAAAATCCCTTTTCGTTTCTACTCTAAAAGAAATCTTGGACGGAAATAAAGTTTTATTTGAAGGGCTTTCTATTGGAAAGAGTGATTATCAATGGGAGAAGCATGGTGTTATCAATCTTGATTTTTCATCCATAGAAGTAAGAAGTACCAATGATCTTCGTACGGGTATTTGCGATCTTCTACAAGATATTGCCGATGATTACTTACTTGATCTTTCTCTTCATAAAACAAAGCCTGACGCTGCCCTGCGTGCTCTTGTAAGGGCTCTTTATGCAAAATTTGGACGCGTAGCCGTTTTGGTCGATGAATATGACAATCCTATTTTGCAGGTACTCAGTTCTCAAAAAGTGGCCAAAGAAGTACGCAATTCCATTCGTCGCTTTTTTGCTGTTGTTAAAAGTCTTGATGCCTTTATTGACTTCGTTTTTATTACTGGTGTTAGCTCTTTTGCTAAGGCAGGCCTATTCTCCGGTATTAATAATTTGCGCATTATGACCCTTGATAAGCGTTTCTCGGCGGTATGTGGCTACACCGATGAAGAAGTTGATCATTACCTAACCCCCCAGATAAAAGCTTGGGCTAGCACTGAAAATTTAAATCCCAATATGCTACGACAACAAATTCAGCAATGGTATAACGGCTATCGATTTGGTGCGAATGTCCCCTCGATATATAACCCCTTTTCCATAATGTATGCGCTTGATTCTCAGGATTTTAAAAATTTCTGGTTCCAATCTGGTACGCCAACATTCTTAGTAGAAGAACTTGTTAAAGAATATCGCAAATCTGAATATCATCTTTTTGATTTAGAAAAATTTGAGACTACCGAAGACTCTCTTGGAATATTCGACATTGGTGCAACACCCTTACCGTCTCTTATGTTTCAAACTGGCTATCTTACTATTGCTACATTTGATAAAGAGAAAAAATCATTTGAGTTGGGTTATCCAAATTTAGAAGTTAAGTCGGCTCTTCAGAAATACTTACTAGGAATTTACACCAAGTTAAATTTTTCTGAGACAGAAAGTCTTTCATTAAAGCTATTCAATGCACTTAATAAAAAAGATATTCAAGAGCTTATCGCCCTTCTTAAGCAACTATTAACCCGTGTTCCCTACCAGCTCCACGGCAAAGAAGAAAAGTTCTATCATGCCCTTTTGCAGGTCATTTTTGGGGCTTGCGGTATTAAGGCCCAGTCTGAGTTTTCAATAAGCCATGGGCGCATCGATATTGTTCTTGAGTTGCCTCTTTTATTGTATGTGATTGAGGTCAAACTTAATGCCTCAGCTGAAGTTGCTCTTTCCCAAATTGAGGAACGCAAATACCATGAGGCTTTATTACACTATAACAAACCAATAGTATTGCTAGGGATTGCCTTTAAGCGCACTCCTAAGGTATTTGAGATAACTTCATCTGAAAAGGTTATATCAAATAAAATGACTTAGGTTTATTTACATCTTATCTTGCAAATAGGTTGCAAAATATCCCTTATATTTTTCTTGCAGCTGTTTTTTGTTCCAATCATCGGCTAAGACTATTTTCCTACATGATGGCCCACAATTACAGGTAATGGGGTCCATTCCTACCCATTCAGAAACTACCATGGCATAATCAAACGTAATCTCTTCGCCTACCTCGATATCCCGCATAGCAACTAGGGTAATTTGGCCCTTAAATCCGGTATTGGGTTCACAGCTATGGTTTATATAATCAGTTGCTTGGATATTGGTGAGGCTACTCAGCCATAAATTATCCTCAATTTGCAGAACGCAGGATATCAGCTCCTGGGGTAATGCTAAGACCTGTTGCTTAGTCAGAACCACTCCGCCAAAAACGGCGACCGCTTCATTTTTAAATACCTTTTCTTGAGCAAATACGCTTTTGCCATGATCGGACCTTTTGATTTTAAGCTTGGGACTCATCCATGAGACACGATGCGCTGAAGCAAGAGCTTTATGCTGATTTTCTGAGAATATAAAACTATTGCCAAATAAGAAGCCGGCAATAAGCATTGGTCTATAAAGACCTATCATCATAGAGAGCTCGACTGAGCAAAGGAGGATACCACTGAAAGCCACGGGTTATTCTGTGACCAAATCAATTGCGGATATGTTTCTTCTAAGGCTCCTTGGGGGAAATAAATGGAGATTCCCTGTGATTTTGCCAGTCGAGAAGAAGCAACATGAGCCAATACCGCAATAGCAATAGCTTTTTTGCCTGCCATCAAAGCATTTGAAAGAGTCCGAGCATCAGCGGCAGAAAGTCCCAATGATGACACCTTGCTGAGTAAATTACTATAAAACATACTCAAATCCATGCAGGTAGGTTCCTCAAAATGAAGAGCATGGGATGCTGCATATGCAATGGCACTATGTACCTTCGATTTATGCGATGATTGTAATAAATGTTCTAAAAGAGTTGAGATGGTTTTATGTGCCTGTAGTAATGGATTCAGGGCATCTAAAGAAATCAAAGACAGAGTAAATTCTTCCTGCTGAATCGTATAAAAGTGTTGATAGGTTTTAACAATTTGTAGACCCACTTCTCGCGCGGTTGGTGCTTTTGATTGAAAGAGCGCAAAGACATCCGTGTAAGCAAAACCAAGACCGGGAATAGTTTGTTGCGAGCTGACTTGGTAATGGGCAAATGGCTGCAATAAAAACGCTATTTCTAAGTCGGCCATTAAGCAGGCATCAAAGGCGATAATATCTAATTTTTGACCGTTAAGGCATGATTTTTGAATGGTATCCAGGGCATAGGCAAGATCGGCATCGGTAAAGAAGTTGCCCGTTGAATCGTCGTAGCAACATCCTCGATTGCGAGTAATGGTTCGATTGAGAGGCCCGGAGCCATGGTCCCAGAGATCAAGGGCGTAATGATCGGCGGGGAAGTTGGTATATGCCCACTTCATGGCATCGATTAAGGTATCGGCATTGCCACTATCAAGGTCTTGGGTGGGGCCAAACTGTTCTACGGAGCCCTTATGGATTAAAAGTCGTTGTGTTATCTTTGGTTCATTGGGTCGTTTTGTGTTAAGATGAACTAAAATATTAACATTTTCAGTAGACCCTATTTTCTTGAGCTCATCTATGTTGATATCAGCGTCAGGTTGCAAGCTATTATCAGCTGCCATATAAATGAGGAAGGTCCATGGTTTTTTAGGGGCCGGTGTGGCAGTAGTAGCAAAAAGACTTTGCATGGTAATAATGCATACACCAATGCTGAATAAAAGATGGCGGATCATAGAATTCTCCTTGGATGGGTATGAAGATGGGGTTATTCTGGCACACTGTAGATTTTACATGCAAGAGTTTTTGGAAAAATTATGATCATCAGTAAGTATGTTATTATTGGCGCCTCTGCAGCAGCAATGGGGGCAATTACCCGCTTGCGGCAGCTCGATCCGGGCGCATCAATACTCGTCATTTCCCAAGAGAAGGAAGTGCCCTACAATAAATGTCTTTTAGCCGATTATATTGTGGGTGAAAAGGGTGCTGATCAATTGCATATTGTTCCCGCAGCAGTACTTGCAGATCCCGCTATTACTTTCATGACTGGTATGCGAGTAGAGTGCCTGATTCCTGAAAATTTCCAGATTGTAGTAGCCGATGGTCAAAAAGTGCAGTACGAATCACTCTTATTGGCAACCGGTTCTCGTCCTTTTATTCCGCCGCTTTTTATGCCTTTTGCGCAGGCAAAAAATCTTTTTTTCTTTCATACCCTTGCTGATATGAATGCATTGCAAGAATATGTTGAGACAAAAAAATCACGAACAGCGGTAATTATCGGAGCTGGATTGAGTGGCTTAGAATGTGCTGATGCGTTAGCAAAGCGCGGCATTACCGTCACTCTTATTGAACGGCACTCTCAGATCTTGCCGGGATTGCTTCCTGCGGATGCTGCATCTTTTATTCATGATGCCGCGATGGAGCAGGGTATAACGATGTGCTATAAGAAAGTGCATGCAATGCACGGGACTCCTGAGCAGGTGAGTGAGGTGCTGCTTGCTAATGGTGCCATTATTTCTGCAGATATATTTATTGTGGCAACTGGATTACAGCCCAACAGTGAATTGGCTCAAGCAGCGGGCATTGCCTGTGAATGGAACAGTGTTACAGTGAATGAATATTTACAAACATCAGTTCCTTCAATATATGCTGCTGGTGATCTCATTGCGACGATCAATCAATGTACAAAGCAACGTATGCGGAGTGTCACCTGGCCCGATGCGATGATGCAGGGTGGTTATGCCGCATGTGCAATGGCAGGGCAGCAAAAAGTATATCCGGGTATTATTCCCATTGTGAGCTCTTCTTTTTTTGGAGTTAAGTGTGCTGCTGGCGGAGAATTATTCAATAGTAATCATGAGAGCATCAAAAAAACTGGCAATCTTTCGTATACCCGTTACAGTATTGATAAAGCAGGCATAGTAAAAGGGTTTGCCCTGATTGGCCCCTCAATTTCTATGACGCATGCACGACGCGCACTGCTTACTCAGCAACCGTTGGATACTCATACAGAAAGTGCCCTATGAAATTGCAAAAATTAGTTCTCCTTCTTTGTTTTGGTATCAGTATTTCGATATATTCTGCTGAAAAAGAAACAAAACTGCAGTGTCCTGCAGAACCAGTCTGGGGCACGCAGAGTTATCTTACTGTATTGCCGAGAGAACTCAGAGAACTTCTTGCGCGTTTTTATCGATCGACCAAGAGTGCTGCGCGGCCTTTTATAGCAGTGCAATCTCATTTTAAAGGTGAATCAGATCGTGATGATGGAATGTTTCTAAAGACTTATAATATTTCGCAACAAAGGCATGATAGAGCAATCTTTATGGGAGATGGGGATACTATGGTGCATTATGTATGGAATGATTCGCCAGTGCCATGGAATATGCAAAGAATTTTGCATAGGATAGTAAAATATGGCTTATTTCACGGTCCATGGCCCATGCAATACCCCTTCTTTATGCAGGATTTCTATATACCAAATCAAGTTGACCGAATACTCCACGATCAAAATTCAAATTCTCTTGTCACACGAGGCATTGAGCCTGGTCATTATCATACTCATATTTTGGATTTAAAAAGTGAAAAAAATGTATATGTATCGAACGCCACTGAAGGGTATTTTTGTGAAATGGCTCTTTCAAAAAATGGTGATCGGATAGCATACTTGAGACTGGGGGATGGTGTATTATTTGTGTATAATAAAACCTCGCAAGACCCTGACGTTACTGCATGTATTGCAGATGGAAGTTATGTCCCTCTAAGAATAGTTTTTAATGTTGAGGGAGACCAACTTTACGCTGTTATGGATAAGGTGATTCATGTGTATTGCTCAAACACTGGAAAGCATCTACAAGAAATAAAAGGGCATAGCGATCATATATCTTCCTTGAAGCGTAAGGGGAACAAGGTACTTACGAGTTCTTGGGATGGGACCGCGCGAATATGGGATACCAAAGATTGGAAGCCATTGAAGCTTCTTCAGCATCAGGTTTCCAATACTAGAGATCCAGTAAACATTCCTCTTAACGATGTTTCATGTGATGAATCGGTTGAGCGAGTGGCAACGCTCACCGACGATTCTATGATATATCTCTGGCATGCCTTAAGTGCGACATTACTCTATCGGTTTCAAGTGTGTCCTTATGATGTGCAATCTATAGAGATGAACAATAAGGGGACACATTTCTTACTCCAGAGGAGGAATGGTATTAGTTTGGTCTCGTTCACTAATCATAGAATGGAAGAATATTTAAACGGGGACAATTTAGAGGCAGAAATATGGGCTCAGAGTATCTATGCACTTTCTCAAATGTGGGAGGTGAAGAAGAATGATCAGCGATATAGAGAATATCGAGCATTAAAAAATAATCCCCGTTTTGAGAGCCTGCCCGAGCGATTAAAAATATTAGCGCACGATTTTACTGTAAAGGCACATCCTCCGATAGATATGTCATATTGGTCAATGAACGAACGCGAAAGGATACGTAATTATGATTACAGAAATAACCAATAATTTACTGTGGACGCAAGGATGGATGATTGCAGGGGTATTGCTATTCACCGCTTTTATAGGCCTGCGCTGGTTTCGGCCATTGTTATATCTTTCCCTGATTCTTTTTGCATTCAGTTTTTATTTTTTCCGTAACCCTGATCGCATATGTCCGCAAGCATTATTGGATCTTCAGCTCATAGTATCTCCTGCAGATGGCACTATTGTGGATCTTTCTAATGTTACTGACCTGCAATTGAGCGGCTATTCTCAAAAAATTTCAATTTTTCTTTCACCATTTGATGTACATGTGAATTGGATTCCTATGAATGGATCTATTGAGCATATTGAATATGTCGGTGGTTCATTTTTACCTGCCTTTTTGCCCAAAAGTTCTGCGCAAAACGAGCATATGGATTTAGTGCTTCGCGATCAGGATAAGCGCATCATGGTGCGCCAAATTGCCGGATTTATTGCTCGCCGTATTTGTTGGTGGGTCACCGTACAACAAGCAATGAAAGTCGGAGAAAAGTATGGCATGATTCGCTTTGGTTCTCGCGTTGATGTTTTTCTTCCCAAAAATGTTGAACTCTTGGTAGGGTTAGGGCAACGAGTCTATGGTGGGCAAACCGTAATAGCTCGATGGCTCTAGGAGGATACTATGGTACGATTTATTCCCCATCTTTTTACGTTTGCCAATGCTCTTTTTGGTTTTTTAGCGGTGGTAAAAACGCTTGATGATCAGTATGCAAGTGCTGCGTGGTGCATTGTGTTGGCCGCAATTATGGATCTTTGTGATGGACAATTAGCGCGATTATTGGGGGCAACCAGTTCCATGGGAGTTGAGCTTGATTCATTGAGCGATGCGGTTTCTTTTTGCTTTGCGCCCGCTATTTTAATGTATAGTTGGTCACTCTGCGAATTGGGATATGTTGGTATTATTGTGTTGGGATTATTTTTATGCTGTGGATTATTTCGATTGGCACGATTTAATCTTGCGCACGCGACCCCGAGCACTCATTTTGTAGGTCTTCCTACTACGATAGCAGCTTTTTTTCTTGCCCATTTGGTGCTCTATGAACAATGGATTGCAAATTCCATTCTCCATTCAACGTTGCGACCAGAACGCATTGCTTTCATTGTCTGTATTATTGCATTACTCATGATTAGTTCTATTAAATTCCCTTCCGCAAAATACTTGCATATGCGTTTAGCATTTACCGGTATTGCTTTGATATTTGGATTGCTTGCAGCGTGGGCAGTGATGCGCGGCTATCCAGTCTTATTATTTTTAGTCACGATGTACATAGTAAATGGCTTTTTGATGGGCATTGTGAAGGAAATTGCGCGGCCGTTATTAAAAGATTAATGCTTCGTGTGCTTCCATACGCTGTTCATTTTTAATAACTTAAACCGTTTTATTTTCTCAATTTCATTTCCCGCTTTATCCAAGCGAATTAACGGTATTCGATTGAAAAAAGCATGAATAAGTTGATCGTAAGTATCAATTCCTTTGAAAATTTCATGTAAAGGAATTTCATGGACTACTCCATAGCCACTGACGTAACTGCGTGCTTCAATAATCATATTTTTTGTTAAAGAGCTAATAACCATCACATGCCCAGGAATCCAAATAAGATCTCCCTCTTCAAGGGATTGGTTGTGCTCTAATTCATCGAGATGCAAAGAAAGTGTTAACGTATTTTTGTAATAATAGGGGATACCACTCAATTGAGCAGCGCGTGCAATAAGTCCTGCGCAATCAAAGCCCGTTTTGAGCCCCTGATAGCTTGGGCGATTATACCAAGAGGTTTTGAGGTGGCTTGTTAAGGGTATCACGTATTCTTTAAACTCCGGATCTTCTAACTCAGTGCAATAACTACAACCTCCCCACACATAGGGAATATATCCTTTTTTAATTCGTGCCCAGCGTCTGAGAATAGAAATAAAGGTTTTGACTGCATTGGCATGGGTTTGCTCAGTGTGCACAAGGGCATAATCTTTAGGCAATGTGTGCAACTCGCACTCTTTTGTCTTGGGATTAAGTATATACACGTGGTATGCAGATTCAGTTGTTTTTTCAGGATCATATTTGAAACGCGTACCAGCAGAAAATGTCATTTTCAGTGCGCCGTTATACCAAGGAATGATAAGGCCAACGATGTTTTTGTCTTGGCAGAGAGCATCGGGAGTAGCAAAATCAATGGGAGGAGGCAGATGCTCTACGGCCGAAGGGGGTTGGAGTTGATCGAGCGGTATAAGATTTTTTTTCAGTGTCCAATAAAGATTTTGAGGATTAGGATTTTCATGGGTCACATAAAAAAGATGGGGAATGGTGACACATGCTTGATGTTCATGCCATGAAACTACCGTTACCACTTCATGAAAAAGCAACTGATGAACGCGCGGGCAGGCAATACCACCTTGTATCGATGAACCACAAAAAGGGAGAAATTTATACCGTTCAGGAACGGTTCTGCCTAATACCGGAAATGTGGTATCTAAGGGTGAGCCTGCTAAATCGGCAACAGGACTGCAGACCACTGCCAAATCATTGGTATATGTCATAGATGAGATAAGAATACTTGCTATTATTACAGACCATACGGCTTTCATGAAAACTCCCCCTTTAGTCTTTCTTAGATATAACAGTTTTTGCTATAGGTTTATAGTATTAAGATATTTGTAGTTTTGTTAAAAAGAGGAGATAGAATGGTGTTTTTCAGAAATATTGTTGTGGTAGCAAGCGCAGTAAGCCTGTTTGCATGTGATGCTATGGAGCTTCCTGATACCCCATCGCGTACACAAAATGAACGGGGTGCGCGTACAGGGTGCTTGCAAGAATGTATTTCATTAATTGAAGCTGCTTTAACAGGAAAATTAGTAATAAAGGAAGATACTCTTATTGTTTCGTATCCTGATATTGATGTAAAAGATTACCTGTATACTATGCCTTTTTCCACGGCATTTTTAATGTTATCGTGGGCACGAAAAACAGTCAGTCAGCATGCCATTGATAAGGCAGTTGCCAATGTTGCTCGCTCAACAAGCGAATTTAGAAAATCTCAATCAGGATCAGCAATTGTTAAAACAGCATTACGGTATGATGAAGCATTATGGCGTATTCAGCGATCTCGATGGAAATCTTTTCTCCAGGGGAAAGATATTCCTTCTGCAAGTCTTGCTCTTGAAGCAAAAGTAGAATTGTATGCAAAACGGGCTACTTTACATCACTGTATCAAACATGATGGATGGGCTGCCGATATTAAAAAGGCTTTGCAGCAAGCGCAGCCTGCGCATATGCCATCTCTGGACGATCAAGTGCAAGCATTATTAAAAAACCGACAAGCCTTGCAAGCATTAGAGGAACAAAAAAAGCTTCAATAGTTCGACCTGTCTTCGCTAAAGCTACGCCAGGCAAGCAAGCTGGCCTTTAGTTCCGAGCACGGTCGAGGGGTCACCATGATCTAACATGGATCACCCTGAGCCTGTCGAAGGGTAGCCTGAATAGTGAGGGGAATAATGGTGTCCACCTCACCTATTTTAAAATTCTAATTGAAATTATTGCCATGGCCAGAGGGAGTGCGGTACATTACCAGTAAAGAGGAATGTGTATGAAGAAATGGTATAGTATTCTGCTGACAGTATATGCTACTGCTTTTTCTGCTTGTCTGGCAGAGCAGCCATGGACCGCGTTTTATCGTAAAGTATTTACCCCGCAAGAGCGGCTGACCAATGCCGCTCAACAATGTATCTGCATTCGCCAATCGCATACTCTTGCCTGCACCCAGTTTATTATGAGTTGGAATGCGTTACGTCCTGTCCGAGGCTATTTTTCTTTTTGGATGCAAGTGAAAGATGCCTGCAATGGGCAGTGGAGTTCGTGGCATCATGTGTATGACTGGGGCGCAAAAGTGCAACAATCGTATGCCACACCCTCTGATGGGATAGCGCAATTTTTTCATGTAAGAATGGAAATATCTCCAGCACAAAAAGCAAATGCCTTTATTGTCATGGTGCAAGCCCATCAGGGAGCCACCTTAGATTCTCTCTATGCAATAACGGTAAATGGTTCTGATTTTACTCACTTTTTATCAGAGGTAGGGGGAGCGGGAAGGGTTTCTTTTCCTTCCTGCTTTGTGAGCGGCGTTCCTTCGCTTTCTCAGTTTTCTCTTGATCATCCCGAGGCAAATAAATTATGTGCCCCGACTGCTTGTTGTATGGTATTAGGATACTTAACGGGGTCGTGCCCATGCCCTGTTTCATTTGCACAATATAGTTTTGATCAGGGACTCAAGCAATATGGCAGTTGGCCTTTTAATACTGCGCATGCTTTTGATTGTTCTCAAGGAACTATTTTATTTACGGTATTGCGATTACGTTCCTTTGCTCACTTAGTGGCATTATTGCAGCGTAAGATACCGGTAGTAGTCAGTGTACGGGGCACATTACTGGGAGCGCCCCAAGAATTTAATCAAGGGCATTTAATGGTGGTAGTCGGATATGATAGTGCTACCAAGGAAGTCATTTGCCAAGATCCGGCAGCATCTGCTCAAGGAACCACGATCCGCCGCTATGGCTTAAAAGATTTTTTACGTGCCTGGGAGCGTTCACATCGCTTAGCATATCGGGCTGATCCATGCGCTATGCAGGATGCCTATGAAGACATATAATACAGTTACGTTATCTAACCAAAAGAGGAATATATGAATCGTATATGGTATGGAATGATGCTTGCAACGGCAACAATGCTCAGTGCAAAGCCACTCTGTAAATTAAATAAAGTGTTTCATAATCGAGAACCAAAGGCAGACACTTTAAAATTAGGCAACATCGTATTGTATTGTACCGATTATCCTACGGTTGAACCGCAAGAGGCTGCTGATGGAGGCACTCAAAAAATTCGGTATATGATGAACAATATGGAAATACCATCCCAAGCCCAAACAATGGTTGATGCTTTTAATGCAAGTGCGTCACCCCATTATAAGGCCTCTCTCATTTCCTATCCCGAACAAAAAAAAGTTGCACTCATTATTACCTATGATCCGCGCAAAATTGTGATCACGCATGAGGATTTTGAAGCCATTACTCATGATAAAGCGGTTGTATTTCATGTATGGAATCAAGCACTCTTGGAATCATTGCAAGAAAAAGAAATAAACATTTTGAAAGTGAGTTATGCAAAACCAACCATTATTATTGATTGCGGTCATGGTGGATCAGATACCGGCACGGTAGGGGTCAATCGTGCGGCTGAAAAAGATGTGGTGTTGCAAGTAGGAAAACTATTGGAATGTGAATTAAAAAATCAAGGATTCACCGTTTGCATGACGCGAGTTACCGATGAATTTGTTCCTCTTGATGAACGCACAACGCGTTCAAATACCTGTGATATGCCCGCACTTTTTATTTCATTGCATGCTAATTCTGCGCCCAAAGCAACGGCCCAAGGTATTGAAACCTACTGTTTAGATTCGGGATTATTTACCACTATGGGATTGCAAACCAGTCTTGATGTTGTCATCAATCCTCTAAAAGATGCTCATTATCATTTAGGGCAATCGTTGGCCAAGAATATTCATCAATCAGTGCTCGATCAAGTACGCACAAAATATCCTGATGTTACTGATCGCAAGGTAAGACACGCCGGATCGGTAGTGTTAGTTGGCACGGGAATGCCGGCAACGCTCATCGAATTAGGATTCTTATCTCATGCACAAGAAGCGGATCGGTTAGTGAAAAAAGAGTACCAATCATTATTATCCCATGGTATTTGTAATGGCATTAAGAATTTTATTGCGAGTCATTCGTAGAAAAATCAAAAGAAAGTGCACCATGTATGGCATACAGAGGATAGGAATAAATTTTTTGAAATTTAGAATAATTTTGAATTGAGAATCGTATGCCGTATGGAGATTTTGGATGACTTTCTAAAAATAGATGCATGCTTTTAAGGGTAGTTCCCGCACCGCTTTTTACTTCAAGCGGAATAATATGTTCATTTTTTTGAATAAGATAATCAATTTCTGCTTCGCTGCCTGTTGCTAATCGTTGCCAATAATAAAGCTGTTCTTTTTTAAATGGATCTTCATAAGCAAGTAATTCTTGTCCTACAAATGATTCAACCAACTCCCCTTTGTTTACTAATTCTTGCAGTGGATTGAAAATCCATTCTCCTGTTTTTAATCCTAATAATGCCTGAGATAAGCCAATATCTAAAAAAACAATTTTAAAGCGCCCCGGATCTATTTCGGCTCCAAGAGGAATGCCATTGCCACTACTATTGTAAACTTTATGAATGAGACCTGCAGTTTCAAGAAGGTCTAAGCTTGGAGCAAGTTCTCTTTTCCTATATTCTCCTTCTACGTTGCTATATTTATAAGGTTGGCCCAATTGGAGAGGTGCATTTTTAAAGAGAGTGCTTACATACTTAATTTGGAACTTTTCTGCATATTTAGCAAAATCATTTGTATAGGTATCAAGGATTGTACGATGTACTTGAGAGCAAAGAGCGAGGTTCTTTGTTTCTTTCCATGTTTGAACTGCTTCGGGCATTCCGCCAATTGCAATATAGTTACCAACCAGTTCTAACAATTTCTTATGCACTATATCACTCAGCACATGAATTTTTGGAGTCATCAGTTCTTGCGCTACCAGGTCGTGTTCTATTGCCCATAAAAATTCTATGAATGAAAGAGGGTACATATATAATGACATCACTCTTCCTACCGGCATGCCAATATTTTTTATCTCAAAATCAAGCAGTGATCCAGCAGCAATAACATGTAACTCTGGCACCATTTCATAGAAATATCGGAGTGCGGTGATACCGGCAGGAAAGTTTTGAATCTCGTCAAAAAAAAGTAATGTTTCTCCGGGAATAATGTCCTTCTCTAATAAGTAGGAAATATCTCTTATAATGCGATCCGGTTGTAAATCTTTTTCAAAAACTTTACCCATTTCTGGCATTAATTCGAAATTTATTTCCACACAACTCTTGAAGGATTTGCCCAGAGAGCGGACGGCGTATGTTTTACCGACTTGGCGTGCTCCTCGCAGAAGAAGGGGCTTTCTTCTGGCGTTTGATTTCCATTGTAAAAGATAGTCGTCAATATATCGTTTCATGGTATCCCCGGTTAAAATATAACCATCATTTTAGTAGGTTATGGTTGAAAAATGAACATGTTTCAAGAATTCATGGTTAAAATGCACGGATGCCTAGCTTTTGATCTTTTTTGAGTTTTTATTTTGCTATTGAGCAGACCGCGTTATACTAATTCCAAAGTTTCATAGAATATCATCATTAGAAAGTTGCGTATGGCGCCGGATATTTGGTCCTCATTTTTATCTATTGCAAAAGAAGAAGCGGGAACGCGGGTAGTTGATACCTGGTTCAAGGCTGTTTCTTTAATAGAGTGGGATCCGGCTACTTCCAGTGTGTATCTGCAAGCGCCCAATAATTTTGTAAAAGATTGGATCAAGACCCATTATGTTCCCTTTATTGAGCTTCATTTAAAACGATTATTAAGTGCCGATCGCGTTAAAATTATTTTAGTAGATGATGATCAAAAAACTGCTGCTGTGGTGCCGGCATCAGTTCCTGTTTCTACCTCTACTACCGTGGTGACCTCTCCTGCTCCTGAAAAAAAAGTGATGCCTGCCCAAGCCGCCGTGGGACCTTTTAAAGGCAATCCCATGGGGCGGACATACACATTTGATACGTTTGTGGTAGGCCGTAATAATTCTTTGGCCTACGCAGCAGCACAAGCAGTGGCAGAAAGACCGGGATCAATTTATAATCCGTTGTTTATTTATGGTGCATCGGGATTGGGGAAAACTCATTTGCTCCATGCCATTGGCAATGATATTAAAGTGCGTTTTAAAAAAACAGTGACTTTATATCAAACGGCTGATCGATTCGTGACTGAATTTATTAATGCCATTCGATTTGATAAAGTGCATGCCTTTCAACAAAAATATAAATCAGTTGATGTTCTTTTGATTGATGATATTCAATTTATTTCCAATAAAGAACAGACTCAGGAAGCCTTTTTCCATATTTTTAACACGCTCTATGATGCGCAAAAACAAATTATCTTTTCTTCCGATACCTATCCGCAAAATTTGCCCGGGTTAGCAGAACGATTGCGCTATCGATTGGCCTGCGGTTTAGTAGTTGATATGTATGCGCCCACTTTAGAAACTAAAATGGCAATTCTTAATCGTAAGGCAGAACTTCATGGCGTTACTTTACCGGAACCGGTGGCTTACTTTGTTGCTTCGCGAGGCTTAGTAAATATTCGAGAACTGGAAGGGGCACTGATTCGTGTTGTTGCTTTTGCTTCTTTGACTAATCAGCCCATCACTCTTGAGCTTGCAGAACGAGTGCTCATTCATGCTGCTCCTGAGCCTACCTCCATGGCAAAAGGGTTGGAACATATTGTAAAATGTGTGGCAAAGCATTATCCCTATACCATTGAAGATCTGCGATCCCATAGTCGTAATAAAGAATTGGCCTTAGTGCGCCAAATAGCCATGTTTTTAATGAAAAAAACTACCGATAAATCATTGCGAGATATAGGAGTGTTCTTAGGAGGCCGGGATCATTCTACGGTGATGCATGCATTGCATAAAGTGGAGCATTATGCGCAAAAAGATACTTCTTTTGCGCAGCGCATTCGACAATTGGAAGAAGAAATTGCCAATCACGGTGGATAAATATTAGGTTAATACCATACTTTTATGAGGATGAGGACGAGAACGCCGTTCACGTTTGGTTTGTCCAAACGTATTTTGTAAAAATTTACCAGCAAGACGAAAATACCATTCTACATAGCTTTCAAAATGGACCGGATCTTTGAGTCCCACAAAACTGGCAAAATGTTCAGTATCCACCAATACAATCTTATGGGTATCGCGTTCGATCATATAATTATTCAGATGTGGATCGATGGATAAGTCGAGATAGTTGCAGAGATCAAGAATAGTTTTTTTATCTTCGTCATTATCAAATAACGATAAGCTTCGTTCACCTTGAATGGCATCGGCAATAATGCAATACGTTCCGGGAATTTTAGTGTGATATTTTTTATGTTCTGGGCCCATATTGGTTCCCGTAATTTCAATCCATGGTGCTGATTGAGGAAGCCAATACCATTTTCGGGGCGTATCAATACGCGTACTCCACCGGGTATCTTTTGCAATTTTTTCTCTGATGCGCTCAAGATTTTTCAATCGAGTGAATCCCGAAAGGTGCCTATTAATACCACCGCCCATATAAAAGAAAAAAACGGGCTCAAGGCCTTTGTGATACGGATTAATAAGCGTATCAGGACGTTCAATGAATAATTTGACCACGAAAGGATACTCTTCATGTTTTAAAATAAGTAACCCATGGCCTTTTCTTCGATTAAAATCCTTTGATTGTAATACCGTAAAATGGGTATATTTTTTCTTTTTTTCTTTTACTTCTTGGCACAATATCTCAATATGATTCTTCAAAAGTGCTGCTTCTACGCTGTTTTTTGGTTCATATCGAAAAGAGAGCTTTCCATCAGGAAGAAGATGTTTTCTGAAAAAGGGTTCGTCAAAAAGCTGAAAAAAGGGATAGGGATCAAGATGATCATTGCGCAAGGTATGGATGTCTTTATCATTTGCCCACCGGGTACTCAATGCTGGTGTTAAAGGATCTATTGTTCGATGAATATTGCGAGAAAAAAGCTCAGAAGAAATGCAGGTGATTGTTGTGATACAAAAAAGAAAAACTACTCTACAATTTTTTTGCATAGAAATTACTACGATTTTTATTGATTTATAAATATGAGCAATCTTTACAATTTTGCTTGTCTCTGTCAACACGCTGTTTTTCGAAGATAAGCGTATGGAAACGCAGAGTACGTGCCTTTTTGGAAAGAAGTTGATGTTCTACTCTAAACGAGGTATGGTCAATAGTAAAAGGAAACCTTTTAGATAGAAGGAGGGGTTATGAAGCGACCCAATTACTCTACGACAGACCATCAAGCCATCCAATATGTGGCTTCTTTACCGCGAAAAATGCTTAAATATCACGATCATGATCATATGGCAGAGCATGTTCTCTATGAGTTAGCGCGGCCTCATTGTCTTAACTTTCATAAAGCTGCATATTTTGTTGATAATCCCGATTTTGATTGTTTAAAAGGGGTTGCGGGGTATTGCGAAGAAGAATCATCGCCGTTGCCCGAAGATATATGGCAATCTCATGATCAAGCGAGAACTTTTTTTAGTAACTCTTCTTTTAACAATAAAGTTCGTAACGTAATTCGTGCAAGTCATAAGCGTGGCTCATTGGCCGATGAACATTTGGTAGAAGAAGTAGCCGGTTCTTTAGGATTGAAAAGTCCTCACTACTGCATGTGGGATATGAAGCATGATAATCACGGCATTTTAATGTACGAACATCCTGCAGAAGCCCAAAATCCCTCAGAGGCATGTGTGTTATCAGGCGTATGCCTGCTCGGTTTCTGTCCGATTGTCTGATCGTTCATAGAGTAAGAGAGAATCTGCTATAGGCCGCTCTTTTTTTACCAAAGTGCCTCGTCTGCCAGAAGGGAGATTCATTAAGCTTCCTTTAATCACCATGACCGAGTCACCACCACCACCCATATTAAGAGCCGATACACTTCCAACGCTTTGCATAAGATGAGCCAGTTCAAGCATAGAAAGTCCTTCGCTGTGCGCAAGCCTTCCTTCAACTACCATCAATAACCAATCACCATTCTCGCAAAGGCCTACCGCTGTCCGCGGATGTCGCGATGTGTAAAATTCACTTTTTTTATCAAATAACTCAGGATTAATTGCATTATTATAGAGAAGCAACGGCATACTTGCGCGCAGATAATCCCATTCAGCAACAGGGACTGTCTGATCGCTTTGAGCAAATGAAATAACACATTCAGGGATTGCGTGCGCCGATTTCTGGATCTCTTCTATGAGGGCAATATCGGTAGTTGCATACACAAATCCGTTCGTTGGAATGGTGGTATTGCCGCCTTTTTTGATATACCATTCTTTGCCTTCCTCATATACCAGTTCATACAAAGTGGATCGGCCAGGAGTTCGTTTTCCGTAGACGCGCGTATATAAAATGGGGCCTTTGTCATAGGGTTTATTGATTTCAGAAATGGGGACATTCACCGTATCAAGGCGAAGCGATGCACTGCATTGGGCAGAAATAATCAGGGCAGTAGAACCTCCCTGATGCCAGGCAAGAAGTGCCATAGCTTGCGTGGTCATTGAAAACCAGTCCTCTTTAATTTTCATAGTCCAGATAGGAAAGGCATGATAGTTATGGTATCCAAAAAGATCGAGAAACTTAATCAGAGAATCAAACAGCTTTGAATTGCAGAAAAAATCAAAAAAGCTGCCATTAATAGCGGCAATTGCATCTTTTCTTCGTGCCATTGCAGAAGTTGTTTCAGCATCATGACACATGCCATGGGATGCTTCAAGCGCAATTTCAATATATGCAGGATTTACCCGTAATAAGTGCCAAGAAAGTGCAAAGGGTTCGGTCATTTGTTCATGGTAATAAGAAAGTCCGGGCGCAATTATTTCCTGCGTATAGCCATGAATGCTGAAAACTGTTATCAACAGAGAGCATGCCAAAGAAAGATAAGAGAATATTTTCATACCTATCTCACATCAAAAAGGGTTGTAATCCGGGCAATGGAGAGCCACTCAAATAGGCCAAGGTTGCGCCACCACCGGTAGAAAGATATTTTATCGAGGCAGCAAAGCCTGCATTTTGTGCCGCAGCCACTGAATCGCCCCCTGCTATCACGGTAAAGCCAGATGCGTGAGCCATCGCCTTAAAGATTGCATTCACTCCTTGCAGAGTTTCAGGGCGATCAAGAGTGCCCATAAGTCCATTGTAAAAAACAGTTCCTGCTGTATGAATTTTTTGTTCAATGCGTGCCATTGTTTCAGGGCCAATAGTAACGGCATAATCTGAGATTCCCAGTCCATCAATGCGAGCGGTGCGCAATGAACCCTTGAGTCCGTTGTGGCCTACCACGAGATCAGTGGGTAATAGTAATTCTTTATGTTGTTCGGTGATCAGCTTCATAATAGTGCGTACCGTTTCCAGGGAAGAATGATCAATAGGAGAAGCTCCCATATTGATGCCTTGTACATGCAAAAAGGTATTAGCAAGCGCAGGTCCAAGAATAATAGTATGTGCAACAGAAAGAAGGTTTAAAATGAGAGGAATTTTATCTTTAATTTTTCCGCCACCAAGAATTAATACAAAAGGTTGGACAGGAGATTCCATTAATTGATTGAGGGTAGCAACTTCTTTTTCTACCAAGAATCCAATAGTGCGCTTGTCGGGTGCAAAATATTCAGGAACTAAAGCAATAGAGGTATCGGCGCGATGAAGGCATGCAAAAGCATCTTGGACATAGTATTCTGCTTGCGATGCTAGTAATTGAGCAAAGGCGGGATCGCCATTTTTTTCTTGCACAAAAAAACGTAAATTTTCGAGCAATACAATGGAATGTTCTTTGCTAGCAGCGCGTGCATGGCTTGGATCTTGTATGAGATGAACGGGAAGATTATTGCTTTCAAACCAGGGAATTAATGCTTTGGTTGAAAGGGATTCATCATACCCCGATGGTCTGCCGATATGAGTAGCAATAATGAGGCGGGCTCCTCTTTCAATACAATGCTTTATAGTAGGAAGGGTAGCGCGAAGGCGATAATCGTTGACTACTGTTTCATGATGAAGCGGAACATTAAAATCGGTTCGCAATAATACGCGTTTATTGTGTATGGCAAACTGCGGCAATGCGCTTTTTAAAGTAGTCATAGTTATCCCTCAAATCGAAGTATCTGAGCAATATGAATCGTTGTTAATGTACGAAGTGGAATCAGTGTAGCCAGAAGGCTCAGGAATAATACTGTGCCAAAAATAATCACAAAAATCCATGGATCAAGCACAATAGGCAAATGAGTTACGTAGTAAGTATCGGGTAATTCAATGCACGGGTATTGATGAAGGAATAAGGCCACCAATGCTGCAATAGTCAGGCCGCAAAGGCTTCCAGCCATCGCAATAGCAAGGCCAACTATCACAAAAATAAAAGCAATCGAACTATCGGGCATTCCCATAGTTTTTAAGATCGCAATATCGCTTCGTTTGCGTACAATGTGCATATATAATAATGACACAATATTCATCCCTGCTATCAAGGCAATCAAAAGCAGAATAAGAAGCATAGCATATTTTTCCAATTTTAATGCTGATACCAGGGGAGTATATAATTCTTTCCAGGAATAAACATCGATATGAAAACGATTTTTTAATGCAGCAATGAGCTGTGATTCATCTGTCTTTGGATCAATGGCTAAAGAGATATGGGAACAAGAAGCATCGGGCATGATTTTTTGTATCCATATACTTTGGGCATAGGCAAGACCTTCATCAAATTCTGCAATACCTGTTTTAAAGATTCCTCCAATGCGTGCAGGCACAGTAGTAAAATGCAATTGATCGCCAGAATCCTCATCTTCAGGGATTATAAGATCGAGTGTATCACCTACGGCAAGATTGAGATTTTCTGCCAGGGTACCGCCAAGAGCAATTGAGTTTTCATGGAGTGCTGTAGAAAAGGAAGGCGAAGTGGGGAGCATCGTGTTTCCGATAGTGCTGACTGCTTGCTCATCAGTAGGATTGACCCCTTTGAGAAAAATAACCTGATGGGATTTTTTATTACCTTTTTTTTGGATAACGACTTGTTGCAGAAAAGAGGGACTTGCCGCTTGAATTGCGGGAAACTCAGTGCTTAATACTTCTTTAATTTTTTGGGTATCTAAGGCATGTTCATGCGATTGCATGATAAGAGGGGAATGAATACCTTGCAAACGCCGATGGGTTTCATATTCAAAGCCCTGCATAATACTGACGACCAAAGCTAATGCACCTGAGCTGAGAGCCATACCAATAAAGCAAATAAGGGTCATAGAAGAAAGGGCTCGTTCATTATGAGCGCTGCGCAGGTATCGCCATGCAATAAGAAGGCTTGCTGACATGCAAATGGTTCCTTTATGCAATATATACATATTGGTAAAGATACCAGAGATAGCAGAAAGTGCTAATGCTAGCGGGACTTTGAAACTTTATACAGTGTTCCCATTTGTATTCTTTTCTTTGGGATTTTCTTCCGCATAGTATGCATAGAGACAGCACCCAGCTATCGATAAAGCGAAAAGTGCTACGGGAACAAAAATAATAAGTTCGATATGGGCAAGGGCAGAAGCGTTCTTTTTACTCTGCATAGATGCCTGTTCAGTCGCAACTCTCAAATTACGAATACTTTGTTGTGCTGCTTCTATACCGGCGACCCGTCTCTCGCCATCGGCTGCCGAAACTGGAGTTGGTGATTGTTCCATTGCTATTGTTGCACAAGAGAAGCTTGCCAAAAAGAGTGCTCCATAAAGACATTTCATGAATTTCCCTTTACAGAAATTATGCAGCTACTGGAGTAGCGCTTGCTTGATCAAGCATTTCAAGCCAGTTGGCCTTTTCCATTTCTGCTTGCATGCTTTCAGGAGTCATGGAGAGAGCTTTTAACAGCTCTTCTCCATTCTTCTTTGCTTGTTCAATAATCATTTCGATCTGTTGGCCATTGAGCTTTTGAACTTTGCGCAATACTTGTTCAAGAATAGTGAGTGTCTGCTTATTATTATTCAGCAAGACTTCTACTTCTTGTTCATACTGAGCTAATTGTTCTTGTGCTTTCTGTACAATTTCATGCTGCGTTTGCTGCGGTAATTTTGCAAAATCAAGACCTTGAGTGATCATTTCCTTGATTTGCTCAAATGCCCATTGGCGGCGACTATTATTATAGGTACTGGTGCTTCCCATAATAATGCGTTCTGCAGCGCGTCCTGCTAGGTACATCTTAATGTGTGCAACGCGATCTTCCATGCTTTCAAATCCAGCAGGATCTTTTTCATGGTAGGTCCAGATTTTGCCGCGTACGATACCGGTTTGTTTTTCTTTTGTTTGTTCTTCGGCACTGACAATAAGATCTTTGCCCAACATTTCTTCTTTGAAGTTTATAATCACCGGATTAGTCGTTACACATGATATCTTTTGATTGGTGCACAATTCGTGAGCAGCAATGGTTACCCCTGCCCAGAAGGAAGACAAGAACTGCAGTTCAGTGTCAGCGATCACGTGATTATCATGGAAGATGATTTTGCGAATTTCACGATCAACCGATTGTTCTAAGAGTTCATGATTCAAGGTGCCACCATGCATATTAATATGAATAAAGGCATCAGAAATCAAGCTTGCAAGTACTTCAAAGGTGCAGCCTTCAGTTTCACGAGCAAGTCTATCAAGATCAATGTGGAATGCGCGTGGATCGATGCCGTAACCGGTAAGTTTGCGCAACATAAATTCTCTTCGTTCTGCAATACTTGGGTAGGTGCAGCGAATTTCGATGGCAAAGCGACCTTTTTGGCGCAGTGCATTATTAATAGTTTCAGGTTTATTAGTACCCGCCATCACGATAACCGGACGTTTTGGATCAGGAGTTTCCAATCCACTCAATCCTGTTAACAATTCGCTTAATACTTTGGCATTACCCATATCTTGCAAGTGTAAGAGATGCAATTCATCAATCCATATGATGCAAGGAGCCCAGTAGGTCTTTGCAACTTCCAGAATCTCTTTGAATCCAATTTCTCGAATTTGTTCGATGGTAATTTCTCGGAAAGTAAAGTTAATTTGACCTTGCAACTGGCGAATACCTTCACCACGACATGCATTGGCAAAGAAAGTTTTCCCTGATCGAGTATCACCGGTTAGTAAGAGTGTGGTTGGAATATTAATACCTGCTAAAATCCAACGTTCTGGATTTTTCAAGAAGCCAAAGATTTGCATCATAACTTCTTTTGCATGGTCCATACCAATCACATCATCAAACGTAACTTGTTGCAGATCATGGGTTTTCTTGAGCACATTTTGACGGTAAATACCACCCTTGAGTATATTGAGGGTATTTTCAAGTTTTTCACCGAGATGATAGGTATCCCAGGTCTTTTTTGCCATCCAGCCAGTAAAGATACCGGTCCCATAGAGAACTGGTGTTTTACCGGTCATGATTTCTACTATGAAGTTATTGATATGGGATGCCCAGTTTTCTCGACCTGGAACAGCATTGGGGTTGCCATGTTGCCGATCCCAATTCGCTCTCTCAGTTCTTGCCATTGCCACGGTTGCTCTATCATGACTTTCAGCAGGCCCGATTAAATGTCTTCCGCCTACTTCAGGACCATAATCTCGGATAACTAATAAGTGCCACGCGGCAACCGCTATTGTAGCAGCGGTACCAAGCACTAATCCAAAGAGATAACGATGTCGATAAAGTGGGGAAAGAAGATAATCACTTAAGAGTCGCGCACTTCTTTCAAAAAATGAAAGGTCTGCAATTTCAGCATATTTTTCTAATGCTGCAATACGATTAGTTAATTCGGCCATTTCTTCTTGAAGAGTAGCAAAATCGACTGCTTGAATAGAGCGATTTACTTCTTCTTCTTTGAGAGGAGTAATGGCATTCATTTCTCGGCCAGCATCTTCCAATTGTTCTACCACTACATACATAAGGCCATGAAGTTGGCGAACTAATGCAGGAGAAATGCCCTGTTGATTGATGCCTTGGTAGGCCATTTGAATTTGGTTACGAAGGCCCATAATTTGTTCTTTAATGGCCTTTCTATTTTCTAATTTACTTTGTCCAAGCTTAATAACGATCAGCTGCAAGATTTCTTGAATACGAGAAAGCTGGGTGCGTTGTGTGGTTACAATTTCTGTTAATTGTTCTTGATACAGGGAAGAAACAAGCGGTAAAAGGCTATTGATATGGGTGTTGACCAATTCTATCAATTGCGCGATTTCCTTGGTTTGTTCTGCAGTAATAGCGGTAATAATTTCGTTATATTTCTTTTCTGGGTCTAAAGGAGTAAGATTGGCGGTTTGGCCATCTAAAAGATGAGCAAAAAATTCGATGATGGCAGCATGAGTAAGTACTGTTGCTGTCGCTTCATCGGCGGTAGTAATAGAACTTCCTTTGGTGTAAAGCTTTGATTCAAGCCATGAACCAACCGGTCCTAAAGGGGTCAGTAATTCAGGGCTTTTTAAGGCAAAAATATCTTGAAGACAGGCACTGACTAAAAAGAGACCCTTTTGTTGACGCATGCATTGATTTTTTAAGGTAGGAATAGGGGGTATTACGGATGCTGCTATTGCAGGTTCCTGAGGAGCAATCGCTACCTCAGCACCAAATGCCGCTTGTGCAAATAATGCTGAAACGGATACAATACACAATATAAATTTATGCATGGTCATTCTCTGTCCTTGTACTTAATTCTTGTAAAAAGAGTTGTCTATTAGGATAACTTTAGCATAGAATACAGTAACTGTCGATCGAAAATCATTCAAATATAAAGAAAAGGATTAACTATGAGTTTTCGCCTTTCAATGCCCCTTTTATTATGGTTACTTTTCATTGTGGCAGGGCTCCCTGCTTGTGGTGGGTCTACCCCCAAGGCTGTGGTCCAATCCCAGGTTCCCATGGATCTTTCAGCTCTCGAGGGAAAGAGTTCTCTCTATCCCGTGGTGATCATTGGATCTGGTCCTGCCGGTCTTTCGTCAGCAGTCTATGCAGGCAGAGGAAAAGCGAAGACGGTAGTGCTCCTTGGATATAAACCGGGCGGTCTTTTAACCGAGACGTCTTATGTCGAAAACTGGCCAGGCATCGAATCGACGCTTGGCAAGGATATTATGGAAAAAATGAATAAGCAAGCGCGTACTTTTGGTGCCGAATTGTGGGAAGAGGGAGCAGAGAAGGTAGATTTAACCTCATGGCCCTATAAAATCACCACTACAGAAGACAAAGAGATCTATGCCATGACGATTATCATGGCCACCGGCGCAAATCCTCGCTTGCTGGATATTCCCGGGGAAAAGGAGTACTGGGGCAAGGGGGTGACCACCTGCGCAGTCTGTGATGCGCCCTTTTATAAGGATAAGGAAGTAGTCGTCATTGGGGGGGGTGATTCTGCGGTAGAAGAGGCCATCCAATTGGCCCAATATGCCAAAAAAATCACCATTTTAGTCCGTAAAGAAAGCATGCGAGCGGCACCCACTATGCAAGAACTGCTCAAGGGATATCCTCATATTTCGGTTACTTATAATGTTGAACCAAAAGAAATCAAAGGAAATGGAGACCAGGTCACCGCTATCGCACTCTCTAATGCCCAGACTCAAGAAGCGACCGATATGCCAACTGATGGGGTATTTTTGGCCATTGGGCACATTCCTAATAGCAAACTGGTAAAGGGTAAGATTGACCTCGATGAACAAGGCTATATTAAGCTCGTCGGGCGTACCCAAAAGACCTCTTTGCAAGGCGTATATGCGGCAGGCGATGTGGAAGATCATCAGTATCGCCAGGCAGGGGTAGCAGCAGGGCATGGCATTGCAGCAGCGCTTGATGCATTGGCTCTCTTGAATGAAATTGGATTTAATACTGAAATTGCGCAAAAAATGGGGTTGGCCTTACCGGCCCATTCCATGCAGCAGATTGCTACTGTTGCAGAATTAGAAGAGGTTATTGCGCGGGTTCCCTTGGCAGTAGTTGCCTGTGGCACCGATGATACGGAGAGCATTTCAATCGATGGAGCATTGCGGGATCGCAATGTTGCAATCTTGAAGGTAAATATCGATAAATGTCGCGATATAGCAAAGAAATATTATGTATTAGAAGCGCCCGTTGTCCTTGTCTTTAAAGAGGGGACCTTGGTAGGGCGTTTCAATCAATCTCTTAAAACGCCTGAATTGAGTGCATTATTGGTTTCATTAGCAGATGAGAAATCATCTTCTCTGCTGCACGCATAACTATTTCGTGAGTGATATGCCACCCGTTTGGCGAGGTTTGTTTTTGAGCACATTCCAGTGCCGGCACTCATTTTCCCCTTTATCGTGGAGCGCCCTGGCTTGATATTGATTGAGGCCCCGGGAACCCGAACGAGCAAGATTGCTTGCATTGCCGCACATATGATCATCACATACTTCATCAGAAGGCCTTAGTTTTGGATCAGATTGTGAGCATTTTTGAACCACTGAATCATGATGTAATTGTTCTGCAAGTCGAAGAATAGGTGGCACAAACATCAGCAGTGGTGGAAAAAGTGCTACCGCAGCAAGGGGAATCAATATTGCAACCAGGACTACCAATATCGGAATCATGAGGGCATAGCCAACAAAAATACCACCGGTGAGTACATATTGACCTATTTTTTTCATAAAGTTACTTGCAATAGCCTGTTTTTTGAGCGAAATAAGTTGTTGCCCTAAAAGGGGTAATGAGCGAATATCCTCTATGACAGGGCTCGAAAGACGAATGTCTTCATCAATTGCCTGCATGCCTATATCTTGATAATCGCGCGCTAAATCAATGCGGTCTTGGAGAGCAGCTATTTGATAAAGAGATGCATTTGCTCGGGTAATGTCTGATCTTAACTGAAAGACAGCATTCCTTATTGTATAGGAAGAATTAGAAGCGGCAGTAACTAATTTTTGTGTAAAAGCATCAACCACTTTTTTATCACGCTGTTGCAAAAAAGCATATCGATTGGTAATGAATGTATGTTCTTGATCGGCAAGTTTCGTAATTTGAGAAGGATTGTCTTTATATGCTGCCATGATTGCTTTGCGTGCACGCATTTGACGGACTCTTCCATCAAGAAGATCCGCATCTATTTTTGTTGTTTGTTTGAGAAAATCAGAAAAGCCGTAGTCATCAAAGGGGATAATTTCTGCTATATCAAGCGCAGAAATAAGACTTTGATATTGTCGAGCTCGATAGAGTTGTGCTGTTGCAGCACTCAGTTCTCCGTAGGCAGAAATACGAACTTCATACTGAATCCTTATTTGAGGGTCTTCTTCTGTTTCTAATGCTTTTACAAGACGATCTATTTCGTCATGATAGGGTTTATTGATGAGAGCAATGGAGCTTTCCATGGCTGTTTCTATAAGATGTTGAAATCTCTCAGGATTTGAAAGGTACCCCAACATTCGGCTTTCTTGAGCTTTGAATGCTTCATTGGTCAATGCGGTTCTTTCCAATTCTTCTACGTTGGTGACCGGTATTTTCAGCTTTCCTTTTTCAGCGGCTGTTGCTGCCGCTTCTTCTAATCCTTCCCTAAGCAGTCCTGCGCTTTCTGCGGCATGAAGTTGCGCAAGAGGCAGGAAAGGGGTTATGAACCCTGCCGATAGGGTGATGGCAAGGCTTACGATTTTACATAGAAAAGGGCTTATTTTTGGCGTCATACTCTTCCTTTTGGGTTATAGTCTTTAGTAGTAATATAGTCCAATCTGAATATTTTTATCAAGAGATGGTGTCCAGGGGGTAAAAAGGGCACCCAGAGAGCCATTTTTGATAAAAATTGCTCGTTTTTGAATCAAAATATTGCAAACTGAAAATTTTGAATGGTAGTATAAGAAGGAGTAGATATCTTGAAACGATGGAATAGCGATGAAGAAAATAGTATTAGGAATGCTTTTGGCGCCATTGATGCTGGGAGCTGCCGGTAAAAGTAAGGTTGTAAAGCCAAAAATGATAACGCCGCCGCCCATTCATAATCCGTATGGATCGGTGGTTGCGACTGATTTAGAAGGACCGGATGGGTTTACGGTAGAGCGAATTGCGCTTGCAGTACCAGAATATAAAGATTCCAATAAAAAAATCATTCGGCAGGGAATGCTCTATCGGCAACCGGGAGCAATTGCCACGATTGTGATTTGTCATGGCTTTATGACCTGTAAAGAAGATGTGCAATTTTTGCGTCAAATTTTTACCCCGGGCAAATATAATTATATGTCATTCGATTTTCGTGCCCATGGGGAGCATGCTGCGGGGCAGCGATGTACTTTTGGACGTGATGAATGTAATGAGGTAATGACTGCCGTTCGCTTTTTAAAATCGTATGAACCTACCAGTAATAAACCAGTTATCCTCTATGCCTTTTCCATGGGCGCGGTAGCTTCTCTTGAGGCACAAGCGCAGGATCCGAGTTTGTTTGCAGCGATGGTATGCGATTGTCCTTTTGATTCAAGTGAAACGATTATTAAAAGAGGTCTTGATAATTTAAAGTTTCAATTTTTTGGATGTCGCTTTAATGTTCCCGCACGTGATGTCTTGCAAAAGTATGCCTTTCATCCCTATGTGCAAGCTATGATGAAGGCATTTTTAAAATCACTTTCTTATGTGGATATTCGCAATATTGATATTCGGTTGTATCCGGTCAATACGGCCGAGGCAGTGCACAGCATTAAGGTGCCATGCTTCTTTATCCATTGTAGAAATGATGAAAAAGTGAGTGTGGATTCCGTTAAATTGCTCTATGGGCGTGTCGGATCTCCTTATAAAAAATTATGGATCACCAATGGTAGATGCCATTATGATTCCTTTTCCTATAATCCTGAAAAATATATCAAAGAAGTGCGCAGTTTCGTGGATGCTGCGGCTACCGGAAGATTGAATGGTGTTAATAAACAAGAAGTAGTAGAAGATAAACCAGATGTTCGTCAAACGCGGGGGTATGTATGGGGAATTGGAACAAGTCAGGTCGAAAAATAATAATGCTTTTGCTGCTCTGCAGCATGCATTTGGGTGCAGCCATTTGTGTGGATACACTGACTCCATCGCAGAAAAAACTATACCGTGCGTTAGTGCGTAAAGGATATGAAGAGCGCGATATTGTTGAACGCATACAAGCATTAGCAGTCAAAGAGCGTATGATGCAAGCGAAATGGGGAATTCAGTATGGCGCAGCTACGGGGCCATCAGAAGATCCGCGTGATTATTTGCCGGGTGATATTTATAAATTGAGTCCGACGACGCATCAGCGGCAAGTTGAGTTTGGATTTGGTCTTGGTAACTATTCTTTCTAATAACATATTTTTTTCTTTTTTATCCTCTTATGCTCCGCATGGGTTAATTTTCTTTTTTCAATAATCTTTCACGCCTTTGCGGCGAGCAGCAGGAGGCCTGGCAAGGCCCCCTGCACCCCCTGCCCGTCGTTCCTCGGCCCCTCATTGCGCTCGTGTTGCTACCCACTCCTCGCCCCAAAGGGGCGCATCGAAGTGCAATACTCGCTAATATGAAGATTTTATTATCCGTTCGTCTCGAGTGTTTTATGAAGCTCCCAAAGGAGCGAAGTAGAATGTGCGAGGGATATCTCTTATCAAAAAATATTCCTAAGCGCACCGAAGTGATTTTTGATCCTGAGCTTTGTCGAAGGGGCAAAAATAGTGAGAGGGGCCCCGTATCTGGCGCTTACTAGTTAGGGTAACAGTCCTGCACCGAATATTGCATACCCAACGCAGTACCGCGTAAAGTGTTCGTTCCTCATCACTTTTTCCTGTGTAAAGCGGTATCAGCTCCCGTAGGGACTGTACCGCTGAGGCAAAAAGTGGTGGGTCCAGGGCGCAGCCCGGCGTGTTTGAGTGCAGAGCGTTGCACGAGCAACGCTTTGCCCCTCGCCTGGAAGGCGTAAAAATAAAAAAAAGAAAAAATGAATCAAAAGAAAATTAAAATAAAACTGATGATATGGTAAACTCTCTCCATCGGTTTTAAAAATTACCTCTGGAGATATCCCTATGATTACTATTAAGTTAAGTAATAAACCATTATTAGAAAACCATTCTACCTGCTATGCAATTATAGTACCCACCAATTTTGAATTCGATGCAACCCTGCAATCTCTTGCAGATACCGTATTCCCTTCACTAGAACAACTGCTCAAACACCGTGAATTTAAGGGATCTTTATTAAGCTCAATAGTAGTTCCTTTTCAGGTACACAAAAAACCGGCTCATTTTATTATCGTAGGCGCTGGAGATGTTAACTCCAAGGGTCAAATCCCCGTTGAGCATTATCGCCGTGCGGTTGGCAAAGTTATTCGTATTGTCGAAGATTTAAAAGCTACTTCCCTTACTGTAACGATTCCCGCACCAAAAGGATTAGGTCTTACCACGCAAGAATTAGCAGAACAAACGGCAAGCATTGTGCACATTGCCGAATACCATTTCGATGAATATATCACCGATGAATCACGCAGAGTGCCTCATGATATCGATGTAATTCTTGCCTATGGTAGCCTTGATCGTAAAGACGTAGAAAAGGGTGTAAAACGCGGCGAAATCGTAGCAAAGGCGGTTAATAAGGCACGCCATTGGATTGATATGCCTCCGGTTTATTTAACGCCAGTACAATTAGCATCTCATGCAGCAGCTATTGCCAAAGAGCATAATCTTAGAATTACGACCTTTAATGAAAAAGAAATTAATCAAATGGGCATGGGGGGATTGAGTGCGGTTTCCCGCGGATCTGATCACGATTGCCAATTGGTGATCATGGAATATAAAGCGCCGCGTAAAGATGCGCCAACCATTGCCATTGTGGGCAAGGGCATCACCTTTGATTCAGGTGGTTTAAGCTTAAAGCCACCGGTACACATGGAAACCATGAAAGAGGATATGTCGGGCGCTGCAGCAGTAATTGCTACCATGCAGGTCATTGGCCAATTAAAACCAGCAGTACATGTAATAATGGTAGCTCCTATCTCAGAGAACCTTCCTTCAGGTAAAGCTACCAAGCCAGGGGACATTTGCCGTTTTTATAATGGAAAAACAGCAGAAATTAAAAATACTGATGCAGAAGGGCGTTTGATTTTGGCCGATGCGCTTTCCTATGCGGTTAAGCACTATAAGCCGGATGCTATCATTGATGTAGCGACATTGACGGGCGCCTGTGCGCATGCGCTCGGGCCTTTCTTTGCGGGCTTGATGACTGAGCATGAAAATCTTGCATTGGCATTGCAACAATCCGCGGTGAATACGGGAGATCGCGTCTGGCGTTTGCCATTGCATAATGATTATAAACCAGCCATTCGTTCAGAAGTAGCTGATTTATCCAATATTGGAAGCCAAAAATATTTAGCAGGAGCGATTACGGCAGGGCATTTCTTGCAGAACTTTGTGAACGATACGCCGTGGGCACATCTTGATATTGCCGGTGTTGCGTTTGATGTTCCTGATATTCCGTATTATAGAGCCCATAGCGCTACCGGTTTTGGCGTACGATTATTAGTCGACCTGCTTATGGAGTGGCGATAGCTTCTTAGGTTTTTTCCAATCTGCAGTAAGCGTATTGATACCCTTGAACACTGAAATCCCGGTGATGAGCAAACCTGCCACTAATGGTAAATTCCAAAATTTGCTTCCTGATGGGGTCAAGAAGAAGCGCCACCAAAAGCTGTGTCTTTCAGTCATTGCATCTGATGTAGGTTTTCCTATCACAAGATTGACCCCACTTTCTGAGGGAGCGCGGTCTCCTGCGACGCCCTCAAAGTGTCTATAATCATCATAATACGATGTGACTCCCTTGCTATAGAAATGAGAGCCTATAATAAGGGATATTCCCGCTCCTAATCCAATCATCCAATCATAATTTTCACGAGTAAATTGTTTTGCTTTTTGAGTAAATGGCTGTTTGTTGACTGGAGCAGCACTTGCAGTAAATGCAAGGGTGCTTATTAAAAGTAGAAATTTTTTCATGTGATAATCCTTATGCTAATTCAGGTAATTTTTGTTGATGTTCAGCCAGTTGCGCTTTTGCATCCTCTAATGCTTGGCGATCTTGAGATACTTTGACCGCTAATCCAATGAGAACTGATAAGATACTTATCCCTATTCCACCTAATCCAACGAAAAATGCCATACATTCATTACGGCTGAGTTCGGTTGTTCTAGCCATATCGCTTTTAAATTTTTCGATTGAAAGTGACGGAGGAGTACGAGGAGGCAATGCACTGACGGGGCCTTCGGCATTCTGAAACATATTGAATGTTGCGTTGGTATCATTATGCAATTCTGCAAATCCTGCACCTCTATCGGTCTTCCCTTGTTCATACAAGGCCTTTGCAGCTTCGTGATAGTGGTTTGTGTATCGCATTCCAACAAAAGCAATGACAATACCAGCGGCGATGCCAGTGAGCATACCAATAGCCCATCCATGTTCTTTCAATACTTTTTGAGTTTTTTCTTTGAAAGTCAGTGGTTGGGCAGGAACAGCAGCGCTTGCAGCAAAAGAAGTTGCGAGCGCGATTAGTAATAATTTTTTCATACAGGTTTCTCCATTAAAGTTGGTTTTGTTTGAAAAGGATTCTTGCAAAAATGAAGATACCGATTCAAGTGGTTTTGTAAGCTTGATGCGTATTCTTTCAATTGTGTACCATATTTGTCATGTATTGTTTTTCCTGCAAAATATAATAATGAGAGGGCCAGAATCGCTGCAGCTATGTTTCTGATTCTTATTGATAAGCCAGTTCGATAATATGCTTGTTGAAATTTGGGGTTGGAAAATAAAGTATGATTTTCATCGAAAAAGACGGCTTTATTTCGTTTTTTAGCGTCGAAATAACGTTTGAGTAAGTCATTAGCGACGTTAAAATGATTTTTTGAAGCAAGCGTCGGAGTATTTTCTACATACTGCATTGCATATACTAACATAGTTATTACCTGCCATAAGCCATATGCGGTGCTTGCCACAGCTACGGTGCCTCCAGCAATTGCAGGAACTTTCCAACTCAAGTTATCTTTGACTTTAGCAAGAAGGCTTGGTTCAGGTTTAAGGATACTCTGCTTTTCTGAAGCAGATTCTGCGCAGAAGATAGGAAAGGCTGTTAAAAGAGCGAAGGCTAAAAATATTACTTTTTTCATGTTTATTAAATCCTTTATACCAATTCACTGAGCTTGATTGCTGGCTCTTCTTTTGTTTCTTTTGGCTTTTCAATAAATATTTTGTATAAGCCATAGATAATTGCAAGGCCAGCTATAGAAGCTGTGGCAATAATGACTGGCGTTCGCCATGCACGAAGATTATCGTAGAAGGTTTCATGGGAGTTTACATGCTGATGATATTGCAGATACCGTGCGCCAGCGCTCAATTCTGGCTTGAATTGAGGATTAATCGTATGACTTATAGCTGCGACGGGAATATCGATTCGATAGTCATGATACACATCACCGGCAATTTTGAGCATTTCATTGTGAGAATGATAGCCCCAGTCTGAGCGGTTAGTTTTGCTTCTTCCGATTAAGCCTCTAGCAATTTCAAGTATTTGCTCGGGATGCGGCTTAATAACGGTCACTACCCCGTCGCTTCTGCGTTCAATTATGTTATCGGTATTGGATAAATAAGTAGCAATGTTTTCGGCCCAAATATTACGAGGTTCTAATCCTTTATTCCATAACCAAGTTTCAGAGAACAAAGCACCGATCGAAGTGAGGGCTCCAGCAGTAGCAACGGTTGCCCATGCGGCATGTTTTTTAAGAAGTGTTTGCTTATCTGAAGTGGGTGCAACTGCGTATGCAGGAGCTGCCATAAGAAGGGTGAAGGCTAAAAGTACTATCTTTTGCATGATAAATTTCCTTGTATCTAATGCATAATTTACATGAATCATCGATCTCTTATTTAGAGTATCAGAAGGGGAAAATTATACAACTTGTATATGTTTTTAAGGGGTACAATGTCGCATAACATCTTCATTATGACAATCGATTCTTGCAACCCCAAACAGAGTAATGTAACTTCTTACTTGAAATTTTTGACGATCTAACTACAATAAACCTACCTAATAATATAGTTTTATAATGGAGAATTTATGATATTACCCATATTGTTTTTACTTACTGTGCTGAGTTATCCCGCTTTGTTACTCTCTATGGAGAATAACAACCTGTCTGTTGACGTTCCCATATACGATGAAACTACCGTTTCTGAAGATGAAAATGAGGGAATAAACAACCTACCGCCTGTAGCTTTGATGTTGCCTTGCGTGAACCAAAAACCAACGGTTTCAGCTTCAGTGGGATTAATATCTGCTATTCAAAAAGTACAAGGAGGGGGTGCTCTCACACGACCTCGAGTAGCCCACCGCCAACCCCGAGCGCCGTATAGCAGCAAAAATCGAAATCTCCATCGTGCAGTGCATAACGGTGATCTTTCCTCAGTAGATGAGCTCCTTAAAAAGGGCGCTGATGTTAATTATTTATGGAGGATCAGAAGTACGCCTCTTATTCTCGTGGCGTTACTCGAAGGACATACCGCTGTATTCAAGCGATTACTTGCTGAGCCATCTCTCAAAGCTAATCTTCATGAACTTTTAGAAAAAGCATCTCTTCACAAAAAAGATGATATTGTCCAGCACATCCGTTCTCTACCAAATTTTCTTCCAAAACAATCTTCCTATCGTTTAATAGCACCAAAACCATTGCCTCGTTAAACAGGTGCATATTTCTTTTTCCAAGCCCCTAATGAGACGGGAAAATGAGGAAGTGCTAATTCAAGAAGGCCTTGGGCAAAGCTTCTGATTTCTGATTGCGCGCCTTCTGCAAGTCTCAATTTTAGGAAATGGACGAGCGAATGGAGATTGCAGGTATAGATGAATTCGGTATAGGTGCAAAGGGGCAATAATCCTCGGGCTAATTCGCGAGCGACCCCTTTTTCGAGTAAATACTCATATGATTTTTTGCATGCTTCTATGGTGCGTAGGTACTCTTCTTTTAGATGATCATCAGCAAAGGAACCAACCGATCCTTGGCGATTTTTGGTGTCTTGATAGCGCCAGTGTAGCGGTACATAAAATTCCAAGGGTGCTTTTACATAGCGATAACTAATTTCATTATAAGAATTCATGCGATGGCGCATCCATTGGCGCGCCACAAAGAGTGGACATTTGATGCGAAATGAAAGTTGATTGTGTTCAAAGGGACTGCTGTGATTATGTTCCATGAGATATTCAAGCAACTTTACATCGCGGTCGCTCATCTGCGTAATAAACTTACCATATGAAACGCGCGCAGCATTCACGATATCAAGATCTGATCCTGAAATGCGAATAAGCTGGATGACGCTGATGCCATCATGCAAGGGGTCAAGAGTAGGAACTGAAGGAAGGGTTTGGGTGGTTTGGGCAATGGTTTGAGTTTCCATAGAAATCCTTTTTATGAATGATCTGCATATACCATATTAATAATAAGACCAATCATGGCAAGTGCACAAACCAAACCCGTGTTTCCGTAACTGATAAAAGGCAATCCAATTCCCTTAGTAGGAGCCAATCCGGTAGTAACGGCAAGATTAATAGCCGCTTGTAAACTTAATAAAATAGTAAAACCGAGCATAGCAACCATGGAGAAAGAATCGCGCAGTTGCCAGGCAATGCGCAGGCCCATATAGAGCAAGAGAACGAATAATCCAATTAAAATGCATGAGCCAATAAAACCAGTTTCTTCTGCGATGATAGAAAAAATAAAATCGGTGTGTTGCATCGGTAAATAGAAAAATTTTTGTTTTGATTGGCCAATACCCAATCCGGTGATGCCGCCTGAACCAATAGCAATCAGTGATTGAATAATTTGAAAACCAGAGCCCTTGGGATCAGCCCATGGATCTAAAAAGGTGAGTACTCGAGCCACTCGATAGGGGCGCATGAGAATGAGAATTCCTAGCACGGGAACACTTGCCAAAAGCAGATACGCCAAATACCGAATTTGATATCGAATCACAAATAAGAGAATAACCACGGTAACCAATAATGTTACGAGTAATCCAAAATCGGGCTGCATGAGCAAAATAAGGGCCGTGACGCCCAGCATGAGCAGAAGGGGCACCATGCTATACCAAAAGGATTGCCCATACCGCTCTTTTTTGGTCACAAAGCAGGCAACATAGAGGAGCAAAGCAATTTTTAATAATTCACTCGGCTGCAGCGAAAAACCAAAAATATTAAGCCAACGGCTCGATCCATGGATATGATGAGAAAGCATGGGAACGAGTGTCAGCCCCGTTAAAACAAGCGAAAGCACCAATACAAGCGGCGCAAAACGAGCAATCGAAGAAAGGGGAATAGCGCGCATCACAATGAGCGCTATAAAGCCCATAATAAGTCCCAGTGCTTGTTTTTTAACAAAGAAAAGCGATGAGCCATGGCGCTCAAGCGCAAAGACAGAGCTAGAAGAATAAATAAAAATGAAACCAACTAAAATGAGCAGTGCAACAATGCCTAAGAAGATATGAAGATCGCGACGAATTCGTTTTTTGCTTAAGATCATACAATTCTCTTTTTTATACGTTTTTATACTTATATCAGAGCATAGTATGTGCGCTTTTGTAGAGTCAATTATTAAAAGATTCTTGATAGTGATTGACCAATTGCTTGAATCGCTCGCCGCGTTCCTTATAATCAGCAAATAAATCAAAACTTGCTCCTGCGGGAGAAAAAAGAATACAATCGCCTGTTTGTGCCATTGCTACCGCATTTTTAAATGCCTCTTCTAAGGTTGCAAAGCTTTTTGCCTCTAGTGAGCAGGTATCGCACCATGCTTTTAATTGTTCTGCTTCTTTGCCAAAACAAATAATACGTTTTACTTTTCCCGGCAATGCTTGAATAAAAGATTGGCGATCGACCCCTTTGCTCACGCCGCCCAGAAAGAGAATAAGAGAATTGCCCTGCAATTTTTCAAGGGCAGCAAGGGTACTGGGAGCAATCGTTGCTTTTGAATCATTGTAAAAAGTGATGGTATTAATAACCGCAACTTTTTCTAATCGATGTTCAGGAATTTCTTGTTTGGCTAAAACAGCCCCGATAGGAGCATACGGTTTTTGCAATGTTGCCAGGATTGCGACAAGCGCCACCACGTTTTCAATATAAGAAATGGCGGGAATCGTTTCTAATGAAAGAAGGGGAGTTGTGATGCCATTATTATATTTCACAATCATCTGATTATGTACGGTAAAAATGGTATGAGCAGGGGAAAGCTGAGCAAGCTCATGAGCAGGGGGGAGTGTCTTTGCTAAAAAGATATATGGCCGATCTTGGCGTAAGGGAATGGTGTCACGCAGTGACCACGGAATAAGAGCGGTTTGATCAGAACTTTGATGTGCAAAAATTTGCGCTTTTGCCTGCGCATACTCTGCGAAGGTACCATGCCGATCAAGGTGATTCGGATACAGATTAGTCCAGAGCGCAAGGGAGGGGGCAAATGTTTGTGTGTATTCCAGTTGAAAACTTGAAACTTCAATGAGGGCGCAATCTGATTTTTCTTGTTGAGCAACCAGATCAAGACATCCGATACCAATGTTACCACCAGTGGCTACCGCCATTCCCTGACTTTTGAGAATTTCTGAAAGAAGATGAGTAGTAGTGGTTTTCCCCACCGATCCTGTGATTGCTATTATTGGCTTTTTCCAAAAATGAGCAAAAAGATCAAGTTCACTGAGCCAGCGATGCCGATGATCAATATACGGGCGCAGATCAATGCCGGGGCTTGGTATGATCAGTGTATGGGTGTTAAGAAAGGTATCCAGTTCTGATTCAGGGTAGAGAGTGACGGGATGCTCTGCTATTAATGCCTTTTGTTCGGCAGAAAGAGGCTTTTTCTCCAGAATTCCAAGAGGGTGGTCTGCGGGGAGAATGGTCTTTAAAAAGCGGAATATGGATTGGCCGGTAATGCCAAACCCCCAAATGCCGATTTTTTCTTGTGATAAGTTTAGAATATTTTTCAATATCATTGCATCATTGTATATGGTTCTTTTAGTGAGTCAAATATCTACTCCCTTTCAATAGTGAATCATTTTTGGTACTATTGGGTTATGCAAAAGAATTTTAAAATTGAGTTAATAATGATCATTACCAAGTCTTTTGATATACGATTTTATCAAGAACAATCAGGGAAAATGCCTGTTTTTGAATGGCTTAAAGAATTCGATACAGAAGAGCGCAAAATAATAGATCGTGATATAAAATATGTTCAATATACATGGCCATGGAAAATGCCACTAATTAAGCCTCTCGGCGGTGGATTAAGGGAAATACGCGGTAAGTTAAAAAATAGACAGTTTAGGATATTTTTTATACTTCATGAGGGCATAGTAGTATTACTACATGCCTTTATTAAAAAGACCCAAGAAACTCCAAAAAATGATCTAGAAATAGCTCTCAAGCGAGCCAAACAAATTAAAAGAAAGTAAAGGAATACCATGACAAAGAATAAATATATCGGCAAACGCTTTGATGACGTTCTCAGAGAAGAAGGAACATTAGAAACTACTGAGCTTGCCGCGATTAAAAAAGTAATAGCTGAACAACTTGCTGAGGCAATGAAAAAGAAAAAAATCTCTCAAACAGAAATGGCAAAACGAATAGGTACCAGTAGAGCCGCATTTATGCGGTTACTTAATCCCGCCAATTACTCAGTCACGCTTTTGACATTATATAGAGCGGCAGCTGCGCTTGATAAAGATCTGGAAATTAGATTTCAGTGATTGTATAATTCTTGCATTCTTAGAATTCAATCCTACTTATTGTGGGGTGTTCAGGCGCAGGAGAATAAGCTACACTACTCCTATTAAGTTGCAATTATTATTTACATTACGTAGGATGACTCATGTCTTCTTCACCAAAACCAGAAAATAAGTATCGCGGTACTCTCAACCTTCCCCAGACCGAATTTCCTATTCGGCCCCAGTCAAATATCGATGATCCTGCGATGATTACCCGCTGGGAAAAAGAAAATCTCTATAATGCTTGTTTTACTGCTCACAAGGGCCAGACAAAATTTATTTTGCACCATGGGCCTCCCTATGCCAATGGTCATCTGCATGTAGGCCATGCCTACACCACCATATTGAAAGATATTGTAACCAAATCGCGCCGCATGAAGGGCATGAATGTGCCGGTAACTCCTGGTTGGGATTGCCATGGTTTACCGATCGAATTTAAAGTAACGCAAGAAAATCCCGGCCTTTCTCGCACCGATCTTAAAAAGGCGTGTCGTGAGTATGCGCAACACTGGATTAATGTCCAACGGGAAGAGTTCAAGCGCATGGGAATCGTAATGGATTGGGATCATCCCTATACCACCATGAATTTTGGGTATGAAGGATCTACCCTCGATGCTTTTGCGGCATTTGTAGAACAGGGTTATATCGAGCGTAAAAATAAGACCGTGCCTTGGTGCATGACGTGTCAAACGGTGCTCGCAACGGCAGAAATTGAATACCAAGAACGTAAAGATCCTTCTCTCTATACCTTATTTCCCTTAGAAGCCAATGCTATTGCCACTCTGTGGCCTGATTTAGCTGGCAAGGAAGTTTCATTTGCAGTCTGGACCACCACACCGTGGACATTGCCCTTAAATCGCGCTCTCTTGATCCGGCCGCATACTGAATACGTCGTAGCAGAAGTTTCTCCTGAACGATATATCATCGTGGCAAAAGCATTAGTGGAAAAAGTAGCAGCACTCTTGCAGCAACCATTACTTATCAAACATGCGGTGAGCAGTGAGCATCTTATTGCTCAAAATCTTCGCGCTCAGCATCCCTTTATTCAGGGTTTAACCGTTCCTCTTATTGCATCCGATACGGTGCAACTGACTGATGGTACTGCCATTGTGCACTGTGCGCCTGGCTGCGGTCCTGAAGATTATGATGTAGGGGTAAAAAATAAATTAGAAATCTTTTCGCCATTAACGCCCGCAGGAACCTATAGTGCTGGCATAGAGCCAAAAGCATTAGAAGGCATGAAAGTAACTGATGGCCAAATCTGGGTGATCAAGGAATTGGCAGCGAATAATAAGTTGCTCCATAAAGGTTCTTTGCGCCACTCTTATCCTCATTGTTGGCGTTGCCATCAAGGATTAATATTCCGCGCTACCAAGCAATGGTTTTGTGATCTTTCTCGTAATAATTTAAAACAAAAAGCGGTGGCTGCAATTGATGCACTCACGATGCTTCCCGATGGCGGCAAAAAGCAATTCCGCGCCACTTTGGAAGGCCGCCTTGAATGGTGCTTATCCCGTCAGCGAGTATGGGGAGTACCTATTCCCGCATTACTGTGCCAGGCATGCGATTTCACCTATATCACCCCCGAGCTGGTCAAAAAAGTAGCCCAAGGGGTGGCCCAGGAAGGAATTTCCTACTGGGATACCGTATCCATTGACCAATTGCTGCCCAAAGATCGTGCATGCCCCTCATGCAAAAAAGAGGCATGGATCAAAGAGCAAGATATTCTTGATGTTTGGTTCGATTCAGGCATTAGTCATTATGCGGTATTGAGAAAAAATCCAGCGCTCGCCTTTCCTGCTGATATCTATTTGGAAGGGAAGGATCAAAATAGGGGTTGGTTTCAAAGTTCTTTGCTTACTGCATTGGTATTGGAAAAACAAGCGCCGATGAAGACCATTGTGACCCATGGGTTTACTGTTGATGATCAGGGCAGAAAAATGTCTAAATCGGTGGGCAATGTGGTGACCCCAGCGCAGATGATGGAGCAGCTCGGCACCGATGGATTGCGCCTCTGGGCAGCGAGTATCGATTATGCCGATGATGCTGTGGTATCTCCGGTGCTCATAGAGAATGTAAAAGAGGTATATCGCAAAATTCGCAATACCGCTCGATTTTTACTCTCTAATCTTTACGATTACGATCATGCAAAAGATGCAATTGCTCTTGAAAAATTATTGCCTCTGGATGCCTATGCATTGCATGAGCTTTCTCTCCTGCAAAAGCGAGTTTTGGATGCCTATGAGCGATATGATTTTACTGCAGTATTTCATCTGCTGGGCACCTATTGCGCCAATGATTTAAGCGCACTCTATTTGGATATTATTAAAGATCGATTATATGTTGAAGTGCCATCGGGATTAAAGCGCCGATCAGCACAAACGGTGTGTTGGTATATTCTTGATACGCTTACGCGGTTAATGGCTCCGATCCTCTCATTTACCGCAGAACAGTTGAGTGACTATTATCAAAAAGATAAAAAGCATTCAATTCATCTGCAAGAATTTGCAGTATTGCCAAAAGTAGCTTTTGCAGAATCTGAATGGGCACTTCTTTTAGAAATTCGTCCGGCAGTATTAAAAGCGATTGAGAAATTACGCGAGCAGGGGATTGTGAAGCATTCATTGGAAGCGAAAGTGACCCTTGCATGGGCTTCAGCTTCCCCCTTTGACGATATGAAAAGCATTAAAGATATTCCAGCATTCTTAAAAGAATTCTTTATTGTCTCTGAAGCGATAGTGAGTTCTGATACCGCTGGCTTGCAGTCGACTGAATATCCGGGATTGTATGCGTACGTTGAACATGCGGCCGGAGTTAAATGCCCCCGCTGTTGGAATTGGGATACGAGTTCTCGCGAAGATGGCTTATGCCGCCGATGCGCAGCAATAGTGAAGTAAATTTTAAGCTGCTTTAACAGCCAGCTTCTTGTCTTGTTCTGTCTTTACATGAATCCACAGAGCGCCACCAAGAGTCATAAGGCCGCCTACTGCAGCAAAAAATGCAATTGGTTTAATGCTGACGTTGCGCATATGTGCATCGGCATTTGCAAATGCTCCAATGACGGCAGCATTATCAGCGCCTCCAATAGCAAGGAGACTCCATGCTTTATCATTATAAATTCCCACCGCCTGATTGAATAAACTAGCTTCAATAGCTGGAGTAGTAGGACGATCTCCCATAGGGATTCTTAAGCGATTCACAATACCTTCCATGATGGTCGGTGCTCCGATTAAATTTTGAAGTACTTGCTGGTTGGAGCGATCTTGCCTATATGCGCATATACCAGTTACGGTCACGATAGCCACACCAGCAGCAATCAAGGCAGTAGGGGCACCATAAGCCTTAACCCAGGTTTTAATTTTTTCTGTGCGCGTTTGAGGAGCAGGTTGAGTTGCCTGCATAGGCATAAAAGGGACAAGTGCTAGCGTTAAACACAGTATCTGTTTTGTAAATTTCATGGATTATCCTTTTACTATTTTCTCGGTTAATTTTTTCTGTTTATCAATAGTAGCTGCTAACCATATACCACCACCAAGAGCAGTAACAACACCGAGGGACATGAGGTTAATAAATTTATTATCGCCAGAAGGCATAATGAAGGTTAATTTTGATTCAGTTTCACCCTCTATGGCATATGCATTAGCAAAGTTATCGCGTATGCGATTATCATTACCCGCAAGATAGCCCCATTTTTGATGGCCATAGCTGTGAGTAATTTTAAAATCGGTCGCATCTTGGCGGGATCTTTCAGAGACTTCCATTTCATGACTAATATCGTGCTGGATGCTTGGATTAGTTATCACCGCATTTCGTACTCCTTGAAGTACGGTGGGAACACCTAATACCGACTTTACTTGGCTTCTACCCTGTAAAGAAATGACAACGCTATAAATAATACTGCCAAGCATGATGCCTACACCCGTTGCAAGTAAAGCAGTAGGAGCACCATAGATCTTAGCCCAGGTTTTAACTTTCTCCATTCGAGTTTGAGGGGCGGGCTGAACTGCCTGCGCAGGAAGAGAAAGGGCGATGGCCAAAGCCATACTGCCCAATAATAATTTTTGAATTCTTTTCATAACATCTCCATTAAAAAGATCGTATTCATCGATACTTTAAGTGTATCAGAAGGGCTTAAAATGTCCATGGGAAAGGGATTTTTATGTCGTATAATTTTTCATTATGTCTATACTTTCTTGGCCTGAAGAAGGGCAAGACATCGTTGAACACGGGCGCTTCTTTCCTCTTCCAGCACAGTCTCTCTCTGATGCTCGGGATCGGTCTCAAGTGGTTCTTCGTCAAAATGTATCCGTTTGCGAGTGCCTCTCTGCGAAGCACACATACGATATTGTTCCGATACAGCCAATGTTGCCTCTATATTTACTGTGGCCAGATAGGCACTGGTAACGGGAAGTTTCAACAATAACGCAGTATGAAAAACATCTCCATGCACTATTCTTGTCACCAAGGGATCACTGAAAAGAGGGAGTTTTTTCATTGCTCTATGGGTTCTTTTAATGCCACCTCCCGCAATAAGTTCACGTTCTTGATGAGCTTTATAAGCGCGCGCATAGGTTATGGTGCCATTAACGATCGTTGCAATCTGAGGGGGAGTTAAGAGAATATGTGCGGCTCGAAGATTACGGGTAAGGACTGTTTTGAGTTGTTTATCTTTAAGAAGCCTTTGAAAACGGGTGGAAGTTGCACGCAACGCTCCAATCGAACGTAACCCTTCTTCTGTTGAAACGAGGTCTGGCTGACCGAAAATGTGGAGTAATATTTCATCAGGACATTGCTCAACAGGGGGAAGCTCTTCAGGGGTTGCAATCGCTTGTTGTTTTTGGGGCGATTTCTTGGGTGAAGAAGTGTGGTGCATGCCCTGCAGTCCAAAGGTGATAGTTGCAGCAAGGGCAAGCGAGTAGAAAATTTTCATAGATCCATCCATTTAAACGATCAGTTTAACTTTTATAGTATAAATAGAATAGTGGATGAGAGAGACGTTGTCAAAAGATTTACAATTTTGCTGCTGCGTCTTGCAGATCCTTGTATCGACTGGAAAGCTTCTCGATTTCTTCTTGATACGGACCACCAGCAGATCCTACCGGCGGTAATTTTGAAAGGATCTTTTCGTTATCTCTCATGGTGTCCAAAACCTGCTTTTTAAACGTATTTTTTAGGCCCGGGCGCGTTTTAGAGGCCATGCTTACATGGCGGCGCAACTGCTTAACATTAAAGATTGCTTCGCGCATTTTTTCTGCCGCATCTTTTAAATCATCTTTTACATCTTGCTTAAAGCTTCCGGAACCTCGGCTTACTTCATTCATATGATCTTCAACGAGCATACTGGATTGAAAGAGGCTCTTTGCAAAGGCATTAAAGGCAGCAGAGGATTCTGGATCTTCACCTTCAGCAGGTTTTTTTTCACTTGGTTTGGCAGGAGCTTTAGGAGCTTCTGGCTTTTTATCCTGCTTATTGCCAAGGCCTTTGCTTTCAGTATCCTTGGATCCTCTATCAGGAGCAGGGATAGGGGCGGGCTTATAGGGAGAAACGGTGGTATCAAACCAGGAATAGTCTCGCTTGCTCGTGCCTCGTTCTTCAGGGCGACCTGCTACCGTAGCAGGGGTCTGAGAAATAGGTCGGCGCGATGCTTCTAATGCTTGGCGTTGTGCTGCTTCTTCATGTTCTCTAATTTGTTTGGCGCGTGGTTCATATTTTTCCATGACGCGATCAAGAGCTGCTGATACTCCCATCACACCACTCGCTTCAATAAGGGTGTTGATCACCATGCGCACTGCTTGGCGGGTTTGCTGATTCATTTTTTCTGTGCCAAAGGGACTAATATCAATCATGGGTTCATATTTGGTCAGCACTATTTTGATGCGCTGGAGGTTATTAATCAAACTTTCATCGCGCGTCAGTTCATCCAAGTATTTGTAGGTGCCGCTGATAGGATCGCGTTCTTTCATAGCATTCAATTTTGCCATTAATTCATGGATATTGCCTAACATGCTATGCCAGGTGGCTCCTGGGCGGGCTTGCAATTTACCTTCGGAAATCCAGCTGGTTACTTTGCCTGATAATTCAGGAATCGCTTGGGTCTTTGTTAAGAAGTTATTGAGCATCAATATGATGGACTCAATTAATTTATACGTTTGCTGATGCTTTTCTAGATTTACCGTTGGACCTGAGATGATTTCTGGTTGCGCGACTGGTTCACTGATGATCGGCAGGGAAGGGGTTGGTGCAGGCATTGGAGTAGGAGTTGGCGCTGGAGTAGGGCGAGGGGCCGGAGCAACCGCTTCTTGTTCTTGAAGCACGCCTTCCATGAATTTCACCAATTCGTCTTCACTCATGGTGCTCATTACTTTGGTCAGTTCATCGACTTCTCCCCAGAACTTCTTTTGTTCTTCAGCGGGAAGGCTTCCGACAAATTTATTAATTTCTTGCTCCACTTCTTGAAGCATTTTTACGTCATCTTCCGAGAGCTTTTGAGCGGGACCGGTTGGTTGGCCGGTCATGCCAGGCATGGCTGGACGCGGTGCTCCCACCTGCGCACCATATAATGGCACAAGAGACATACTTACTAAGAGAAGAACAAAAGAAAGAAGAATGCGTTTCATAAAAATCCTTGTCCGTGAAGAATGTAAATCTGTTGTTTTAGGTATTTTTCATCTTATATAGTCTAGCATAACATAGCAGGATGTGTCAGATGAAGTCGAGTGGTTTTTTATTAATGGAGCTTATTATTGCTCTTGCAATAGGCCTTTTAGCCATAATTTTAGTAGGCAGGGGGATACTCTGCTTGATGAGCTCTACTGAGCAGATTCAGGTGTTGAACCACGCCGTACGCACGCCCATTGCCCCAACCTTTGAAGGTCTGACCACCCAAGCGTCCTATGAACCTGTTTTTGTGGTCTGGTCAGGAGAGGGTGCATTGACTCCCCTTCCTGCATTGTGGAAAATCACCACCGTAACTGGAAAAGATAAAAACCCTCTCTTTATCCATACTGCGGTGCAGCGATGAAAAGGGCGGTGCTGGGCATGACCATTTTTGAATGTCTTGTCTATTTGGGTATTTGTGCGGTGTTGAGCAGTGTCCTTTTCTCATGGTGGGTCAGCAGTCATCACCAATTGGGATCGATTCACGGAGCAGCCGCATATGCAGTGCAAGAGCAATTGTTGGCTGGAGTAATATGGCGCGACTGCATTCAGGCAAGTTCATTGCAGCGAGATTGGAAGGTGCAAGAAGGATATGCGCAATTCAAGACCTCAACCGGTATTATTACCTATCAATTAAAAAAGAAAACTTTGGAACGGAAGCAAATGGAGCTTAATGGGAAAAAGGCGCACACGGGAGTGGTTGCTCGCAATATAGCCTCGATGCATTGGGATTTACTGTGCACAGGAAACAGTGTGCGAGAAGTGCGGGTACAGTGCAAGGGGAGCAATGGTCAAAGCTATGCGCAGCATATTCGATTGCCAGGAATATCATGAAGCATGCCGCGCCGGGAAGTATTATTCTCTTAGTTCTTATTATGCTGACACTCATGGTCGGCGCTGTTATGGTTGCTTTGCAGAGTATCAGCGCGCAGGTGCAGACAATGCATCTGCGAGTGCAAGCAGCGCAAGAAGAGCACCTGATTGCGGCCCTTTTGGATTCTGCGCTTATTCTTGCCCATGAAATCCTCAAACAGGGGCCCGGTATCCCTGGGACCATAAAAGAGGGAAAGATTCAGCTGCCCAAGGCCTTTCAAGAAAAATATGCTGCAACTATCAGCCTTACTCTCTATAAACCCATTAATACTGTCGCGGTCACTCTGCTCAAACAAAAGAAAGTATGCCGCACGATGACGGCGCAATTGACCTATGATGCTCTTTCGGGACACGCGCAAGTGCTGAGCTGCCATTTGGGATTATAAAAAACTCGGTTTTCAAGCCGTTCATTTTGCCGTATACTGGCATTCATAGTATTACCCTGAAAGGCACGCATATGAAGAAAGTTTTTTTATTAAAAGATATTGAAAATGTTGGAATGGCCAATGAATTAGTTTCAGTGAGTGATGGGTATGCCCAGAACTTTCTGTTTCCTCGTAAGTTAGCCATGGAAGTTACCTCCCAGAATGAAGCTTCCTTTTCAAAACGAGCAAAAACCATCGAAAAACGGCAAGAAGTGATTGCAACCAAGACCTCCATGCTTGCCGAACGAATCAAGTCACTGAATCTTACTTTAAAGCGCAAACTCCATGATGATGGAAAATTGTATGGTTCAGTCAATCCATCAGAGATTGTGGACCTTCTGGCAGAACACGGCGTAAGTGTTGCAAAAAATCAGATTGATCTTGATAAATCAATCAAAGCAAAAGGGACCTACGAAGTTACCATTAAGCTTTCTTCCCGCTTGCAACCCAAAGTTTCAGTTACTGTGGTAGCTGAATAATATCAATATTTTCTCCCCCTCCTGACGCATAAGGCGCATCCATGCTGCAAAAAGAGAGGCGTTCAGTTCCTGCCAAAGGCGTGGATGCTGAACACATACTCGGGAAAAATCTTCCAGCGAGTGTTGAAGCTGAGCGAGCGGTATTAACGGCGCTTATGCTCAATGATGAGTATGCCGCCGTCACAATGGAAATTCTAAACGCTGGTGATTTTTATCGTCCTGCCCACCAGCTTATCTACCAAGCAATTATTGATCTTGTTGCAGCACGCCAACGCATTGATCTCATTACGGTGCAAGATGAGTTAAACAAACGTGGGCAGTTAGATGCTGTCGGCGGAATAGTATATTTGGTTTCTTTGCAAGAAGATGTGCCATCTCTGGGCTTGGTCGAGCAGCATGCACGTATTATTCGTTCCAAAGCAGTATTGCGCGAACTCATTCGATCCGCAGCAGGTATTATCACCAACTGCTATGGCCAAAATGAGCAATCAATTGATGTAGTCTTGGATGAAGCGGAAAAAACTATTTTTGAGATTGCCAATAAGCGTTCGACTCAAAGCTTTGTGCAATTAAATATTTGGCTCAAGAAAACTTTTCAACAACTTTCTCAAATTAAAAGTCACAGCAAGGGAATAACGGGCGTTCCCACTGGTTATAAAAAGCTCGATCATTTCACTTCTGGCTTTCAAAAAGGGGATCTTATTATCTTGGCAGCACGTCCTTCGATGGGCAAAACGGCTCTTGCATTGGGCATGGCAATTCATGCGGCGCAAGCAGGGGTGCCAGTCGGCTTCTTTTCTCTTGAAATGGCAGCCGAACAGCTGACGTTGCGTTTGCTTTCCTGCGAATCGGGAGTAGCTCATCACAATATTCGCAATGCTACTATTTCATCAGAAGAGTGGTTGGAGCTGACCAAAGTGGCATCATCATTGGCGGAAATGAAATTATTTATCGATGATACTGCCATGCTTGATATCATGGATTTGCGCACAAAAGCACGGAAATTAAAAGCAGAACATAAAATACAATTTTTGGTAATCGATTATCTGCAACTTATTTGCACCGCGCGCAGACATGAAAATCGGCACCAGGAAGTATCAGAAATTTCTCGATCGTTAAAAGCATTGGCGAAAGAATTGAATATTCCTATTGTGGCCCTTTCGCAGCTTTCTCGTGCGGTTGATTCACGCATGGATAAACGGCCAATACTCTCTGATTTGCGTGAATCAGGAGCGATTGAACAGGATGCGGATTTGATTATGTTTTTATATCGCGATTCAGTCTATAATGCTGAAACAGAAAATCCTGCAATGGCAGAATTGATCATTGGTAAACAACGAAACGGCCCCACGGGCACCGTCTTTATGCATTTTGCGCGAGAACTGACGCGTTTTGAAGATCTGGATGAATAGCAGCGGCTGCGTGTAACATCTTGATTTGAGTCATAAGCAGAGCGTTTTCTTCGAGAAGCTTAGCAATTTCTGCTTTGAGCTCTTCTTTAGTTGGTTCAACGGGAACCTTATTCCACCATGCTTTTATTTTTCCAATGAGATTATATTCTTTATTGATCCTGTGGATGCCGTATCCTGCACCAAGTACTGCCATTAAAGTACCAATTCCTATAAGCCAAGGTTGGTAATCGTAATTAAAACCATAGATTTCATTACATCGAATTACATAGGGCTGCACTTTTTTCGTAAATGCTTCCCATTCGCTTGCAATAAAATCGCGGTTTTCCTCAGGAATGTCCATTATAGAAGTGCCGTAATAACTAATATTATGGGGCGTACGACTAGAAAGTATCGTTTCTATAGTATCTTCAACACACCTTTTTTCTATTGCGGTGAGAGCGTCTCGCTGCGTATGCTCGAGTACCATGCCTGTTAAATAGGCTTTCATTGATGATACGAAGGTTCCTTTGACCATTGCTAACCTGAGACTTGCATATTGATAGGCAAGTTCACTGCCACTGGCAATCAGTGCACCTACTCCTATGGTGGTAATCCAACCATAGTTCTTTTTAAGAAATTGTTTTGATTTTTCGACAGTAGAAAGAGGTGTCTGCTGAGATTCAGCATGAATAAAAGATGCTACTGCTAAAAAACTGAGAATCAATACTGCTTTTTTCACATCAGCCCTTAACAAAAGTTTATCGTGCTGCTAAAGATTCGAGCATTTTTATTTTTTCTGCAAGTTTTGCATTTTCTGCCTTAAGATCTTGCGCTGATTCTGTTGAAGCGCTTTCTTGTTTTGTAGCAGGAGCCTTTCTGAACCATGACTTTATTTTCTCATTAATCTTATATTCTTTATTGAGTTGATAAAGGCCATAGAGCAGGGAAAAATTAATAATGAAAAAACCTACCACGTGTGGTATCGTTTGTTTTACGTCAAGAATAGGGATCCTTTCTGGTGAACGAGTCCCTTCTATCATTTTAGCGAGTGGCCAGCGTAGAGGATAAACGAGGCGCATGCCTTGATCAGCAGTACTATAACTATTCCAATGGCCTTCTTCATGGCCTACTCGTCTATAATATTCATCATATAATGATTTACTGCCATTAATCTCATCAGCAAAAAAGATGCCAGTTCCTGCTGCTATACCGGCAAGAGCAGGCCAATATGTTTTTGCTTTTTCTTTTAGCTTTTCTTGCCACGTTGGAGCAGGAGCGCTAGTAGTTGTGGCTGCCACTGAGAAGAGGGCTAATAGTATCAATAATTTTTTCATCTTACGCCTTTAAATGATCTGCATTTGCAGATTGTTGCTCTTTACAATGTTGCACTATCTGTGAGATGACTTTATAACCGCCGTAAATTACTGATCCAGCAATAACAACTAATCCAAGGATGCGATCGACCATATAATAAGTACCGTCCACTTTTAGATCAATTATTTTAAAAAGAGGCCATCGAATAGGATGTTCACGATACATTCGACGATCTGCTGTGGCGCGATCTTTATCCCATGCGTAATCGAAGTATTGAGAGTTTAGACGCTCATTTCTATTGATTTCACGACCAAAAAATAGTGCAGTTCCTGCAACAATTCCAGCAATCCATGGACCATGTTCTTTGGCTTGAGTAGTCAAAGTTTCTTTCCAGGTTGGAGCAGGAGCGCTAGTAGTTGTGGCTGCCACTGAGAAGAGGGCTAATAGTATCAATAATTTTTTCATCTTACGCCTTTAAATGATCTGCATTTGATGGTTGTGGTTGTTTTTTACAATGTTTCACTATTTGTGAGATGACTTTATAGCCGCCATACATTACTGAGCCACCGATAACAAGTAATCCAAGAATACGATTGAGCATAAGAGGACCGCCACCAACCATAGGATTCATTATTTTAAAAAGAGGCCATCTGATAGGGTAATTTTTCCACATTTTTTCATTAACGGTTGTTTCAGAATTGTATTTGCGCATCTTTACTTCAGAACGCCACCCTAATTCTTCATTCCCATTAATGTAATCTGCAAATAATAGAGTAGTTCCTGCAGCAATGCCAGCAATCCACGGACCATGTTCTTTGGCTTGAGTAGTTAAAGTTTCTTTCCAGGTTGGAGCAGGAGTAGTGGCAGCTGAAGCTGCCATGGTGCAAAAAGTTAACAGTATCGATAATTTTTTCATGATTGTTTCACCGCTTTAATGTCATCAATACCAGACTTGATCAGCATATATGCCAGGAGACCACATGCAGCAAAGTTGCCACCATACACCAAGGTATTACGCCTTTCGCGACTTACATCAGTTGGAACTGGATTCTTTGGTATAGAGATATCTGTGGTATTAGATAATTTCCACCAATCCCATCCATTTACGAAAAACACACCAAAATTAAAAATACCTCCACCAATGGCTGCTGCTGCGCCAGTAAATTTCAGAACGGGGAGGGAATAGCGTTTTGCTACCGATGTTACCGGAGCAACGAACTTTTTATAGAATTGTTCTCGTTTTTGTTTACTCAGTTCGCGTTCTTTTTGTTGTACCGTTTCATGTTGTGCGAGAAATTCTGCATGGAGGCGGTTTAATTCAGCGCGTTCGCATTCGAGGGCAATTTCAATGTCATTACGAGAATCAACACCCAGTAAAGGAACTGATGCCATGCTTAATGTAGTTAAAATGAGAGTTAATAGGTGTTTTTTCATGATTATTCCTTATTTTTTAAATCTTCAATGCCTGACTTGATCCAGAAGAAGGCGGTGGTTGCAGCAGTTGTAATGGCGCAAAGGTGATAACCGATCCATATGTTTTCGAGTGTAGGTGTTGTTTTTGTGCCATCGATTCGTTTCATTTTACCCTTGAGCGCAAATCCTCTTTGTGCGGCGTATAATCCTGTAACGAAAACAATTATTGCTGCTCCAGCGCCGGTAAATTTAGCAGTTGCAATTCCATACTTTTTAATCTTTTGCGCAGTAGTCAATTGAGTAGCGCCTGAAGCAGGGGCTACTGCAATTGAACTTACGAAAAGTAATGATAAGAATTGCTTCATTATAATTATTCCGTGGCCTTGAGGTCATTAAGAGCAGATTTGATAAGAACGAATGCTGTGGTTGCGGCAGTTGCACAGTGTCCTATTCCAAATGCAGTCCATACTACATGGTCACGAGTATTGAAGTCTTTAGAACCATGGTCTTTTTTAATGGTCATTGCAATCCTAGCCGCTGTGCATAGGCCTCGTAGAGCTAAAATGATTGCTGCGCCAGCGCCTGCAAATTTGGCAGTTACAATTCCGTATTTCTTAACTTTTTCTTTGGTGGCCAATGGTACTGCAGTTGCAAAAGGAGCTGCCGCGATTGCGGTTAATGTTGCAAAAAGTAATGGCAATATTTGTTTTTTCATGATTATTCCTTAGCTTTGAGGTCATTAAGAGCAGATTTGGTAAGGAAAAAGGCGGCGGTAAAACAGGGTGCAGAGTAACCAAGTGGTACTATTACATGTATTGTTTGTTCACCAACGGAAATGTCTTCGCCATTGCAATCTACAACGTTTCCACCATTCCATAGATATACTGTGCCATTTCTGATACCGAATCCTGCAGCCGCCGCTCCAAGAATTGCTGATATTCCTGCACCAGTAAATTTAGCGCCTATTTTAACTTTTTCTTTGGTAGTTAAGGGAGCTGCTGTTGCAAAAGGAGCTGCTGCGGTTGCTATTAAACCTGCGAAAACTAATGGCAATATTTGTTTCTTCATAAAAGTCCTTAAAAAATGGATTTAATATATATCTCTAAGCATAAGACAAATAGAAAAATTTAAAAGGCTTTTATGTTGATTTAACGCCATTTTCGACACTATTTTTTCTATTATGTATACTTTGGGGGTTCAAAGGGCTCAAAAAGCGAGAGAGTATATGAAATCAGACAAAATTGTCTTAGGAATCGATCCGGGGTTTTCCTTTACCGGCTATGCAGTAACCCAAAAAGAAGGGGGCAAGACTCAGGTCTTAGAAGTAGGGTATTTGCGCCTGCCGCAATCCCAATCCTTATCGGCGAGGGTAGGGCTCTTTCATAAGGCCTTAGAAGCTAAAATTGTTCATTGGAAGGTGGCCCACTTGGGGCTTGAAACGCCGTTTTTAGGCAAAAATGCCCAAAATTTTCTGAAATTAGGATACTTGCGCGGTATTCTCTATCTTTTGGCTGACACCCATCAATTGCAGCTCCATGAATTTACCCCCATGCAAGTAAAACAATCGGTAACCGGTTTTGGCGGCGCAAGCAAGGAGCAAGTCGCGCGGGTTTTACATTCTTTGTTTCCCGCACTCAAGCAATCGGATAAATATGATGCCACTGATGCTTTAGCAGTAGCATTAAGTGGTTTATGGAATGCTGAGCAACAGGAACGGATGCAGCGATCGCCTTTTTTTACTCAGGTTCGGTAACTTTAGGAGCTTTTCTTTTTTCTTGTGCCTTTTCAAGTGCTGCCACTACATGCGGTTCAAAGGTTACAAAGTTAAAGCGATCAATGGGGTTTCCCTGAATATGAAGGGTCTGCAGGCATTTACTCGACGCTAAAAAATTATCTGGTAAAAATCTCAGCTCGTTATGCGAAAGATCAAGTGTCATAAGGACATGAAGATTACCAAGAAACTTTCTTAAATGATCGTCAATTTCAGTAAGATGATTATGAGAAAGAGTTACTCTCGTAATGAGATAATAGGCCATATTATAAGAGGGAACTCGCGGACGATCGGGTACTATATTATTGGATAGCAAAGCTTCGATACCTTCACACGAAGAAAGTCCTTTATGAAAGAGATCAACATGCATGGTGTGACCGGGGGCGGTATGAGGGAGAGGTTGCAGTATTTTTTCTTCGAGATATTGACGAATGGAGGCTTTTCCGGAGTCTGAAGTTTTTTGCGCTTCTTTCGATTCTTCGGCAGCTTCTTGTGCGGATCTTTTTTTAGGACGGGGCGAATGGGAAGTGCTTAATGGATTTTGGGGTTCCATCGCATTCAACAGAGAAGTTACACTTAAGATAACCAGAGCAAGAGATGTTCGTGAAAATAAATGCATATAGTTCCTTTGGGAAAATCAGTGAAATATACCTGTTTTGTGAGTATAAATATCCCTATAAATATGACAAGCATTGATTATAACTCATGGCGCATGATATGATACTCGACAGGGAGCGGTGACATACACACTTGAGCCAAAGGGGGGTGCTTATGGAACGTAAAGCCAAAGCAATGCTCGAGATGCCGATAGCAACAAAATACTCATCTATTACCATTGGCACCACACATTTTTCTGATGCCGATATTGTCCATATGTATGATCTCTTATTAAGTCCTGAACATGTTCGGGTTCAGATGCCTGATATTGCAAGCGGGCGCACCATTCTTTTTTCTTTTTTACAATCCCTCGATTACTATCATGATCTTGCGTGTATTACCGCTCATTCGGAATCATTGCCACTTTCGGTATTATCATTGCTCGATTATTGGCAGGTGATGAACTACTTGCCTCAAGCAAGTCCTGAAAGCTTGAGTAATTTCTTGCTGCAAGAGTGTACCAATGATTTTATATGGGTAGAATATGATGCAACCTTGCAATCAATGGAATGTATTACTGCTATTGATAGTGCGCTCAAACAAACGGCTATCAAAGTTCTCTCTATAGTTTATTGACAATTAACCTGCTGTTTGCGTAGTGTGCTTGAGTACTATTTTTTAACCCCCCCTTTATTCAAAGAAGGATGAAGTAACCATGGCATACAGTGTCAAATCAAAAAAGAGTGGCAAAATGTACCACTTACATTCAAAAGAAGTAAAACTTGCTGGCGGCCGCAAACAACGCATCTATTATTTTGCTGGAAAAGCGGGCAAAGATTCTATTGATAAGTTACCGACTGGCTATGAAGTTATGGAAAACAAACGTACCGGTCTTCCTATGTTACGCAAAAAAAAGAAGTAGAATAACACAGCTTAACGGTGGACAGGTCGCTCTTAACAATGTGGGCGAGTCTGTCTACCATCTTCTGAAAAAATCCCTTAATGGGTGATCGTAGGATCGGTCCACATATTGGCCCCATAGCGCACGAGATATACATGTGCCAATGTTTGCTGGTCTGTTTGACTCATGCCCACCGTAGCCTGCGACACGCTAATTGCTTTAATTTTAATCTTACGCGCGGTTTGACTTAAGGTGAGTACCGATTGAATATCAGAGGGCACCACATTATAGGGTCCTGCCGTTGCCCCATCATTTTGCGCTACATAGGTATACGGAGAATTGGGATTTATATTGGTTTTTGCGGCGGCAGCAGTTGTAGTGGCAGCATATGTATGCGAAGCTATCGCAATTGTCATGAATATGATTTTCTTCATAATTCCTCCAAAGTTTATAATGTCATCCTCCCTGAAATTACCAAGAGATAAAAGGCATTCGCAAGAAAAAGAAGGTGTCTGATAATGTTTATTATGTAACCTAAATATACCCTTCAACCCGCTTATCAAAAGGAAATAACTTTAATAAAAACAAAAAAGAACGGCCGTTATTAAAGCCCCCTTTAATAAAAAGGGTTTTTGTGGCATCTTATTAAAGATAGCTTTAATAAGAACAAGGAGATGAAAATGGCCAACCAAAAACGAAGTGGTACCTACGTTCAACAATTAACGGGGTATGAAGCTTTTATACCTACCCCTCTTCCTCCGAATCCTCCTTTACATATTGATGAGGACACTACTCAAAAGTTGAAACAAGCAACGGTACTTCTTGCCCGCCTTGATGGCCAAGCCCAAGTGCTGCAAAATCGCGATCTTTTCATTTCTATGTATGTAAAAAAGGAAGCTCTTCTTAGTACCCAAATTGAAGGCACCCAAGCATCTTTGACCGATGTCTTGGAATTTGAAGGGGGAATTCCCATTGATAATGTTAATGAGGTCGCCGATGTTATTAACTATATCAAAGCTCTAAAATATGGGATCAAACGGCTCGAAACACTGCCTATGAGTCTTCGGCTGATCAAAGAATTACATGCCATAATCTTAGAAGGTACGCGCGGCAAAGAAAAAACACCGGGAGAGTTTAAGCGATCCCAAAACTGGATTGGTCCCTCCTCATCGCGCCTGCAAGATGCCATTTTTGTGCCACCCCCTCCTCATGAAACTCTACAAGCAATGGCTGATTTTGAGAAATATCTCCATGCTGATTCTCTGTATTCTGAAATTATTAATTGTGCATTACTTCATTACCAATTTGAGACTATTCATCCTTTTTTAGATGGTAATGGACGCTTGGGCCGATTACTCATACCTCTTTATTTATATTGGAAAGGTACCATGAATCAACCTTTGCTTTATATGAGTTATTACCTTAAAAAGAACCGACAAGAATACTACGATCGTCTCATGCTCGTACGTAATAAAGGATATTATGAACAATGGGTTAATTTCTTTTTAGATGGCATCATACAAACCTGCGAATCCGCTCAATCCATCATGGAAAGAATTGGTACTTTACGCAAAGCGCATATACACCTCATTCGCGCCCACGATCTTCCTTTAAAAGCCACAACCCTGCTGGATGAGCTCTTTAATACTCCCATTATCACTATTACCGATATTCAAGAGAAGCTAAAGGTAAGTTATCCCACCGCTGCCAATATTACTAAACAAATGACAGCAATTGGTATTTTGAAAGAGATAACAGGACAAAAACGAGCAAAGCGATTTACCTATCATGAATACTTAGCCATTATTTCCGAAGGAACATCTCCGCTTAAAATGTAGGCGAAATGCCGCCATGGTTCGATAGGCTCACCATGATCGGGGGAGTTTTGTTCCGCTCATCCTGCCCTTCGATACGCTCTCGAAAACTCGAGCTACTCAGGATGATCGGAAGGAAGAAGCGCCTGCCGGGCGTAGCCCTTCGGTACGCTATGCTACTCAGGAGTAAACCCAAGGCGAGGACTGGTCTCGAAGGACGGCAAAAAAAATCCATCGCATTGACGAATCAATGCGATGGAAAAAAGGAGAGTAGTAATGAAGCCTAATTAAGAGTAAGCACAAACGTTAAAGCCAGCGCTTACTTTTTCAAGATAAGATAAAATAAAAAAATGTCAATCGACAGGTATTCTTACCGTGATTATTACTCCTAGAGTAAAACCAAATGCTATAATTGTCAAATTTAAAAAAAGTTAAAAACATATTATGACAATGATGTTTTCTCCCTGAAATCTAGGCATCAAGGAGAATGACTTGTGCCCCTGCTTTGACTAGGATATCTGCCAGAGGGGTATGGGAGACCGGAACGGTGAATATGAGCTGATTTTTTGATGCTAAAAGAGCAGGAATAAGCTCTTGAAGGCGAATCTGATCAAAATCGGTCATAAAGTCATCAAGAAGCATCAAGGATGAAGGGAAAAGAGTTTGTTGGGCCATCTTCATAATAAGAACAATAAGCTTTTGCTGACCACGAGAAGCATACGAGCGAGAGCGGCGATCGGCAAATAAGATAGTAATATCATCTAAATGCGCCCCGAATAAGGAGCGTCCATAGCGAATCTCATCGGGAGTCAGTTTCTGCAGCGTTTCCTGAAAGGCCTCGTAGCTTTGCCCATAATCCACTACTGCTTTATAGTGCAACTGGATAGTATATCGAGATCCTAAATGGGTCGTAATGATTTCTTCCATTTTCTTTTCAAGTTGCTGTAATACCGCTTCCCGCTGAGCGCGCAGCAATTCGCTGCTTTTATAGAGTTGCTCAGACCAGAGTGCATATGATTCTTTGTGAAATGGCGCGCGCAATACGGCGTTACGCGATGCCCATATTTGTCGAAAGGAGCGATAAAGCTGTCCATATTCGGAATTGGCCATGGTACAAATTTGATCAATAAAGGCGCGTCGTTCTTCAGGAGCGCCGCGAATAAGACTCAGATCGTCTTCAGTAACGGTTACTACTCGATAGGTATCAAACAGTTCTTTATATGTCGTAATGGCGCGCTGATCAAGCCGGACCAGTTTTTTTCTCTCAGAAAATCCCACCTGTACTTCATGAGTGGTATCATCAGAGATCATAGCTTTTATAAAAAAAGAACGACTTCCTTCGCGCACCAATTCTTGCGCTTGAGTAGTGCGAAAAGAACGCAAATAACACGCATAATGCAATGCTTCGAGTAATGATGTCTTGCCCGAACCATTTGACCCTTCGATAAGGATCACTGGTTGTTCAAACATCATCGTCAGATTTTCAAAACAGCGAAAATTTTTAATAGTCACTGATTGTAATTGCACTAGGATACCGCGGTTGGAGATACTGGCATAACCAGGTAGGTTAATTGACCTTTGTCTGATTGTGATTCAAAAATAATAGGACGTGTCGCATTCTTTAAAAAGAATTGCACCTTATCTTCAGAAAATGATTGCAAGCCATTTAAAAGATAGGGAGCATAAAAACGCACATCCATTTTGTCACCGCCAAAATTATAGAGTGGCAATGATTCATGTAATTTTCCCACTTCCTTATTATGCATGCTCACTTCTAAATGCTCTGGAGCAAAACCGAATTGCGTTGCAATAAATTGGCCTGAAAGCAAGCAGGAAGAACGGCGTAATGTTTTAACCAAATTGCTGCGATCAATGGTAGCTCCCATAAACCCTTCCCTATTAAGGATAGAACTATAATGAGGAAATTGATCCGCCAATAACTTGGTAAAAAAATTGAATGATTCACCAGAGAAGACTAACTGATTGCCGCAAATGCCTAAGAAAATGGTAGCATCAGAGGCCGATTCGAGTAATTTCTTCACTTCAAAGATAGCGCGACGGGGTAACAACCATTTGCGCGGTTCTGGTAAGGTATATTTATCGGTACTGACTTGCGCTAAACAATGACCATCGGTGGTTGTCATAGTCAGTTGTTGATTATTAATTTCAAGCAAGAGACCGTTGAGTGCAGGATTTGCATTGTTTTGCGGAATTAAGAATGCAACCTTATCAAGTAATTCTAAAAGAAGCGGTGCATTCAGTTGCATAAGATTTTCAATACGTTCTGGAAAAGGAGGAAATTCTTGCGCATCTTTGACATTGAGCGCTAAATGAACCGCTCCTGCTTTTAACGTCACTTGATTATCTTCGCAGAGAAATTCAATATCCCCTTCTAATTCTTTGACCAGATCAAAAATGCGTTTACCCGATACGAGTACCGTAAACGGTTGATCAATGGCAGAATCTTTCAGGATATAGCTCGATTGCAAGCTAATTTCTAAATCAGTACTTTTTAATACTAATTCTTTATGGCCACAAGAAAAGAGGATGTAATTGGTGGCATCAAGAGTAGTTCTTTTACTGCAAATGGGTTGCATCGCAGAAAGTAATGCTAAAAAAGGTTTTTGTTCAACAACAAATCGATTGGTCATGGTAATTTCCTAGATTTTTTTCAGGCGATAGGTGCACGATTAAGTATAATCAACCTCTACAAAAAGGAGAATAGCTGTGAGCATGATTCGTACTTTCTTTTTTATAATGAGTGGTATATCGCTAATGGTACATGCAAACTTTCATCGTGAAGTTGCATCGGTGCGCGTAGGTTCTACATTATGCTCACAAGAATTACAGTATATACAACAACGCACTCCAATCATAACAAAAGCACTCCAGACATTAGTACCTTCTTGCTCTTTTGAAGGGAAAGAGATTCCTACTATTGCTATTGCATGCAGTGGTGGCGGTTATCGCGCATTGCTCTATAGTTTGGGCGGCTTAGTGGGCGCTGAATTAAGTGGTCTTCTTGATGCCACCATGTATGTGCTCGGCCTTTCAGGATCGACCTGGTCAATTTCAAGTTGGCAACAAAGCAACAAAATGCTTTCAGAGATTAAAGAAGAATTAATAACTATTGCTACTCAGGGACTGACCAATGGATTAAATTTTAGCGACATGATTCTCATCGAACATCGCTTTCTTTGTAAAGAACATTATCATCAACCACTGGGCGTTGTAGATCTGTATGGCGCTTTACTGGCAAGCACCCTTTTTGAAGACTATGGAATGCACAAACAAATGCTTCATCTTTCTAATCAAGCGCAGCGCGTGAGCACGGGCGCCGTTCCCCTTCCTATTTACACCGCAATGCGCGCCGATTTACCCGATGCTACTTCAGAGAGTATGTGGTATGAATTCACTCCGTATGAAATAGGAGCACCCTGGTTGCAATGCTATGTCCCAAGCTGGGCGTTTGGACGTGCTTTTGATCAAGGGAAATCCCTCGATTTTGCGCCAGAGCAAAGCTTAGGAACATTACTTGCTACCTTTGGATACGCTATTGGCGTGACAGTTTCTGAATTAGTTGCCCAACTTCAATTATCTGGAAAGCTTCAGTTTTCTATTGAATGGGCTGAATCATTTATTAATCATCTGAATGGTAACAATATTGGCAATGATCGAATCACCTGTGCTCAGTATAATAATTTCACGGTGAATATACCGCAGAGCCCCATTGCACATCTGCCCACCCTTGCTATTGCTGATGCTGGCATTCGCTGCAATCTTCCTTATTTTCCTATTAGTGGTGAACGCGCCGAACGCAAAGCGGATATTATTATTTTCTTAGACGCATCATTAGATATTGGCCCAGAATTGCTCACTGCCTATCAATATGCTCACGGTCATACGCTTCACTTTCCGGTAATTCCTTCTGAAATATCGCTTTTGCAAAAAACTGCGGTGCAAGTATTTCAGGATGCAACTTCTCCTGACACTCCTATTATTATTTATATACCTTGCGTATCAGATCAAGCTGCGCTCGCATACGGAATGCAAAATCCTGAATATGCTCAACAAATTATGCTTCTTGATATGTTTAGCGTAGAAGACTGTATTGCCCATGGCGATTGCGGAACTTTTAATTTCAGCTATACCCCGCTTGATGCACAGCGCGTAGAACTGCTCGGAGAATTGCATATGAATTATGCGATGCCTCACATTGTGCAAGCGATATCTCAATGGATGGAAAATCACCGATAACAAAAAAGTGCGGTTCGCTACAATTTCTCGCAAACTCGAAATCACTCACCGCGAACGGGTTATTCTTATTCTCCGTTCGTCCCGAGTATCCGTCGAAACTTTAGTGAAGACGGATGTAGCGAGGGATACATTACAACAACAACATAAGGGCCATAAGGGCCATTATGATATCTTCCGCCAAGGTCACATAACCTACCGGCAGCGCAAAAAGACCGCCCAAGCAAGCACAGGTTACCACCGTTCCTTTGATAAGGGTGTGTATGACGCCGATTGATCCAATAGTCATGAGTATGAGGGTTATTGTATTGATGATCATGAGTTGAAAACGAAAGAGATAAGCCAGCCCCAGTGCAATTTCAATAAATGGATATATCATCGCATAGCCAGGAATATACTGCGCAACAAGATCATACTGCGGATACATCGTAATAAAACTGTGCCAATTAAAAAGTTTTGCAGCGCCAAATACTATAAAGAAAAATCCCATGACATCAAGCATAAATCCTGCTCTGGTAAATGAGCCACTATACCATTGTTTAGCAGCAGCAAGCAGAATGATGACTGCGATTACACCGAAGAATGGTAGCCATTGGAGCATTTCCATAATGATTCTCTTTATTGCATGCATTATTTCACCCAACTATGATCGGGGATGCTTTTTATCGTACACATCACGCAAATGGCTTGTTTCTACATGAGTATATACTTGTACCGTGGATACATTTTCATGACCCAGCAACTTCTGCAATGATCGCAAATCCGCACCCTTTTTCAACAAGTGGGTTGCCAATGAGTGGCGCAATTGATGGGGAGAAAGAGATTTTGCAGAACCGGTTTGCTTCCATAATTTCTTGAGAATAACCCATGCCGCTTGGCGACTAATGGGTTTTATTTGCCCTCGATAGCGCGTTGGAAACAAATAATCAGATTCTCCCAAAGGACTTGCCTGCAATTGTTTCACATACTTTTGAACGAGGGGCATAATGGGCGTAGGTAACGGGATTAATCGTTCTTTGCTCCCTTTACCATGCACTTTAATGATATGGGCATCAAATTGAATATCAGCAACTTTTGCATTCACCAATTCTGAAATACGCATACCAGTGGTATAGAGCAAATATAAGAGAGCGCTATTTCTCACTCCAAGAGCAGAATGATCAGCATCCGCAATTTTGAGTAAATGTTCTACCTCTTCTTCTGAGATAACAGTAGGAAGTCTTTTCTCTAATTTTGGGAAAATAAGGCCTTGTGCAATATTTTCCATAGAATGTTTTTCTGCAAGATAGGCATAAAAAGCTTTTAACGTAGAGATTTTACGCGCCATACTGCGCGCACTTAAGCCTTGGTCTTTTAAATGGGATAGGTATTTTTTTAACTCATCGGCAGTGAGATTTTGTACCGAGACATTGTGTTCTTTAAAATAATCCCCAACCTGTTCTAAATCGGTCATATATGCTTGCACGGTGTTATGCGAAGCGCGCCGTTCAGTCACAAGATAGGTGTGAAAAGTTTGCACCAAATCTTGAAAAGTCATAGTCTTCTCCTTTTTATCATAGTAACTCATTGTAGCACGCGTAATTACTGTTACACAATTGTTTGATAATAGAACGTTCACTTATGGTGACTCAGCGTGATATACTTCCGAAAAGGATATGCCATGATAATACGAAAATACCTATCTATCAGCTTCTCTGTTCTACTGATCATAGCATTACTCTATACCACAATGAGTAATCCAGAGCAGAAAGTAAACTATATCTTTTCTCATGGCATTGCCGATAGCGGAGAAGCACAAGCATCGCGCTATATGAAAGACCCTGCCCATCCCCAGCGACCTTATATTATTCCCCAAAACACGGTTACCTTTGACTACCCTGCTGCCTCGACCACGCTCTGTAAAGTAAACCGTTGCGAAGTATCGCTGGCTCAGGACCATGAAATTAACCATTTAGCAGAATATTTTTACGCCTCTCTTACACCCGGAAGCCCGGTCATTATGGTAGGCGTTTCGTGTGGCGCCTCCTGCATCCTCAACTTTATGGGTCGCTATCAGCCCAAAGAAGTGGCTGCCCTGGTATTAGAATCACCTTTTGCCAATGCTGATAATATTGTAAATCACCTTTTACATCAAAAAGGTCTGGCCTGGGTTCCGGGAGCAAAGCACGCCGGCCATGCATTACTCTGTAATATTTTTACCAAGTATAAAAAAGAAGGTATTAAACCTATTCAATCAGTTAATCGTATCGGTTCTACCTTACCCATTATGTTAATCTGCACTCTCGAGGATCCATTAGTCCCTGCCTGGTCCACTATGCTGCTCTATTATGCCCTGAGAAGCCGTGGCAATCCGAATGTATATATCCTGATTATTCCCCATGGTGCCCATGCCAAACTGATCAATCATCCTACTATCGGCCCCCTTTATCAGCGCGTAGTACACGCCTTTTATAAGGAGTATCACTTTCCTCATGATCCCAATATAGCACGCGCAGGCAAAGCCCTTCTCTATGAATGCCAGCCTTCATTACAAGAATTGAAACCCTATATTCCTTCCTATGCCCTTCCACTTTTTAATAAATGGCAATAGAAAGCCCTCATTTCATGTTTTTTCTATACAATTTGTAAAAAAATTTATTAAACTATTGATTTTAGTTTATTCGATTGAGTAGTGTATAAGTAGGTATTGTCAGAGTTGTTTAACTCTTAAAGAAGGAGAAGCTCATGGCTAAGAGAAAAGTGGCTAAAAAAGCCGTTCGCCGTGTAGCAAAGCGTAAGTCTGCTCGTAAGAAATCGCACAAAAAAGGTGCGAAGAAAGCAAAAAAACGCGCTCATAAACAGTTCGCGTTTCGCTTTTGGGCTTAAATCGCTTAAAAACTAGGTCCTCTTTCTTGTAAAAGGAAGAGGATTTAGTTTTTTGAACGTTCTTTTAATTCTTGTGCATAGAAAATGGCAAGACCGAGTGTTGTGATAGTAAGAGCACAGAGAAAGACTCCCGTAATCTGTTCACCTAAAAAGAACCATCCGAGTAATCCTGCAAAGAGTGGCGTGATACTTCCCGCAAGAGCAAGAAATGTCGTTGAATATCGATGCAACAACTGAGCATAGAGATTATACCCGACAATATTGGCGATAATAATAAGTGCTACGAGATACCCTGCTACAAGCAATAAAGAAGCCGCAAAGGGGCTGAAAATCAGTGGCCCGATTACCAATGGTTCGGTATAGGCTACAGTAATCTGCGGAGGAAATCCTTCCACCCAAAGGGCGGTAAGACCTGCTAACAACCCTCCTCCTATCATTCCCACTCCATTAACCAAGAAAGATGAATATCCTCGATGCACTACCAGTTCCTTCAGGAGGATCCATCCATAGGCACCAGAAGCTACTGCGACTAACAAGGCCATATCAGGTACCGAAATCTTGAAAACACTACGCGTATCGCCATCGAGCAATGGTAATAATCCAACAAATCCGATAATGAGACCAATGATCTTCTGTTTATTGAGTCGTTCATGATAGAGAAAGTACATGAGGAGTGCTGTAATAAATGGGGTTAGATTATAAAGTAAGCATGCTTTGGAAGAGGTTACCCATTGCAATGCCCAAAATTCAAAGGCATAGACTGCATAAATATGAAAAAGAATCACTTGAAGAAAAAGCCACCAATCAGATTTCCATGAACGCCAGGATTCTTTTTTAAAAAAATAAAGGAATCCTAATAAAAGGACTCCCGAAACTATCATACGAATGGCCACAAAAGAAAGCGGAGGAATAATAGCAATGGCTGCTTTTGCTAAGGTAAAAGTACTTGCCATCAGAAAGTACATAAGAAGAACGCTCAACATGGAAGATCCTTTCTTGGCATAAAAGTTCACTCTCTTCTTAGAGATACACTATTTTGGCGTAATAAAAAAGGCCTACATTTTTTGTAGGCCTTTTTATCGATAGAATCTAACTTTGTATTACACAGAGTGTGCAGGAGTAGGAACAACTTCTGGCGCTTTTTCTTCTTTATTACCAACTATTTTAGTATAGATTTTTTTGCCACCGGCATAGACTAATGCTCCAGCAACAACAATAATTCCGAGACCCGTTAATACACTATTATTGTACGACTTCTGGCAATACCCTTTAAATTCTTGATTGGTAAACAGAGCAACATTCGTAAATTGACTAGTCTCCAAGACTTTTTTACCAGATACATGATCTCTCATTGCTTTCACCATATTATTAGCAGACTTTTTATGGTACTTTGCATCAAGCGATTTTGTTTTTAGATACTCTAAAGCTATATCAAAGGCTTTTCCTTCAAAGTGACTATCTCGACATCCGCCTATTATGGCGATTCCTAAACCTAACCCGGCAGTAACCTTCCAATCCCAGTTCTTTTTCACAAAAGTAACCGCTTTGGAGGCCCCTTCTTTGGCTGTGGCAAAATGTGATTTTTCTTGAGGATAGGCTATTGTTGATAAGCCCATTAAAATACTGAATGCAATAAGTCTTATATTCATAAAAAATCTTTCTATTATTTTGTGATTACTGGTGAAATTTGTTCAGATTCAATTACTGGTACTTTTGTCTGATCTTTCTTATTTATTTTATTATAGATAAATGTGCCGCCTGCGTAGAGTAATGCTCCAGCGGCTATGCATATCCCTATGAGTGCCACAGCACTTCCATATACTGATTTTTGGCAATGTGATTTAAAAATATTATTTAGGAATATAGGGTTTGCCGTTCTCAAAGGATCAATCGCGGGACCATTGATTAAACTATTTTGCATAATCGATACTAAACTGTTAGCACGTCGAACTGCTTCTTTATTGGCTACTTCTAGGCCCCTATCTCTATTCTCGTTTTGGTAGACTGAAGTCCCTTTCAAATGGGTAAGTACTATTTCAAATGCTTGATTATGGAAATATCTAGAACCAGCTAATCCCAAGACCACAAGTCCAGCACCAACTCCAGCAGTCACTTTCCAATCCCAGTGCTTTTTCACAAAGCTAGCCGCTTTGGAGGCCCCTTCTTTTGCTTTGGCAAAATGGGACTTTTCTTGAGGATAGGCTATCGTTGATAAGCTCACTAAAATACTGAATGCAATAAGTCTTATATTCATAAAAAATAGCTCCATTAGCGGTATGACATTGGATTAAAAACTTTGTTATTATACTAATAATTCTATATCAAAATGTAATTTATTCAAGAAAAAGCTGACTGCCTTTTACATAAAGATCAGAGCAAGAGCCCTTTGCGAGACATAACATACAAAAACACATTTCATGTCTACCCAAATCTCACTTTCTTGCAGTAGACTAGCGGTAGTTTTTTTATCGCTGATTATACAGGAGAAGTATGAAAAGAATTGCAATGGCCTTAGTCACCCTTATGCCAATGATATCCGCTTGTGCTGAACTAGAAGGGAAATTTTCAGAAACCGTAGAAATTCCACTCTATGGAGATCTCTCAGATGAAACACTCAAAAAATTTCTTGCACTGTTAGAGTCTGGCTCTCCTCATTCTTCTTCTGATATATCGGACCTCGTGGCCGCTTCTGAGACTTTTTCATCCAAGTCTGAGGAAAAAGATGAAGAAGAAATTGCCAGTGAATTCTCTTCTGCTCAAGAAGAATCAGAGGAGGGAATATCTTTTCTGTCCGAAAAATCTTCTTACGAATCACCCCCAAATGAAGCCTATGAACATCGTTGTGACTATTGCACCACGTTTAAGAGCACCATCCTTGCCGCACTCAGATCCCATGTATCTACTGAGCATCCCGAAGAATTTAAGACATGGCTTTTATGCAAGGTATGCAATCAACAATATACACGTCCACGCTGTTATGATAACCACTTAAGAGATCGACATCATTTACCCCTTGATCTGCCCCGGAAAACTCAAAAAAGTATCCTTACAAGACGAAAGAGCAAAAGAAGAAAGTTTACTCGTCAGTAGTATCAACTACCATCTCAGTATCAAGAATTTGAATACGCTCAATTGACTGAGCTTTGCCGGTTACACTATCAATCGCAATCACCATGCCGCTTAAAATAAAAGGCCCCGTGATCTCAACTTGAAACCGAGCTGGCATTTGGGTAATGATCGATTGAATGATAGCATCTTTTTTCATGCCCAACATGCTATTACGCGCCCCTACCATGCCAATATCGGTGATGAAAGCGGTCCCGTGCGGCAATATTCGTTCATCGGCGGTTTGCACATGGGTATGGGTACCAAATAAAGCACTGATCTGACCATCAAGATAATGCGCTAGTCCAATTTTTTCTGAAGTTGTTTCGGCATGAAAATCTACAATAATAATCGAAGCTTTTGATCGCACATACGTTAACAATGAGGTTGCCGCTTTAAAGGGGCATTCCACCAATTCACGCATAAATACCCGCCCCTGCAGATTGATCACTGCAATAGCCACTCCAGAACTTGTAGTACTGATGGCAACCCCTGAACCAGGAGTCTCACTCGGAAAATTGGCCGGACGTAATACAATGTCTTTATTTTGATCGAGAAAAGGATAGATTTCTTTTTTTGCCCAAATATGGTTGCCGGTGGTGATAACATCCACCTTATTATGACGCAATGACTGCACAATGCGCGGAGTGATGCCCCTGCCATCACCGGCAGAGTTTTCTCCATTGACGATGGTAAAGTCAATTTTATACTGCTCTTTCAAGCGCGGCAGATGTTTTTGCACCATCATACGCCCGGGAGCGCCTACTATGTCGCCAATACAAAGGATGCGTACTATCATGCAATGTCCTTATCGTGCATACTCAATTGCCCGTTTTTCACGGATGACATTCACCTTAATCTGACCAGGGAATGCCATTTCTTGTTCTATCTTGCGCGCAATATTACGGGCCAAAATAGCTGCTTTTTCGTCATCAAGGCGATCTTCTTCTACGATAATGCGCACTTCACGTCCTGCTTGCAACGCATAGGCCTTCTTGATTCCTTCAAAGGTGTTGGCAATTTCTTCCAATTTCTCAAGACGTTTAATATAGGCTGCCAGAGTTTCTCGACGAGCGCCGGGACGGGAAGCTGAGATCGTATCAGCAATCACCACAATCAAGGCATAAATAGAAGTAAAAGGAACCTCTTCATGGTGGGCAGCAATTGCGTTGACAATAATAGGGTCTTCGCCGCAGCGTTTTGCAATTTCGCCCCCAATTTGAGCATGGGGACCTTCAACTTCTGCCGTAACCGCTTTTCCTAAATCATGGAAAAGACCTGCACGCAAGGCAATAGTGCCATCGAGCCCTAATTCTTCTGCGATCATACGGGCAAAGAGACCCACTTCGCGGCTGTGATCCAATACATTTTGAGAATAACTCGTTCTAAAGTGCAATTTTCCTAAGGCGGTCACAATTTCTGGATGTACCCCTTGGAGGTTAAATTCTAATACTATTTGCTTGCCATACTCTTGGATCATTTCTTCTAATTCTTTTTCACACGCTTGCACTGTTTCTTCGATCCGTGTTGGATTGATACGGCCATCCACAATTAAGCGTTCCAAGGCGCGGCGGGCTATTTCTCGACGAATCGGATTAAATCCCGAGATCGTAATCAGCTCAGGCACTTCACCAATGACAAATTCCATGCCGGTTGCCATTTCAAGAGCCTTAATATTACGGCCTTCTTTACCAATAATGCGCCCTTTCATCTCTTCATTAGGCAAATGCACTACTGATGAGGAGTGAACGGTTACTTGTTCGGTGGTATAGCGCTGCATTGCCGTTGCAACAATTTGGATCGATTTTTCTTTGGCAGTATGGCGAGCATCCTCTTCTACTTTTTGTACCCATTTTTGAGTAGCCAATCGTACTTCATCTTCTACTAAGCTCATGAGATGCTGGCGTGCTTCATCTTTGGACATGCTGCTAATACGCTCTAACTTCGAGAGCAAATCATTATAGACACTTTTTAATTTGATTTCATTGGCTCGAAGCATATCTTCAGTCCGCGATAAGGTGCGTTCCTTTTGCGAAAGTTCGCGCTTTAATTCATCAAGATCATGCTCTTTTTTTTCGATAGTCTCATATTTGGTATGAAGTTTTGCCTGAAGACGGTCAAGCTCGGCGCGATCACGCTTCAGCTCCATTTCAAATTCGGTGCGCTTTTTATAGACCTCATCCTTTACTTTGAGCAATGCTTCGCGCTTTTCATTTTCTATATCACGCTTGGCATTTTTCAGCCGTTCGCGCGATTCTTCAATAATGACACTCGATTCATTCACTCTACGGCGGATAATATAAATCAAAATCGCACTGAGCACGATTCCCGCACCCCCGGTGAGATTTAAAAGTAAACCAATATTCATATAAAAATCCTTATTATCGGAGTTTGTTTTGCTTAATTAACGGTACTATATCTTATGAAACAAGAAAAGGAAGCTCAAGAAGGCTGAACTTCTCCAATAATAGGCAGAGTAGAATGAAAGAATAGTAAGTAACCATCGCTCTTATGCGAGGTACTCACTCTACGAGTGACGAGACGAAAAAATTATGATCGCTGGGATGCAATTGCGTACATTTCCCGGTCGATCATGTCAATTAATTGTTTCTGCTTTTGATCAACAGATTCTTTATCCGCAGCAAGTGCCAGCTTTTCGCTCATAATTTGCACTGCAATCAGTACTGCTAACTTTTTAATGTCAGGATATGACATCTTACCAGCACTTTCACGCAGAAGCGCATCGACACATTTTGCTGCTTCTTGCACTCGTTCTTGCGGTTCATCACTCACAAACGAGTACTGTTCACCAAAAATAGAAACTTTAACTTGTTTCGCTTGATTCATCGCCACTAGCTTTGATTCCCTACTAACGAATCGATATTTTTGATTAAATCATCAATTACAATTTTCGTTAGCTCTTTTTCTTGTTTAAGTTCGTCAATACGGTGCGAGTCGTCTTGCAGCGAAGCTTCTAACATGCTGAGCTTTGCCGCAAGTTGAGCATTTTCTTCTGCCAACTTCGCATTTTCCGTTTTCAAATCTTTTACTAACTCTACCAAAGATGAAAGTTTATCTTCCAAGACCTTAAGTGTCTTCATAAATCCCCCTTTTTCTTTGACTGCTATTGCTACTGCTACTTTTTTACTCATCGCATCCCTCTTCAGACGTAAGATGGTCCGTGGAGCGGTAACGATACCCATAGCGAAAGATTTGAATACAAAAAATCCGCCATGGAAACGAGGCCTACTCCATCACTTTTTCCCATGTTAGGCCCAGTTTAAACAGCGCACTTTTCGTTTGTCAAGCAACTATTATTGCTTGGCCACATTTGCTAACAGAGTAAATGCTTCTGGTTCAAAAATTGCGATTTGACTTAACATTTTTCGATTTAAAACAATGTTATTACGCTTTAAACCATGAATAAAAACGTTATAAGAAAGGTTATGCTGACCAGCTGCTGCATTAATACGATTAATGAAAAGACCGCGCATGTCTCGCTTTTTGAGTCGGCGACCCTTGAAAGCAAATGCCATTGCACGAGTTAAGGTTTCTTTTGCTCGTTTAAATACATTTTTACGCTGACCCCAATAACCCTTAGTTTTCTTTAAAAGTCTTTTGTGGCGTTGCTTAGTAATAGTACCGCGTTTTATACGTGTCATGAGTTCTCCAAAAGGTTGTTTTTTCTAATAAGGCAGCATTAAAGTAATGCGCTTACGATCAGCTTTATTAATGATTGTTGTCTTGCGGGATTTACGCTTTCTTTTTGAGCTCTTTTTAGTGAGCAAGTGACGGTGAAACGCTCCTGCGCGTTTAATTTCACCGCTCGCTGTTTTTTTAAAGCGTTTTTTTGCTGCTGATTTTGTTTTCATTTTATTGCGTGCCATAATATTCCATTCGTTTCGTTATTTACCAGATTTTAAGAAATATACCCGCGACCACATTGAACCGAGGCGCGTATCGGGTTCTTGAATCAATAATTTCAGTAAATCATTTGCTTCAAAAACCTGGGTAATTTTATTAAACAATTCAACTCCTCGTTCATCACGAGTTGCATTTTCACGACCCTTGAAAAACAGCGTAATCTTCAAACGCTTGCCTTCACGCAAAAAATCAATTGCTTGGCGCATTTTCGTTTGAAAATCATGTTCTCCGATTTTAGGGCTTATTTTTACTTCTTTAATTTGAATGACTTTTTGATGCTTCTTCGCTTCATGTTGTTGTTTTTTCTTTTCGTAGAGCGATTTTCCAAAGTCCATAATCTTAACTACAGGAACACCCTCTTTTCCTGATTCTACAATCATCACTGCATCCAAACCTGCAAGAGCAGCTCGGCGCAATGCTTCATCACGGCCTACAACACCAATATTAGTGCCATCTTCTGTGATAAGTTGAACTCGTGGAGCGCGAATTTTTTCGTTAACTAAAGGCAAAGCCTCTTTGCGAACATCTTTAAAGTTTTGCATTCCTTAAACCTGTATCATGCTTTTTCAGCTTGTTTTTCAGTATGAGCAACCGGTACCTTTATAGCTTCCAGTACATGCTCACGTATTTCTATATACATTGGAGTATTCGTTTTCAGATAATGGAGCGCTTGTTCACGTCCCTGTGCAATTTTTTCTCCTTTGAAAGAGAACCATGCACCACTTTGCTCAATCACCTTATGAGCAAGCGCCATATCAAGAACTTCTAACTCCTTGGAAACTCCCTCACTAAACAACAAATCAAGTTCTGCCGTTCTAAAAGGAGGAGCTACCTTATTTTTCACAATTTTTACTAAAATGCGATTTCCAACATGGCGATCATCGCGCTTGATCGAAGCGATCCGACGAACGTCCATACGCAATGATGCATAAAATTTCAGTGCATTACCACCAGTAGTAATTTCTTTTGGTGCAAATGGCATCGCATTGATATTTTGTCGAATTTGGTTAATGAAAATTAACACGGTCTTTGATTTATGAACTACCGGAGTTAACTTACGCAACGCTTGAGACATCAAACGCGCTTGCAGACCCATATGGGAATCACCCATTTCGCCTTCTAATTCAGCCTTGGGAACCAATGCTGCAACCGAATCGATAACGATAATATCAACGGCTCCTGATCGGATCAGCATTTCTGCAATATCCAAAGCTTGTTCGCCATAATCAGGCTGGGAAATAATGAGATCATTAATGTTAATACCCAGAGAAGTTGCGTAGACAGGATCCATAGCATGTTCAGCATCAATAAACGCGCAAATACCGCCTCGTTTTTGTGACTGAGCAATAGCCTGCATCGCAAGAGTAGTTTTACCGGAAGCTTCAGGGCCAAAGATTTCTACAATCCGCCCCACCGGAAGTCCGCCAATACCAATCGCGATATCGATGAGCAAAGATCCAGTAGAAATGGCTTCCACGCGCATGTTGCCGGTTTGACCAAGCATCATAACAGCGCCCGTACCATATTGCTTGTCAATTTGAGAAAAAGTAACTTCAAGCACTTTTTTCTTTTGACTGGTCGGACCTATCGCTTCCACGGGTTTTAACTTGGGACTTTCTGTCTTGGAATATTCTTTTGAAGAAGGTTTAATAGCCATACTTTTACATTTCACGGTGTAATAATGTGTCATTTTTTTCAATTGTAGCAGATCTCCATAAAGAAGCAACAAAACCAGCCATTATGAGGTTCGATCGTTCCTTGGAAGCCTCAGCTCGTATTTTGCTCTTTTCCTGCTCAAAAAGGGCCTTATCAAAGGCACCTATTTCATCAACACGCATCACATATCCCCCCCCTTTTACCTCTGCGGAAGACACGCTTCCGGTAGTTTCTAATTGTAATAGTTTTTGAACGGGAACCCCCTGCTTTTCAAGAACCGATATTTGGGAGGTATCTCCCTTTTTTAACCACCCCGCTGAGACTACTCCGGGACCAGATAAAGCACCCTCTTTTGCTTTTTGAGTCCATTTTTGAAGAGCGGCATCAAGAGCCTTATGCGCTTTTTCGGTATAATAATCATTTTTTACTTGATCGCGTACCGCTTCCAGCGAAGGCAACTCCGATGGTTTGCCGGCACCGGCAGTAATAATGACCCCTTCTGTTCCCTCTTGATAATAGGTAGTCTCCCCCTCTTTTAATTTAAAAAGAGTACGCGCTAGGAGCGTATTGTTATTAATAATATCTTTTACTTCTTTTTCTTTTGCGTGCTTTGATTGAACCAGAGCAACAATACCGGCATTGCCTTTGCTGATGGCTTGCCGCGCTTGCATACTAAATTCGCGACCAAATCGCTCTTTTAGAAGAGTATTCTGAATCTCGCCTTTTACTGCTGAAAGCGGTTTATACACCACATTTTTTCTGCCCGTTCGTTGGAGCAGTTCAAAGCCCTGCGAAGTACTAACTACCGGAGAAATATCTAAATCTGCCTTTAATACAAAAGCTGCTCGTTCAAAAGCCTCTTCTCGTGCCCCTTTTGAAAAATAAGGAAGTTGACCACCTTGAGATGCTGTTTCTTTGTCTTCAGAAACTTCCTTCGCCTTTTGCGCAAACAGCGCTGGTGACTTCATAAGCTCTGTGCGCAATTTATCCGCTTTTTCACGTACCACACCTGCTTGCGATGGATCTTCTACTCGCAACAAAATGCGACGTACTTGCACTTGCGCTGGCGTTTGTACAAATTGGCGCGCCTTATTTTTTTGATAATATTCTTCAATATCCTGTTCTGGAATTGCGATGCCAAATTCTTTAGCATCAAAAGTCCATAATTTTGCACTCCGTTTTTCAGGAATAGCATAGTGACGGGAAGCATTCTGACGATCATAAAAAGCTTTTAATTGTGCATCAGTTGCCCCTTCTTTCTTTACTTCTGCCCTCATCTGATCAAGCGTTATATGCATATAGCTATATTTCTTAGCAACATGATCTTTTCTAAATAAGCGCTCTACTTCAAAAGAAGGAATATAATCAGCAGAACTGACTAGCTCTGCCAATAAATGGCGCTTGATCGCTTGTTCTACTAACTCATCAAATTGTTCTGTGCTAATGCCACTTCGCTGTAAATACACTCTCAATGAACGAAGATTAATAACCCCCGGGGCCTCGAGCACAAATAAAGGAACCACATCAGAAAGTTCTTTTTGTAAGAACATCATATCGCGGAGTTTATCGGCAGAATATTCTGGACTAATCGAGAGACTTAAAGATCCTGCTGCTTGATTGAGTAGGCTTTCGCGAATGGCGCTATCAATGGCAGCAACTTTAGGATCAGAGCTGGCATGCATCAACTGCATCAATAAATCAGCATACGCCCCATACTGCGCGCGAAGTGCACGCATCCGCTCTTGCTCATCAACTACCTTGCGCGTGAACACGCCATAATCAATTGCCTTACCGTTGACTGTAACTACCCATTTTTTAGTCTCAGAACCAAAAAAGAGGCGCACCAATTCAAATGCTGAAAAGACGCCTCCAGTAGCCAATATGGTGATCCATAATACTGCTTTATAAAATCGTGTTTTAAAATTTTTACGCAATGTTGAAATCATTCTTGTATCCTAGGCTGATAATATACGAACTTGATTAATTTTTTCCGCTTTTTTAATTTTCTCAACTACCTCTACCAATGCCCTTTTATCGGAGTAAGGAACAGTGACTACTTGGTACCATGCCACCTTTGCGCCTCCCTTACTGGTACTTGATCGTTTTTCTAGGGTAACGCGATAACCCGATTTCTTCAATCGATCCAAGCATTTTTGTGCTGCCGGCTCCGTGTTAAAGCCAACTAATTGGGCATAATATTGTTTTTCTGGTGTCTTTTGAACGGCCACCGGAACAGGCTGTGCAACCACTCCCGGAGCTTCTTCGGTGCTTGGAGACTCCTTAACCTCTTCAGGAGCTTCTGGCTTTTCGGAACTTTCAGCTTCTTCTGCTCCGTCAGCATCGGTGTGATTATCATATAAACCACACACCGATGAATAAATTTGATCGGCTAACGATTCTTGATCAAGCCGATAGGTAAAGTGTTCCGCAGCATTTTTTTGCCCATAAAAGTATCCAGCAATAAAGACAAAAAAACCAAGCACCACCACTCCTGCAATCACGATACTTAATTGCCGAGGATTAAGCGTGAGCACATGAGGATCATGAATTTTTTCAGTATGTTTCATAGCTACTCTTTCTGCTTTGATAATAAGGGATGTTGTAACAGATGATTTATATATAGATTAATAGAAGATAAAGTCAAGTTAAAGACCCCTACACTACTCTGCGTATTGTCCAAAAAAGCTTGTTCTTGCTGAATACGTCCCAACAGCATACGCCCAAAGGTCATTTGTCGCTTTGCATAATGGCGCGTTTTTTGTGCAATGCCATCGATCAACTGCTGATAATTACGTTCTGACTCGGGTGTTTTAAGATACTTAATAATATCATCATAACCAATTAATTTTTTTTGTTCTAAAAAGGGCTCCCAGGCAGTTCCCATCAGGCGCTCAACCTCAGCAATCCAGCCTGCTTCCATCATCTGAACAACTCGCGCATTAATCCGCTCATATAAATCAGATCGCTCCCGAATAAATTCGGTTAACACAAAGGGTGCAATAGCATCAAAGCGAGGACGATAACAAGAAGACCGCTGGCCGGTTGTCTTTACAATAGTCAATGCCCGCTCAATACGATAGATATCTTGCGGATTGATCTGCGCCGCACGTTCGGGGTCCAATTCTCGTAATTCTTCCCAATCTCCCTGAACTCGTTCATCACTACCGCCTGCTACCGGCGGATACCATAATGACATGAGATAGAAGCCAGAGCCACCGACCAAGACCGGAATGTTCCCTCGATTCCAGACTGCCTCAATTTCACCTAATACGAGTGTTCGATAGGTAACAACCGAGAGATGCTTGGGTTCTTGAATAATATCAAATAATCGATGGGGAATTGGTGATTGTTGCCAACTCGGCTTGGCAGTGCCAATAGTGAGTGGAACATAGAACTGCCCCACATCCATATTAATAATCTCAATTGGAAGATGGGGAGCCAAAAGTTCCGCCGCCTCAGATTTCCCAACACCCGTTGGTCCAAACATAATGATTATACATCGCGAACTATATACCATACCCACCGCTAAAAAGTAAAAAGAGGGCTTGCATCAACCCTCTTTTTCATAAGATTTGAGAACCTACTCTCTCCTACAACCCTACCATATTTGCCGAAGATGGAAAACGCTTAGCCCCAGAAGTCACGACTGAACGCAGTTGTTCAACTGCTTTGTTCTCTTCCATATTGCGCACTAATGAAATTTCTTGCGCAATCATTGCCTCTGTTTGTTGTAATAACAATTTTTCACCAAACGACAATTCCTTTATTTGTGCCATATACGACAAGTCTCGGTATATTCTGCAAATCGAATCGAGATTTCCCTGTCTAATATCTTCCTGATATCGCTTATGCCGACGATTCCAGTTTATGGTACAAATATCGATAGTTGTTTGAGGAATGGGTTGCGCCAAGATATGTAAGATGTCATTAATACGTTCAAGAGATGAAAGCTGTCGTACTCCTGCCGCCGTAGCATTATGCATGGGAACCAAAACCGTCATATCTTTTGTTAAGAACTTCAATTCATAAAACACAGTTTCATGACCTGCTACCATTTTGACGACTTTGCGCGTAATGCGAGCAACCCCATGCCCTGGATAGACCACTTTTTCATTAACCGAAAACATGATCACACCCTTTCGTGAACATGCAGAGTTTATCACGGGAAAAAAGTTACTCGGTTCTTTTAGTATACCAGGATTACCCAGTTCCTAACATCTTTTTTTCTCGCCGCTCAATACGATCAATATATCGATACAATCGCATTATTGGATTATTTTCCAGCCTGTTGACTTCAGATGAATTCAACATCCCTCACGTCGACCAAAAACCATTTCTTTCGCCAGCGGCCATATTTTTACATGCAATTGATCTAATCGATCTATTCAAGGGCGATTATTTCCCATAGAAAAAATGCGGTAACCGTATTCATTTTTTCTTGTCCAATCTTTTTGTTGCGCACAGAGTCCTTTGCAACATTTTTCAAGAATGATTCTGAGCCCATGTCATTAAAGAACCGTCGCCCAACCGACGTGCGCGCTCGACCAAAGTACGCCCATTTTTATCGGTATCCTTCAACGAAGCGCCTGCCTCAAGCAACATATTACCCACGGTTATACGGTCAGAAGGACGCGCGACACACGCAAGCAACAAGAGTGCAGAGTTGCCTGCTTTGTCTTTTGCATTGATACTTTTTTTAACCGCATCATCCTTTAATACTGCCGGCACCAATCCAACTGGGTCATCGCCAATGACCGCATACATTAAGGTAGTCTTGCCGTCGGGAGACACCCCATGGATCGGCTTGTTCTTTTTCCCCAACTGCTCGATCAATGAATTTGCCATGGCAGTATCACCCCGCCACAATGCCAACATCAATGGAGTTCTTCCTCCTGCATCGGTAGCGTCAAGATTACCATCGGCACCCAAGGTTGCCGGCTTCATAAGCAATGCTTCTTCAGCCGAATCCACCCCTACCTTACCCAACCGTCGAGCCAGTTCCAGGGGGGTATATTCACCTTTCATATTTCTATCCAAGTTAAAGACCTGTTTTTTATCATAGTTGATGATCTGCGCAAATTCCTTATTGAGTATCCGTATGATATCGGGCAAGTTCATGCTCACGGCAATATGCATCACCGTAGCACCATCTACTGCTTGAGCATTGATATGGGCACCAGCTTCCACCAACGTCCTGAGGACATCGATCCAGACACCTAACGGCCATATACGCATAGCAGCATGCAACGGACTTAATCCCACCGCATTTCCTTTATTGACATCTGCCCCAGCATCAATGAGCAATCGTATGACATCCAATGCACGTATTTCACGGGCATTGGCAGCGTTGACGCAGGCTATGGTCAGAATGGTATCTTTATCCGAGTTATATGAAATGGCCCCAATATCCACAGTAGGATCCTCGAGCAATGTTTTCACGCGATCATAATCATTAGCAACCACGGCATTCATTAAGGGGGTATTACCAAACCGATCCCGAACATTGACGTCTATAGCAGTATCAACTGACATACCAAGAAATACTTTAAAGCGTTCAAGGCCGGCATAATAGAAGATCAGGATTCCAAGACTGATGAGTACGAGTCCTATAAGGGCATGTCGCCAGCGAAAGGTCATCATTATTATTCCTTTTTTGTAGTGTGGGTGCATAGGTATGATAGCCATATTTCAAACAGTGTATCAATTATATTAAGAGAGGGTCTCATTCTTACCGTTATTTTCCGGACTTGCCCCGCGCGCGGTCTTTCCCTTTTAAGTGATTTTCTAACTCTATACTAGTAATAAGCAAAAGGTACCTTTGCATGAGAAAGATAAGAAGCGTGTAAAGGTTCATGGGTGTAATTAATACGGGTACGTGCTATTGGTACGTGTGGATAGTATACAAAGGTATATAAGGAGTATGCGTGCGTAGGCGTATGGGTATTCCTGTTAGTGTCATTCCTTGAGGAGGTAGCTTTGTATCCCTCTATAGTATCAGTAGATGAGAGACTCCTCTTCTTCCTCTTTTTATTCTTCTTTAATCTTTAATTATACCTTTTATTCCTTCTCTTTTTCTTTCTTTCCCATTATTCCTTATTCATTATTCATTTTCCCTTCCGTATTCATTTTCCCTTCCGTGCTTCTTTGTTCAGTAAGAACGGAGTCAAGCCAATGCAGCCTTCTTTTAATACTTCGACGCAAGAGGCTGCAGAGGTGAAGACGGAGTGCGGTGACGGCAATTTTGCTGCGAGCGGGCGAACCGCCCGCGGGGAAGGGGGGATGGTCAAGGACGAAGGGTGAGAGGGCGGATATGAAAAAGGAAAACGGCTGCCTCCCCTAACGTTATGCGACATAAAGGTTGTTTAAAGCGAACTCTTCGGCATTTATCTTCTTTATATAATAAAAAAGCTATAAACTTGGGGTGAATATCTCTAAGGAATTGGCATTATGAAATATGAGTGTAAAAGACTAAGATTATATGATAGGGTATATTGACATCTGGCAAGAAAATACCTATAATCTAGCTGTTATTTGATCTTAAATCATAGCCTCATTTAAAAGGCTGGTCAAAGAGAAAAAAGAAATAAAATTTATATCACTATACTAAAAGGATGGCGCAATGGCAAAGAAGATAATCGGCATAGACCTTGGCACCACGAACTCGGTCGTTGCCTATATGAAAGGAGCTACCCCTGAGGTTATTCCTAATAAGGAAGGCGGAAATACTACCCCCTCAGTAGTAGCATTCACAAAAGACGGTAAGCGTTTAGTAGGCAATCTTGCAAAAAACCAGGCAATCACCAACGCAGAAAATACTATTTTTTCTGCAAAACGATTGATTGGGCGTCATTATGACGAAGTTCAGGACGAAATCAAACACCTCCCTTATAAGGTAGTGCGCCGGGCAAATGGCGATGTAGCAATACTTGCACAAGGCAAAGAATATACACCGCAAGAAATCTCCGCTGCAATTTTAAGCGAACTGAAAAAAACTGCAGAAGATTTTTTTGGTGAAACAGTAACCGAAGCAGTCATTACCGTTCCTGCCTATTTCAATGACTCTCAGCGCCAAGCGACCAAAGATGCGGGAAGAATCGCCGGTCTTGATGTCAAACGAATCATTAATGAACCAACCGCAGCCGCACTTGCCTACGGATACGATAAAAAGAAAAATGGCAAGATCGCAGTATTCGATTTTGGTGGCGGAACTTTTGATATTTCAGTATTAGAAGTCAATGATGGCGTCATTGAAGTACGTTCAACCAACGGCGATACCCATTTGGGTGGTGATGATATCGATAATCTCATCCTTAATTACATCGCTGATCAATTCCAAAATGAAAGCGGCATTAATTTACGCAAAGATAGTATGGCACTCCAGCGCTTAAAAGAAGCTGCAGAAAAAGCAAAAAAAGAACTTTCTTCTTTACTGGAAACAGAAATTAAT